>OKSA01000594.1_pt1 | contig 35167 bp, 19 predicted proteins | sample 1601181 | NCBI WGS metagenome assembly OKSA01 (sample SAMEA3541538, study PRJEB24748) | human gut metagenome | biome: human gut; feature: human-associated habitat; material: faeces | place: China | collected 2012
AGCAGAGGACTGAAAATCCTCGTGTCACTGGTTCGATTCCGGTTCTGGGCATTTTCCTTGCAAAAGGAAATGAGGGCGTGTAGCTCAGGTGGTAGAGCACTTGACTTTTAATCAAGTTGTCCGGGGTTCGAATCCCCGCACGCTCACTGTGAATGATAGCGGGAATACTATGATTGAATAGTGTTCCCGTTATTTGTATTGGCGGCATGTTACCGTTTGGCGATATAGAATCATTTTAGTAGACATAAACTTTTTTAGTGTCTACTGTTTTTACTTGCAAAAAATGGTCAGAAAATTATATAATATGGATATTGGTACTGGATATGAGCTCATATGGATGAATCATCATATGGATATGGTGCAAAACACAGTCGTTTGCCCTTCGGAAGAGGAATAAACAGAGTATATAAAAATATATTATGTGTAAGAAGGATGAAATGATGTTATGAAAGTTATTATTGCAGATTACGATGAAGAAGCTATCCGTCTTTTTGAAGAACAATGCAAACAATTTTCATATGTAGAGCTGAGCGGGAAGTTTAATGATTCTGCGGAAACGCTTAAATATGTTTCCAGACATAGAGTGGAAGCGGCTTTTATAAATATCGAATTAAATGGTATGGACGGACTTCAGCTCGGAGAAAAGTTACGGGAATTAAATCCTAAAATAGTTCTTATATTTTTTATAGAACATACAGAATATATATTGGAGGCACTTCGGATAAAAGCGGATGGTTATATGATCAGGCCGTATACTATGGAAGATTTAACATGGACTATGGGAAATGCAAAACTTCTCAGTCGGCGACAGAAGAAGCCGGCATATATTAGGACATTTGGCCGATTCGACTTATTTATTAATGGAGAACTTGTGATATTTTCCAATAAAAAGGCAAAAGAACTGCTTGCGTTATGTGTGGACAATAAAGGCGGAGTTGTGACAATGGAAGAAGCCGTTGACAAACTCTGGGAGAATCGTTTGTACGATGAAAAGGTAAAAAATCTGTATCGCAGGGCGGTTATGGATTTGAATAAGATATTCAGTACATATGGGATTAAAGATGTATTTGTTAAGAAACGGGCTGCCTGTTGGATTAATTATGCCAATGTGGACTGTGATTATTATATGTGGATAGAAGAAAATATATTATCCGGTACAGGGAAAAGTGTTAGAAGCGGCATTGATACCCGGGGGGGGGTATATGACGGAGTATTCATGGGCTGAAGAAACAAATGCCCGAATCAACAGGTATAAATTCAGGGAAGATAACTAAAAACAGAGAAAAAGTAAAACCGATTTATTGTAGAAATTATTAAAATTTCGACAATAGATCGGTTTTTCACATATAGTGGATTATTAATGCGGAAAATGTGAAAAAGTAAAAATATAATAGCTTGAAAAAGGAGAAAATGGCAAGTTATTCACACTTTGTTAACGTATGATTTTATATGCTGTTGAAAAGATGGAGCTATTTTGCATTATTTAGAAAAAATATGTAAGGGGAGTGATGAATTTAGTGAAATGATGTCAAATACTCCATTGATTTTATATAGATTGATGCAGGGTTAATAGGAATATAAATAATTCTGTAAATAAGCAAGAAAGGAAAGATAGTGACTATGAGGAAAAAGAAAAATAGTAAACTGCGTTCAGCGCTGGCGATTTTTCTTGCCGGGGCTATGGTGCTCGGAATGATACCCGGTGGTATGGGACAAGTCTATGCCTCAGATTCGACTCCGACTCCGGCGGTAGCGTTTGATGAAACCTCTGTGTCAGATCCGTCTACTGTGGATACTTGGAATCAGGTTGTAAAAGATTCGACAGAAAACATCGGACGTATCTGGACAGATAAAACAGTACTCACAGAGGATATTCAGCTTGAGGGCGGAAGCAGACCAAGTGTCAAAAAAGGCGATTCTGATTTCTTAGTTGGATTATCGGCATTGTCATCTACATCGAATACAGTAAAGACGGTTAGCAGACCGTTGGATATCGTACTGGTAGTAGACACGTCAGGTTCTATGGAAAATTCACCGCATATGGGAACTAGGCCTGAGAGTGAGCGATATCGATATGAAGAGATATATGCAGGAAATCTTAGTGAAACAGAAGATCAAGAATATTACACAAAGGATGGAGGCAAAATTACTTCTGAAGGTCAAAAAATTCTGTTTTGGTGGGAATTTACGCACTGGGAATTAAATGGACAAACGGTCGAGCCGAAGATATCCGCAGAAGATTCCAATCCAAATCACATCCAATTTTACGAGAGAAGAGATTTGGGAACAAATATTACGAAGCTGCAAGCTCTGCAAAATGCAGTAAATAACTTTGTGGAACAAACAGCTAAAATGAATGATTCCATTGATGATATAAAATTACAGCATCGAGTTTCCCTTGTAAAATTTGCAAGTGATGAAAGTGACAACATTGGAAATGATTTTATAAATAACAATTATAATCGTTCACAAATTGTAACGGAATTAAAGTCTTACACAACGAAAAATATTTCGGACTTGACCTCAACAGTGAATAGTCTGATTGCAGCAGGAGCAACTCGCGCAGATTTTGGATTGAATCAGGCGCAGAGAGCATTTCAGCTTGGAGGAACCAGAGAAGGGGCGCAGAAAGTTGTCGTTTTCTTCACAGATGGTCAGCCGACGTCGAATAGTGACTGGAGTAACAGTGTTGCAGCTGCCGCCATTACGAACGCAAAAGAGTTGAAGGATGCGAATGCTTTGATCTACAGTATCGGCGTGTTCCGGGATGCGAATCCGAACGATACAAATACAAGCGCTGGTAACTTTAACGGATATATGCATGCGGTTTCTAGCAACTATCCGGATGCGACTGCTACAAGCAGTACACGACCTAATCGCTATTCTTGTACATTAGGAAAACGCACAGATAATTCTGATTATTATAAAGCGGCAACGGATGCAGATGAATTGAATAATATATTTAATGAGATTTCATCGGATTTGGAAACAGGATTTGGTTTTCCGACACAGACAGAAGGGTATGATCCGGGTAAGGTAGGATATATTACATTTACCGATCAGCTCGGCGAATATATGCAGGTGGATGAATTTAAGAGTTTGGTCTTTGCAGATCAGATATTCGATCCGGTAGGAGAACCGGTTACTGAAAACGGTGTTACTACATATAAATATGAAGGAAGTGCAACAGGAGATACAGAACTTTATCCGAACGGTAATGTAAAAGATATTATCGTTCAGGTGAAGAAAGGGGCAGACCTGAAAACCGGTGATACAGTTACAGTACAGATTCCGGCAGGTTTGATCCCGCTTCGTCACTTTACGTTAGATACAGACAGTGACGGAAATAAAACGATGGATATACAGGAGGCATATCCGCTCCGTATCTTCTATGGTGTCAGCATCAAGCCGGAGGTCCGGGAAAGAATTGCCGACGGACTAAACCCGAATGATGCAGATGACGAGGCGCTTCAGCAATATCTGAACGCTCATAATGAGAATGGAGTTCCGTATTTCTATTCAAACTATTATAACGGACAATACATAGATCCGAATGGAAAGACATTGGGCAATACGACTGCTTCTTTCCAACCGGCAAAGAAAAATACATTTTATTATTTTACAGAAGATACTCCGATTTATACAGATAAAGATTGTACAATGGCAGTAAAGAACGAGCCGAGTGCGGATCAGACGTATTATTATAAGAGACCGTATGTGCAGTTAAACGGAGGTCAGGTTGAAGAAATCGACGGCAAGGTAGCCTTTACGGGATCAAACTTCCAGCAGGCAAGTGCGAACTTCGGTATAAATGACAAGGGAGAATACTTTATCAAGTCCGGTTCTGCACGATTGACAAGAATCGATGCGTTGATAGATGATAAAACAGAGAACATAACAAATACGGCGGATGTAGTGATCGATCCGATTTGGGATAATATCAATAATCCCGATTACTTAAATGTTTATCTGGGAAATAACGGAAGGCTTGCGCTTGAGCTTCCGGGCGCTCTTGCAATCAGCAAAGATGCCCGCGTGGCAGCGAATAAAAATCTGAATGCGGATGAAATATTAAAAGATAAAAAGTTCACATTTGAGATCAGTATTCCGTCTATGAAGGGAAAAACAGTCAAAGCGGAAGTACGAAATGCGCAAAATGAAATTCAGGGAAAAGCATTTGAACTGGAATTTGATAAGACCGGAGCTGCCAAGTATCAGATTAAAGATGACGAAACGCTGTATATTCATGGATTGGATAAAGATGCGCAATATACCGTAACCGAAAAAGAACTGCCGAAAGGATTTGAACTGACGGCAGTTGATAAAAAGGCGGACGCAAAAGAGGCGGCTGGAACGATCGTTTCAGGAAAATCTGTAAAACATGTGTTTGAAAATACATATGACGTAGATGAAATCACGCTTGCCGAAACTGATTTCGCAAGTTATGAGAAACAGTTTGACCGGTGGGATATTGCAGATAAGTTCCGAATCGAATTGATTCCGACAACAGAAGGAGCTCCGCTTCCGAATGGAGCTGCTGATGGTAAAAAAGGCGTTGAGGTAACAGAAAAAAATTCATCAGGAAACTTCGGAGAGATCACATTTTCTCATCCCGGAGTATATGAATATGAAATTCAGGAGAAACAGCCGGCAAGTGCAATACCGGGAGTTATATATTCTCTGGCATCCTATACATATCGGGTAACGGTGACCGATAATGGAGACGGAACATTATCCGCTGTGGCAGAAATGGAAAAAACGGCTAATGACGACGGGGCGTCAGTAGGAAATACGCCGATTCCGGTTGAGAATAAAACAGCGGTATTTGTAAATGATTTCCATGCAGATTCCGCAACGACATCTATACTTGCAAAAAAAGTGTATGCAGATGAAAGCGGAGCGAATCCGTTGAAAAACGGAATGTTTGAATTTAAACTCAAAGCGACCGGAGACAACGCAGAGCAGGCGCCAATGCCGACCGGAGAGAAGGATGAAAATGGTTATATCCATGTAGTCAACGTCGGAACAGGAATTACATTCGGTAACATGGTGTTTACAGAGGAGAATGTCAGTGATACACCGTGGACGTATGAAATTGCAGAAGTGATTCCGGAAACTGCGGTTAATAATGGAGACGGAACTTATACTTTAAACGGTATAACTTATAAGGCACAAACATATTCCGTATCTATTATGGCAAAGGCACAAGGTTCAGGCGAGGATGCGTATATTGTCATAGAAAAGACATACAGCAAAGCAGAAGGAGCAGTTGCTGAAGATCAGGTTGTATTCAACAACAGTTATGAACCGAAGCCTATAGTACTTCCGGGTGAGGGAGAATCAGCGGTACAGGGAAGAAAAACTTTAGTCGGACGCGATTCTCTTGTGGATGAAGAGTTCTCCTTTACATTGAGTGCTGCAAATACCGCAGCAAGAACCGGTCTTAAAGAAAATTTCATTATCTTCAATGGAGATACGGCTCAGGATACGATGCAAAAAACGGTGAACGGACTGACGAATAATCAGGCTGCAACATTTGATTTTGACAGTATCGAGTTCAAACGTCCGGGAACATATGTATTTAGTGTAGTAGAAAATGCCCCGGAAAACGGAAACGGAATGGTATATGACCGACATACAGCAAGAGTACGGGTTATTGTGACAGATGAGAACGGAGAATTAAAGGCAGAAACAGCTTACTATAACGGTGAAGGCGCAGATACTGATGCGGCTGCATTTGTCAATCTGTATACAGCGTCTGCAACTTACGGAACAGGCGCGGAACTGATTGTAGAAAAGACGTTATCCGGCCGTGCTCTGAAAGCGGGCGAATTTACATTTAAAATCGAGGCGGCAGACAGTGATACTGTAAATGCTGAGACAGCGGATGCTAAATTGTCAGATTCTGACAGAGAATTTACAAACACATCAGGAGCGGCAGACGGTGTTGCATCTCGGATCTTTGACAAATTGTCAGGGGTGACCTTTACACAGGATGATGCAGGAAAGACGTTCAGCTACGTTCTTTCAGAGGCAGCAGGAAATTTACCGGGAGTTACATACTCAAAGGACACATATCGCTTTGATATTACGGTAGTAGATAACGGCGACGGAACGATGCATACAGAAACGAAAGTTACAATGCAGGGAGATGGTGTGACAGCAGAAGCTCATCATGATAGTTCAGACGGAAGAGATACGATAGTAGCAGGTTTTACGAACGGATATCATGCAGACAGCGTGGAAGTAGACTTCACAGAAGCGGCAGCATTGTTCCACAAACGACTGGTTGGACGCGACTGGAAAGAAGATGATTCGTTTACATTCAATCTTACGGCAGAAGATGGAACTCCAATGCCGAAAGATACGGAAGGCAATGATGTAACAAGCGTTACTGTATCACAGAAAGGCGGAACGGAAGATGGTACGGATGTACCGTTTGGATTCGGAAAGGTCACATATGATACAGTCGGAAAGTATTCCTACACTGTTACAGAAGAGAATGCAGGACAAACCATTAACGGAGTGACTTATAGTAAGAATGAGGCAAAAATAATAGTTGATGTTTCTGATCCGGGAAATGGGCAGTTGACCGCAAATATACAGTCCTATAGTACGATATTTATTAATGAATACGGCGCTTCTCTGAACCTCGGAGCGGCAGGCGGACTTGCAATTACAAAAACAGTGACAGGTCATGCATTAGCGAAAGAGCAGTTTGAATTTAAGGTAAAAGCGGTTAAGACAGACACTGCTACAGCAGATGAAGCGGCAGAACTCTTTGGGTTTAAAGAGGGAGAGACAGAGGTTACATTTAAGAACAACGAAGCGGCGGCAGATGGACAAACTGTAACCATGTTAAAAACAGATACGAACTTTACGTTGAAGAATCTGGGTAAAGTATACAAATATGAAGTATCGGAAATGAATGATAAGAAACCGGGATATACATACGATGATACTGTTTATACAGTAGAATTATGGGTAACAGATGATGGAGACGGAACATTAACGCTTCATACAAAGGTGACAGATGAAAAAGGCAGTGTCATAAGCGAAGAGACAAGCAATGAAACAGATCAAAAGCAGACTGTTCTCGCATTCAACAACAGCTATGCCGGAAGCGGTGTTCTTGACGGATCAGCAAATCTTGCAGGAACAAAGAAGATGGATGGTCCATGGGAAGCAACCGACAAAGATTTATCTGGCTTCCGGTTCACTATCACGGGCGGTGACGAAGCAACGAATGCGGCAATTACAGCAGGCACAGTTGTATTACCGCAGAGTGTAACGGCAACTTCTGATGCAGACGGCAACTTCAACTTTGGAGATATTACCTTTAATGAGAAGGGAACTTACAAATTCACAGTCAGTGAAGTTGTACCGGCAGAGGGAGACAAGATTCCGGGAGTTGCCTATAATGCAGAGACGGTTACGATTATCGTTAATGTTACGGATAATGATGACGGAACATTAACAGCGGCGCTGGCAGAAGGATCACAGGAATTAATATTTACGAATACTTATGCAACAACGCAGGATGCAACATTTACGCCATCCGTAGTGAAGGAGGTAAAGGGGCTTAATGCGAAAGAGATCTTTACATTCAAGCTGAGCGCAGCCGATGAAGTAACGAAGGCGGCGATTGACAGTGGAACACTGACCGGAATTGGAACGACGGCAGATCTATACAGCTCAGAGAAAACGACAACTAAACTGATTCCAAAGGATGGAACAGAGCAAGTAGACTTTAATGCGCTGACATTTAAGAAAGCCGGAACTTATAAGTTTACCGTTCAAGAGACCAATGCAAATGCACCGACAGGATGGACGTATGATTCTCATACATATGAGATTATTATTAAAGTAACAGACCAGGATTCTGTATTGAAGGCAACACAAGAGATCAATGCTGACGGGGTGACCAATTCACAAATCTTCATCAATAAATTTGAAGCATCGACAACTTACGGTGATGAAGGCGGACTGAATGTTACAAAGACATTGAATGGACGTACACTTGCAGCAGATATGTTTGATTTCACAATTACCGGTGAAGCAACTGACAGTGTAACTGCAGAAGAAGCAGAAGCAAAACTTGCAGAGACTGATAAGAGCTTTAAGAATACTGCACCAGGCAAAGACGATGTCGCGGTGATGAGTAAGCTTAGTGACGTGAAGTTTGATGAAACAGACATTGGTAAGACATATCAATACTCCGTTCGCGAGGCAGCAGGCACCGATACAAAGTATACGTATGATCAAGTATCAGCGACCGTTGCAATTACGGTACAGGAGAAAGACGGAGAGCTGTATACGGTAACAACCGTAACCAAGGGAGACGATAGTAAGGAATATAGTTCGGCAGAAAGTAAAGCTACAGCAGTAGCGCCGTTCGTAAACAGCTATACACCGGATATCGTAACCATTGAGCCGGGAGCATTTGCCGGAAAGGTAACGAAAGTTCTGAAAGGAAACCGTGACACAGGTTTAGCGGCAGGTGAATTCAATTTCCAAATGAAGATTACACCGGCAGATGATACAAGCAGCATGGACAATGTTGTACTTCCGGAGGGAGCAGTTGGAGATACAATCACATCGGCAAACGCGGCAGACGGTTCTGTAAGCTTCGGAAATATTCAGTTCAAAGCGGCAGGAAACTATCATGTAGAGATTACGGAAGTAGTTCCGGAATATGCTGATCCGAATATGACGTATGACAAGCATACCTTTAGCTATGACATTGCAGTGACTTATAATGCGGCGGAGGGAACGTTGTCAGCGAAAGTCGCGGATGGAAGTCAAGCAGGAAGCGCGACATTTACTAATATTTACGAGGCGGAAGACACGAAGGATGTTATTAACACAGAAGAGCCGGCCACGTCCGTAAATGGCAAGATTGTCGGTGTCGGCGATCAGTTGACTTATACTATCGACTGGGTAAATAATGCAGTAGATGAAACAGGCGCTCCTGCGAAAGCGGAGGTGAAGATCACAGATATTGTACCGAAAGGTACGGAATATGTAAGCGCAGATACGAATGGAGTTTATGAAGAGACTTCAAAGACAATCACCTGGACGCTTGGCGAGCAGGAAGCAGGAGCTTTCGGAACGGTAAGCTTTGTAGTAAAAGTGCTTGACAGCGCAGGCGGAACAGCGGTAGAAAATACGGCAGAGATTACCATTGGAGACAACGATCCAAATCAGACCAATACAGTTACCACGAACGTTCCGGGCAAAGATTCTGTAGTAGAAGGCGACGGAGAATTACAGGTCGGCAAGGTTTTGACCTATACCATTTCCTATAAGAACCCGGAAATTGAAGCGGCGACAGTTATCATTACAGACAGCATTCCGGAAGGTCTTGATTATGTAGACGACAGCGCGGGCGAATATGCATCGTATAACGCAGAGACACGTATGCTGACATGGAAGATTGCAGATGTTCAGCCAGGAGCAGACGGAACGGTTACATTTGATGCTAGAGTAAATGAAAGCGCCGAGACAGTAGTTGAGAACAAAGCGACGATCCAGATCGGCGAAAATGGACCTGAATATGAGACGGATACCGATCGGAAAGAGATTCCGAAAGATGGAAATCTTTCCATCAGTAAAACCATCGTACTGACAGAAGGTCAGGGCACAGGGATCGACAAAGAGAAAGAGTTTACATTTATAGTAGCGCTTAAGGATGCCAAAGGTACGGCATTGACGAAAGAATATGCTTACGCCGTAACAGGCGAAAGCGGAGAGGAAATCAAGAAAGGTAATGCTGCAGACGGTACCGAGATTTCCTTCCAGCATGGACAGAAGGCAGTGATTACCGGACTTCCGGCTGGCGCGCAGTATACGGTAACTGAAAAAGAAGTTGACGGATACACCACAACTGTAAACGGAAACGCCGGCAATGCGGCAAGCGGTACGATTACTTCAAATACAACTGCAGAAGCAAACTTTACGAATACGTACAGCGTGGCAGGAAGTCTTAGCGGAAGCGAAGCGCTTAAAGTGACGAAGGAACTGACAGGAAGAAAATGGCTTGATACAGATACGTTTAGCTATACGTTGACGGCAGCGGATGAAGCGACAGTGGAAGCCATTGAGAATGGATTTATCACGCTTCCGGAAAATGCAGGCGGACTTGAGATTACAAAAGCATCTGCAGGACATCAGGCGGCATTTGGAGATATCCAATTTACGATCGCCGGAACGTTCAAGTTCAATGTTACGGAGCAGCCAAGCGGTATCGCCGGTATTACGGACGATCAGGAAGCGGAAAGAACTGTGGTTGTGAAAGTGACAGACAAGAAAAACGGAACGCTCGAAGCAGCCGTTGTCGAAGGCGAGAGTGAGAATCTGACCTTTATCAATACATATGGCGCAGGCACAGGAGACGAGGATATCGCGGCGAAGATCGAGGCGTCGAAGAAACTGACCGGACGTGATATGAAGGCGAATGAGTTCCGATTTGAAATTGTGACAAGAGCGGCAGAAAATCCGGAAGGATTCAAGGAAACTTTCGCAGCGGCAGGAACGAATACAGAAGCTGCGGAAGGAGCGGAAGGAGCAGTAAAATTTGCAGGAAATGACGGCGCTCTGACGTATACGACGGAGTCGCTTGATCAGGCAGTAAAAGACGGATATGCCGTAAAATCTGAAAATGATGACGGTTCGGATGTATGGACGGTCAGCTATACCGCAAGAGAGATAACAGACAAACTTCCGGGCGGAGTAACCGCAGTAGAAGGAAAGACGTCTTTCGACTTTACGGTCGTAGTGACAGATCGTACAGATGGAACATTAACTGCACAAGTACAGCTTCCGGAAGGCGGTATTGTATTTGAAAATGCTTATACTGCCGAAGACACAGAGGTCAATACAGATCCTGCGGACGCAAAATCATACTTTAATAAAGTGCTGACAGGGCGCGGTTGGTTAGGAACAGACGAGTTTACATTTACCATTACGCCGCAGGATGGCGCGCCGGCGGCGGAAGACGCGGCGGCAGACGGTACGAAAACAGTAACAGTAACGTCTGACAGTGCAAAAGCAGGAGAAGCTGTTCTGTTTGGTTTCGGAAAGATCCGGTTTACAGATGAGGATATGAACGGAGCTGCCGCAGGACAGGATGGAACAAGGACGAAAGAATTCCGTTACACAGTGAAAGAAAATCCGCTTCCGGATGGAAAGATGACGGGAGTGACGATCGACGGACATGAGGCGACATTGAAGATCACAGTATCGGATAACCTGGAAGGTAAATTGGAAGTAACAAACATCGCCTCCGAAAACGGAACATTTACAAATGAGTACAAATCCCAGCTTGATTATGCGGCGGCAGGAGGACTGCAGATCACGAAGGCGCTGAACGGAAGAGATATGGAAAAAGATCAGTTCACCTTTACAGTGACGCCGAAAGCGACGGAAGGAAGCACGACTGCGGAAGAAGCGGCGGAAAAATTCGGACTTGCGAATGCGGCAAATACATATAAGAATGAAGCCGCAGAAGCAGGCGCAGTGACGACGATCAACGTACTCGACGGAAAGAACGTTACATTTACGCAGGCAGACGCAGGCAAGACGTTTACCTATGAAGCGGCGGAGACGGCGGGAACAAATACAGCTTATACGTATGATACAGATGTAAGAACCGTAACAGTCAAAGTAAAAGATAATAACAATTCGACGCTGACGGTAACGACACGGGTTACGAAAGTAAAAGACGGTCAGGAAGTGATCGTGGACGAGCAGGAAGTAACAACAGGAGAAGTCGGTCAGAAAAAAGCGACTATATCGTTTGTAAATACATACAACGACGAACCGGTCGAGCTTGGCGGAGAAGGAAGCGTGAAGATCAACGCGACAAAGACGCTGGCAAACAGACCGCTGACAGACGGAGAATTTACGTTTAGAATATTTGATAAAAAAGGAAATCCGGTTGTCGGCAAAGACGCCGAGGCGACAGGTACGAACGCGGCGGACGGAAGCATTACGTTTGCTCCGGTAAGCTACGATACAGACAGACTAATGGCAGATGTGAAAGCAGGAATCGCATCCGTAGACAAAAAGTCTCAGGCTCCGGCATATGTCTACACATATGACTATACGGTGACGGAAGACAACCCGTCCGGCGGAGTGACAGGTATTGCGACGACATTTGCGATCCAGGTGATCGTTACAGACCGCGGCGACGGAACGCTGGCGATCGAAGTGAAATATCCTGACGGAAAAGATTCGCTTCCGTTTGAGAATGTATACGGCAAGTCTGCAAATGCAGAGATCGCGCCGAACGGAAAGAAAGTATATGAGAAAGAATCCGTCAACGCGCCGGATATAGCAGGAAAGTATACATTTACGATCACAGGAACAGATGAACTTGGAAATCCTGCGCCGATGCCTGTAAAAGACGGCAAAGTCGTGACAGAGACGACGAACGATGCGGCAGGAAATATCGATTTCGGAAAACTTGTCTATACGATGGAAAATGTATTTGGTTCAGCGGAAAGTCAGGATGAGCAGACAAATGCAAATCAGGATGTGGAAGCAGGAGAAGACCCGGCGGATACAAATCAGAATGCGGAAGCAGGACAAGACCCGGCGGCAGCCGATACAGCGGAAGATAAGACGGCGGCAGAAGATGCGGCAGACGCGGCAGAAAACGCGGCGTCAGAAGAAACGGCGGGAGACGGAACAGAAGGAACGAAAGCGCCGGAAACAGATGAAACAGACATTGAAGCAAACGGCGGATCGAACGCCGGATCAAGCGGAGAAGATCAGGACAAAGAAGCGGCAGGAGCGGCTTCGGCGGACGGCGGAAACGTCGTTGATCAAGCCGGAACAATGAACGCGCAAGAAGCAGGTCAGGCGAACAGATTCAGCGAGCCTCGGACAAAAGTTTATACTTATAGAGTGACAGAGTCCGGCAGCATGGCGGGCGTGACGAACGATTTGGCGGCTGCGGAAGGAAAGACGTTTACAGTAACCGTGACAGACAACGGCGACGGAACGATCAGCGCCGTTTCCTCATGGCAGAATGATTTCGCATTTGAGTTTACAAACACATACCGTGTAAATCCGACAGATTACAGTGTGAATGAACATATCAGCATCAAAAAAGAGCTGACTGGACGTGATCTGCACGAGGGAGAATTTACATTTGAACTCATCGATGAGTCCGGAAATGTTGTGGCTTCGGCAGTGAATGAGGCGGACGGAACGGTTCGTTTCGGAGCTCTGCATTACACAGAAGCAGGCACATACAATTATGTGATCCGCGAGGTGGAAGGTACAGCCGGAGGCGTACAATACGATTCGGCAGAGCATACGGTGACTGTCATTGTGACAGATAACGGCGACGGTACATTGAGCGCGAAAGCAGAGACGAAGAGCGGAGAAGATATGAACGGCATCGTATTCCGAAATATCTACGAAGCTCGTCCGGCGTCGGTAACGCTCGGAGCTTCCAAGACTTATAAGGGAGCGGAGCTGAAAGACAAACAGTTTACGTTCGTGCTCAAAGACAAGGATGGAAACGTTGTGTTTGAAGCGAAGAACGGCGCAGACGGACAGGTTATGTTTGAGACGCTGATCTATGACCGGGCGGGCGTATATGAATACACAATTTCTGAGAAAAATGATGGGCAGAAAAATGTAACATACGACGAAACCGTATACAATGTAACGATTACGGTTACAGACAACGGAAAAGGCAATTTGATCGCAGAGGCGGTATACGGAGACGGCAGGACGCCGCAATTCGTTAATACATATGTGAAACCCCAAAATCCGGTGAAACCGGAACAGCCGACCCCGACTGTAAAACCACAGAATCCGGGAGCGGTGCAGACCGGAGATCATAATTCGTTTGCGGGAACGCTGGGAATGGCGGCGCTTGCTTTAGCGGTGGCAGCAGGTGTTATGATCAGAAGAAAGAAAAAATCATAAAATAACGTGATTTTGGAAATGAGAGCAGCGGCAGAGGATGCCGCTGCTTTTTTGTATATAGCCATAGTCAATCATAAAGCTCTGTGTTAGAATAAAGCAGTGATATGACGATGTAAAGAAACAAGAGAAAAGAACCGATGTACAGAGGACAGGGTGACCGGAGGGATATGATGGAGCATTTATATAGAAAATTAAAGGAATATGCGAACACGGGTTATTATCCGTTTCATATGCCGGGGCATAAAAGGAATACTGCGCTGATTGGATCAGAACTTCCATATGAACTGGATATCACAGAAATCGACGGATTTGACGATCTTCATCATTCGGAGGGGATACTGAAGGAACTGCAGGAGTATGCGGCGTGCGTATATCATGCGGAGGAAACGCATTACCTTGTGAACGGGAGCACAGTCGGGCTGCTGAGTGCGGTTATGGGAAGCACAAACTCGGGAGATTGTATTTTAATGGCAAGAAACTGTCATAAATCGGTCTATAACGCAGTCTTTATGAACCAACTTCATCCGATTTATATTTATCCTGAAAACGGAGCAATAAATCCCGGTGAAGTTAAGCGGATTCTTGAGGAAAATCCGAATGTGAAGATTGTTGTCATTACATCTCCGACGTATGAAGGCGTTGTTTCGGATGTTGAGCGGATTGCCGGAATTGTTCATGAAAAGGGCATTCCATTGATCATGGATGAGGCGCATGGGGCACATTTCGGGTTCCATCCGTATTTTCCAAAGAACAGTAATACTTTAGGGGCAGATATCGTTATTCATAGTCTGCACAAGACGCTTCCGTCGTTGACTCAGACTGCGCTGCTTCATATGAATGGAGAGCTGGCTAACAGAACGGATATCAGAGAGTACGTCCATATGCTTCAATCGAGCAGTCCGTCATATATACTTATGGCAGGAATAGACGAGTGTGTTCGTTTCGTGGGAGAGAGAAGCTCAGATGTTTTTGACAATTATGTGAAGCGTCTGGAATCTGTAAGAAAGAGAATAAGCAGGCTTTCTGTGTTGAAACTGATTGAGACGGAGAAGTATGACAGGTCGAAGATAGTAACTGCGGTTGGGAATCATGGCGATGAAGACATAAATAGGTTTACAGGAAAACAATTATATGACGTTTTGAAAGATAAATATTTACTACAACCGGAGATGGCATCAGGCTCATACGTTGTTTTGATGACTTCGCCGGCAGATACAGACGAAGGGATGGAGCGCCTTGTGTCTGCATTGGAAGAAATTGACGGCGAACTTGCAAAAAGAGATAAGTATGAAAGAAATAATTCTCTGGCGCGATATATAGTGCAGGATTCAGATACATATCAATATATATTGAAGGACAAGAAAGAACGGGATCATCAGAAGAATATATATATCTATAGTCCGAGCGAGACGAAACGACAGCGTTTAAAAAAGGGATGCGAATCTGTTGAATGGAAAATGTGCGGCGGAAAGGTCGCGGCAGAATATGCCTATATTTATCCACCGGGGATCCCGCTGATCGTTCCGGGAGAACGGATCTCAGAGAAAATAGCGGAAGAGATGTCCGAGTATGAAAAAATGGGATTTCGGATTGAGGGAACAAAGGTGAAAGGAAAGATTGAGGTATTGATAAATGGGTAAAATTTATTGTGTGATGGGAAAGAGTTCTTCGGGAAAGGATACTGTTTATAAAAAGTTAAAAGAGCAATATAAAGAGTTTCGTTTGATTGTTCCCTATACGACCCGTCCGATCAGAGAAGGCGAAAAAGACGGCGTCGAATATTATTTTGTGGATCCGGAACAGTTTCGTGCGATGAAGGAGGACGGGAAGGTGATAGAGTCCCGGTCTTATAACACAAAGTGCGGAATATGGACTTATTTTACTGCGGATGACGGGCAGATCGATCTAAGCGCCGCAGATTATCTTTTGATCGGAACGCTCGTGTCATATCAGGCTTTGCGGGAATATTTCGGAGAGGAGGCGATCGTGCCGGTTTATCTCGAAGTGGAAGACGGACTGCGGCTTGCCCGCGCGCTTGAGCGGGAACGCAGACAGGAGAAGCCGAAATATGCGGAGATGTGCCGCCGTTTTCTTGCGGACGAGGAGGACTTTTCGGAAGAAAATCTTATCAAAAGCGGGATTACAGAGCGGTTTGGCAATGAAGATTTCACAGAGTGTCTGAATAAAATACAAAGATATATTGAAGAAATAAGATAGATTTTATCAGTTTTTATGAGATTTCACTCTTTTGTAATACCTTTTAATTTAAAATTGTAGTACAATAGGAGTATGTCTTGAAAGGGAAACGTCTTCTGAGAGGCATTTTGGAAAATTAATTTTAAGAGTGCAGGTGATATGGATGAGTGGTTTTAAAGACGTAGTAGGACATAAGAATATTATTAAGTACATTCAGAACGCAGTGACTGCGGACGCAGTTTCTCATGCGTATATTTTGAATGGCGAGAGAGGTTCAGGGAAGAAGCTGCTTGCGAATTTGTTTGCCATGAGCCTGCAATGTGAAAACCGGGATGAAGACGGCGACGCCTGTGGAAAATGCCGTTCGTGCAGGCAGGCGGCAGGCGGAAATCAGCCGGATATTATCCGGATCATGCATGAGAAACCGAATACGATCGGAGTAGGAGATATCCGTACGCAGGTGAATGACGATATTATGATCCGGCCGTACAGCAGCAAATATAAAATCTATATTATAGCAGATGCGGATATGATGAGCGTGGAGGCGCAGAACGCGCTTTTGAAAACAATCGAAGAACCGCCGGAGTATGCCGTTATCATGCTTCTGACGGAGAATGCGGAGACACTTCTTCCGACGATCCGTTCAAGATGTGTTATGATGAAGCTTCGCAATATTAAAGATCAGCTCGTGAAAAAATATCTCATGGAGCAGTTGGAAGTGCCGGATTATAAAGCAGATGTCTGCGTTGCTTTTGCTCAGGGAAATATGGGGAAGGCGATCATGTTGGCAAACTCCGAATATTTCAATGAGATTAAAGAGGAAGTTGTACATTTGCTGAGAAATATCGACGAGATGACAGTTCCGGATCTGATGGAAGCGGTAAAACGCTGCATGATATATAAGATGGAGATCAGCGATTATCTTGATATGATCGCGATATGGTACAGAGATGTGTTGATCTATAAAGCAACAAGAAGTGTGGATCGGGTCGTGTTTTCCGATCAGATGAAATATATTCGGGAGCGGGCGAAGAAGAGCTCATACGAGGGGATTGAAAATATTCTCGATTCTCTTGAAAAGGCAAAGGCAAGAATGAAAGCGAATGTAAATTTTGAGCTGACGATGGAACTGCTCCTGCTGACGATAAAGGAGAATTGACAAAATGGTAAAAGTAATCGGAGTCAGATTTCGTACTGCCGGGAAAATTTATTTTTTTTCTCCCGGACAGTTTGATATTAAGCAAGGCGACAATGTGATCGTGGAAACTGCCCGCGGCGTAGAGTTCGGGCGAGTTGTAAGCGGAGTAAAAGAAGTTGCCGAAGAAGATGTGATCCAGCCGTTGAAATCAGTGATCAGGATTGCGACTGAGCAGGATCAGAAAGTTGTAAATAAAAACAAACAGAAAGAAAAAGAGGCGTTTAAGATCTGCCTTGAAAAAATCCGTAAGCATGGACTGGAAATGAAATTAATCGACGTTGAGTACACTTTTGATGGGAATAAGATATTATTTTATTTCACAGCAGACGGAAGAATTGATTTTAGAGAGCTTGTAAAAGATCTTGCCGCAGTATTTCGCACAAGGATCGAACTTCGTCAGATCGGAGTGCGTGACGAGACGAAGATCCGCGGGGGGATCGGTATCTGCGGGCGGCCGCTTTGCTGCAGCACATATTTGACTGAATTTTCCGCTGTGTCGATTAAGATGGCGAAAGAACAGAATCTGTCTCTGAATCCGACGAAGATATCAGGTGTGTGCGGAAGGCTTATGTGTTGTCTGACGAATGAAGAAGAGACGTATGAGATGCTTAACAGCCAGCTTCCGTCAGTCGGGGATGCGGTTACGACAAAAGACGGACTTACAGGAGTTGTCCATTCATTGAGCGTTCTGCGCAGATTGGTAAAAGTAATCGTAAATTTGGAAAACGATGAGAAAGAGATCAGAGAATATATGGCGGATGAGCTGAAATTTAAACCGAGACGAAAGAAACAGAAAGTTACAAAAGAAGAGATGAAGCAGCTTGCGGAACTTGAAAAGGAGTAGGTAGCGGCATATGAGCGGACAAAAGAAGGGGAAAGAAGCGGTTCTTTTTCCGGGCGAGCGACTGGATGATCTGCAGCTTAACGGTCTTGAATTGATTCAGGATCCGAAGAAATTCTGTTTTGGCGTAGATGCTGTTTTTCTTTCGGATTTTGTGAAAATAAAGGCGGGGGAGCGGGCTCTTGATCTGGGAACAGGGAACGGGATTATACCGATACTGTTGTCTGAAAAGACGCAGGGACGTCATTTTACAGGTCTGGAGATTCAGCCGGAGATGGCAGAGATGGCTCGAAGAAGTGTAGACTATAACGGTTTAGAAGATAAAGTGGATATTGTGACAGGCGACATCAAAGAGGCGGCGGAAATATTTAAGCCGGCCTTTTTTGATGTGATCACGACAAATCCGCCGTACATGATCGCAGATCACGGACTTCGCAATCCGGCGGACGCCAAGGCGATCGCACGGCATGAGGTGCTTTGTTCACTTGATGATATTTTGCGGGAGAGTATGCGCCTTTTGCAGGATAAGGGAAGATTTTATATGATACACCGTCCATTCAGGCTGACGGAGATTATGATTAAAATGAATTATTATAAAATTGAGCCGAAACGGATTCAGTTTATTTATCCGTATCTTGATAAAGAGCCGACGATGGTAATGATAGAAGGCGTACGCGGGGCAAAGCCGCGTATCACGGTAGAACCGCCGCTTGTGATTTATAAATAAAAAGAAATGAAAAGGTAAAATAAATAAGAATTAAAAAGATATAAAAAAGAAATGAAAAAACAAATAAAGAAATAAAAAAATAGACAACAAGAAAAGAAAACAGAAAACAAAAAGAGACGAAGAGAAAAACAGGAGGGAAAGATGGCAGGAACTCTCTATTTGTGTGCGACGCCCATCGGGAATTTAGAAGATATTACATTTCGAGTTCTTCGAGTGCTTCGGGAGGCAGATCTTATCGCGGCGGAAGACACACGTAACAGCATTAGGCTTTTGAATTATTTTGAGATTGAAACGCCGATGACGAGCTACCATGAATACAATAAATTTGATAAAGGAAGAGTGCTTATAGAGAAGCTTTTGGAAGGAAAAGATATTGCGCTTATTACAGACGCGGGAACGCCCGGGATCTCCGATCCGGGAGAAGAGCTTGTACGTATGTGTTATGAAGAAGGGATTACGGTTACTGCTGTTCCCGGAGCTTCGGCGTGTGTGTCTGCACTTACGATCTCGGGACTTCCGACAAGAAGATTTGCGTTTGAAGCTTTTCTGCCATCAGATAAAAAAGAGCGGGAAGCTGTCTTAAGTTGTCTGGAAAAGGAACAGAGGACAATCGTTTTGTATGAAGCTCCGCACCGTCTTATCAAAACATTGAAGATGCTGGGAGAGCGGCTCGGCGACAGGCGGGTAAGCGTATGCCGGGAACTGACAAAACGGCATGAAACTGTGTATAGATCGACTCTTTTGGAAGCGGTTTCTTATTATGAAGAAAATCTTCCGAAAGGGGAGTGCGTTCTTGTAATTGAAGGATTGAGCCGTGAAGAGATCGAGCAGGAAGAGCAAAAGAAGTGGAGTAATCTGTCGATCGAAGAACATATGGAGTATTATCTGTCGCAGGGAATCGATAAAAAAGAAGCGATGAAGAAAACCGCAAAAGATCGAGGAGTGCAGAAAAGAGAAATTTATAACTATCTTGAAAAACTAAAAAGTGGTGAAGGAAACTAAAAAATAACCGATACCGGAGGTTATCCGATATCGGTTATTTTGCCGTCTTTCATAAATACGATCTTTTTGCCTAATGTGCGGGCTTCCAAAGGATCGTTTGTTACATATAAGACGGTAATTTTAAGTTCTTCGTTAATTTCGAGAATATCACAAAGCATCTCTTTTCTTCGTTCAGGATCTTGACGCGCAAAATCTTCGTCTACGAGGAGGACTTTCGGCTGGCAGACAATCGCGCGTCCGAGAGCGACTTTTTGCTTGTCTCTTTCAGAAAGCGCCTTGATCTTCTGCCCCAGAACTCCTGAAATCCCGAGAAGTTTGGCGGCATCGTTTACACGGCTGTCGATAATGTTGCGGGGAAAATCCCTCAGACGCAGACCGAGCGCCATGTTGTCGTAGGCGTTAAAATGCTTGTAAAGCGTATAATTTTGGAACGCCATCGCAAGCCGTCTGTCACGCGGCAAAATATCGTTTAATAATTCATCACTGAGATAAATCTTACCGGAAGTGATATCCTCTAATCCGCCGATCATGCGGAGGATCGTAGATTTTCCGCATCCGCTGGGACCGTGAAGAGTAATGAATTCGCCGTTGTCAACACGAAGACTGACATCATTGACGGAGACGAAACCGTTTGAGTAAATTTTCGATAAGTGTTCTAATGTCACACTTGCCATAAAAACGCCTCCATGATCACATTATAGTAATATATTAGCATAAAGCGCCTCGGTCTACAATCCTAAACAAAAACCGATGTTCAAATACCGAACCGACGTTCAAGTCTTAAGCCGAGCCATACTCAAATCTTAAATCGGACCGACGTTCAAGTCTTAAACCGAACCATATTCAAAGCCTTAAATAAAACCGGCACTTAGATGCTGCTCAGGTTATGCGAGGAGGACGCTTGCGGCAAGTCCCGCGAATGTAGCGATAAGCGCACCGGCGAGCGTGTAGCGGGATTTTTTGATTCCGGCAGTCATAAAGTAAACACTCATCGTATAGAAGATTGTCTCTGTACAAGACAGCGAGATCGATGCGATCATACCAAGACGGGAGTCTGTGCCGAATTGTTTGAAAATATCGAGGAGGAGTCCTGTCGCTGCAGACGAAGAGAACATTTTTACGATAGTAAGCGGAACGAGTTCGCCGGGAAAACCGATCCTTCCGGTAAAGTTTTCAAGCAGACCGGAAACCGGAGCTGCAAAACCGCATCCCGCAGCCGCGGTATCATTATTATGGCAAGGACGTGTGGGAGGCGGCGGTCGCCGCCATTTTGTGCGGGGAGAACTTGCTGCTCGCGGGCAGCAAGGCCACGGGCAAAAACGTACTGGCGGAAAACCTCGCCCAGGTCTTCGCCCGTCCCGCATGGGACGTGTCGTTCCACGTAAACATGGACGCCGCGAGCCTCATCGGCATGGACACGTTCGAGGGCGGCGAGGTCCGCTTCCGCCCCGGCCCCGTGTACCTTTGCGCAAAGCATGGTGGCTTCGGCGTGCTCGACGAGATCAACATGGCAAAAAATGAGGCGCTTGCTGTACTGCACGCGACGCTCGACTTCCGCCGCGCCATCGACGTTCCCGGCTACGAGCGCGTGGAGGTCGATCCCGCCGCGCGCTTCATCGGCACGATGAACTACGGCTATGCCGGCACACGCGAGCTGAACGAAGCGCTCACGTCGCGCTTTGTCGTCATCCAGATGCCGTCCATCGACCAGGACGGTCTTGTGCGGTTGCTTAGCGATGAGTTCCCGACGCTTGAAAAGAAGTACAAAGAGCAGTTCGCCCAGCTGTTCCTCGACCTGCAGAAAAAGTGCGAAAACGCGGAGATCTCCGAAAAGGCGCTCGACCTGCGCGGTCTTCTCGACGCGCTGCGTCTGATCCGCCGCGGCGTGGGCGCGAACCGCGCGCTCGATATGGGCATCACAAATAAGGCGTTCGACGCCTACGAGCAGAGCCTGATCCGCGACGTCATCGCCGCGCGCATCCCCGCAAAGCTTGACCGCAGCCGTCTGTTCATCGACTGACATGGAAACGTCAAGCTATTCCTCCCAGCAGCGCCGCGCCATCAACCTCGTCTGGACGGCGAGCGGGGACTATCAGTTCGAGCCGCAGTTCTTAGCGCTCAAATCAAACGGTGAGCCGGACTTTTACATGAACTGCGTCATCGGCCTTGTGCACAAGTGGTTCGGCGACAAGATGCCAAAGCGTCTCTTTGCCTACTGGGCGGGCGACGCGCGGCAGAACGTTTTCGACGAGCTGTGCTGGCTGGCGCTCGAGAACGCGGCGTATGAAAAGGAACTGCCCGAGCGCCCTGTGCTCGCCGATCTCCGCCGCAAGCACGCGGAGGAGTTTTTCGCGTCGGAATACCAGCTTTCGCGACAGGAGTGGATGGAGAAAAACCAGCTCGTCTACGCCGTGCAGTCCGACCGCTGGAAGACGATCCTCGGGCAAAAGCCGCCCATTCTCGCCCCGTGGGAAAAGGGGCTCGCGCAAGCACTCGCCTGCCCCGGCACGATGAACGCCGCGGAGCTTGAGATCGCCGTGCGCACGGCATTTGAAAAGTACCTGCAATTCGACGGTACAGTGCATAAAAAAGGCGGGTTCCAGCTGCACTTTGACGACAAGTGGGCGCCGCTTCTCACAAAGCTCCTGCCGACCGAGATCGTCCGCACGGACGATCTGACCATTGGCCGTTCCGCCATGCCGGGCGAAAACGGCATGGTCAAGGTCTCGAACGCGCTGCGCGCGCGTCTGCGCTCCAACGAGCACGAAACGGAGGACCGCGGCTACATCGAGCGCTGCTTCGGCCGCAGCATCTATTCGCCCGACAAGCTCGCGCGCATCGAGCAGCAGCTCTGCACCGGCAACCACTTAGGCTGCCACCTGTGGTTCACAAGGGGCGCGAGCGCGTCGGACCAGCTCATCAGCGCGGACACGCAGCGTCTTTACGAGCAGGCTGAGGATCAGGCCAAGCTGAACCGCGCCGCCTTCGCGCGCGACCTCGATCTGCACCAGAGCGCGCTCGCGCGCCTGAGCGAACAAATTCGAAACTGCCTGCTCGTCCACCAGCAGCCCGAGCGCATCCCCGCCCGTCAGGGCTGGCTGGACGGGACCAAGGTCTGGCGCGAACCGGTGCTGCACGACGACCGCGTATTTTTGCGCAGCGACGAGGAGAGCCGTCCCGGCTTTGCCGTCGATCTGATGCTCGACGCCTCGGCCTCGCGCCTGCACTGTCAGGAGGCTATCGCCATTCAGGGATATATCTTAGCCAAAAGCCTCGCCTCCTGCGGCATCCCCGTGCGCGTGACGAGCTTTTGCAGCCTGCGCGGCTACACGGTGCTGCGCATTTTGAAGGATTTTAGCGACAAGAACGGCGAGCGCAATGTTTTCAATTACTTCGCCGCGGGCTGGAACCGCGATGGGCTCGCGCTGCGCGGCGCGGGCGAGCTCATCAAGTCCGCACCCGCGGAAAAGCATCTGCTCATCCTGCTGACCGACGCCTCACCCGACGATAGCCACAAAATTCTGCCGAGCGGCAAAGTCCCGCTCAGCCGCGACTACGACGGGCAGATCGGCGTCGATGACACGGCGGAGGAGGTGCGCGCCCTACGCGCGCAGGGCATCCGCGTCGCCGCCGTCTTCATGGGTGAAAACGCGAGCGTTCCCGCCGCGAACGCCATCTATGGCCGCGACCTTGCGCGCATTCGCCGCATCGACCAGCTCGCCGCCGCGGCGGGTCGGCTCATTCAGGATGAAATCCGCGAACTCAGCAGCTGACAAAAAGGATCCCGAAAGTTGAACTTTCGGGATTCTTTCTTTTATGTCAGGATGTGCGCGAGCGTCTCCATCAGCCGCCCTGCCTCGATGGGCTTGGCAATGTGGGCGTTCATGCCCGCGCGGATGGCCTTTTGCTTGTCCTCTTCAAAGGCGTTGGCCGTCATCGCCACGATGGGCACGTTGGCAACGTCGCTTGGCAGCGTGCGGATCTCGCGCGTGGCGGCGTAGCCGTCCATCTTCGGCATCTGGATGTCCATGAGCACCAGATCGAATTCGCCCTGCTTCGAGTCCTGCAAACGCTCGACGGCGACGTCGCCGTCGTCCGCGGTATCGACCGTGAAACCCGCGTCCTGCAAAATTGCCTGCGCGATCTCCTGGTTGAGAAGATTGTCCTCAACCAGAAGGACCTTTTTGCCCTCAAAGCGGTACGGCGACGCGGGCGTCTCCTCCTTTTTCACGCGGTAGGGCTGCGAGAGCACGTCGCGCAGCTCGGACATGAACAGCGGCTTGGAGCAGAACGCCGTCACACCTGCCTCGCGCGCCTCCTGCTCGATGTCCGCCCAGTCATAGGCCGTCAGAATGATGATGGGCTTGCTCTCGCCGATGAGCTTGCGGATGCGGCGCACGGTCTCGATGCCGTTGAGGTCCGGCATCATCCAGTCGATGATGTAAGCGCCGAACTCGTCTCCCTGCTCCACGGCGACCTTGGTGCGCAGCACCGCCTCCTTGCCAGAGAGCGTCCACTCCGAGCGCATGCCGATCTCCTGCACCATGCGGCTCACGCTGATGGCGGTGTCGGAATCGTCGTCCGCCACAAGCACGCGCACGCCCTGAAGCTGCGGAACGACCTCGTACTTGGCGGAGTTGCCGAGCACCTTGAACGGGATCGACACGGTGTACTCTCTGCCCTTGCCCTCTTCACTCTCGACACTGATGGTACCGCCCATCATGTCGACGATGTTCTTGCTGATGGCCATGCCGAGACCTGTGCCCTGAATGCCGCTGACCGTAGCGCTCTCCTCGCGGGTGAATGCCTCGAACAGGTTCTTCTGGAACTCCTTGCTCATGCCGATGCCGTTGTCCTTGACGTGGAACTCATAGGTCGCGTAGCCGTTGGAAAAGCCTGGCTTCTGGATGATGCGGACGATGATCTGTCCGCCGTTTTTCGTGTACTTGACCGCGTTGCTCAGAAGATTTAGGAGCACCTGATTGAGCCGCAGCTTGTCGCAGAGGATGTCCTCATTGTCCACATCCACCGCGTCGATGAAAAACTCAATATTTTTCGACACAATGTTCGCGTTGACGATCGTGCGCGCAGATCGTGCATCACGTCGGGCAGATGGACTTCCTTTTCCTCGATCTTCACGCGCCCGCTCTCGATGCGGCTCATGTCCAAAACATCGTTGATGAGTGAAAGCAAATGCTGGACGGAGGTCGAGATCTTCGCCAGATAATCCTGCACGAGCTCGGGCTCATCCACATGCGCCCCCGCCAGCGCCGTGAAGCCGATGATGGCGTTCATGGGCGTGCGGATATCGTGCGACATATTGTTGAGGAATGTTGTTTTCGCGCGGTTTGCACGCTCGGCAGCGTTCAGCGCGTCGACAAGCAGCTCGCGCTGCTGGTACTCCTTCGTCAGCGCCATGCCGATCAGGATGAGCGCGAACGCCATGGAGTAAAACGGCAGCTCGGGGAAAACATACTGTAAACTCATCACGCAGACCGGCAGCGCGTAGGTCACAAAGTACAGCAAGCGTTTTCGCCCCCTGATGCTGCCGCGCAGCATGGCGGCGAACAGCAGCACATACAGGACAAAGGCGATCGTGCTTGGCAGCATATTCGCCTTTCCTCGAATATACTCTCCCTGTGCCGTCACGGTGTAAATGATCCCCGTCCAGTGGTCGGCCGCCACCAGCACGATCGTCGCCGCATAGACCCAGAAGAGGACCCAGCGAAACACCTTCAGGCTTTCCGGCCGCATATTGCGCGCCACATACTGCGCAAGCGAGATGACTGCGAGCACCATCGTGAGGTAATACAAATCGAGGATCACCATTCATCCCCCACGGCGCGCAGGGAACGGACTTGTTATGCACCAGTCCCCACGCGGCGTCCGCCGTGGCAAACAGCAGCGCCGTGGTGTTGAGCACAAAATAGCTCTTGTCGCTGAATCGCTTTGTAATCGCCGCACTCATCCAGATCACGGCAATGATCATAAAGCAGAACATCGTCATCTGATGGTAGATCGAACTTGTCACTCGCTTACTTCGCCCCTGCTTTCTCGTTTGGAATCCAAATCTTTACATTTTCTTAACTATACCGTCCTTTTGTCCATAAAGCAAATCTTTTTGCAAAATCATGCAGAAAAACGTCGAAATACATCCATTTATTTTTTCATTTGCATCCTGCGCGCTTTTGCTTTATGCTGTTTTTATGGGGACGATTCAAATATGAAAGTGTCCTGAACAGTAAACAATCCACCTCAGGAGGATCAAAATATGAAAGCAAAGGTTTATTTTTCCAAGCAGATCACGCCGGAAAAGGTCGTGGAGCTCTACAAGGCCGTGGGTCTCGAGCTGCCCGGCAAGGTCGCCGTCAAGGTTCACTCCGGCGAACCGGGCAACCAGAACTTTCTGACGCCCGAGTTCTGGCAGCCGATGGTCGAGACCGTACACGGCACCATCGTTGAGTGCAACACCGCCTATCCCGGCGAGCGCAACACGACCGATGCCCACCGCCGCACGATGATCAAACACGGCTGGAGCAAGCTCTTCGATGTCGACATTCTCGATGCCGAGGGTCCCGATCTTGAGCTCCCCATCCCGAACGGCAAGCGCATCCAGAAGAATCTGGTCGGCAAGGATATCAAAAATTATGATTCCATGCTCGTTCTTTCCCACTTTAAGGGCCACCCGATGGGCGGCTTCGGCGGCGCGCTCAAACAGCTCTCCATCGGATGCGCGTCCAGCGCAGGCAAGGCGAACATCCACGGCGCGGGCAAGCCCGAAGAGATGTGGACGACCGAGCAGAATGCCTTCCTTGAGTCCATGGCCGACGCGGCGGAGTCCGTCGTCAAGCTTTTCGACGGCAAGATCGTCTACATCAACGTGATGAAGAACATGTCCGTCGACTGCGACTGCTGCGCCGTGGCGGAGGACCCGTGTATGAAAGATATCGGCATTCTCGCCTCCCTTGATCCCATCGCCATCGACCAGGCGTGCCTCGACCTCGTCTACGCATCCGACGATCCGGGCCGCGACCACCTCGTTGAGCGCATCGAGAGCCGCAACGGCGTCCACACCGTGGAGGCCGCCGCCGAGCTCGGCTTCGGTTCGAGAGAGTATGAGCTGATCGAGCTCTAAGAAAAATCGCAACGAAAAAGGCGATGGCCGCACGGCCATCGCCTTTTCTTTTGCTTCTTTACTTGATGAACCAGATGTCCATATCGACGTTGCCCTTGATGCCGTCCACGCTGCCCTTGGATGAATACTGCCACATGGCAAAATCGTAGTAGAACGAGGGCGCGTCCACATCGTAGCGCGCGTACCACAGCGGGTAATCCATGACCTCGCTGAGGTCATACTTGACATAACCCGCGTAGTCGGTGATGTAGATCATCGGGTCGTAGCCCGCGTCCTTGATGATCTTGCAGAAGGCGTTCGCCGCAGCGCAGAGCACGCCGGTCTCGATGCCGTAGGTGCGCGCCTCGCTCTTGCCGATGACCTCCCAGTCGAAGACGACGGGACCGGTAATGTTGTGTCCGCGCAGCTTGTCGAGGACATGGTATGCTTCCTCCTGCGCCTCTGCCACGCTCACAGCCTGCGAGAAGAAGTAAGCGCCCACCTGAAGGCCCGCTCTCGCCGCGCCGTCGGCATACTCGTCAAACTTCGTGTCGTCATAGATCGCGCCCACAGTGTAGCCGCGACCGCCCACGCGCGCGATGACAAAGTCCACATCAGTGCGCGCCACCGCGTTCCAGTCCACATCGCCCTGATACTGCGACACGTCGATACCGACGCGCGTGCGCACGCTGGGATCGTTGTAGGTCATGATGCTGCCGTTCTTGACGAACGCAGACTGATTATAGGTGTTCGTCGGCACACCCTCGAGCACATCGAGCGTGTAGTCCTTGTAGTAGATCTTCTGCTTCTGGTCGAGCGAGCTGAGCTGATAGATGCGGTAAACGATCGTCGCCACCTCCGCGCGCGTGATGCTGCTGTTGGGGTAGAAATACGTCAGGTCGCCGACCTTCGTGCCAATGAACACACCCGCTTCATAGAGCGCCGTCACATAGCCGTCGTTCACGTCGGCAAAGGGAGACACCGTGTTGGACGCGCCGTAGCCCAGCGCCTTGGCCGCAAAGCGCGCCACATCGAGGCGGCTGATGCCGTTGTTGAGCTGGCTGTCGCTGTAATTCTGCGCGGCAAAGCCCATAGAGTAGGCGTAGGTCGCGTAGCCGCTTGCCCAGTGCGCCGTGCTGGGCTTCTGCTCCTTGTGGCCGGTCGAGAGCAGCACGAGCTTGAGCATTTCGCCCGTGCTCGTGGGACGGTTGGGGGCAAACGTGCCGTCGCCGTTGCCGCCGACGATGCCCTGCTCGCTCAGCTCCATGACATAGTTATAGAACCAGTCGGACTTGTTGACGTCGGTATAGGTCTTGCCGGTGTAGCTCGTCGCCGTCCACTGCGCCGTGACGACCGCGTTGCCGTTCACGATGCTGTTTTCCGTGATGGTCTTGCCGTCGCTCGTCCGGAAGCCGGCAAAGCTGTAGCCGAGCTTTTCCGCTTTGGGGAAGCTACCGTAGGTCTTGCCGATCTCGTAGACGGCAAAGTCCGTCTCGTAGGACGTACCGCTTTCCATATTGATGATGAGATACGCAAACTCGTTCTCCGCCGCGCGGGTGCTGTCGTCCAAATAAATGGCAGCCTCCTGCAGGCGGCGGTCGGCAAGGCCCGCCTGGGCCTGTCCGCCGGAATGGCACCATTCGCCGAACGCATGCGCCACTTCAAGGCGCGTCGCGTCCTTCTCGCCGCGGGCGATCTTGACCAAGTCGCTCGTGCCGCTCATCCAACCGGTGCCGAAATTGTAGCTGAAGCAGATCAGCGCGTCGAACTGCCCCTGCGTGGGCGTGACGTCGTAGCGGTCAAAAAAGTCGTTGAGCTTGGCCTCATACGCCTCGACCTTGCTCATCAGAAGAAGCTCCGCCTCTTCGCGCGTGATGCCCTCGGGATAATCCTCGGCACCGCACTCCGTACCGTAGCCGATGTACCACTTGCCACCGGAGGAATACTTCTCCGCGCGGAAGCCCTCTTCCTCTTCGATCTGCGCAATGGCCGCGTCGCCCGCGCGCATCAGCCGATTGCTCGCCATCGCGGCGGGCACGCAGAGCTGCATGGCAAGGCACAGCGCCAGAAGCACGGCCAGCGGCGTTCTCTTTCTCATGTTCTGCTTCATCTCGTTCTCTCCTTTTGCCGGGATCGGGCGAAAACGCCCACTCTCTTTAAAATGTTTTTCCATGATACCACAGGTTTACATAAAAATCAACCAAAAAGCGCAAAAAATGCCGCCCCGTGTCGAACCGGGCGGCATTTTCGTTATAGCAGCGCGTCGAAGAGCGCGTCCATATTATCGTCGGAATACTCGACTTCCGCGCTGTATAGCCGGCAGAGCTCGATCTGATCCTCCACCGTGAACTCGCCGTGCAGCAAAAGGTGCAGCGCACCAAGCGAGAAAAGCAGCCGGACAGACAGCACGGCGAACGCCGCCTTGCTGCTCACGTCCCCGTCGTCGAGCGCCGTCGACACGTGGCGGTAGAGAAAATATATGAGCAGCTGCTCATACTCCGTCTCGCGTCCTTTCATGTGCGCGGCAAAATCGTCGAGCGGCAACTCATCTGCGTGCCCGCGCAGCGCTTCCAAAATGCCTGTCCACGCCTCGTCCATGCGCTCGAGCGAGAGATAAAACTCTGCCCAATGTACAAGCGGGACGTCCGGCACGTGCGCACCGCAGGCCGACAAAATTTGTTCCATCCGCTGATTGATCGGTTCCTCGCGGTTCTGTGCGATGGCGAAAAGATGGTCGCGCAGCGTGAGCAGCGCCGTTTCCTCTTCGTCGAGTTCGCCTTCGCCCGTCGTGACAAGCATTGTTTTCTCCGGCCTGGTCAGAATGAGGCGCGCGGCCTCCTCGCAGCAGAGGCCAACGCCGATCTCCGTGCGCTCCGAAAAAAAGCTGCGGTAGCGCGGGTGGTCGCTGCAGATCTGGCAGAGCATACCCTCCCCGCCGTATAAAATGAGATCGCAGAGGTTTTTGCCGTTCAAAAACGGGCAGCGCTCCTGCTCGCCGAGGAGAAAGTGCGGCATCTCGCCGCTGCGGTCGATACATTTATGCAGGCGCTCGCCCATCTCGCCGCCGATCTGATCGTAGGCGGCGAGGGAATCCCCGTCCACGTCGATCTCCCAGCCGATGCAGCAGCTGTGCTGGCAGCGGTCGGCGATGCAATGGAAAAGCGGATAATAGTCCGGATAAGCGTTCTGCACGGCGGAGTCCTCCCATGATCGGTGCTGCGCGGTCATATATCGCGCGCTGCTCCATTATAAATCGCGCAGGCGCGCATTGCAATGAATTTTCTCCTTGCCGCCGTGAAAGAGATATGATATAGTAAAATATATGCGGGCATGATGAAATTGGCAGACATGCGAGATTTAGGTGATGTCACCTCAGTGTAGGTTTTCCGCTCCATCATTTGCCGTGCTTACTCTTTGGTAAAAGCGGGTTCATCCTGTTTTTATAGATGCGGATCAAGCGTTATGCTCCGCCCCGGTTCCTCGCCGTGTAAAACAGAGGGCAATAAAATAGCGACAGGAAGCCCTGCCGCTCATATATGCGCCTGTGATGGAATTGGTAGACATGCGAGATTTAGGTGATGTCACCTTAGTGAAGGGTTTTATCACCCTATCATTCGCCGTGCTCTTTCTTTGGTAAAAGCAGGTTCATCCTGTTTTTATAGATGCGGATCAAGCGTTACGCTCCGCCTCGGTTCCTCGCCGTGTAAAAATCAGAGGAGAATAAAATAGCGACAGGTGACCCTGCCGCTCATATCTGCGGGCATGATGGAATTGGTAGACATGCGAGATTTAGGTTCTCGTGCAGCGATGCGTTGGGGTTCGAGTCCCCATGCCCGCACCAAAATGAATGACCCTACCCAATTCGAACAAGTCGATGAGACTTGAGGATTGGGTAGGGTCATTTTATGTCCTGAAAGTCTTGGTATGACAGGGATTTCAGCGAGTGGCGCGCTGAAGCAAATATGAGACACGAAAATACAAACCGTCTCAAAACGTAGTAGAAAACGAGCAAATTAGGCGATTCGAACACGGATGTCTCATTTAACAATTGCACAGAAGCTCTCTTCCATCTGGCATGGCGTCAGATTTTTCAATGTACGATGGGGGCGCTTAGTGTTATAAAACTCAATATAGGAAGCAACGCTGGCTTGAAACGCTCTATCGGAAGGATGATCCTTTCGGTAGAGCTCTTCTTTTTTCAGCGATGCGAAGAATGATTCTGCAACCGCGTTATCATGCGGCTTGCCGGGCTGAGAAAAGGATTGCTTCGTATTGTATTTATGCAAAAGCTGTTGAAACCGGTGAGAGGTATATTGCGCTCCACGGTCGCTATGAAAAATAAGACCAGATGGGGGATGGCGTTCTTCATGCGCCATTTTAAATGTTGCTGTGAGAAGTTGGGTGCTGTTCTTTTTTGAAATTTTATGTGCAATCACTTTGCGTGAGAAAAGGTCGATAATCACACAAATATAAAAGTAGTGATCCCCAAGTTTAAAACAGGTGACATCGCTGACCCAGCGTTGATTTGGCCGCTGAGCGTTAAATTGTTGCCGCAGGATATTTTTCTTTCGTTCTGGTTCACGCAGCTTTAGATATTCCTGCTTCGCCGTCGTCCGAACGCTGCTTAAGCCCATTTCACGCATGAGTCGCGAAACATATTCCGCGCTGACTTGGTATCCACGCTGAATGAGAATCGTCCGAATTTTCTCTGCACCCAGCACCTGCCTATATTCGTCAAACACATCACGGATGAGCTGACAGTATTCTTGATGACGTTTATCAAACCAAGCGTTGCCGCGCTTGCTGCGTAACATATGGTTGTAGAATGTACCGCGGTCAACATCCAGCGCCTCGCATATTGTGTGAACTTCATATTTTCCATAAAACGGCTCTAAAGCGTGCAGCCGTTCTTTCAATGGGGCAGATGCCAGACAATCCACAGATTTCAAAATTGTGATGATATTCTGCAATTTTTCAACTTTGCGTTGGAGTGATGCGTATTCTTGATAGGAAAACTTCAACGGCTTTCCAATGCTGTCCGAAGGAAACGATTTGAGCCAACGGTACAGGGTGCTACGAGAGATAGCAAGTTCATTGGAAAGAGCGGTGATTCTTTCGCCTTGCTGATAGCGTGCGACAATGGATAGCTTTTCTTCGTTTGAATACTTCATAGGATTCCCTCCTTCGAGGTAGAGGATAACATACAAAAGAGAGAACGAAAATTTACATAGTGTTGTTGCTAATAGTGCCGAATGGAATAAGCCATGCTTTCCAATTCGTAGATTCGACAAATGATTGCATTGAGCACGCTGATTTGATATAATTTAGGCCACAGCAGAGGGGGTGTCTACAGAATGCAAGTTCCAGAATTTACTGTAGTGGATTTCAATGCCGGCTTTGGCGGACGCTCGCTTGCGTTTCGCGATTGTGGTTTTTCTGTTGTAGCTGCCGCAGAAAGTGATCCCGTGAAACAGGAGATACTTCGCGGAATCGTTCCGGATATCCCTATTTTCACAGAGCCGATATCACTTGAAAATCTTTCATCGCTTCCGGGCACAGATATTCTGATGGCCGATATACCTGCGGAGAGCCTTGCAAGGCAGCGCGTGGATCAGAAAAAGGGCGATGTGGATTCTTATCTGCATTTGTTCTCCGAATTCATTTTGTGCAATCAGCCAAAAGCGTTTTTAATACAAATTCCGGCTGTGTTGGTTCAGGGTAAATCCGTCTCATTCCTCAGCACTGCCGCACGGCGCAGATATGTTATAACATACCGAGTATGCAGGGAGAGCGAGTATTCCGGTTTTCCAGTGAATGGAAGGCAAGCCTATTTTGTTGGAATTCGCAATGATATTGGCCCGGAGCGCTTCTGTTTTCCGAAGCCAATATATGAGTCTCCATATCGTATACCATTTCGGGAAGCACCGGAAGATGTGGAACCATGGTATCGCAATGTTCCAAGACGATTTGGGACGCATTCTCTTGAACGCCTGTTTCCCTTCTATAACAGAAATTTTAAGGGAGAAGTGGTCGGCGGCGAACAGGTATCCGTTCGTCCTTATGAGTGTTATCTTGTGGACGAGATCGGAATGCGGCGAATAACGCACAATGAATACGCATATTTAAAAGGCTATCCAAATTACCCTTTTAACAATTGCAAAAACCGGTTTAAAGCATATCGAATGCTTCAGTCGGCGCCAGATATCTACATTGTGCGGGCGATCGCCGCGAGTCTCCGAAATTATTTGGAGCATAATACAGAAACGCCGCACTTTGAAGACTGGCCTGCATACAGAGTACCTCTGGAAGAAGATGTTTCTGACAAAAGAGGCGATGCCTTGACAGAACAGAGAATTTCGACAGACAGAATTATAAAGCCACGAAATAAAATCAGACGCCTTCAGATCGAAAAACTGAAGGGATTAAAAAAGCTGGATATTCTGTTTGAGAAAAATCTGACGGCCATCATGGGTGTTAATGGAGTTGGAAAATCCACCGTTTTGCATGCACTGGCCTGTATGTTCTCCCCGGATGAAAAAGGCGAGGATCATAAATGGAAATTCTTTTTTACCCCGACACCGGATGCTTCCTGGCAAGGCAGTCAGATGGTATTGACCTATTTTGACGAAAACACACAGACGGAGAATCAGCGCAAGTATCGAAAAAGCACGGATCGGTGGTCCCCCAGATATACCAGTCGGCCCAAGCGGGATGTTTTTTATCTCGGGATTGATTCCGGACTGCCTGAAATCGAAAAAGAGCGTCAGACTTCCTATATCGACTATCACACAAGTGTCTCAGAGGATCGGCTGGCGGAACGGATCGTACACACTGCGGCACAAATATTATGCAAGGACTACCAATCCTTAACAGATCATGCAGTGAAAAACAAGCATTTCTTTGGAGTCCGCACCTTATCGGATATCAACTACTCAGCCTTGAGCATGGGTGCCGGAGAGCAAAGGCTGATCAAGATTTTGACGGTGGTATACCATGCGGCTCCATATTCCCTGATCCTGATTGACGAAGTAGACCTGCTGCTTCACAGCAACGCACAGAAACAACTGATAAAACAGCTGTCCGATTTGGCACAGAGGAAGAATCTGCAAATTATTTTTACAACCCACTCGCTTGAAATTGGGAAGCTGACAGAATTTGTTGATATACGGTATCTGTACCACACAAGAGAAAAAACGCTGGTATACGACCGGATAACACCGGATATCATTTTTGATATGAACCGGGAAAGTACGCAGCCGCTCACTGTCTATGTTGAGGACGACCTCGCGGAAGCCATTGTCTCACAGCTTTCCGACGGATTACGAATATCCAGATATGTCAATATTCGAAACATCGGTTCGGCTCAAAACGCATTTACATTAGCAGCGGGGATGATGATTGAGGGGAATTCTCTTGAGCATCGGCTGATCGTTTTAGATGGCGATGTTTATCGGACAGATGAGGACAAGAAAAGGCAGCTGCGCAGGCTGCTGTCCGGAACAGAGACGAACCATGACGATAAGATTGATGCCGCGCTTTCGCTGATTACACAGTTTTCTCTGCCTGAGGGGAACTGCCCGGAAAAATTCATTTATGATCTGCTTTTGGATGTGGATGGAGCGGATGAAGCGACTGATTGCGCGAAGCAGGTTACAGGAGTTGTGGATAGTCACGATTGGTTGAATCAAATTGTGGAGCGGATGAATCAGGATCGAAAAATTGTTCTGCTTAAAATCATTGAGCAGGCCGCAGAGAGCGACAAGTGGTCCACATACGTTGAACGGGTGCGCAGATGGCTAATAGAGCAGGCAAAGGTGTTAAATCTCTATTCACCATAAAATTACTCTATAATGTAAATGATTACGCATCCTTTTTGGTGCATGTTTGCTGTGCAAGCTTATCCTGCGGAGGAATTGAAAAGCAAGGAAAATCTGGCTATGGCTTCCTTTGCAAACATTTCTTTCCTTGCGGGCAACGAAAAATCCAGTATCTTTTCTGCCAACACATGACAAAAAGCATCGAAAGTTTCGACTTTCGATGCTTTTTGGTTGCAAAAATTCCGCAAATAATAGCTTCACCGATTTTCAGCAGCAGTGCTTGCACCTAATCATGTGAGCCATAATTTCGTCTGTCCAGCCATCCTCT
>OKSA01000601.1_pt1 | contig 34949 bp, 32 predicted proteins | sample 1601181 | NCBI WGS metagenome assembly OKSA01 (sample SAMEA3541538, study PRJEB24748) | human gut metagenome | biome: human gut; feature: human-associated habitat; material: faeces | place: China | collected 2012
AAAAGCGTTGATTTTACTGGGTTTCTGCTTGTTTTCCTATGTCAACGCTCTTGAGAGGGCGTCTCTTGTTTTCTTCAGCCGATGTGGGCTGTGGTTTCCTTATTTTTCCAGAGACAGGGACACGATCTTCTCGCAAAGCTCCTGATACGTCATGCCGGCCTCCTTGGCGGCCTTGGGGATCAGGCTGTTGGGGGTCATGCCGGGGAGGGTGTTGACCTCCAGACACCAGGGGCGGCCCTCCGCGTCCAAAATGAAGTCGGCGCGGGAGTAGACGGACAAGCCCAGTGCATGATGAAGTTTCAGAGCTGTCTCACCCAGCAGGCGGTGCTCCTCCTCCGTGCAGGGGGCGGGGCAGAGCTCCCGGGCCGCAGCGGCGCCGCTCTGGTACTTGGCCACGTAGTCGAAGGTGCTGCCCTCCGGCGGCACGATCTGGATGGTGCTGAGGTAGTCGTCGCCCAGCACCGGCTGGGTGAACTCGCGGCCCACGATCTTCTCCTCCACCACGATGCGGCGGCCGTAGCGCAGGACATCGTACAGCGCCTGCTCCAGCTGCTCCCGGGTGTCCGGCAGGGACACGCCGATGGACGAGCCGCCGTCCACCGCCTTTACCACGCAGGGCACCGGCAGCTCCTGCACAAGGGCGGGTACATCGGCGGCGGTGTAGGTGATCTCACGCCACTTGGGGGTCAGGATGCCGGCGCTCTCCATGATGCGCTTGGCCACGGCCTTGTCCATGGCCATGGCGCTGCCCAGCGGGCCAGAGCCGGTATAGGGCACGCCCAACAGCTCCAGCGCGGCCTGAATTTTGCCGTCCTCGCCGTCGATGCCGTGGAGGCCCAGGAACACGCAGTCGGCCAGAGCACAGATGTCCAGCACGCCCACGCCCAGATGGCTGGGGCTTTTCAGCTTGCGGGAGGCTTTCACGGCCTCCAGATCCGGCGCTGTCTCGGAAATGCTGACGCTGCCGCAGAAGCCGTCCGGCGCGTCGAAGGCGTCCTCCAGACGGCCGGTGTAGTTCTCCAGCCCCAGAAACATATCCACAAAAATGGCCTTGTGGCCCGCGTCACGCAGGGCGCGGCACACAGAGGTGGCAGTGACCAGCGAGACGCTGCGCTCCGTGCTGATGCCGCCGCCCAATACTACGATCTTCATGCTGTTACTTCCTTTCTGCTTTTCTCCGCTTTTCCCAAATTCCTCAAATCGCCATCAGCTTGCCATCAGCTCGCCATCAGCGCCGCTTCTGCGGGGGATAGACCCGCGGGACGCGCTTGGACACGGCACACAGCAGCTCGTAGGGAATGGTGCCCGCCGCGTCGCTGAGCGCCGTGATGTCGTTGTCGGGGCCGAAGATCTCCACCTGACTGCCTACGGCGGCGTCGGGGATGTCGGTGACGTCGATCATGCACATATCCATGCAGATGCTGCCGCACTGGGGGGCCTTATGGCCCGCCACGGCGAAGCTGCACTTGCCGGACAGGGTGCGGAACAGGCCATCGGCGTAGCCGATGCCCAGCACGGCCATACGGGTACGGCGCTGGGTACGGAAGCGGCGGCCGTAGCTGACGCAGGTGTCCGGCTCGTAGGTCTTGATGGTGCTGATGGTGGTGACAAGGCGCATGCACGGGCGCAGACCGAAGCGGCCCGTGTCGTCGCCGTAGCCGTACAGCAGGAGTCCCGGGCGCACCATGTCCAGCGCCATCTCCGGATAGTGGACCACGGCGCCGGTGTTGGCGCAGTGGCGGATGGCAAAGGTCACGCCGCCGCGCCGGGCCACCGCGTCGATCATGCGGCAGAACAGGTCGAACTGCTGATGCGTGTAGCGCTCACTGTCGGCGTCCGGCTCATCGGAGACGGCGAAATGGGTGTAGATGCCCTCCGGCAGCAGGCCGGGCAGGCGGCAGGAGGCGATGACGTTGGCCACGCCCTCGTCGAAGCTGTCGCCGCCGCAGAGGAAGCCCAGACGGGACATGCCGGTGTCGATCTTGATGTGGATGCGGAGCTGCCGGCCCAGCGCCGCCGCGCGGGCGGAGAACTCCTGCGCCTTGGCAAGGCAGGACACCGTCTGGGTGATGTCGTTGTCGATGAGCGTCTCGGTATACTCCGACGGGGTGTGGCCCAGGATCAGCAGCGGCATGGTGATGCCGGCGCTGCGCAGCTCCATGGCCTCGTCCAGGCAGGACACGGCCAGATAGTCCGCGCCCTCGCTCTCCAGCAGGCGGGCCACCGCCACGGCGCCGTGGCCGTAGGCGTCGGCCTTGACCACGCCCAGAAACCGGCAGCCCTCCGGCAGGGCGGCGCGGATGGCGCGGTAGTTGTGGCTGATGTTGTCAAGGCTGACCTCGGCCCATGTTCTCTTTTGCAGGCTGTTTCTCATACATTTCCCCTACTTTCCCATTGTAACAGTTTTATTCTATCACTCGGCGCAGAACGGGATACCATGCCCCCGGGCGTACTGCTGGGCATAGGAACCCGCCTTGCCGTGGATGGTCAGTTTCTCGCAGTTCAGGAAGCACTCGCCGCCGATCTGGCGGACGGTGGCGGGGATCGTGATCTTCTCCAGCGCCTTACAGTTGCCGAAGGCGCGATAGCCCAGATGCGTACAGCCCTCGGCGATCTCGACGGTGCGCAGGTTCGCGCAGGTGCTGAAGGCGCTGTTGTCGATAATTCGCAAGGAGGGGGGGGTCTTTACGTTTTCAAGTTTGCTCGTCTTATAGAACGCGCAATATCGGATATTCGTCAGGGTGTCAGGGAAGGTGACGGACTCCGTATACTTGCTGCCGCTGAAAACACTGCGCTCAATGCCCATCACGGGAAGTTCCTCCACGCAGGCGGGTATCTCCACGTTGGCCACCGTGGTGAGCTTTTTGGTCACGACGGCGTGGTCGGTGTAGAGGCGGAAGGCCAGATCCTTTGTTTTGAACTCCCGCGTCTTGAAGTCGTAGCGCTCGAACTCCTCATGATACCATGTGCCGAATAGTTTATCCACCACGTCCTCCAGCTCCATGCTGTGGCTGCCCTTGAACAGGAGCAGGTCCTGCTCACGGATATAAACGCGCAGGGCATCTATTAGTTCTGCCTTCGTGGGGAAATAGTGAACGTCCAACGCCGCATTGGCACGGGCTTCTTCGGCGATATAGCGGGCATCGTCCCCGTAGCAGAACAGGGCGTTGAACTGGGATGCAGCGGCGGCACGGCCTACCTGACGGTGGTACTCCACCACATCGGCACCGCCCTCCTTGATGTCGGCCAGCACGGCGATACGGCGGCCCTGACCGTTGACGGGAATGGCGGAGACGGTGGTCAGGGCGCTCTGCATGGATTCCACGGATGCGTTGTAGCAGTCCAGATACAGGCGGACACCGCCGTAGGACACGAGATTCTGGCGGATGCCGCTGGTACGGTAGCGGGCGATGCCGTCCGTGATCTCCTTGTCCGTCATGCCGATGAGCTTACCAGCAGCGAACGCGGCCAGCGCATAGAGAATGTTATGTCGACCGAAGCAGTGGAGCACCACCGGCGTCACTGTCCCATCGTGCTGCACGTCAAAGCTCATGCCCATTTCCAGATTCTTGATGTTGACGGCGCGGTAGTCCGCCCGCTCATCAGCGATGCCGTAGTAGAGGGCTTTGCGATCCTTTATCTCCGCGTTCCGCTGGAACGGGTCGTCGCCGTTGAGTATCAGCACACCATCGGCGGGCATGCCCTCCTGCACGCCAAGGCAGCTCTCCCAGATGCGCTGCTGGGAACCGAAAATCTCCATGTGGGAGGTGCCCACCAGCGTCATCACGGCGATGTCGGGCCGGACAAGCTGGGCAATGCTGGCCGCTGCGCCGTAGGGCGGCCCCTCCATCAACTCCTGCACGTAGACCTGATGCTCCTGCTTCAGGTCCTGCACCACACTGCCGCAATAGCGGAAGTTGTTGGCGCTGCCGGTATTCCGATGGGTATTGAATTTGGAGTTGACCACGGTGTATATCAGTTCCGTGGCCGTGGTCTTACCGATGCTGCCAGTGATGCTGATGGTCTTGGGCGTATAACAGGCGCGGCAGGCGCGGACAATTCTGGCATACGCCTGAAACGTATCGTCCACCACCATGCAGGGGTAATCTCCAATCTGCTCCGTAGTCAGCAGGAGCTTTGCGCCCTTCTGCATGGCCGTTTCCGCCAGCTCGGGCAGTTTCTCCCGCGGTGTGCGGTAGTTTTTATCGGATGTGATGTCGCTGACCAGCGCAACACAGCCCGGGCGGGCGTCCATAGCGAAGTTCAGCTTCGTATACACCTCGTCGGCGGCGGGGGCGGGCAGGCCCAGCGCCGCACAGATATTCTTCTTTGTCAATATCCACTCGCCGGTCATGTTGCCGTTCTTCGTGAATATTCCCTTTACTTTTTTGATGGCCTCTTTCATCTGCATGGCCTGTTTCCCCTCCCCTGTGATGCTGCGCTCCGGCAGAACGGGATAGCTCAGGCCGCAGGCGCTGTCAGGAATATAGCAGGGGATGAACGTCTCCCCCGTCACGCGGACCTTGCCGTTCTGCCGCGTCAGCTCTATTTGCAGGATGCCGGTGGACCGGCTGACGGACATCAGCTCGCTGGTGACAAAGTTGCCCATGGACCACGCCACAGGCACGATGCGCCCATCGCGGGCGGTGATGAGGTCGTGGGGCTGGACGGAATGGGTGTGAGAGCCGACAATATAATCGGCTCCGGCATCCGCCAGCTCCTGCGCCATGCGGCGCATGGAGGCGCTGGGCTCGGTCTTATACTCCGCGTCCACGCCCCAGTGGATATAGGTCAGGACAAACTCGGCTCCGGCGGCGCGGGCCGCGGCGATGTCCGACGCCGCCCTGTCCGGCGCGTACTCGTTGAGCAGGGCGCGGCGGCCCTCATCGGTAAGGCGGGTCTCGTTGCGGTTATACCACGTGGACCAGGACAGCAGGGCAAGGCGAATGCCGTTGACCTCCACCAGCGCGAAGCGGCGCTCCGCCGGGCCGGCGAACAGGCCGGTGCGCATGAGGCCGGCATCGTCGATGCGGTTCAGCGTCTCCCGAATGCCGGCGGCACCGCAGTCCAAGTTGTGGTTATTGGCCAGCATCAGGAAGTCGAAGCCCGCCTGACGCACCGCATCCAGAAACGACTGGGGCGCGTTGCAGTGGTATTTGCCGTCTACCTTATACTGCTCGCCGGTGTAGGGCGCGGCGGCGCAGAGCATGGTCTCCAGATTGCCGACGGTGAGGTCGGAGGCGGCGAAATAGGGTCGGACGAAGGCGAACACGTCGTGGAAATCCGTCTGGCCGCCGATGAGATGGGACTTGTAGAGCTTCTCCTCCGTCAGCATGTCGCCCACGCAGGAGATCAGCGCCTTGTCCTGCCGGAGGGCGGGCTTGCGGTACACCCCATCGGTGGACAGGGCGTAGCGGAAGCGGGGCGGGTGCTCCACCGGTTCGTAACGGGGCGGCTCCGCCTCGTAGGTGCGGATGTCCGGCTCCGGCGGCGTCTGCGGCTTTTTTGTGTTCCAGAATGCCATAAGTGTGTCCTTTCTGCCTTGCGGCGTCAGGTTTGCTCCGTCGGGAGGGTCAGGAGGCTGCCGAACAGGCGGTCCGTCTCCGGCAGGCGCGCCGCGTCCAGCGCCGCGCCGGGGGTGAACGTCAGCTCGCCGAAGTAGACGCGGCCCTCCACATCGTACAGGTCCACCCGCACGAAGGAGAACGGCTGCGACAGGCGGGCGGCGGCGGACAGCATGTGCGCCAGTCCCGCAGGGCGGGGCAGCGTGAAGTCCGGCGGCGCGGCCTGCCCGTCACGGGTGATGGGCAGGAAGTGCCAGTCGGGGTCGAAGAAGTAGAATTTCGGCTTGCCATGGCTGCGGCCCTCGCAGACCAGAATGTAGCGGGGCTGGCCGTGGAAGCAGTAAATTTTGTAGTCGGGCAGGTCGTCGCCGTGGCCCAGAAACCGCTCGCAGACGATCTTTTTGGGGATGGGGCGGTACTGCAGCTCCGCAAAGTCCCGCCAGAAATCGTGGCGCAGCCACTTGTTCAGTGTGCGGACGGCGGCCTCCCTGTCCAGCGCGGACTTGTCGGGGCAGAGGATGTTGTAGCCGCAGCCGTGGTTGCATTTCAGCACGAAGGCGTGGGGCAGGGCGTCCCAGGGGATGTCCCGGGGGCGGTCCCACGCGCCGTACAGCTCGTTGAGGATGTCGCCGCAGCCGCAGGACTCCACGTAATCGCGGACGGCGTACTTGTCGGCGCACCGGGTCACCAGCGGGTCGCTGCCGTAGCGCCGCAGCTTCAGCCACATCAGCTTTTCGTTGAGCGTCCGGGGTGTGCGGAGGTCCAGTGGGCGGTCGAAGGTACGGCGGAAGCGCCAGCGGCTGCACAGCACGGGGCTGATGGGCGCCAGCAGGTACATGGCGCGGGCCTCAATGCGGGTCAGGAAGCTCATAAATCAGAACGTGTGGTGGCAGTTGGCAAAGACCTTCTGGATGTTCTCCGCGCCCAGACGCTCGATGGAGCGGCCCTCGGCCCGCAGGTCGCGGCCCAGTGCGGCGGAGGCGATCTCGATGAGGGCGGTACACACCGGCGTGGGGATGCTCAGGTGCCGGCCCAGAGATTCCAGCATCACCAGACCCTGGGGCACGTCCTCGGAGATGTAGCGGGAGTCCACCACCACGGGACCCTTGGCGCGGTACGGCGAGGCGGCGTACTCCTCGAACACGGCGCGGGCGTCGATGGAATCGTCCAGGCTGTTGCGGTACTTGCAGGCGTCGAAGTAGTTCAGGCGCTCGTAGCCCAGATGCTCCAGCACGTCCATCTTCTCCTTGTCCAGCTGATCCAGAATACGGTAGACGCTGGGAGTCCAGACCTCCCAGTACATGCAGTAGTCGCCCTTTGTCTTTTCGATGCGGGGGATGCTCATCACCGCACCCACCGTGTGGACCATCATGTTGGGGTTATGCAGGGCGGCCTCCACCACGGAGGACAGGTAGACATAGTGGAACTGCATGGACTCCAGCATGTCCCTGACCTTGGGCAGGTTCTCCACGGGATACACACCCACGGGGTTGCGGACGTTGCGGAAGCCCACCCGCACGAAGCCGGTATCGTCCACGCGGCAGTCGATGGTGGAGCTCTCGCCCTCGATGATGGTCAGATCCTTATCGGGGCAGAGTCTCAGGAAGTAGGCGGTGGAGAAGTAGCCCGGGGAGATAAGCACCACCTGGCCCTTCCGCAGCAGCGGCGCGATGCGCTGGATCAGCTGCTCGTGGACGTTGGTCTGGGTGGTGATATAGACCAGGTCCGCCGTGGCGACAGAGGACAGGTCAGTGGTAACGGCGTGGATGCGCGCCGTCTGCTCCTCGCCCTCCTGCCAGAGGGTGATCTCGTTGTTGTGGGCACAAACATAGTTGAACGTCTCGTTGTGCATGGAGTGGGAAGTTTTGACCAACGTAACCTCGTGGCCCTTCAGTGTCAGGTCAGCCGCGTTGGCGCAGCCCATGTTGCCGGCGCCCAGAATCGTGATCTTCATATGGTAGCTCCTCCTTTATACGTTATGGATGCAGGTGCAGCCGCTTGTTCTTGGCGGCGATCTTGTCCTTGAAGTAGTTCTGGATCGTGTCGCCATAGTAGGCGCAGCGGTTCAGATCCTGATATTTATTGATCTCCAGGATGCGGATGCCCTGAGACGAGATGGCCACGTCAAAGCCCAGATACTCCAGCTGGCCGAAGTAATTGCAGATGTCGGTCAGTGTCTGCTTCACCTTGTCCCACTCCGGCAGCTGGCCCTCAATGAGCATACCGGTATCCGGATGGTTGGGGCAGGATGTGATGACGTGGTTCTTCAGCTGGGTGCCATCGTAGAAGCGGCCGGTGTCCACATCCACCTTGGCAGACACGCCGCCGTACCCCAGGTTATCCGTGAGCTTGGTGGAGCCGGTGCCGATGCGCATGTAGGCATTGGCGATATAGGGGTCGCAGCCGGTGGGATTCAGGACCATGACGCGGATGGTATTGACGGAGCCCGGGTAAATGGGGCGCAGCGCCTCGTGCATGGTCAGGAACTCCGTGACATTGTAGTAGCGGTCCAGGCTCCGGAGCTTGGTGAGCACCGCATCGCGGTCCACCTCGTCGTGGTTGATGTAGTACTTGCCGTCGGCGTAGGAGAGCTTGCAGAAGCCGTCGCCGTGCTCGCCGGCGCTCTGCTTCAGAGCCAGCGTGCCCTCGTGCTCCAGCAGGGAGACGATGCCCTCAAAGCTGGAGGGGTACTCCGCAGGGCAATCCTCCATGCGCAGGGCGCAGGGGACGCCATTGCGCTGCATGATGTGGTAGTAGTAGCGGGGCGCCGCGTCCTTGAAGGGTTCAATGACGTGGCGGTAGGTCATCTTGTCGTCGATCCACTTCTGATAGTGATTGTTGATGGGGCACAGCCAGTGGTAGTCGCGGTCGGACAGGAAGTCGCGCCAGTTGTCCTCCGTCAGCTGGTACTGGTCGATGCGGAAGGAGTAATAGCCGCGGCGGTAGCTCCACAGCTTTTGACGCAGGGTGGTGTTGTGGAAGTTCCGCAGGTCATCGAGAACGCCATTGACGTACTCGTGGAGCATATAGTCCCGATAGCCCGGGCGGCAGCACACCTTTTTGAACAGCTTCCAGCCCCGGTCCTGAATGCGCTTCACCGTGACGACGGGGCGGGGATAGCAGCGCTCGTCCCGCTTGCGGCAGAGGTAGTCCATCACCCGCGGGTCGATCGTACCATCGTGCAGCAGGGCGGGTGCGGGGTTGCAGCTCATGACGCACAGGCCCTTGGCGGTGATGCGGAAGTGGATGGAGTAGTACTCCAGCTGGGGCATGAACAGGCAAAACTCCCGTATCTGGGCGGACACCGACTGCCACAGGGGCAGCTGCTTGTCGTCATCGAACACACCGGTGACGGGGTCTGCCTGCACCGTATCGCCATCGCGGTAGACGATGCGCAGGTCCACGATCCGGGGGTCCGTCAGCTGCTCGTTGAGGATGACGGCGCGCAGCTCCGTCATGTCGGCGCCGCAGACCGCCTGCTCCGCGTCCAGAATGTCCACCAGCTCCATGAGCACGTAGTGATGGCGGCGGTTCTGCAGGGTGTACAGCAGGGCCTCCTCCGTCACGGGACGGCGGTTCATGATATAGTTTACGCCATCATAGGTCAGGCGGAAAAACGGCGCACCGGCGTGGTAGGAGGCGGGGCGGAACAGCAGGCGGCCCTTCTCCCGCAGCAGGCGCAGCAGCTCTCGGGCATCGCCGCCGGCATAGCCCGCGGGACAGTCCGGCATCCGGACGATCACGGCCCTGTCATCGCGGCGCAGCACGTGGTAATACATCTCCGGCAGGTACTGCGTCACGCCGGTAAGGCAGTAGCGCAGGGAGGGTACGTCCTCGATCCACTTCTTATAGCTGTTGTTGACGGAGCCCAGAGAAATATAGTCGCGGTCGGACACGAAATCCCCGCAGTTGGCCTCGGTCAGGCCGTACTGGTCGATGCGGTCATAGAGGAAGCCGTTGCGGTGGGCCCAGCGCATCAGCTGCGGTTCGGCGTAGGGGTTCTCCAGCGTGTCGGCCTTCTTCTGCCTGTTCCATGCCTTCAGCGTACCGGAGGAGTAGCCGCGTTTGCCGTACCAGTACTGGTGATAGGCGAAGTCTCCGACCTTTTTGGCGGGACTCAGCAGCTTTTCGCAGAGCTTGCCGGCCTTGCGGAGGGGACGGTTGACGTATACGTCCTCCTTCACCATCTCCGGAAAGGCGCAGTTGCGGAAAAATGCCTCCCGCAGGGCGGGCAGATCCGCGTCAGGGCAGCGGCGCTTCAGCTTCAGGATGTCCACATAGGTGTCGGATGCCCGGGCGCCTGTGAGCCGCGCATCGGTGCGGCTCATGGCCTGAAGGTACAGCGGGTGCTGCTCCCGCTGGTAGGCGTGCAGCAGCTGGAAAAAGCGGCTGCGCTCCTCCCTGCGGTCCACGCTCTGGCCGGACTGCTTCCGGCGGTAGCGCTCCGCGCAGACCTGAGTGTACGTAGCTTCATTGGGCTCCCGCAGGAATGTCTCGAAGCAGTCGGTATATCGTTCGGCGGTGTGTTCCATGTTCTGGTCCCCCTGTGTGATATAGTATTCCCCGGCGCGTATGGCCGGCGTGAAAAGTGTCTGGTTCGTTACCGCAGCTGCGGGCCGTGCTCCTGCCGTCGGGCGCGGAGGTACACCAGCGCCGTCGCCGTGACCGGCGCGCAGGCGTAGATGTGCCACAGCAGCTTTTTGGCCCGCGGCGAGGTGCGGTAGCCCTCCGCCGTTCTGGCCGCCGGCCAGTGGCGCTTAAAGATGCGGTGCATGCAGCGGATGTGCCGGATGCACACCGGCAGCGGGATGGCGCGTGAGGCCGGCAGGAGCCGGCCGGTGCTGGGGATCTCCCGGCAGACGAAGAAGTCGCCGTCGGGGTGGGCGGACTCCGCCGCCTGGGAGTACGCGGCAAACAGGTTCTGCATGCTGCGGACGTGGGCCATATTGCGGCGGCCGCGAGTGATGCTGCCGCCGTCGGTGTTGTAGTGGTACAGGGCCGCATCGGTGCGGCTCAGGCGGGCGCAGCGCTCCGGCAGGCGGCACATAAAGGCCGCGTCCAGATGGTACAGGCCCTCTTGGAAGTGAAAGCCCTTCCATATTTCAGCGCGGTAGAGCTTGTTCATCAGATTGTGGCTGATCTCGTTGCGGAACATGGCTTCCGTCAGCTGCTCCCGCCGGTAGGTCACGGGGCCGCCCAAGGTGACGGAGCGCATCTGCTGGTACGCGCCGTCGTTGACCATCTCGCACTGGGCGATATCCGCCGCGGTATCCCGCAGCAGGGCGTACAGCGTCTCGTACATATTGGGCTCCAGCCAGTCGTCGGCATCCACGAAGCCGATAAGTGCGCCGCCGGCGGCGTCCAGCCCCGCGTTGCGGGCGGCGAAGGCGCCCTGATTGGGCTGGTGTATCACATGCACCCGCCGGTCGCGGGCAGCGTAGTCATCGCAGATGGCGGGAGAACCGTCGGGCGAGCCATCGTCCACCAGCCAGATCTCCAGATTGGTATACAACTGGCACAGCAGGCTGTCGACACAGCGGCGCAGGCTGCGCTCCGCCTTGTAGACCGGTATGATAACGCTGAGCAGCGGCTGATCTGTCACGGCTGTTCCCCCTTATAGTACGATGCGATCATGGCGGCCACGGCATCGATGGAGAACCGTTGGCACACCTTGGGGCCGCTGTCCCTGGTCGTCTCGGACGCGGCGGCGGTCAGCAGGGCCTCCGCCCATCCGGCGGCGTCCGACAGCGGCACCTGCCGCGTCTCCGGCGACAGCAGGGCCTCGATGGGAATATGCTCCGAGCATACCACCGGCAGGCCCGCGGCCTGGGCCTCGATGGCCACAATGCCCAATCCCTCGAACCGGCTGGGGAACGCGAACACGTCCATGGCCCACAGCAGCCGCTCCACGCCCCCGGTCACGCCGTAGAAAATGACGCGGTCCGCGATGTTCAGCGCGGCGGCGCGGGACCGGAGCTTTTCTTCGTCCGCGCCCTCCCCTACCAGCAGCAGGCGGGCACGAGGCTCCCGCGTCAGAATGGCGGGGAGGATGTCCAGCAGGAATTCCTGATTTTTCTGATAGCACAGGCGGCCCACATTTCCGATGAGCACGCCGTCGGAGCAGCCCAGCTCCGCCCGAGCCGCCTCCCGCTGCTTCGGATCGAAGCGGAAGCGGGACAGGGCGATGCCGTTGGGGATGAATGTATAGCCTCTGGCGGCCAGATCCCGCTGGGAAAACAGGAAGTTCGCCGCATCCCGGGAGCAGGCCCAGAGCGCCGTGGCATAGTGCCCCAGATACTGCCGTCCCATGCGGTGGAGCAGCATCTTCGCCCAGCGCAGCGGGCTTTTCCGCAGGGCGGTGTTATGACTGTGGGCGATGCGGACCGGCACACCGGCCTGCATCGCCAGCTTGGCGTAATATAGAGAAAGGCTCTGAAACGCGTTGATGTGCAGCACATCGTAGTGCCGCTCCCGCAGCAGGCGGCGGAACACGGCGTGGTTCGTCAGAAGGCGGCGCTGGCTGCCGGACAGCTGGTAAAACCGGATGCCCAGCTTCTCCAGCCGCGCGGTAAACACGCTGTCCAGCAGCTTGGAGGTCACAATGTCGATCTCCAGCTCCGACAGGTCTGCGTGGGTATAGACGCTGGCCAGAAACGACTCGATACCGCCGGACTCCCAGCTCTCGCAGAAGCAGCATATCCGTTTCACCCGCCGCTCTCCCCTTTCCGTTTATAAGGTCAGCTCGCCCTCCAGATACGCCTGATACCGGTCGCAGATGGGGGCAGTATCGCCGAAGTCGATCTGGCGGCCCCTGTGGAGCCACAGCACTTTGCTGCACATCTCCCGCACCTGGGACAGGGAGTGGGAGACCAGGATGGTGGCGGCGCCGCCGTGGATGATCTCCCGCATCTTGGCCTCGCTCTTTTTGCGGAACGCGCCGTCGCCCACGGAGAGTACCTCGTCCAGAATCAGGATGTCCGGCTGGACCAGGCTGGCGATGGAAAACGCCAGGCGGGACTTCATGCCGGAGGACAGCTGCTTGAAGGGCCGGTCCTCGAAGCTCTTGAGCTCCGCGAACTCGATAATGCTGTCATACGTCTCGTCCATGAATTTGCGGCTGTAGCCCAGCATGGCGCCGCGGAGATAGGTGTTCTCCCGCACGGTCAGCTCGCCGTCGAAGCCGCTGGCCAGCTCCAGCAGGGCAGCCACCTCGCCGTTGCGGCGGATGTAGCCCTCCGTGGGCTCCATGATGCCGGAGACGGCCTTCAGCAGGGTGGATTTTCCCGCGCCGTTGGTGCCGATGATGCCCATCATCTCCCCCTTGTCCAGGGAAAATGTGATGTCGCGGTCGGCCCAGAACTCGTTGACGTGATAGCTGCCCTTGAGCTTGCGCATCACGTACTCCTTCAGGCCGATGTCCTTGAAATCGCCGGTCATGTAGCGGATCGACACATGATTTACTTCCAGAATGCTCATATTGCCCCCGTTACACGTAGTATAAAAATTTGGTATTGTTCTTTTTATAGATCAGGCAGCCCAGTCCCAGCACGATGGCCACGTCCGCCAGCATCAGCAGGTGGAACCACACGCTGGGGATGGTGGCCTCGATGACGATCTTCCGGAAATAGCGGATAAAGAGGTACATGGGGTTCAGCAGGAACAGGTTCCGGATCATAGGCTCGTAGGTGTCGATGGAGTAGAAGATGGCGGACATATACATCAGCAGCTGCAGAAACACGGTCCACAGGTACTGGATGTCGCGGAAGAACACAAACAGCGCCGATAAGATCAGCCCCACGCCGATGTTGAACAGCAGCAGCAGCACGATGGGGTACACCAGCAATATCAGCTTCCAGGTGAATGTGATGTTGTCGATGATGCAGAACGCAAAGAACACACACAGCGTGATGCCGAAGTTGATCAGCGTCTGCACGTTCTTGGAGAACAGGAACAGGTACTTGGGCACGTTGACCTTGGTGAAGATGGATGCGTTGCCCATCAGGGACATCATGCCCTGGGACGTGGATTCGTTGAAGTAGGTGTACACCAGGTTGCCGCAGAACAGGAACGTGGTGTAGTGCTCGATGTGGCGGCCGAAGAAGTGGGTGAACACCAGGCGCATCACCAGCAGCATCAGGAGGGGCGACAGCACGCTCCACAGCATGCCCAGCACCGTCCGCTTGTATTTTTTCTTGAAGTCCCGCTTCACCAGCTCTTCAAACAGGAAGCGGTAACGTGTATATTTTTTCAGCATGTGTACTCCGTTGGTCATAGAAATTTTGGCGTTGCAGACTGCCTCCGCAGCCCGCAGAAAGTCGAGGTTATCGTATCACTTTTCACCAAGAAAGTCAAGAGATGTGCGGTAATCCGCTAATTTGTAGTGTTCTACCTGAAAACGTTTTTATCCTCCTCTCCCCCGCTTCTGACACGAAAAATAGCGGCGCCGCAGGCCTATGCGAGGTGCATAGTCCTGCGGTGCGGGGCCGGTCTGCGGGGCGGTGCGGAAGTCGAGGAAAAAGGCGCAGACTTTCCTATTGACAATGCGGCGGAACTATGCTACCATGTAGTTAGATTACTTTAACCGCCACGCGAGCGGTTTTTTCTCCCATGGCGGTTAGAGTAGTCTAACTTTGCTGTGGACATAGAACACCCACATATCACAGGTCTGACGTCCACCGCGGCAGGCGGCGCGGGAACATGCCGTCTGCGGTGACGGTCGGAGCCAAATAGAAGAAAGGAATCTGATACTATGAAGACTGCTGTTATTTACTGGAGCGGCACCGGCAATACGGAGGCCATGGCAAACGCTGTGGCAGAGGGCATGAAGGAGGCCGGCGCGGAGGTCACCATGCTGACGCCCGATCAGGTACAGGCCGGCGAGCTGGGCGGCTACGGCGCCATCGCCTTTGGCTGCCCCGCCATGGGCTCCGAGGTGCTGGAGGAGATGGACTTCCAGCCCATGTTCGACGCCTGCAAGAACATGCTCAGCGGCAAGCGCGTGGCGCTGTTCGGCTCCTTCGGCTGGGGCGACGGCCAGTGGATGCGCGACTGGGAGAGTGACTGCAGCAATGCCGGTATCTCCCTGACCTGCGAGAGCGTCACCTGCTGCGAGACGCCGGACGACACCGCTCTGGCCGCCTGCCGTGAGATGGGAAAGGCGCTGGCGGGCTAAGGCTCCCTGTTCCAGACAAAAAGGACATCCTCCGCGATCTCGGAGGGTGTCCTTTTCTGCATATCTCCGATGCCAGGAGGGAAACGTCAGCCGCACGATCCGCATGCGCATCATACCGTCGCCCAGCAGCGCCAGGAACCGGAGCTTTTGTCGGTAAGTATTGCGTAAACATGCCGCGTCATAATGCGTTCACCGATACCGATAATGTACAATAACTTGCGCAAATTGAAAAGAGCATAAGAGAAGACATAGCTTGCAGGCTCTGGTAGAATGAAGTTACCACACACCATTCGAAAGGAGCAAGCAAACTATGTCCGAGAAAATTGTACAGCTAAACGAGGAAGTAATCAAGGGCCAAATCAAGGAATTGGTTCGCGGCAGCGTGGAGGAAACCCTGAACGAGCTGCTGGAGAAGGAGGCGGAGTCGCTGACGCAAGCTGCCCGCTATGAGCGCAGCGAGGCCCGTCAGGGCTACCGCAGCGGTCACTATGACCGTAATCTTACCACCACCTCCGGCGACGTCACGCTCCACATGCCGCGGCTCAAGGGCGTATCCTTCGAGACTGCCATCATCGAGCGGTATCGCCGCCGGGAGAGCAGCGTGGAGGAGGCCCTCATCGAGATGTACCTGGCAGGCGTTTCTGTGCGCCGTGTGGAGGACATCACCGAGGCACTGTGGGGTAGCAAGGTCTCGCCCACTACCATTAGCGAACTGAATAAGAAAGCCTACGTTCACATCGAGGATTGGCGGAACCGCCCCTTGCAGGGCGGGCGCTATCCATACGTCTACGTAGACGGCATCTACCTGCGCCGCAACTGGGGCGGAGAGTACGAAAATGTAGCTGTTTTGGTGGCAATCGCTGTGAATGAGGACGGTTTTCGTGAGGTTTTGGGCGCCGCCGAGGGCATGAAGGAGGACAAGGCCAGCTGGGTCAGTTTCTTCCAATGGCTCCGTGGACGCGGCTTGGATGGCGTGAAGCTCATCGTCGGTGACAAGTGCATGGGGATGCTGGAGGCTGTGGGCGAGGTGTTCCCGGACGCCAAATACCAGCGCTGCACGGTGCATTTCTACCGCAATGTTTTCTCCGTTGTGCCCAAATCCAAGGTCAAAATTGTGGCAAAAATGCTCAAGGCGATCCACGCCCAGGAGAGCAAAAAAGCGTCCCGTGAGAAGGCGAAAGCCGTGGTCGCCGAGCTGCGCGCCATGAAGCTGAAGAAGGCCGTCAAAAAGGTCGAGGACGGCATTGAGGACGCCTTCATTGCCGGCTGACTTCACTCAGCCGGAGCCTGCAAACAATTTTGCGCATAATCCTTTATGGGACCTCTGTTTTATCAGGCAAGGACGTCCCGCATGAGTAAAGCTGAAATGTCGGAAATCCCAAACAGGAAAAACAGAGGGCAGAGGAAATTCCTCTGCCCTCTATTCATTCCTATACCACACCGGTCTTGCAGCTGTCTCAAAGCCATTGCGGCGCGAGATTGCCACGCCGTTCGTACCAGCGGCTCCAGCCGCTGCCCCGCTTTGCAGGCGGTGGCTTTTGTCTATTGGAGCATTGCGATAAAGCGTATCTGTTTTCGGGGAACAGAATCTCGATGTAAAAGCCGACCTCAAGATAGTTCCTGCCGAAATGGCTCATATCCTTGATGATGATTGTTCCGATTTTCCCGGCTTCGGCTTCTGCAAGCATTGCCTGAAATCTGGGATGGTTGAAGTTGTTCCCCGTGTAACCGTCACCGGCAAAATGCTTGATGTTCGTCATACCGTTTTTTCGGACAAAATCTTCGAGCAATCTTTTTTGATGATAGATATCCTCTTCATCTTTGCCAACAAGCGAGTAACTAATAGATGGATACTGCAGCGCATCGTGGTCAACTCCTATGGGCAATTTTGAGGCTGATAGTCTTTATGTATCTTATAATAATCCGGAATTCTTCACGCCGCCTAAATAGGAAGAGGAAGAGTGCGTTCGGGAGTACTGCGCACAGAATTATATCCGCCAAAAAGGCAAGCCCCCGATTCTGAATAGGAATATTATTGCTAATCGCAAGGCAAAGCACCCCTGCGCCAAGAGTTGACATTCCGTAGAGTATATAAGTTGCAAAGTAGTGTTTCAACTTCCGTCTAAACAGCGTCTTATGGATAATGTACGGGTCATACCAGAAATAAACACACAGCCTGCTAATAATAGTGCCAAGTAAGATGCCGGAAATGCCCAGTGGATAGGCCAGAATAATAGAAACCGCCAAATTGATTATGGCAGCAATGAGCGGTCGGTACTTTCCTACCTTAAATAGGCCTGTAACCTCTCGATATGTAGTAGATGCATACTGGACACCAGCAGTATAGTAATTGACGATGATAATAAAAACAGTCCAGTTCGGGAGCAAATAGTCTGCTCCGATCCATAGTGCAATAAATGGATTCAGCAACACCCCCAGGCAAATTCCGGTAAAACCATATAGCCAAAAAGATGCAAAAAAGAGATTATAGAACATTTTTTCGTTCGCTTCTTTGCTCTCTGTAGCGTTATAATTGCCAATGCTGGCCGTCATCGAATAAAAAATGTAACTCAGGAACGTCCGAATCACATCTACAATGTAAACATAGTTGGAATAAAGGCCAACCGAAGCCAGTCCCTGAAACTTTGAAATCAGGATATTGTCCGTGCTGCTGGTAATCGTCCCGCTGATTTTATAAAGGAACAGCGATTTCACATTATCCTTCAGCGCCTTCTTTTGCTTAGGAGAGATTTTCCCAGCACTTGCATCTGTCAGGAACGGAAACTTTTTATCCGTTACTCTTGCGATCCATGCATTTTCGGCAAGCTGAAAAGCGATAATGCAGATCAACGTTGGAATATATGCACGGAAGGAAAACAGAACCACCATTTCTCCCAGATTCCGCAATACCATAAAAATCGAATGGTATATGGAATTGATCCGGTTCTGTTGGCTGGCTGTCAGAAGAGACTGCTTGTAGGAGAAAAAGTATGAGCTTGCAGATTGCAGTAGGAAGAGGACATAAATAATATTTATGTCCTCCGAGATCGCGGCCTCGCCGTCGATCAGATACGGCAAGAACGGCATCAGGACGCAGCCAAACGTAAGAACCGTTACGCCCACTATGGCGTATACGCGTTTGTATACGCACATATATCCCTTTACGGTAACCATGTCGCCTTCTGCAAGCGGCTTATACAGGCTGTAAATGATGGCCGTATCAAAGCCCAGATTGGCAAGAGACAGCAGTGAGAGCACATTGGTAAATAATCCCGATACGCCAAGGTATTCTTTCCCTAACAGAGCAATAAACATCCAACGGGTAAAAAAGCCCATTAAGATGCTGAGCATTTGGCTTCCTATGCCAAATACCATGTTTTTCAGTGAATTTGACGTGCGGGATGTATCCATAGTTATCCTCTTCTAATAATGCTCCTCAGCTTTCTTTTGACAATTGAGAAAAAGTTTTGACGGTAGTAGCGCCAAAGGCCATGCTTTTTTTCTTTTTCAAAGTCGAAAGTAACTAAAAAATCTGCAGTGTCTTTATCGAGTAACTTGTTGTAATTCTCAGACATTCGTGCAATAGCATCCTTCCAAAAGACAAGGTGATCATTATCAATTTCCTTGACATTATTTTTGAGGAACGCTTTCAATGCTTCGCAAAAGCTTCCCTCAATATGAAAACCAAAATCATTTACGTTACCGCCTTCCGCAACGATCTCTATCATTGTACGAAAGCATTTTTCGCATTGATTACAGTTTTCTTCTTTGAATGAGCAAACTCTGAGATTTACTTGTACATCAGCTTCTTTCTTTGCATCGACAATTACTCTAATCTTTTGCTGTCTACTCAATTCGTAAGCGTCATGGATAACATTACATGATGCTACCGCAAATTCACGATCAATTCTGGGGGTCTGATACACAATTAACCGCTTGGCCGAAAGTGTATGAACTACCAATATATATTGTCCTAATATGATAGTAGAATGCCACAATGGAAGCCACTCCCAAAAATGCAAGAGAATGTTGAAATCCGAACCACCATGAGTTATGGAGTTTCCTATTCAGAACTTTATTTACCTTTTCCGGCTTAATAAAAGTTGCAAAGTTAGATTTAATGTATTCCGCTTGCACACAGTGTTCTTCTGCAAATCTATTGATTGCAGATATGTCTGCTTTGAATACACAGCTCTCGTCGTCTCTATCGTTACACCATCCAAATGTATCTATCAAAATTGGATGTGTATCTCTTATCCGCAAAAAGGTAGTTGTTGCATCAACACCTCCGGTAAACAAAAGAGCGCTCTCCTTTTTTACAGAGTGTTCATTGTCTATAACTTTTGCGGCAATTAGAGAACCGCCGAAGCTATAGTTCCGGTACATTTCCTGGAAGCTTCTCTTGATTCGTGGCAGACACTCATAAAACTGCTTATCAACTGATTCAATCCAAACAAGGCAGTCAAATAGCCACGCAAATTGCATGATATTAGAAAGTATTGGAACTGCTAAAACACTTTTGGGGATGGCAGAAATATCAAATCCAAACTCCACGAACATTTCGCGTTTATCGTTAAAATAACAAGCTAAGCCTGTTGATATATCAAGATGATATGTAACACAACGTCCATCAACTTCTATATTCTTTATCCAAATCGTTTCCACTTATTATCCCTCAAATTGTTCTTTCCAATGTGTGATCTCCTCAAATGGAATATTCAGTTTGGTCTCAAATTCACTGTTTATCAGTGAAGGCAATCCATTCAGCATGTCTTTTTCAATAGTTATTAGGCCTGTGTCCGCGCTGATGTTTCGTGCACGCTCATCTATCGAAATGATGATTGCTCTCTTTTTGTGCCGCAGTGCGTAAATACCGCCGTGCAGACGCGTGCCCACATACTCGATATTGTCTCGCAGGAGAACGGCCTCATAAGCCGCTTTGTGCGGCGGAATGATTTCAATATCATCCGTATTTGACAGTGTTCGGAAATACGCTTCATCTTTATCGCCCTGTATCCAGAAGGAAACATGATCGTATTCCCGTTTAAGTGTATCAATCAACATCTGATCGCATAGGTCTTCCTGCACTCTTGCAGTCAAAGTGAAAACTACATTGTCCGCTTTTTTGGCCGGGATCTGTGCGCAAAAATCAGGTGTCAGTGCCCACATGGTCACGCAGCCGGTGTTGATTGCCTTTAATCCAAGAACATCTTCCACATAGTGCTTGCTGCGCTCATCACGAACGCTGTGATAATAAGAATGGCTGAGTATCTTGCGGTATAGATGCGTTGTGTAAGCATCGGTATGTTCTCCGGCACCTGCACCCACTCCAATGCAGACAGAACCCGACAACGGTTTGCAGTTGAAAATGTTTACATTCCATTGCGGATAATGCGTTCGCATGTCTTTCGCCAGAATATTGCTGCCGCCGATAAATTTATAATCACAGGCCGCATAATTTTGAACGGCAAAGGAATCTTTCCAGATAGCATAGCTGTGAAAGGCCGGAACATGTGTGGGCAGGCGGAATACAAACATATTGGCTAAAATTGGAGCGAGTTCCTTCTCCACACACTCCATAATGATATCATCGCCAACATTGCTTGTACCGATCGAGGTATCCAATAACAGTGCTTTTTTCATATTATTTCCCACTTGCTCCCCGCATTCTCCGCCACACGCGCCCCAACTTTGCCTTCATCTGTGTGCGTTTCGGAAGCCAACTCATGGAGTACCAGTGGATCGAGTATGTATTCTCTGTTTTCGCCAGTTTCCCAGTTGTACTGTCCATAGGGTTGAAGTAATCATCCGGATAGACATGGATACCTGCGACGATCTGTTCCTGCCCATTACGGATAAGTCCAAAGCGTTCCAACACATCGCTGTTCAGGCGCGGACACCCTATCGGCATAACGCTGCTATCTGGCTGCATATAGTGCAGCTTTTTGTATTCATCGATCATGGCCTGCACAATGGGCTGATGCGGCACGGCCGCCATAACCTGCCCGCTGTTGACAAACCGGTTATTTTCAAATCCAATAAATCCCTCGTCATTCAGCAATGGCGAAATATCCCGCACAACCTCCACATCGGTGTCGAAGTACACGCCGCCGTACTGCTCCAGCACGATCAGGCGCATGACGTCGGACACGAAGGCGTATTTTTTCGCGGCATACGCCTCCGCCATGAAGGGCATGGCGAGGTAATCGCAGTTGTCCTCGTTCCACTCTCGGATCTCAAAATCCGGGCAGAACTTCTTCCAGCTGGCGATGCACCTCTTGGCAAGCTCCGGCTTTTCGCCGCGGCCAAACCAGCAGTAATGGATGATTTTCGGGATCATGGGTCACCCCTCCATCAGCGCGTAGATCTTCTCGACCTCCGCGCTGTTCGTATAATCTCTCTTTTCGCAGTTCTCCGACAGCCGCTGCATCCGGGCAGGGTCGCGCAGCAGCGCGGCAATTCCGGCGGCGCAGCCCGCATTGTCCACGGGGACGATCAGGCCATCCACACCGTCCTCCAGCTGGCTGCCGGAGGTAGCGTAGTCCGTGATGACGACAGGCTTTCCAAGAAGCTGTGCCTCCCGCACGGTGACGGCCTTGCCCTCATAGCGGGAGGGCTGTACATACAGGTCGCAGGCGCGCATATAGGGGTAGGGGTTGTCTTTCTTGCCGAGGATGATAACGCGCTCCTGCATGCCAGCCTCGGCGATTTTTCGCCGGATCAGCGCCTCGTCGCCGCCATAGCCGATGAGATACCACGTTACGTCAAGGCCGTCCGCCACCAGACGGCGGCAGATATCCGGCACATTGTCGAAGTTTTTCGCCTCGCAGAAGCGGCCAACGGAGAGCACGGATATTCCGTCACCCGCAGGCATATCGGTCTGAGGCATTGCCGCCTGCTTACACGTCAGCTCCCGGGGCAGGATATTCTCCACCGTTCGGACCTTTTGCGCCAGCTCCGGGAAGACGCTCTGAAAGCTCTCGGACGCCCGCTCGGACACGCCGCAGATGGCATCATAGCCCTCCCACATGGCAAGCTCCGCCGAGCGGTCGAAGGTCAGCGCCGTGTAGTCCGTGTGGATCCACGCCGCGTATTTCTTTGCATTCACCCGTTCCCGCGCAAAATAATGCGGCGTCAGGAAGCTGATGGCAAGATCATAAGTCTTGCCGGAGATCGGCGGCATAGAGTTCAGCGTATACTTGTGGCTGTAGGTCAGCGCGGTGACGGACGGTTTCTCGCTGGGATGCTTCCGGTCGAAGCGTCTCGCGGCAAGCTTCCCTTGCAGCCGCCCGCAAAGCACGTCCAGTTGTCCGCTCTTGACGAGCGCCGCCATGGGCACGGCCAGCGAAGCATACTGCGGAATTTCCGGCAGGAGCTTCGCTTTTGGGTTCAGGTACGGCATAAGTTCTCCGCTGTGCCGCATCAGAAAGAGGTCAACGTCATAGCGGTCGTAGTCGATGGCATCAAGAAGCCCCAGCAAGCTGCGCTCCACGCCCCCAAGCTCCATCGCCTGGGAGAAGATGAGAATGGATGGTTTCATTATAGAATCCTTTCTCGGACAATTACTCACGATTAAGGCGATGCTTATGCACAATTTTGTATACGAATTGCGGGCACGCGCTTTTTATAATTGGAATGGCAGAATAAAGGCGGGCCTTCCTTTTGAAGCCAAACGCTTTCCCTGCTCTCAAAATGACCTTACTCTCGTTGATCCGGCTTTGAAACGTTCTACGCGAGATTGCATTGCGGTCATCGCGCATACTATACAGGATTTCTTGTGTATTAAAGCCGCGGTAACCGGCAGCGTACATCCGAACCCAAAGATCGTAGTCTTCAACACGCAGCGTATCTTTGTTTTCAGAATATCCGCCCAGCTCCTCCAGAATATCTCGGCGCATAAGTGCCCCTGCATGGCAAAACTGAGAGCCATGCAGAAGATCCTTTGGCTGAGGCGCGGCGTCATAGATCATTTTTCCAAAGATGCCTTCATCATCGAAAAAGCTCATGGAGCAACTGATAACACCCGCCTCCGGGTGCTCGGCATACAGTGCCAGTTCCTTTTCAAACCGGTCCGGTGTGCAGATATCATCGCCGTCCATACGGGCGATATACTTCCCACGCGAGGCGGACAAGCATTTGTTCAAGGTCGCATTCAGTCCGAGATTTTTTTCATTCCTCAAAAGGACAATGCGCTCATCGTTCCGCTGAAATTCACTGGCAACCTGCCACGTTTCATCAGACGATCCATCATCGCAGATGATAAACTCCCAGTCCGATACCGTCTGGTGCTGAATGGCGGCAATCGCCTCCGGCAGAGTGCGGGCGCAGTTGTATGCACCCATAATCACAGAAATAGTTGGATTCATAATCCTCACGTCACAATCCTAAGTAGTTCCAAACCGTTATTCTGGAAAACTCCTGCGCAAAGTTCTCGTTGATCGCATTTCCATAATAGAAGTACACCAGATAACAGGCGACCATTGACACCGTCAGGAAGCGCCTGTCCCTCGCAGAAAGCTTTTTGAGTATCATCGGCAAGACAATTGCCGGAAATATAGAAAAATAGTTCGCCAGCCGTCCAAAGTAGTTTGCCGTACCAAATAGGCCGACAAACATGATACACGCATAGAGAAAGCTGAGATTGATAAACACATTGTCTGCCGCACTGCATCGACTGACGCGGCGCTTGAGAAAAAACGTCAGCAGCACCGGGACGCTGGCAACCAGCACTCTGAATACGTTAACGCCCTCGCCAATGAACTCTTCCGCGTTGTACCCATCGCCCAGCAGCGCTGCCGTGTTGACAATCGTCTCAACAATATTCGGCAGGGTCAGTCCTGCAATTACGGTAAGCGCCAGCAGGAGCCATGTCCCGCCGGACCACGGTTTAAAGCGAAGGATTGGAATCAGCAAAAACAACAGAATATACGGATGAAATGTTGCCGCCAGCAGCACGATTGCCGCAAATCGAATCCATTTATGGTTCAGCGCATACGGGATCGCCGCAAGTCCAATGGCAATTGAGGTACACTGCTTCATAGCCGCCAGAGAAAACAAGTAACCGTGCGCACAAACAAAAAGGAAGATCGACAGCGTAAAGTTGCTGGAATACCGTTTCAGAAAAGTAACCGTCGAAACCACAAACAAACTCGAATAGAACAGCACAAAGCTCTGGGCGCTGAAACCGGCAGCCTTCATCAGCGAATTGAGCAAGATAAACCCCGGATTGTCACCCGGCTTCCAGCTGAACCCCGTCAGAATATCTGAAAAAGCCGCCATTGTTTCGTAGCTGCTCATATATGTAAAAGTGTCATTGTATCCGGTTCGCAGCCCTGCAAAAATGCTCAGATAAACGATCAGCAAAAGCACAATGCCGTTGTTCAGCGTCCTGCTCGACTGTCCTTTCCATGCCAATGTGTACTTTTCACTCAGAAATGCAAGTCCGCAGGAAACGGCCAGCACAATCCACAGTTCGCCCACTGATATCCTCCCGTATTACAGCTCGTAGACAGCTTGCAGCTCGCGCCGCACATTGGTATCCGCATAGAGCTGTGCCTTTTCATATCCGGCCTGTCCCATGCGACCGGCCAGTTCGCCATCGTTCAGCAGCACTGCAATTATCTCCGCAAACGCGTCGCTGTCCGCAGGCGGCACCATATAGCCGGTCTTCTCCGGCACGATCAACTCGCGGTGGCCTCGGTTGTAGGATGCCACCACAGGCTTGCCCAGCAGCATTCCTTCCACGATGTTCATCGGCAGTCCCTCGCGGTAGCTGCAAGAAACGATCACATCTGCGATATTGGCATATCGCTCCAGATCGGTGCGGTAGCCCAGAAATTCTACATATTCCTGTAAGCCGAGCGCCGTCACCTCTGCCTGTAACTCCGGAAGCGTCGGGCCGTTTCCGGCCAGCAGCAGTCTTACATTTGGTTGTTTCTTTCTCAGTGCGTCCATCGCACGGATTGCCGTAATCTGATTCTTGTTGGGCAGCAGCTCGCCCGTACAAAGCAAGACTTTTTCGTCTTCTGCATAGCCAAGCTCGCACCGCAGCGCCGCGCATTCGGCTTCGGACAAATTACGATACTTTGCGGAGTTTGCACCAACACCGTGAATGCGCTCCACCTGCGTGGGAAACTTTGCCGAGGCAAGGTCATAATCCTCCTGCGTGATGGTGATGAGCTTGTCCGTATGGCGGCACATAAACTTCTCCACCGGATACCAGATGAGCCAGTTTTTCTTCGGCGCGCCCTTATAAAAGTGGAAGCCATGAGCGGTATAGAATACCTTGGTGCCGCGCTTGCGGGATTTTCGTGCAGCCAGCCGTCCCACAACACCGCCCACCGGCGTGTTGCAGTGGACCACATCGTAGTTGCCCTCATCAATGATCTTTTTGAGCTGCTTGTAGGCTCCAAGATTTTTCGGCGAAAACGGTGACCGCTGAAACGGCACGTCAAAGACCTGCTCCACAAAGTCCAGCTTCAAGCCGTTCTTTTCGGCAAGGTTGTTCCGCGCCGCCACATGAACTTCGCAGCCGTGCTCATGCAGCATGGCCACAAGCGGTCTGTGAAACTGACAGATATGCGATTGTACGGTGGCAACTAAAAGGACTTTCATTGTGACTGTTTCCTGTGTATAATATTATAAAGAGCTGTTTTATAGATAAAATAGGTTTTCTCCATTAGTTTCCTACGTCTACCGAAGTACTGATCATTTGCTGTGTATTTAGGCTCCAAGAGCCAAGGCATTTGATCCGCAATTATCTTTCGCTGTGGCCAATCACTCGCTCTTAGTTCGTGAGGATACGCAAGAAACATTTCAATGAGATTCCTATTGTTGTATGGAAACGTGATATAGGAGCTTAAGCTAAGCGACAGAGTTGTCATTGCCGCAGAAGCGCCAATACGAAGTTCCCAGTACAAAAGATCCGCATTCTCATAGTTAAACTGCTGCATTCCACTTAATCCCGCAAACTGCAAGTAGCTCTCGTACTGCTTGTCTGTTTCTCGTAGAAGCCGAGGCATCATAAAAAACCGTGTCTGCATCACAGAGCATTCGCGCGCGTTCAGAATAGCGGGCATCTTCATTCCGTATTTTTGATCATAGAACGCTCTCCCAATTTCAGCAACATCCGATTTTATTTCCACATCATAGTCGTCAATGTCTATAAAATATATGATTTTTCTGATTTCATGGTCCGCCAAATTCATGGTATATGCGGTGTTGTGATCTATGATGCTTTTCAAATCATCGAAGTCGGGAACTGCCGAATTCTCATCGGGAATTTGGTATTCTAAGTGCGGAATCTTCAACTGTTCGCATATTTTCGCAGCGACTTTTGAGTCAGCTCTTTCAGATTCCTTGCAGCAGAAGGAGAAGGTTTTTACGGTATCTAAGCAATCCTTCGCGCAGGAAAATGTTGTCTTGCTATCCATGCCTCCCGTCAAGGAAATAGCACAGCGCGGCCATTTTTTTAGGTATAAGTGCAAGGTCTTTTCAAGGATTAACGCGATTTTTTTCGCTGCTGTGTCATACTCTCCATTTTCTAATTCATAATGTTTTTGGGACGGGAAAAACCTTTGCGCTCGCAGCGCACCTTCCTTGTGAACGAGGGCATAGTTCGGCCCCAGTCTAAAGACGGAGTCATAGGGAGTCGTAATCCCTGGCATCCATCTAAGACCCACGTTATACATCCTTGACGAGCGCAGTTTTCTCGCATATGTCGTCATAGGGAGGTTTAACATATCTGCAATTAGCTGTGTATGGGATGACATATAAATATAACCGTTGTTCTCACAGTAGCTACACGTTTTCATGGAACACGCATCTGTATAGACCTTTATCCCGTTATCGTCAAGCACGAAGATAATAAAAGCACCTGTCAGTTCCCCAATCTTTTCCTCAAAAAGTGACACGCTGGCCTGATATGCGGACAGGCAATCATGCAAAATCGGGACTTCCTCCCACTGCATAGCATAAGGATTTACACAATGGCCAATTAAACCGACTGTCACACCTTCGTTTGACACAACAGAAAATTTCTCCTTGGGGTGAACGAACGCCCTGTACGATCCAAAGTTATAACTTGACCACTCCCCGCCAAAAGGATATCCTTCCGCGCGAATGTGAGGATCGTTCGTTATAAGGTATCCCTTTGCAAAAAGGTACTCTTTATACTGTGGGTTGCGTGAAATAATATTCTCAATGTCATTCCGTGTATATATAGGGTAGTTTTTGTGCATAGGAATAATCCTCCTCTATGTTTTTAGGCACATTGTGCGCACGATCCTCTCCCACATTCTATCCCGATTTCCCTCTCCCACAAAGCTGTTATGCGGGGTCAGAACTACATTTTCCATATCCCACAGCGGGCTGCTTTCGGGCAGAGGTTCTTCCTCAAACACGTCCAGCACTGCGCGGCCGCCGCTTTGCAGCCACTTGGTCAGCGCAGCCTCGTCTGCCAGTGCGCCGCGGGCGACATTGACGAAGATCGCGCCATCATGCAGGCGGCCAAAGATTTCCTCGCTCACGATGCCGCACGTCTCCGGCGTCAGGGCGATGCAGCACACCAGAATATCACAGGCCGCCGCAGCGTCCGCCAGCTTATCCAGCGGCAGGAGTTCATCAAAATCCAGCAGCACCCGCACGGTGCGGTTTACGCCGGTAATGCGGCAGCCAAAGGCTTTCAGCCGCTTTGCAATCTCGCGTCCCACATCGCCGCAGCCGAGGATGCACACGCGCTTGCCGGAAAGCTCCAGCAGGCCGCGATGCTTCTCCCATTTGTGCTGCGCCTGATTCGCCGCAAAAAAGCGGCTCTGCTTATATAGCTGCAAAATGCCGCAGACGGCGAACTCCGCCATCGGAACGCTGTACACGCCCGCGGCGTTGTGCAGCGCAATGCCGCGCGCCCGGATATCGTCCAGCGGCACACGGTCAAGCCCCGCGCTGGTGAGCTGGATGACCCGCAGGCTCGTAAAGCGCTCGATGGAATTGTAGAGGAACAGGCCGTTGCACACGACCGCCTCGTATCGCTCCGGGCTGTCTACCGGGGCGCGTTCGTCACCATGAACGAAGACCTTGTGCCCGGCAGCTTCCAGCTGCTCGCGCTCGCCGCTATTGAGTTGAAACGCGCCGGTCACCAGAACGTTCATGCGTTCATACCTCTCACAATGTTCTCAACGCAGGCGCAAACCCTGCGGTGATTCTCGTCAAACTGCTCCTGCGTCCAAGCGGCGCAGTTCCTCTCCACGCTGCGGATATCCTCCACACCATCGGTAAAAATGCGCCGTATTTCATCCAAGTCCGTCGTCTTCTCCGTGTTGCAGAAGCTGCGGGACAGGATCACATACTGTGAACCCAGCCGATAGTGCTCTCCGATAATATATTCTGCTGGAAGCGTCCCCGAGCCGGGGCGGCCCACGCCGCCAAAGCCATAGGGAATACTTGCTTCACGGAGCTCGGCGCAAAGCCTGTCCACCGTGCCGTCCGTCAGGAGCTGGAACATGAATCTCTGATGATAGCACAGATGCAGGTCGTTGAGGCCGATGTGCATCTGGTCGATGCCGGACACCTTTACCGCCTCCGGCAGATGCTCTGCCGCCGTGTCGGTTTCCAGCAGCGGCATGGCCTTCGCGCGCCCATTCACCATGCGCACAAGCTGCCGCAGATCGTCCGCTGTGCGCCACATGGGGAGCATAATAACGTCCGCACCGTTTGCGATGGCGTCGTCGATCTCCGTCTGCGAGTTGGGATTCAGTGGATTGACGCGCGCCATGATCTCGGCCTGATCGCCGATGGCGGCACGGACTTTTGCAATATCCTCCGGTGTATGGTGGGACTGCACCGTATCCATCCCGCCCTGACGCTCTGCCTTCCCCAGCACCTCCATATCGATGAAGATGCGGTCAACGCCTGCATCCGCCGCGATTTTCGCAACCGCAGGATCATTTGTGATATACATGAGTTTCAGCATTTGATCTCTCTCAGACCGTCGCGCCGGTATTGACATTATCCTCGTTGCGCAGGACCTTAAAAACGGTCATGAAAAGGATCTTAATATCCAGCACAAACGAAACGTGCTGCGTATACCAGACGTTCATCTTGATGCGCTCGTGCCACTCTACGCCCTTGCGACCATGCACCTGCGCCCAGCCGGTGATGCCGGGGCGAACGTCAAACATATGGAACTGTTCTTCCGTGTACTGCTCCACCGGCCAAGGATGGTAGGTCAGCGGCGGGCGCGGCCCGATAATGGCCATATCGCCGACAATAATATTGATGAGCTGCGGAAGCTCATCAATGCTGGTTGCCCGAATAATCTTTCCCACCTTTGTTACGCGCGCGTCGCCCTTTCCGCTGTAAACACCGCTGCCGGTATGCTCCGCACCGTCCGTCATGGAGCGGAACTTATAGATGGTGAAGACCTTTCCATGCAGCCCCAGCCGCTGCTGCTTGAACAGCACCGGCCCCGGAGAGGAAATCTTGACTGCTAGTGCGGTTATCAGAAGCAGGGGTGAAAGAATAATGAAAGCAATCAGCGAGAGAAGTGTATCAATAAAGCGTTTCCAAAATCTTTTATACATGCAGCTTCGTTCCTATCCGCCCCGCCGATGGCAAGGGAACCTCAAAAATCTTTGTAATTCGTCATACTCTGGAGAAAATGGTATGAGAAATGACTATTTTCCTATTTAATTATAACGCAAACGGCGGAAATGCGCAAGGGGAAAGCAGAAAATATGTGTGGAGATGTGTGAAAGGCCGCAGCGCGGAGCTGCGGCCTGGTGGGGGGCGGTATAGATGGAATTTGCGCAAGGGAACCTGTGTGATACAGAGCGGACATTCGGCGCCCATTGTGAGGGGGAAGCTGCATTAAAATGTTTGATGAGATGCTTTTCCGGAATTTATTACTCTATGTATAAACAGAATTCGGGAAAGAGCACGCGCCGAAGTCCGGTCAGCTGATTTTAGGACCTCTTTCTACCAGAAGGTGTCCAACTTGCACTTGCAATTTGCGCTTTTGAAAAATGCACCATATTCTGCCCGACAAATTCTGACACGCGCCCTTCCTTTTCCTTCCTTGTCTTCCATTCGCATAATTCCCCATTGTTTGCAGACAATAGCAATGTGATTTCGAACGCATAAAGTGGAGGAGCAATATATGAAAGCAACCGGCATCGTCAGACGCATTGACGACCTCGGGCGGATCGTCATCCCAAAGGAGATCCGCCGTACCCTGCGTATCCGCGAGGGCGACCCGCTGGAAATCTACACGGAGAAGGACGGCGAGGTGATTTTTAAAAAATATTCGCCGATGGGGGACCTGCAGGCGGTCGCGGCGCAGCTGTGCGAGTCCATCGGCAAGAACACCGGCCACATCGCGGCCGTGGCGGACCGCGACTCCATCATCGCGGTGGCGGGCGCGCCGAAGCGCGAGCTGCTGGAAAAGCGCAACTCCGCCGAGCTGGAGCAGCTGATGGAGCAGCGGCGCAGCTACCGCTACCACGGCGGCGAGAGCCGTCTGCGCGCGGCGGAGTCCGTGGAGCGCTACCACCTCGGCGTGGCGGCGCCGATCGTGGCCGAGGGCGACCTGATGGGCTGCGTCATGCTGCTCATGGGCGAGCACGACGCAGCGCCGACCGAGTCGGAGCAGACGCTCGCGCAGACGTTCGCGGGATTTTTGGGAAAGCAGATGGAGAGCTGAAGGGGAAAAGGGAAGATATTCGGGGCCGGGAGGCCCCGATTTTTTCGTATTTTCAAAAATAAAGGTAGAAAAAAGAGGCGTTCAACGGTATAATTACATAGTAGATCAGTATGCAACAGGAGGGAACGGCGTGAAGCTTGCGGCGCTTTTGGGAAACGATACGCTGAAGCAGCGCCTTTCTGCGCTGCAGGCCAAGGGCAAGCTGACGCACAGCTTCCTGCTGACCGGGCCGGAGGGCTCCGGGCGGCACACGCTTGCGCGCATCCTCTGCGCCGCCATGCAGTGCACCGCGCCCGGCGAACGCCCCTGCGGCGTCTGCCCGCAGTGCCGCAAGGTGCTTGACGGCGCGCACCCGGACATCTGCATCGTGGATGACCCCGAGAAGAAGACCATTCCCGTCAAGCTCGTCCGCGATGCCTGCACCGATCTGTATATCCGCCCGAACGAAGGGCAGCGCAAGATCTATCTGTTCCCGCGCGCGCAGGACCTGAACCAGCAGGGGCAGAACGTCCTGCTCAAGAGCATCGAGGAGCCGCCTCCCTACGGCACGTTCCTGCTGCTGGCGGAGCACGCCGAGCAGCTGCTGCCGACCATCCGCAGCCGCTGTGTGGAGCTGCGCCTGTCGCCGCTGCCGGAGGCCGTACTGCTTCCCGCGCTGCGGGAGCGTTTCCCGGACGTGCCGGAGGGCACGCTCCGCGCCGCCGGCGTGCGCGCCGGGGGCTATCTCGGCCGGGCGGAGTCCATTCTGCGGGACGATGCCGGGCTGCTGCCGCAGAGTGCCGCGTTTGTCCGTGCCTACTGCGCGCGGCGTCCGGAGGAGCTGCTGCAGGTGCTCGCCCCGATGGAGCGGCTGAAGCGCGAGCAGCTCCGCCCCATCCTGACGCAGTGGCAGGCCCTTCTCGTCTCTGCCCTGACCTCGCGCAGCGGGCTGCCGCCCCTGCGGCCTGAGTGCGCGCAAATCGCGGAAGCACGCCCCGTCTCGGATATCACGCAGGCGATCGAGGCGATCCGGCTTGCGCTGCGCGATCTGGAGGGCAATGTCAGCCCCGGTGCGATCTGCGGCGCGCTGACCGTAAAGCTGCGGTGAACGCAGTATTTGCAGACTGTCAAAAACCTGCCGGGCCAAAAGCATCGGAGGGACTTTTTTGACAAGCTGATTTGATTTTATGATGTTTTCCCGTTCATACGGAAAGGAGCTTTTCATGGAAGAACCCAAATTTGAGCCGGTCCCCGAGGAGACCGCGGAGGCCCCGGCAGAGCCCGCCGCGCTGCCCGCGGCCGACGAAGCCCTCATCCCCGAGATGCCCGAAGAGCCGGCCGCCCCGGCAGAAGACCCCATGGTCGAGGTCTGCGACGTGCAGTTCCGTTCCGGGTCAAAGGTCTATTTCTTCGCGCCCGGCGAGCTGAAGATCGCAACGGGCGACGAGGTCATTCTGGAGACTGCCCGCGGGCCCGAATTCGGCCAGTGCGTCCGCGGCAACCACATGGTGCACCCGCGCGAGGTCACTCCGCCGCTGCGCCCCATCCTGCGGCTGGCCACGCAGCAGGACAAGCGCGTCCACGCCGAGAACTGCCGCCGCGAAAAGCGCGCCATGGACGTCTGCCAGCAAAAGATCGCCGACCTCGGGCTGGAAATGCAGCTCGTCTCGGCGGAATATGCCTTTGACGGCAGCAAGGTCCTGTTCTTCTTCACGGCTGACGGCCGTGTCGACTTCCGCGAGCTGGTCAAGAGCCTCGCCTCCGTGCTGCGCACCCGCATCGAGCTGCGGCAGATCGGCGTGCGCGACAAGGCGAAGATGGTCGGCGGCCTCGGCATCTGCGGCCGCCCGTTCTGCTGCCGCCAGTTCCTGGACGATTTCCAGCCGGTGTCCATCAAGATGGCCAAGACGCAGAACCTCAGCCTGAATCCCACGAAAATTTCCGGCACCTGCGGCCGACTGATGTGCTGCCTGAACTACGAGCAGGAGACCTATGAGGAGCTGCTGAAGACCAGCCCGAAGAACGAATCGTTCGTCGACACGCCGGACGGCCGCGGCACGGTCACGGAGGTCAATCTGCTCAAGCAGTGCGTCCGCGTCCGGCTGGAGCAGCAGCCCGACACCATCGTCTGCCACCACAACTGCGATATCTGTGTTCTGCGCAACGGCAAGGCGCGCAAGACCGACCCACCCATTCCGGACGATCTCGCGCCGATCTCCGGCAATCCGCAGAAGTGCCGCAAAAAGGAGGCTCCCGAGCTCAAGACCTATCTCGAGCCGGTCGTCATGCGCCAGAACGCCGCCGTGCTGGAAGAGGCCCGCACGAACGAGGCCGACATTCAGAACGAGCAGCAGCGCGGCAAGCGCCGCCGCCGCGGCGGACGCGGCCGCCGACATGAGGGCGAGGGCGAGGTCCCGCAGGAGCAGGAGGCCAGACGCCCGGCCGAGGCGAAGAAGCCTGCCGAACCGAAGAAGCCCGCTGAGAGCAAAAAGCCGGCTGAGGCGAGAAAGCTCGCCGAGGCAAGGCCGGAGCAGGCCGAGGGCGAGCCGAAGAAGCAGCGCCCGCGCCGCCAGCGTCCGCCCAGAGCGCCGAAGCCCGAGGGTGAGAAGCCCCCGCGCGCCGAGGCAGCGCCTGTCGATGCCCCGCATGGCGGCGAGAAGCCGAAACCCCGCCGCCGCTCCCGCGGCCACCGCAAGCCCGGCGGCCCGAAGCCCGAGGGCGGAGGGGAAGTGTAAAAATTGAAAATTCAGAGCCGCCTCGCAAGGGGCGGCTCTTTGCAAAACGGAGATTTTACGATGAGTACCTCAAAAGAATACATGCAGTTCGTTCTGGACCAGCTGGAGGAGTTCCCGGACGTGACATACCGCAAAATGTTCGGCGAGTACATGGTCTATCTGCAGGGAAGGCCCGTCCTGCTCGTCTGCGACAACTGTGCAATGGTCAAAAAGCTCCCTGAGCTGGCGGAGCTGATGCGCAGCGCGCCGGATGGCCTGCCCTATGAAGGGGCCAGAGTCCACTCCGTCCTCGATCTGGAGGACCGTGAGCTGGTGCGGCAGGTGATGGATATCCTCCTGCGTGTCACGCCGCTGCCGAAGCGGAGAAAGTGACTGTGCTGGCCGAAAAAAGCCTTTACAAAGCCCGGAACCTGTGATATCATACGAATACCCTATTGAATAGGACAACCTGCACAGAGGAGGAAAGCTGTGGGAACGTTTCGTGTCTACTATGATCCGGCGGCTTTGGAAGAACTGTGCAGAAGAACGCCGTATAATCTAAAGAAAGACCTGAAAAATATAGACGAACAGACAAGGCAGGAGATCGCCGAGGAGCTTGCCAACGAAATTTATCTGGGGTTGGACCGTCCACCGACTGCGGTCTCCCTTCATTGGGGCAGAAAGCGACAGGCTACCTGTGCTAAGATTAGGGTCGTGGATGTCCGGCGTGACGCAGGAAAGTCAAATGGCTACCGGTGCATCGTGCTGGTCGATTATGTGCACAGCAGTGCGTTTTTGCTGCACATTTACCGGCATGCGCATGGAGAAGCGGAGAACATCAGTCGGAGCGACCGGAATCAGCTGGACGGACTGGTCGATGAATACGAGCGCTCTCTGGAGGCCATGCAGGCAGAAGAAAAGCCATAAAAACAGGAAAACCGTTTGGGAAGAGGTTTATCATGATCGATATCAATAAGTTGCTGGGGTCCAAAAGGGTCGAGGTATCCTTTCCGGAAACCGCTGTGGACGGAGCTTATGTAAAGCTGTTCCGGGCGGATCACAGGCTGACGCAGGCCGCGCTGGCCAATATCATGGGCGTGAAGAAAAAGACCATTGAAAAGTGGGAGCAGGGCGTGAATAAGGTCAGCGGCAGCAGTGCCGTGCTGCTGAAGCTGCTTCGCGATGATCCGGAGCTGATCGGGCGGCTGTACAAGGTACAGGCGGTTTCCGGAAAGACGGAGACCGACGACTATACGCCGATCGACCGGAAGGTGATCAACGGAACAGTGAAGACGGCGGCAAAGGTCCGGAGAAACATCTGGGCGGCCGTTTTTTAAGGAGGACAGGGATGGAACGCAGAGACTGCATGCTGCAGATGGACGAGCTGTATTTCTCCAGCTTTGATTTTGAGCAAAGCCGGGAGGACAGCAACACAGAATATGACGTTTCGTTTCATATCGAATACGCAAAGAACAAAAAGAACTCCGCAAAATTCCGCGTGATGATCCGGACCGCAGTCGAAAATAAAACGGGCAGCGTCCGCATACGGCTGGATACCGTCGGCATTTTTACGATCGAAAATTTTGAGCTTGATCGGGACCTGAACGAGCGCATCCTCAAGGCCAATACCGTGGCGATCATGTTCCCCTATATCCGGAGCCAGATCTCCCTGCTGACAACACAGCCGGGGCTGCATCCGGTCATGCTGCCGCCGATGAACATCAACGCGCTGCTGGATTCCACCGAAGAGGCGTAAACGCAGCAGAAAAGCAGAACACGCGGGCTTCTGGCCCAGCGTGCCCTGCTGGCTTTTCCGCCACCCG
>OKSA01000609.1_pt1 | contig 34756 bp, 28 predicted proteins | sample 1601181 | NCBI WGS metagenome assembly OKSA01 (sample SAMEA3541538, study PRJEB24748) | human gut metagenome | biome: human gut; feature: human-associated habitat; material: faeces | place: China | collected 2012
CAAAGTGGACACGGGCACCGGCGCGGAGCTTCTTGCCCGGCCGCACCAGGCACTCCCACAGGTTGTCCCCCCTGTCGGTGAGCAGCAACACCTCTGCGGTACCGCCGGTGTCTCGGTGTCCGATGAGGCGAGCGGGGAGCACACGGGAGTTGTTCAGCACCAAACAGTCCCCTGGACGGAGGAACTGGGGCAGGTCGTAAAAGTGGTGGTGGCCGATGGCGCCGGTGGTCTTATCCAAGGTCAACAGCCGAGAGCCGTCCCGCTTCTCCAGCGGAGTCTGGGCGATGAGCTCCGGCGGCAGGTCGTAATCAAAATCTTTTGTCTTCATAATATCGACAATCCATCCTTTGTGTTGGCGTTCAAGTTACTATTATAGTGGCACTGTCCGTTTGTGCAAGTCATTTTTGCAATTCTGTCTTTTTTCGGTTGCATTTTTTTCAAAAAACCACCTGTTCACTCTTGACGAGGAAAAAAAACTGTGCTACCATGAATTTCAGATCATACAAATGCAGGATAGAGGCGCGGCACTCATCAGTATCCAGGGCATAAGACCCGGAGCCTGTTCAGCCATGGAGAAAGGGTGTGCCGCCGAAGGGATGCTGGTTTCCGGAGCGCAGCGTCACCTGGGCGTGGGGTTAACAGCCCCTCGACTGTCACCTGAATCGAATTCAGGTGTTGAGCTGTCTGCTTCTTGTTACATATTTTGTCGCAGGCGCGCGTCCACCTTGACATTATAGTACGGAATCAGTCAGTTTTTCAACTACTGGTTCGTTTTTTTACCCTAATGACAAAATTGCTTCGTCTGCATAGATTGTATTGGCGATGTTTTTGGGAGGTAGTTTAAGATGAAAAAATACAAAGTAGGCGTTGTCGGTTGTACTGGCATGGTAGGTCAGCGCTTTATCACGCTGCTGGAGAACCACCCCTGGTTCCAGCTCACCGCCATTGCGGCCAGTGCCCGCAGCGCCGGAAACCCCTATGAAGAAGCCGTCAGCGGCCGCTGGAAGATGGACACCCCCATCCCCGAGGAAGCCAAACAGCTGGTCATCTACGACATCGACGCTCAGATGAAGGAGTTCACCGACCAGATCGACTTCACCTTCTGTGCGGTGGATATGGATAAGGATGCCACCCGTGCCCTAGAGGAGCGGATCGCTAAGATGGAATGCCCCGTTGTCTCCAACAATTCCGCCCACCGCAGCACTTCCGACGTTCCTATGATTATCCCGGAAATCAACGCTGACCACGCTAAGATTATACCCGCCCAAAGAAAACGGCTTGGAACGAAAAAAGGCTTTATTTCTGTAAAATCCAACTGTTCTCTTCAGAGCTATGTGCCTGCGGTCAATGCCATGATGGATTTAGGCGTAACTAAAGTATTGGCATGCACCTATCAAGCGATCTCCGGCGCTGGCAAAACGTTTCAAACATGGCCCGAGATGGTGGATAACGTCATTCCCTATATTGGCGGCGAAGAGGAGAAATCTGAGCAGGAGCCGCTGAAAATCTGGGGCCATATAGAAGATGATAAAATCGTTAACGCCGTTTCTCCTTCGATTACCTCGCAATGCATCCGCGTGCCAGTTACTGACGGCCACACCGCAGCAGTATTCGTTTCCTTTGAGAAGAAGGCTGAAATGGAAGAAATCATCGAAAAATGGGAAAGCTATCGCGGCAGGCCTCAGGAATTGAATCTTCCCAGCGCCCCCAAGCAATTTATCCACTATTTCCGCGAAAACGACCGTCCTCAAATCAAAAGCGAGAGAAATCTGGAAGGCGGTATGGCGGTTTCTGTGGGCAGACTTCGTCCGGACACTCAATATGATGTTAAATTTGTTTCTATGTCCCATAACACGCTCCGAGGCGCAGCTGGCGGTGCTGTGTTAATGGCGGAACTTTTATGTGCGGAAGGCTATCTAGATTAAATGGAAAGCTGCTGAGAAAAAGGAGATTTACTTATGAAAAAGACAGTTTTTACTGGGTCCGGCGTTGCGATCGTGACCCCTATGCATCAGGACGGCACTGTTAATTTCGAAGAATTGGGACGGGTTCTGGAATTTCAAATTGAAAACGGTACCGACGCTATCATTATCTGTGGTACTACCGGAGAATCCGCTACCTTAAATCATGAAGAGCACTGTCAAGTAATCCGTTACGCGATTGAAAAGGTAAATCACAGGATTCCCGTCATCGCTGGTTCGGGGAGCAATGATACCGCCTATGCCATTGAGCTTTCCCAAGAGGCGGAAAAAATGGGAGCCGACGCCTTGCTGGTTGTGACTCCTTACTACAACAAAACCTCCCAGGCTGGCTTAATTAAGCATTATCACATGATCGCCGACAGCGTAAACATTCCTATCATTGTTTACAATGTTCCTTCCCGTACCGGTTGTGCGATTCAGCCCCAAACTTATGTGGAGCTTGCCAAGCATCCGAATATCTGCGGAATAAAGGAAGCGAACGGAAATATAAGCGCTATTGCGCAGACGATAGCTTTATGCGGCGATATGATTGATATTTATTCCGGGAACGACGATCAGATAGTTCCGATCATGTCTTTAGGAGGGAAAGGGGTAATTTCTGTATTTGCCAATGTATGCCCTAAGGAATCCCATGATTTAACCGAGGCGATGCTCCAGGGGAATATGAAAAAGGGTGCCGAGCTTCAGTTAAAATATTTAGAGCTGATGAACGATCTATTTATGGATGTGAATCCGATTCCGGTGAAGGAAGCAATGAATATGATGGGCTTCCAATGCGGTCCTTGCCGTATGCCCTTGGTTGAAATGAGCGATGCCGCCAAGGCAAAATTAAAAGATTGCTTGAGGCGTTATGGATTGATTCAGTAAAATTTATTACGGGGGACGTAAAAAATGACCAGAATTATCATGAGCGGCTGTACTGGAAAAATGGGACGTGTCATTACTGCCGCTGTAAAAGAAAAAGCGGATTGTAAAATTGTGGCAGGAATCGATTTGAGGGTACCGGAGCAAAGCGAATATCCGGTGTTTTCCTCGCCGGAGGAGATGCAAATCGAAGCGGATGTGGTCATTGATTTTTCTAACCCTACCGCTCTCCCCTCTTTGCTCCGATATGCCGAAAAAAGCGGGATGCCCATGGTATTGTGCACTACCGGTTATTCAGAACTCCAGGTAGCTGAAATTAAGGAAATGTCCCAAAAGGTTCCAATTTTCTATTCTGGAAATATGTCTTTGGGAATTAATTTGCTGATTGAACTTTCTAAAAAGGCTGCTCAAGTCTTTGGGAATGCATTTGACGTGGAGATTGTAGAAAAGCACCATAATCAAAAAATCGATGCTCCCAGCGGTACTGCTTTAATGATCGCCGATAGCATTTCGTCCGTTATGGAGGAATCTCCTAAATATGTTTATGACCGTCATTCCTTCCGGCATGCAAGAACAAAAAATGAAATTGGAATTCATTCTGTACGAGGCGGATCGATCGTAGGCGAGCACGAAGTGATTTTTGCGGGCCACGACGAGATTCTTACAATTTCTCACTCCGCCCAATCTAAGGAAATTTTCGCCATGGGTGCATTGAACGCCGCTGTATTTCTGGCAAAGCAAAAGCCGGGATTATATGCAATGTCCGATATGCTTCGTGATTAAAAGGAGGCCGATCTTATGAGCCAACGCGCAACTGTAACCACTACTGATGGAATCACCTTAATCACCATGCCTAATGTACCTGCTGATATCGATTTTGTCGCGAAAATTTTTGAAAATATTGCTTCATTGGGAATTAATGTAGATATGATTTCTCTAACTCCTCCCCAGGGGGCGAATATCGATCTTTCCTTTACCATCAGCGACGATGACTTAGGAAAGCTTTTGGCCTATAATGCAGAACGGCGCAGCAAGGGCGAATCAAGCATACAGCCAGTGGTATCCAGCGGGAACTGTCAGATTTCTGTTTGCGACGAAGCTATGGAAACTACTCCTGGCATGGCTGCCAAGGTATTTCGAGCTGCCGCAAAGGCCAGCGCAGATATTCGGATCATTACTACTTCAGAGGTACAAATTACTCTATTAGTCACACAAGCAGATTTTGACGCTGTCTACGAAGAAATCAAGTCAACTTTGGCTTAACCCTCGTTTATTGACGGTTTTGTGTGTAAAGCTATCTGACTTTAGACTTCAATTTTATGCTCCATATTTTTATTTGACGCTTATTTATAGGTAAAAATTAAATTTACAAATAGAAAGCGCTTAAAAGGAATCGCGTATGTTTCCAGATGAAACATACGCGGTTCCTTTTAAGCGCTATAAATTAAAAAAACATACAGCACCTTGTCTAATTCCCCGAAAGTCTTGTGAAGCCAAATGACTTTACGAGACTTTCGGAGCGGTTATTTGGGGATAATTTATTTCCAGGAAAAACTAACAGTTTCAATCCGAGATCATGAGATCCGGATTTTCAGAAAAATGCTTCAAAATAACAATTGGGTCGCAATCAGAAGGATTGGCAAAGGTTACTCCCGCCTGGGCGGCTTCTGCCGATACAAAAAACTCATCATTTGTTAACTGGCCAAAACGAATCATCGCCGGTGATTCAATGTTCCAAACGCCGCATTTCCCATGCCCCTGGATAGTGATAAAGCCATAGGCGGCGCTGTCTCGAATCGTAACCGTAGCTCCTGGCAAAATCGTCAGGCGTTTTGCACAAACGGTAGGACATTTATAACAGATCCATTCCTCTATGAAGCCTTCTTTCTCCATCTCCTCAATCGGACGCACCGGCTTCGGCGCCATAAAACGGTGCTTATGAAACTCTGGATCTACATTCTTTTCCCAGTCAATCACATCCACCAGATAATCAAAATTACCAATTTCTTCTTTCGGAGTATTTTTCCACAGCAAATCCTCCGTCACTGTATGGTGTCCAAACAGCACAGACTGATACATAGCATAAACATCTGACGCAAACTGAGGCTCATAAGTACAGAGGCTTCCCGGTGCGTGCAATACTCCAGGAGGAACATCCCAGCCGGTATCCAACGTCAGCTTATAAGACTTTGCCAAGCTTAAAAGCTCGTTATCTCCTTTGGTAAAGTTTTTCAGAGCCTCTTTGACCTCCTCTTTCGATACATCCTCGTTAAGCCCGAAAAAGGTATAAGCAAACTCTCCGTTATGATTGTTCTGCTGTGCCGGGAAAAAATACATTTCCGGTTTTCCGGACTCCCCTACTCTTGCGGCATGCTGATCACGGTGGTGAATGTGATGCGGTAACGGACCTAAATTGTCAAAAAACTTTGAAAACATCGGCCATCTGCCATATTTTTCCCAAAGCGCTTCACCAATCAGGTTTCCTTTTAAGGAGCTTACCGCATCCCTTAAAAGAACCTGCGTGCTGCCATCCGCCGACACAATGTAACTCAGCCCCTCATCAGCTGGAGTACCAGGGCCGTTATCTGCAGGCGTTGTGGAAGCGAACCATCGTTCATCAATAGCTCCTCTCTCTGTGCCGTACACATATAAATCTCTGGGATCCAACTTTAACCTTTGTCCCGGCCGGCAGAACGATCTGGGAACCCATGTTGGCTTTAAGCGAAAAATACCTTTTCCCTCTTGAAATAGCGTTTCAAAAACATTCATTACAGCTTCGACTCCTTCATCATGTTTTTGGACATAATTATTTTCTTCTGCTTATTTACAGCAAAAGGCTCTGGAGCACCTTAGAATGTGGTTGAAACAATTTCCGATGAAAGCAATGCTGTTCTAAAAACGTTTTTTTAGAATTGGATTTATTATACTCGCCCGTTTTGTAAAAGTCAACAGAATTTAATATTAAATAAAATATTTTTATTTAATATTGACTTATTGTTCTAAGTATGGTGGAAATAAAATATAATTATAAGAAACGTTTTTATACAGAAGTTTTCTCAACACTTTTATCTAAAATTTTTAAATAATATCATTCTAAATTAATTAGATCTATTTTTTCGTCAAAAACTGCATATTAAAACAATTTGTTTCGTGTATTTTTATGCGATATTCTACAGATTTCCCGTAGAATATCGCATTTTTTTATTCTCTTTATTTGTTTTATTTTTTTGTCTAACAAATCATAATTCCGCATACAGCCAATATATATGAAATAACCGGCTTCCTTTTCAGAAAATCGTTTCGTCACATTGGGATCCCTTTTAAGCTTTTTATAAAATGGATCGCTTTCAATTAAGGAGGACCTGTATGAAAAGATACTCTGTTGTTCAAATTGGTTTAGGCGCCCGGGGAATAACTCATTTAAAAGGGTTTCAGAACCATCAGGCTCGAATCGAAATCGCCGGTATCTGCGATTTACAGCCGGAACGTGTGGAGGCTGTCGGGAACCAATTTCAAATCCCGCAAGAGCGTTGGTACCGCAGCGCGGTTGAAATGCTGGAGAAGCTACAGCCTGATATACTTTCTTTCTGTACCTTGCCCGACACAAGACTGGAGTTGGTTCAGTTAGCCGCCCGTACAGAAGTAAAAGCAGTTTGTATGGAAAAACCAATGGCGACCTCCTTGTCCGAAGCAAAAGAAATGACGGAAATTTGCAAAGAGCATCATATCAAGGCAGTTGTATGCCATCAGCATAAATATTTAAAGAATTTTCAGATCCTGGAAAAAATACTGAAAAGCGGAGAACTAGGTACAATTGAGCGGATCAACGCCGAATGTCAGCCTTGGCTCTCGCAGCTTGGCACTCATTATATGGACTATGCCATTTGGGCCAACAGCGGAATCGGACCTGTCAGCGTTGTCGGTCACGTTCATGGGAAGGGGCTGCTTTCCGACAGCCATCCCTCCCCTGATTATTTCTTAGGGGAAGCGGTTATGGCAAATGGAGTCCGTTCCACCTTGCAATTCGGATATTTTTCCAAAAAATTTCACTCTCACGCTGAAGATTATCAGGCTAGCGTCTATCCGATTGATTTTTGGGAGGATGACCGCTTGACGGTTTACGGAAGCACAGGCTATGCATGGGCTGAATGCAGCGGAAGCTGGGGCGCTTTTACTGCCGCAACAAACGGATCTATCCTCAGCGGAAAAGAAAATGGATTCCGCGATGAACTAGAGCATCCCATAGGTCAGACAAAATATACAGAAGATCTTATCCGCTGGCTCGATGACGATGCTCAAATCCATCCTTGCAATATCCAACAGGCCTTTGCGGGATATGAAGCACTGGAAGCAATGTGTATCAGCGCGTTGGAGCACCGGCGTGTTGATCTTCCGATGAAACTGGAACTAGGAGGTGATATCAACGAACGGATGCGTCGGGAACTGCCAGAGGTCCTGCGCAAAAAGCTTCCCTAAGCGCAAGTGCCGCCGGGATAAGTAAAAATGAAATATCCGTCGGTGGTAAATCGGTCTTATCACCATTTATGGAAAGGAAGAGTTTGGGATGACCTATAATTACCGCGATAAGCTTCGCCGTACTCTCATGGATATGCACATCGAAAACTGGAATCCGGAATTTATGTCCCAGTTTGACCCTGAAGCCTATTTTGAAAGCTTGAAAATCGCAAAGATTAACGCGCCAATGATTTATATTCAGTCCCATGTGGGCTTGTGCTATTGGCCTACCAAATCCGGAGAGATGCATAGCGGATTGATTGGCAAGGAAGATGCTATGAAAAGGCTTTTCGACCTATGCCATGACGACGGTATGGCTGTCGTAGCCTATTACAGCATTATTTATAACAACTGGGCCTATCATGAGCATCCGGAATGGCAGATGCGTGATCTGGAAGGAAGAGGTTCCAGGGCAACTGGTAAACGCTATGGCCTGTGCTGTCCCAACAATATGGAATACCGGGATTTCATTCGCACGCAAATGGCCGAATTCTGCGACTATTTTGATTTTGAAGGTATTTTCCTGGATATGACTTTCTGGCCCATGGTCTGCTATTGTGACGAATGCCGCGCTCGCTGGGAAAAAGAGGTGGGCGGCCCTATGCCCAAGGTGATTGACTGGAAGGATGGCCGTTGGAATCTTTTTCAGCGCAAGCGTCAGGAATGGATGGAAGATTTCGCCTTAGATATGACGGCGGAAATTAAAAAGCATAAGCCGGAATGTGCTGTAGAGCATCAGTATTCCAATGCTGTACATATGTGGAATCGAGGCGTGAACGAAAATATTGCAAAGGCCAGTGATTACGCAGGCGGTGATCTTTACGGCGGTATCGCTCAGCAATCCTTCGCCTGCAAATTATATTATAACTTAACCCAGATACAGCCTTTTGAGTATATGACCTCTCGGTGCTATCCCGCCCTGAGCGAGCATACCACGACCAAGTCTATGGACCAGCTCCGGGCCAGCATTTTGGTTACGGCATTGCATCACGGCGCAAGCCTAATGATCGACGCTATCGATCCTAAAGGGACCCATGACCGTAGGGTCTATGAGGCGATTGGCCAGGTTCACGGCGAGATGGAGCATTATGAAAAATATTTAACCCGAGGGGAAATGGCCTATGACGTTGGCGTCTATTTCAATCTCAACGGTAAAATGGACGTGGAAAACAACGGCGTCAAAATCGGTTCCAAGGAGGAAACCGATGATACAATGCCTCATTTAGATGCCTCCATCGGCGCTGGAAAATCCTTACAGAGGCACCATATCCCCTATACGGTTCTGAATAACTGGAAGCTTGAGCTTTTAAAGGATACAAAGGTTGTGGTATTGGCGGATGCTCCAATGATTTCAGAAAAAGAGCGCGATGCTTTACGGAAGTATGTAAAGGACGGCGGCCGCCTATACATGAGCGGCCATTCCGCACCAGAACTGGCTGAGGAATTCTTTGGCGGTACCATTGAGGGCTTAACCCAAGAGGATATCACCTACATCTCTCCAGCGGAAGGCACCGACTGGATGCAGGGATATTTTACCAAGGATTATCCGCTGGTCATGTTTGAACGTTCCTTTAAAATGATAGGACAGAAAAACGGAGAGGTTTTAGGAACCCTGACCCTTCCCTATACGGTTCCGAACCCTTTGGGAATTTTCACCGATCTGTGCTCCTACGCCAGTGAGATCGTCACAAAGGATGATCCCAGATATCCTTTTGCGACAATTCACGCCAATCCTCCTGGAATCTTTACTGATTATCCTGCTGTTTTAAAAACTCAATATGGCAAGGGCACCGTAATCTGGTCCTGCGTTCCCTTTGAAAAGGCCGAGCGCTTCCAGCACAGCGATATTTTCTCCGGACTGATCCGTTCCTTGCTTTCGGAAGAACCTGTATTTTCTTCCTCCACCGCTCCTGAGCCGGTAGAATTTGTAGTATTTGACGCGCCGGAATACAAAGAAAAATATATTGGCATGGTGAACCTTCAGGAGGATTTCCGTTTCCTTCCGGTGTATCATTTCGACGTGGAAATCAAATCTCCTGAAAAACCGGTCAAGGTGTTAAAGTCCTATAATGACGAGCCGGTGGCTTTTACCTATGAAAACGGTAAAGTGAAAATTTCCATCGACCGTTTGGATTGCTTTGATATGTATACTCTGTGCTATGCTTAACCATTCTTCTTTTGGAGAATTTTAAGTTTCCCCGATGCCGCTTGGATCTGCGACGATTTCTATCGGCGCGGGTCCTCGGCTGGAAGCTCTGTATTTCTTCCTGCAGCACCGGGAAGGCCAGCTGCTTTCGGTTTTCCCACTGTTTCTTTTACCTTTTTACATTCAGAATGCGGAGGATACATCCGATGAAAAACATTTGCCGCTTTTCCATTCAAATGTTTGGATAACCCGCACGATTGCTGTGGTTGTGATACATGGAATCCTCGGGGGAGAAATCATAAAAAGGAGAAGGTGTCTGAAATGAATCAAACTCAAGTAGGAAAAAAAGGAATCGGCCGCTGGCTTCTATTTTTACTGCTAGTTCTTTTGCTCATCATTTCCTTTTACCCTATTTTATGGATGTTCCTGGGTTCTTTTAAAACCAACAACGAGATCTATCAAAATGCGCTGGCATTCCCCACTGGATTTGATTTTACCGTTTATCGGGATGCGTGGATCGCCGCTAATTTTTCTCAGGCGCTGATGAACAGCCTGATGATCACGGTGATCAGTGTTGTTTTAATTGTCCTGATTTCCAGTCTCGCCGCATTCGCGTTTGCGGTTATGGACTTTAAAGGGAAAAACGCTCTTTACCTTTTCATTTTGGCTGGACAAATTATCTCTGCCCAGATTATTTTGATTCCCCTATTCTCAATGTTTAAATCTATGCAGGTGCTGAATACCCAGTGGTCTGCGGTGATCGCCTATACCGCAGTGGGGATTCCTCTTTCCATGCTTTTGCTCCGCAACAGCTTTCAAGAGGTTCCCAGGGATATCTATGAGTCCACCAAAATTGACGGCTGCAACAGCTTTCATTACTACCTAAGCTTTATGCTCCCACTGAGCAAGCCAGGGCTCGCCAGCGTTATCATTTACCAGGCGCTGTTTGCGTGGAATGAGTATATCTTCGCACTTACATTTTTAAGCGCCAACGATGTGAAAACCCTTCCCTTGACTTTAACGGTATTTGTTGGCAGATACGCTTCCGATTGGCCGAAAATTTTTGCGATTCTTTCCCTTTCGGTCATTCCGATTATTATCCTTTATCTGTTCCTGCAAAAATATTTTATCCGCGGCTTAACTGCCGGCGCGGTAAAGGGTTGAGGAGGAGAATGTGATGACAAAAACAAAAAAGAAATTTCATCCAATGCGCCGCTTGGAACCTTACTTCTATTTGCTCCCTTCCATTTTAGTGATCTCCGCTTTTCTGTTCTATCCAATGCTGGACTCTCTCAGGCTTTCTTTTACGAATTGGGATGGCCTTAAAGAGGCTGCGTATATCGGATGGGGCAATTACGACAAAATTTTCCATAACAACGAATTTTGGAATTCTATCTGGGTGACGGTTATCTGGGTGGTATTATCCGTTGTCATTCTGCCGCTGACAGGACTGCTCTACGGCGTCATGGTAGAATACCTCTCTCCAAACCGGGCGGCTTCCGGCGTATTCCGTACCATACTTTTTATGCCGATGATGATGTCCTATGTAGCGATCGGGCTGTTATGGCAGCTGATCTACGATCCCAATCTGGGGTTGGTCAACAGTGTTCTCGGCCTATTCGGACTCATTGATCCGGTAAATCCCATTCAGTACTTAAGCAATGCCGATATGGCGCTATTCTGGGCATTTATACCAGTAATTTGGCAGTGGTCAGGCTTTGGCATGGTAATGACCTGTGCCGCAATGATGAATATTCCCCATGACATCATCGAAGCCGCCGCAATTGATGGGGCTTCCAAAACCCAAACCTTCTGGCGGGTGGTTCTGCCTCTTCTAATGCCTACTGTGCTGACTGGCTCTGCGATTAACCTAATCGGCGGCTTTAAGGCTTTTGATATCATCTATGTTATGACGCAAGGCGGTCCCGGCAGCGCTACCAAGGTGACATCAATTCTTATGTACCGCCTGGCCTTTACCGAAAATCGTTTTGGCTATGCCTGTGCAATGGCGGTAATCGTGTTCCTGCTGGCATTGGTATTAACCGGTCTGTTCAATAAATTCCGCGGCTCAGTAGACCGGAGCGTTGGAAATGCGTAATTTTAGTCGGTGGGAATGCTGCTGAAAGCAGTATTTCAAATATTTTTCTGTCCTTGCTGAAAAAGGACAAATTAAAAAAACGGGAGGTAAACACTAATGAAAAAGAAGTTCCTGGCAGTTCTAGCTTGTATGCTAGCGGTCCCAATGGTAATGGGAGGTTGTTCCGGAGACTCTGCGAATTCCAGCGCGCCTGCTTCTTCTGATGAGGCTTCCTCTTCAGCGGAAGCTTCCAGCTCAAGCGGCGGCGAAACCGTTAAAATTACGGCTTGGCTGAACGCGCCCCTGGAAAACGAGATGGCCTACTATGAGGCTTTCAGTGAAAAATACCCCCAATATGAAATCGAGTACACCCTTTACCAGGATGACGAACTGAAGGAGCAAACCACAATCGCTATCCAGGCGGGTACGGCTCCCACAATTCTCCGTCCCAAGGTAGGCTCTCAGCTGAACGACTTAATTGCGGCCGGGGCATGCGCGGATTTGAATTCCTATTCGGAGCAGTATGGCTGGAAAGACATGAGCTACGAGGACATTTATGACGCCTGCTCCAAGGACGGTGTTCTTTATGCCATTCCTCGTTCTACCGGCGGATATTGGCAGACGCTGTATTATAATGCTGATATGGCTAAAGAGCTGGGACTTGATCTGAAGCAGGACATGACAATCGATGAGTTCATCGCTTTAAAGGACACGGTCAACGGCGCCGGCTATCAGCTGCTTTCCTTCGGTAACCTGGACCGCTGGCCCGGTGTTATTATGATGGGCGACTACTTTATGCAGGTAGCGACTCCGCAGCTCATTGATGATTTGAACAGTGGGGCGGTAAAGTGGAATGATTCTCCCGAGGTGCTGGAGGTATTCGGTACTTTACAAAAGCTTGGACAGAGCGGCGCCTTTATTACAGGCTTTGAATCCTCGGATCACCTGTCTGTCAATCAGTCTTGGGCTTCCGGAAAGACTCTGTTTATGTATTGCGGAACCTGGTGGCCGGAATCTGTGACCGGAGGGCGTGATGGCGTTCCTTTTGAGATCCACACGGTTTCCTTGCCTAAGATTGACGCTGGCACCGAGCTTCAGGGACAAATGTTCTTTGCCAACGACGCTTACGCGGTCTATAGCGGCGCCAGCGATGCCGAAAAGGAGGCCGCGGCGGCTTGGCTGGATTATTCCTTTAATTTTGACGGCTGCAAGGCAAAATTTGCCGATTCCGCTATGTACACAGTAAATAAGTCCTTTAATGAATCTATGGAAGAATTAGGAATGGAAATGGATCCCCTGTTCCAGGAAGAAGCCTTTACAAAGCAGATGGATCTGCCTCAGATGAACTTGGCGGACTGGGCGTTTGACACCTCCGTAATTGAAGAGCTGAAGCTGCGGATCGTGGATCTTTTTGCCGGTACTATGACTCCTGAGCAGGCCGCCGATTCTGTGGCAGCTGTTGCCGCAGAGGTGATAGGAGAATAACGCTTTCCCCTATTTTCACTGATTCTTTGTAAACAAAGGCTGTCCTCCTTTTTATGATTTTTAAATAGGAGGCGGCCTTTTCTAAAAGCAAATTGGAATCCTCCTGTTATTCTCGCTTGCAACAAACCGGTGAATTCAAAAATAGACAGAACGGAGTCTGATTATGAATGGCGACAATTAAAGATGTGGCAAAACGGGCGGGAGTTTCCATTTCAACTGTTTCTAATGTATTGAACAGCTCCAAATATGTCAGCGATGAATTAACTCAAAAGGTACAGGCAGCGATCGCAGATTTACATTACCGGGTTGATGTTACAGCCCGTAATATGAAGATCAGGAATACAAAAATGATCGGCGTAATTGTCAGTTCCTTTCATATTATTTTTGTTCCCCAGGTAATGAATGGAATTCAAAAATACGCTTCTGAGCATGGCTACCAGATCTTATTTTATTCCTCGGATTTCAGCTTTGAAAAAGAAAAGCACTGCGTTTCTCTCTTATTGGATCATAAGGTGGACGGTATTATTCTGAATTCAGTGGCCAGTTATCTGGAAAAAAAGTATTTTCGTGAGCTTGCCTCGCTAACCGCCAGTCATAAAAAGGTTTTTGTGGTGAGCCTGGAAAGAAATTTATCCAGCTATGGGATTTTCTCCGTTCATGTAAACAATTTTCTGGGAGGAAAAATCGCCACCAAATATCTTTTAGAGGGAGGGTGTTCCCATATTGCAGTAATCTCCGGGCCCAAAATTCACGATGTGGTCTATGACCGATTATGCGGATACCGAGCCGCACTGGAAGATGCTGGCCTTGTCTATGACACCAGCATGATCGAATACGGAGATTATACAACTCTCAGCGGATATTTAGCGATGAAGCGCATTATCATGAATGGGATCCAATTTGACGGAGTTTTCTCCTGCAATGATCAGATGGCAATCGGCGTATTAAAGGCCATGAAGGAAAACCGCATAGATTGTCCTAGCCGAGTGAAGGTGATTGGTTTTGACAATACCTATGTCTCCTCCATCGCCGTTCCCTCACTCACTACTATCAATGTTCCCAAAGTCCGTATGGGAACCGTTGCCGCGCAAAAATTAACAGAGATGATCGAGGGTACTCTTCCCTCTGGAGAAATTACCTATGAAATCCCCATCGGTTTAGTGCAAAGAACGACCACTGACCCTGATAAAGAAAACGGAATTGAACTGGAGGATTGGTAATCCTTTCGGGCTTCTGTCGACACACAATTTTAATCATTTTACAAAAGGACGGTGATTGGGAAATCCTGCTTTTTCATTGAAAGGGCAGAGAAACCCGCAAAGAATATGAAAATACTGGTATTTCAGCAGACGGGACTTCCCGTTTCAGAGGGCTGCGGCGATGTTTTAGAAAAGCTTTCCCAAAAAGCGGAGCTTCAATTTGTCGATACCAAAGGGATTATGTCCGGCCAATTTTCCGGAGACTATTTCTTCAACGCTCACGGCGAATATTATCCTATGGAAATCGAAGACTCTCTTTTCTCTTTCTTTGCCCAAGGCGGAGGACTGCTTCACATCGGCGGAATGCCCTTTGAAAAGGCTATGGTCTGTGAAAATGGAGCCTGGCGCGAGGTCATCCGTACTTTAGGCGATCTCAGAAATCACGAAGGATACGGCGGCTTGTCGATGCCAATGGATATTTTTCGGGCTAGACTTGGTTTTACTCCATATTCCCCCGCTTATGAGAACGTTTTTATGGATTGGAAGCAAACCTTTGATAAGGCGCTTGTGGGAGACTTAACGCTGACCAATTGCATGCCGGAGCGCAGCGTAAATCTTACGACAACCGTTCCCCTGGAGCTGACCTTTCCAGAGCTGGAGCTGATTGACAGCCGCTCTTATCATGGCAGGCCGATTTGCCGGGAAACCATCCCCGCGGGTTGGGTCACGACACCGGATGGACAAAAAGTCATGCCCTCTCTCCTGCTGACAAAATTCTGGGGAAACCCATATAATAAGGATCAATCGGTGATTCCTCATCCTTGGGCGATTTTTACCGGAGTTTTAAACGGTCCGCTGCCTGAGGAGCTGATTGATTCTATGCTGAACTGGCTGTGCTTGCCGGCGGTATTGAAAAACATTGAACTTCCCTATGCAGCCTTACATCATGGAGATACTGTTGAGGTGTTGCCGGAGCTGTGCGGCACACTTCCCATAGGCTGGCATATCCGCAGCGGGCAGGCAAAACTGACCAAGGAAGAGCTTCGCGGCGGCAAATCCCTCGAATGGGCTATTTCTGAAAAGGATAGCATCCAGGTTTCTTATGATAAGACTTTGCTGCTGCAGCCGATTCGGTTCGAGCTTTTAGATGAGACACATCAGGTGCGGGACTTTTCAGAGTCTGCTCTTGTAACCTGGGATCCGGAAAGCCTGCGTCATACCCGCCGCTTAGAGGCGGATGGCTGCTACTTTTCGGAATATCAAAACGGCAAACAGGTTTCCCATTCCCGCTGGATTAATGGAACAAACTGGCAGGATCGCTGTCAGTATTCCCTGACATGGCATAATCCAAATCCGCTTCGGCTGGCTTCGGACGCTAAAGCGCTTCATGAAGCCGGAATGGTACTAGTGCGCACCCACTATTTCATGCCAGGCTGGTTCCGCGTCATGCCGGGAGAAATCTTTGCGGAAACCCACGGCGATTTCTACCGTTCCTTTGAGAAGGGTCCAGAAATCAGCGAGCGGCATCTGCGCGCGATTGAGGCTCACGTAGCCTTGTTCTCCCACATGGATCTGATTCTCATGCCCACCGTTTATACGCAAACAGGGCCTGAAATGGGAAATCCCGCTCATTGGGTTGGCAGTTCCAGGCTCACGATGGTCAAGGCCTATCGAAAAGCGCAAATGGCCTTTGCCAAGCAAATTATGGAACGCCTGGGAGGCTGTGCCTCGATTTCCTGGGATATCTGTAATGAAATAGACACGGAAATGTATCCTACATCAGAATGGCTGACGGAGATGCGTGGCATATGGGGAAAAACCGGACAGATGATCGGCATTGGCACCTATGGTTGTGAGGACAACGTCGCTTTGGGAGAATCCGCAGACTGGCATTCGATTCACACACCTTGCTGCAAAACCAAGGATGAATTTCGCACCGGTAAGCCCTGTCTGCTTCAGGAGGCCTGGGTTCCCACACCTTCCACTCGAAAAGGGGAAAAGGACCTGGAGGACCACCTGAGCAAAAGCCTTGCCTGGACGCTGAAATTCGGAGGCTGCGGATTGATGCCCTGGAACTGGAATATGAGCATGGTCAACTGGCGCTATAAGGTTGGGTTTGTAGATTATTGGGATCTGGAATTAGGCTGCTGCGTCCATCCGGATGGCACTCCGCGCCACGGCCTAATTACTATGCGCAACTGGGCTGCTCTTATGGAAGGCCTGGCTTTTGACCAAACCGCTAATCAGCAGGTCGTATTTATCTATCCTAAAACCTGTTTAGAGGGCGGCGGCTATGAATACACCGTTTATTTAAAAGAGAACCATATTCCCTTTATCGGCGTAAACGACCGGGATTTCGCTGACTTTGACCTTTCCCATACCAAAGCGGTGTTCGCTCCCTATTACGCCTTAGGCTACCGGGAGGAAACCTGGCGGCGGCTGAGAAAATTCGCGGCCGATGGAGGCGTGGTGTTCGCCCATAACGACAACATGCAGTTGGATGAAAACGGAGAATTCGCCCGGCATCGTGAAATTCCGGAACTGCCTGGTATCGAAAAAGTCGGAAAAGGCTGTATCCGGTGGCATATGGGCTATAACGAAAGCGACCCCCTGTCTTTGTGTGATCCTAAGCTGCTGAATTCTCTTCCTTTGGTTCGGCGTGACGATACTGTAATCCCTCTGGACAATAAAAAAATACGCATTACAGAGCGTCTCAGCACTGACGAAACCACGATGCCTACCGACTGGATTCCTTATGATCCTTTGCCGGCGCGGAATATCCCGGTAAAAATTGTCGTAGAGGATGAAGCCGGCGATATCACCAGAGGCTGGGCAAAGGAAGGAAACACCATTTCCTTATGCGGCGCTAACATTTCGGGCTTCCGTCCCTTCTTCGTCATCCAGGTGGCAGAAAATTCCTTTGTCGCCGCCGGCACCGATCTTATGGTGAAAACAGATCGTTCGGCTGATTTCAGATTAGTGGACTACACAGTCGATGGAAAAATTCATCCCTTGAGCTGCTATTCTGTTCTGAAAAAAACAGTGCATCCGGGCGAAACCATCATCCAACAGGAGGGGTGGCACGCTATGCATTGGGTTCAGGTAACCTTAAAATAACGTATCAAACTAAAACGAAAATCCCATCTATACAGAAAGAAAGGAATGTTATCATGAAAATTTTAGTATATGACGCTCCCAAAACGATGCGGGTCGATGAGGCTCCTGATTTTCCTTTAGGCGAAAACGATCTCCGTGTACAGACTCTTTATTCCGGAATGAGCCACGGTACCGAAATGAACGTCTATCGAAACCTGGTACCTCAGTTTTCAAAAATCAATGATCCGAAAACCCGGCTTCTTCTCCCGGCTGAAGGGCAACAGGCCTGGACTTATCCGGTAAGAAGCTGCGATCCCGGTATGTGGGGGCTTGGCTATTCCAATGTAGGTAAGGTGATCGAAAAAGGCGCCAAGGTCGCTGGCTTTGAAATCGGAGATATTGTTTATTCTTCCTCTCCCCACCAGACCCAGGTAGTCAAGGACGCCTCTGAATTTATTAAGGTCCCAAAGGACCTCGATCCCAAATATGTAATCTTTTTCTTTAATCTCATGACCACCTACAACGCCATTCTGGACGCGCGAATTAAGCTGGGCGACGTAGTTGTGGTCAGCGGTTTAGGCTTGCTTGGTCAATTGTGCGCCCAAATGGCCAAAATGAGCGGCGCGGCAAAGGTATATGGAATCGATACCTACTCCCACCGCCGCCAGGCCGCAGAGGAAAATGGCTGCGACGAGACCTTTGATCCCCTCAGCGGCCAGGATATCGCTTTGGAAATTCGGAAAAGAACCGACAATCGAGGGGCTGATGTGGTGCTTGAGGTTTCCGGCAACACGCACGCTTTAAATGAGGCAATTCGGATTGCCGCGCCGGAAACTACTGTCATCGTCGTAAGCTGGTACCAATCGGAGGCCAGAGGTCTTTACCTGGCGGATGAATTTCATCATAACCGCATCGGACTGAAGCAGTCTCAAAGCGCCCATGTAGATCCTGCTTTTTCCACCCTTTATTCCTTAAGCCGCCGGCAGGAGTTTTGTATGAATCTTTTGAAACAGCTGTCCCTCGATAATTTGATCAATATGGTAGATTATCAGGATGCTCCTTCCGCTTATGAACATGTAGATCAGCATCCTGAGGACGTCATTCAAATCGTATTCCGCTATGACAGCTGAAAGGAGGCGTCCCTATGATCAAGCTCGGCGGCCATGTATTTCCCAGCGCTGAACAAAACGCGAAGGATCCGGAGCTGCTGGCCCATTTAGCCAAACAAATGGGTTATCAAGCGGCCTATGCACCTGATTATCTCACCATCGATAAGCCCGACGAGATCCGTATTGCTCGAAAAGCCTTTGAAAAAGAGGGCATTTTGATCGCGGAAGCGGGCTATTGGGAAAACATGCTGGATTTGCGTCCCGACGAACGCAGGAAAAACCGGGAGGAAATGTGTAAAATCTACGCGATGGCTGAGGAGTTAGGCGCCGGATGTGTGGTAAACACAGCGGGCTCCTATTGCGAAGGGCCGGGATACCAAAACCATAATCCCCAAAATTTTACCGAGGAACATTTTGAAGACGCCGTGGAAATGGCCCGGTTCATCATTGACACAGTAAAGCCTAAGCGCACCTACTTTACCTATGAGGTTTTCATGTATAACTCGATTGACTGTCCGGAACAGTATGCTAGGATTTTGAAAGCGGTAGACCGGGAGAAATTCGGAGCCCATATTGATCTGACAAATATGATGCGTTCCCCGAGGGAGCTTTATCAGGCGAAAGAGCTGACGGAAAAATGTGTTGAGCTCTTCCCAAATAGAATTATTTCTGCTCACGTAAAAGATGCCCGTTTAAAACGTCCGGCAATTACCACGTTGATTGAGGAAGCCATTCCCGGAGAAGGCGAAGTGGATTTATCCGCATTTTTAAAAGGCTTTGCTTCTCTTCCCCACACAGTAACTATGATGATGGAGCATTATCAAAACGCGGATGAATACAGCAGAGGCCTCCGGTATCTCCAAAGAGTCGCTCGGGAGTCCGGGATCTCTCTTTAACCCAAACGCATAAACACGGGTTACAGAAAGGAAGAAAAAGCCATGAGAAAGATTTCAATTATCGGAGCGGGAAGCATTGTTTTCTGCAAGACCTTAATCCTAGACGTATTGGTTACTCCGGGACTGGAAGACACTACCTTTTGCCTGATGGACATCAGCGGTCAGCGCACAACCCGGTTAAAAGCGTACCTGGAAAAAATCAAGGAAAAATACGGTTTAAAGGCCGAATTTCAAGTCACGACAGACCGCCGTGAAGCCTTAATGGGCGCCGACTATGTTATCTCCACCTTTTTGATCGGCGGTATGCGCGCTTATCAGGTGGATTACGAGGTCCCTCTGAAATATGGAGTGGATCAATGTATTGGCGATACGCTGAGTCCGGGAGGAATTTTCCGCGCGATGCGCACGATTCCTGTCATGAACTCCCTTGCCGCAGAAATCCGTGAACTTTGTCCCAACGCGCTGCTTTTGAATTATGTCAACCCAATGTCGGCAGTTTGCTTATCTCTGGCTAACAGCGGCGTTAAGGTAGTCGGTTTATGCCACGGGGTGCAAACCACCTTGGATCTCCTATCACGCTATACCGGAGTGGAAAAATCAGAGATTGACTATATCTGCGCTGGGATCAACCATATGGGCTGGTTCATTAAGCTGGAGAGCCACGGCAAGAATCTGTATCCCAAGCTCCGGGAGGTATTTGAAAAACCGGAATACTATGCCAATGAAAAGGTACGGGGCGAGATGTTCCGCCATTTTGGTTATTTTATGACGGAGTCCTCAGGTCACCTGTCCGAATACCTTCCCTATTTCCGCAGGAGCCGGGAAACGCTGGATACCTATTGCGACGAACCTCTTTTCGGCGGAGAATCAGGAGCCGCGTACTATTGGAACCTAAAGGTTTCACAGAAATACGGTAACCGGGATATCTTTGCCGATGAACCGATTGAGCTTCCTAAAAGAAGCGTGGAATACGGCTCTTATATTATCGAAGCAATCGAATGTAACCGGGTGTTCCGGTTCAACGGCAATATTAGAAATAACGGATGTATTGAAAATCTTCCGGATAACTGCTGCGCAGAAGTACCTATTTTTGCCGATGGCGCGGGACTGCATCCTACGGTTGTGGGAAAGCTTCCGCCTCAATGCGCCGCACTGAATATGACCAATGTTTTAGTCCATCAGCTCACGGTAGAAGCGGCGGAATCTGGGGATCCCGAAACGCTCGTTTACGCTCTCAGTATGGATCCTTTGACCAGCGCGGTTCTTCCCCTTCCTAAAATCCGAGAAATGGCTTCGGAGATGCTCGAAAAATCCAGGGCCTGGCTGCCCCAGTTTGCGGGAAAATCAATCCGTTTAAATCCTAAGGTTATCATTCCTGCCGATATTCAAAGGGTTTCGGTTCCCACAGATCCGGCATTAGCTATCTCTGAACGGATGGTGAAGCTGGCGGAATAAAAGGTCTCACTCAGGAGCAGAAGTTTATCCGTTCATTCTGCCGCAATCAAAAAAGGAATCCGGTGTGACTTCACGCCGGATTCCTTTTTTGATGCTGAATTTTACCTTATAGAAATTTCAGTAAAAACTTTTTTATAACATATTTTGAAAAGAATTTAAAAATATAAGTTCGGAAGCTTCTCACTTGGTTTCCGGCAATAAGACGTGCTCAAGGCGAAAATGAGATAGAACAGACGCAACTGAAATTTTGTCAAACTATGCCGTGTGAGAACAGCAGGAGCTTTTTGACAGACTTGCGACTTCAGTAAAACAGTTTGATCACTTTGATCCCCGGATACGGCTTAAGAAAGGATCGCCTTATGATAGACTTTCTTGCCTTTCTTAATGATTACAAAGCCTTTTTCAAATGAGCTCTTCGAAATCTTTGCCGTAACGGAATTCACCTTTTCATCATCGATAGAGATGCCTCCCTGATCGATTAGCCTGCGGGCTTCTCCCTTCGAGGGAACCAGCTTTGTTTTCGCCAAAAGATCCAACACCGAGATTTCGCCGTCGGTGAAGTCTCCATCGGAAAGCTCTGTGGAAGGCATGTTCTCAGAGTGAGCACCGCCGCCAAAAATCGCTCTTGCCGCGTTCTGAGCTTTCATCGCTTCCTCTTCTCCGTGAATCAGCTTAGTCACCTCAAAGGCTAAAATTTCCTTGGCTTTATTCAACTGGCTGCCTTCCCATTTCGCCATAGCTTCAATTTCTTCTAACGGCAGGAAGGTTAAAATCTTTAAACAGCGAATAACGTCTGCGTCGTCCACATTTCTCCAATACTGATAAAAATCATAGGGGCTGGTTTTTTCAGGGTCAAGCCACACAGCGCCGCTTTCTGTCTTTCCCATTTTACGTCCGTCGCTGGTAGTTAACAGAGTGAAGGTCATTCCATAAGCCTCTTTGTCATCCGCTTTCCGAATCAGCTCGACGCCGCCGATGATATTGCTCCATTGGTCGTCGCCGCCCAGTTCAAGCTGACATCCATACTTCCGGTTCAGCACCAGGAAATCGTAGCTTTGCATCAGCATATAGTTCAGCTCAAAGAAAGACAGCCCTCTTTCCAAGCGCTGCTTGTAACACTCAAAGGACAGCATACGGTTTACTGAGAAATGCACCCCAACCTCCCGTAAAAACTGGATATAATTCAAATTCATCAGCCAATCGGCGTTATTTACCATGATCGCTTTTCCGTCTGAAAAGTCTACTAATCTGGACATCTGCTTCTGGAAGCAGCGGACGTTATGGTCAATTTCCTCCCGAGTCATCATTCTTCTCATAGCGGTTTTTCCCGAAGGGTCGCCGATCATACCGGTTCCTCCGCCAAACAAAGCAATCGGTGTATGCCCCGCCTTTTGCATATGAGCCATTACCATAATCTGAACAAAGTGACCGACATGCAGGCTGTCAGCCGTTGGATCAAAACCGATATAAAAGCTGGTCTTTCCGTTGTTTAATAAATCCCGTACCTTTTCCTCATTGGTCAGCTGGGCGATCAAGCCTCTCGCTTTTAGTTCATCGTAAACACCCATGATTAATTCCTCCATCTCTATTATTTTTCGCTCAGAGGGCTCTTCCAAAATAAAAAAGCCCTCTGCAAAATTTGCAGAGGGCGGAAAATCCGCGGTACCACCTCAATTCACCACAGCCTCACAGCCATGGCCTCACGGGTACGATAATACCCTGGCGCTGTAACGTGCGCAAATACGGCGAAGCCTACTTAAAAATTCAGCTCCGCGGCTCCAAGATGTATTTCAAAAAGCCTTCTTCCCCGCCTTACACCACCCGGCGGGTCTCTTCGCAAGATAAAGCTTTTTTACTCCTTCTTTTCACAGCCGATATGAGAAATTATATCCAACCCAAACTGGTTTGTCAAGAGCTTTCATTTGAAAATCCTGCTAAAGCGAGCATTTCTTCCGCGCTTTTTAGCGTTAAGTCAGTTACCATTACACCACTGATCATTCTAGCTAACTCCCGCTTTCTTCCTTCAAAGTCAAGAGGATAAACCCCAGTAAAGGTCCTGCCCTCTCGCACCTCTTTCTTGATCAGAAAATGGTGGTTCCCGAGCGCGGCAATCTGCGCCGAGTGGGTTACGCAGAGCACCTGCCGGTTAGCGGCAGCCTCCTTCAGCTTAAGCCCTACCTTTTGCGCGGCACTTCCGCTGATCCCAGTATCAATTTCATCAAAAATCATGGTTTTTCCTAGATTACTGCCGGAGAGCACCGTTTTGACTCCCAGCATAATGCGGGAAAGCTCACCGCCAGAGGCAATTTTCGATAAAGGCTTGGGCGGTTCTCCGGGGTTAGCAGAAATCAAAAATTGAATTTCATCACAGCCATAACGATTTAGGTCGCAGGTTGACTGCCGCACCAAAAAACGGAGGCCAGGCATATCCAAAAAAGAAAGCTCCGCTTTTAGCTTTCCTACAAAAATTTTTGCCGCTTTTTTTCTTGCTTCGGATAATTCCTGCGCCAGGGCTTGTGTATGCTTTTCCGCCTGTTCATATTCCTTATGAAGTTCCCGCAAGCGTTCGTCGGAAAGCGTGATGGCTTCTAAGTCCGATTGAGCCCTCTCATAATAATCAAAAAGCTCATCTTCGGTATTGCCGTATTTTCTCATGAGCCTGTAATATAAATCCAGCCGTTCCTCAATAGCTTCCAATTCGTTGGGATCGTACTCGATCTGCTCACCATATGATCTAAGCTCCTCGGAACAGTCATCCAGTTCATAGGTAAGAGCCGACAATCGTTCGGATAAAGGCTGTAACTCCTTAAAGTAGGGCACAATTTCCTGAATAGCGTCCGCCGCCGTCTGCACAGCCTGCAAGGCACCGGACGACTCCTCATTTCCTGAAACCGCTTCCTTAGCCTCCTGAAACGCCAATGCGATCTTTTCACTGTTTTGAAACAGGGTTCTTTTATTGACGAGCTCTTCCAGCTCTCCACGTTGGAGGTCAGCGGCTTCCAGCTCTTGCAGCTGATAGGTCAGCAGGTCGATTTGGCGGGCTTTCTGAGATTCATCCAGGGATAGGGCATCCATTTCCTTTTTTAGCTGCTTTAAGCCGTAATACGCCTGCCTATACTCCTCCAGCTGGCTGGACAGTCCGCCTATATCATCCAAATACTGAATAGGGATGTCGGCGTTTAGCAGCTCATAGTTTTCGTTCTGTCCATGAATCGTGATCAGGGTGTTCCCGATCTCCTTCAATACGGAAACGGTGGCTGGACGGCCGTTGACCCGGCAGCTTCCCTTACCTGAAGAATTGATCTCCCTTTGAAGCAAAAGAGTCTTGTCCTCGTCCGCGTTAAATCCAAGAGATTCCAGCGTTTTCTCTGTCTCTCCTGAAATTTCCGTAAATAACGCGCTCACAACAGCTGAAGAAGCCCCGGTACGAATTAAATCACGGGAGGTTCTCTGTCCCAAAATCGCGTTAATAGCATCAATCAGAATGGATTTTCCCGCACCCGTTTCTCCGGTAAGTACATTGAGCTGGTTGGAAAAATCTATGGTTACTCGTTCGATGACAGCGATATTTTCAATATAGAGCTGGGAAAGCATTGCCTTCACCTCTTTTTATCTGATGATCGAAATAAAATACTTGTCCCTATAATCAAGCATAAGCAGATAGTTAACAAAGAAACAAAAACAAAATCCACAATAGGAATTATCTTCTATTTGCTGTGCCGAATCCCTCGTCAGGATTTCATAATCTTTTTCAGTTCTGTAACTAAATTAATAGCGGCAGCTTCATTCCGCACTAAGATAAAGATCGTATCGTCTCCCGCCAGGGTCGCTACTACGCCATCCCACTGCATAGAATCCATCGCGGCACAGACCGCCTGAGCCATACCAGTCATGCATTTCAGCGCCACCATATTTCCCGCGAATTCTACGCTTAACACGGAATCCGCGAAAAGTGAGAAGAATTTCAATGAAATATCAGAAGACTCACTTTTGCCGGTAGAATATTTATATTTTCCATCATTAGCCAAGGTTTTCACCAGCCGCAGTTCCTTGATGTCTCTGGAAACCGTAGCCTGTGTCACATCATAGCCCTCCGCCCGCAGGAGCTTTAAAAGCTCCTCCTGGGTATCAATATTGTGCTGCTGAATCAATTCTAGAATCTTAGAGTGTCTCCTTGTCTTCATGGATTAAATTCTCCTCTCAGAAAGCTTTTCGTTCAGAATCTCATAAAATCCTTTATTTTTTAGTTTGATCAAACGGACGCTGTGGGCAGCGGGCAAAATATCAATAACATCTCTCTCCCGAAGCAGTACGGAGGTTTCTCCGTCCACGGTAAGGTATGCGTTGCCCTCTCCATCCCGCGTGGAAGCGGAAATAGAAAGCTTTTCGTCAGGTCCGAAAATTACTGACCGGGAAAAAAGAGAATGAGCACAAATTGGTGTCAGCACCATACAGCGCATTTCAGGCTCAATCACCGGACCACCGGCGGATAAAGAATAAGCGGTGGAACCAGTGGGGGTAGAAACGATCAATCCATCCGCCCGGTACTGCGTGACCTTGCTGCCCGTGTAGGAAACGCTGAGATCCACCATTCTGGAAAGAGAGCCTCTCGATACCACTGCGTCATTTAAAGCGTAGATTTCCCGTTCCTCGGCTCCGGTATGCACCGTTACCTTTAGCAGCATCCGGTTCTCAACCTTATAATCCCCGGAAATTAAATATTTCAGCTTATCCAGTTCATCAATCTCAAGCCCCGCTACAAAGCCGATCCGCCCTAAATTGATTCCTAAAATCGGCTTTGCGGCCGCAGCGGCATGCTTTGCCGCATGGATAATCGTGCCGTCTCCCCCGATGGTGATTACCGCATCACACTCCCGCACCATATCGGAAAAATCTTCATAAAAATGAATTGTCTGAATATCAAAATAATCCCGGTATTTTGCATAGAGAAAAATTTCACATTGCAGCTCCAGCAGCCGCTTAATGATGCGAACCGTATATGTATGTGCGTTTTGCTTGCTTAAATTGGGCATCAACGCAATCTTCATGGAAATCACCTATACTTTCAGTTCTTGATGGGAAGCGGCAACTAAACCAGGAATGTCAAACACTGGATCTTCGGATTCGTTTGACTTAGTATTCTGCAGATAAGCCAAATATTCAATGTTGCCCTCCGGCCCTTTTACTGGAGAATAATCCAATCCCAAGAGGGAAAAGCCGTTTTCACGAATCATCGCGCATACCGACTTGATCACTTCCACATGAACGTCCGGATCCCGTACCACGCCCTTTTTACCAACCTTTTCACGGCCAGCCTCAAATTGAGGCTTAATCAAGCAAACCGCTTGGGCGCCATCCCTCATAAAGAGCTTGGCTACAGGCAAAACCAGTTTCAACGAAATAAAAGATACATCTACGCTGATAAAATCAATTGGGTCGGGAATCTGCTCTTTCGTGGCGTAGCGGATATTTGTCCTCTCTAAATTGATCACTCTTGGATCTGTTCTAAGCTTCCAAGCTAATTGCCCGTACCCCACATCTACAGCGTACACCTTTTTAGCGCCGTTTTGCAGCATACAATCAGTAAAGCCTCCGGTAGAGGCGCCAATATCCATAGCAGTTTTATCCTGTAAACGGATCGGGAACACCCGCATCGCCTTTTCCAGCTTCAGACCGCCTCTGCTGACGTAGGCTAATCCAGAGCCTCGGACCTCAATCTCAACAGCTTCCGTGTAAGAGGTGCCCGGTTTATCCGATTTTTGATTCTGAACATAGACCTGTCCCGCCATAATAAGCGCTTTCGCTTTTTCACGGCTGGGAGCCAGACCACGGTCTACCAATAACTGATCCAAGCGTTTCTTTTCACTCACGATTTTCTACTCCGTAAATAATATTTTCCATTCCCTTTTCATCCAAGCAGAACCGGCATAAAGAGCTTTTTACCGACGCCTGGGGTACAAACGCCTCCTCTATGGCGTTGAGGTAAAATTCTCCCGGATAGTGATTTTTCTGCAAAAGATACCCAAAGGTTTCTCCGATGCCTCCATTTAAAATCCCTTCTTCAAAGAAAAACACCCGCCGTTTTTCCAGGCATAGAGATATACATTCCGTCTCAATAGGCTTGATTTGATTCAGCTTTAAAATACAAATCTCAATTCCAAGCTTATGCAGAGCTTCTTTCGCATGACAAGCATAGGAAAAAAGCCTGCCGTAAGTAACCAGCATCAGTTCGGCTTTCGGGTCTCCCCAAACGTCAAAAGCACCGCCGGAAGATAAAAAGCCAGCAGGCCGGTAGCCTTCCCCGCCTCTGGGGTACCGTACAGCGGCGACGCCGGAACAGCCGTACAGAGCTTTTTGAAGGCTGGGCTTTATTTCCTGGAAATAAGAAGGAGAGAACACCGTCACTTCTGGAATCTCATTTAGGAAAGCGGTATCGAATACGCCTTGGTGAGTCTCACCGTCTTCTCCTACAAGTCCCGCCCGGTCAATCGCCAAAACCACCTTCATATGCTGCATAGCGGCGTCATGGATAATCTGATCATAGCTTCTCTGCAAAAAAGTGGAGTATACGGCAAAAACCGGAAGCATACCTCCAGCCGCCAATCCGGCGGCAAAGGTTACGGCGTGTCCTTCCGCGATTCCCACATCGAAAAAGCGTTCCCGGTAAAGATGAGAAAACTCAGAAAGCCCTGTCCCAATTTTCATGGCAGCGGTAATCGCGCAGATTCGCTGGTCGTCTCTGGCAAAATCGCAGAGCACTTGTCCAAAGACACCGGAAAAGCCATCCGAGCCTCCGGAAAGCGGCTCCCCCGTTTCAATATCAAAGGCCGAAATCCCATGAAAGTCCTTAGGATTCTGCTCTGCAAAGGAATATCCCTTTCCCTTTTTTGTCTTTAAATGGATCAAAATCGGCTTTGTGGATTGCTTTGCCAATCGGAAAACACTGATCAGCTTTTTCATGTCGTGGCCATCCACAGGGCCATAATATAAAAAGCCCATATCCTCAAACAAGGTGCTTTTATAGATCATATTCTTTAAAGCGGATTTCGACGACTGCAAAAAATTCCGGATATGCCCTCCAACCACAGGGATATGGTTTAATATGGCCTCAACCCGTTCTTTGATCTTGATATAACCTGGTTTCATGCGGATTTCAGCCAGATAGCGGGCCATAGAGCCCACATTGCGGGAAATAGACATATTGTTGTCATTTAAAATTACGATAAAATTCTTTTTAAACCGTCCGGCGTTATTCAAGCCCTCATAGGCAAGGCCGCCGGATAACGCGCCGTCGCCTATCACAGCGATGGTTTTGCTTTGATCTCCAGTAATGCTCTTAGCGCTGGCGATGCCGAAGGCCGCCGAAATCGAGGTGCTGCTGTGCCCCGCATTAAAGGAGTCGTAAATGCTCTCACAACGCTTTGGAAAACCGGAAAGCCCATTTTCCTTGCGAATTGTGCTGATCTGATCCAGCCGGCCAGTCAAAATTTTATGCGTATAGCATTGATGACCCACGTCCCAGACGATTTGATCCTGAGGCAGATCAAAAACGTAATGGAGAGCTACCGTGAGCTCGACAACACCTAAATTCGACGCTAAATGGCCGCCGTTTTTAGAAACTGTATTAATTATCTTATTACGAATTTCATCGCATAATTCATTAAGCTGGTCTAGAGAAAGGTCTTTGATATCTCCCGGCAGGCGAAGCTGCTCCAGCAGAGACGGATTCTCCAAGCAATCCCCTCCTTTTGTCAGGTTGCTTTGGTTCCAATTGAATAATTATACCATAAATTCAGCCAGTATGCAATTGGAACTCAATAGCCCCGATTTGCCAAAGATTGGGCGAATTCCCTTAAAAATGCAGTGTCTTCAGAAAAGGCGGACAGGGCGCTTTCCGCTTGCTGGGTCAGCTCGTTTACCAGCTGCTGCGCTTTCTCCATTCCTAATAGGGACACATAGGTGGATTTTTCGTTTTTATCGTCGCTGCCAACAGGCTTTCCCAGGGTTTCCGGGTCAGAAATCACGTCTAAAATATCATCTCTGATCTGAAACGCCAAGCCTACACAGGCGGCATATTCTACCGCCGCCTCTCTTTGCTTTTGATCCGCCCCGGCCACGGCGCATCCCATCTGCGCCGCCGCCTGAATTAACGCGCCGGTTTTCTTGCGGTCCATTTCCAATAAAACCTCGATCGGCGCCCGTTGATTTTCATGCTGAAGGTCGATAACTTGTCCGCCGACCATTCCTTCCGCTCCAGCAGCCTTTGCCAATAAGCGCGCAGCCTCCGCTCCTCTCTGTGCTCCGGCCAGTTTTATGCTTTCAGGAGACAGAGCGGTCTCAAAGGCAAGAGTAAGCAGGCCGTCACCCGCCAATAGGGCGATATCCTCGCCGTATTGAATGTGGTTGGCAGGTCTTCCCCTCCTTAAATCACTGTTGTCCATACAGGGCAAATCATCATGAATCAGGGAATAGGAATGGATCATTTCCACAGCGCAGGCAAACGGCATAGCCGCCTGCACGTCTCCGCCGCACACCCGGCAAAATTCCAGGGTTAACGTTGGACGAATCCGCTTTCCACCCGCCAGCAGGCTGTATTCCATCGCTTCTATTACATCCTTTTGCAGGCAGTCCTTCGCCGGAAGATAAGACGCCAGCGCTTCCTCAATTCTTGATAAATATTGATTTTCCATAGCCATTCTCCCTATCGATCAGTTTATCAGCGATTAGCCTCCTGAGAATCTTCCTCTAGTTTGGAAAGCTCAGTGATTTTCTGCTCCGCCTTTTCCAGGGTTTGATAGCAGGAAGACGCTAATTTCGTGCCTTTTTCAAACAGCTTCAGGGATTCCTCCAAAGACTCTTCTCCATTTTCCAGCTTAGCGACAATTTCCTCCAACTCCTGAATGGAAGCTTCAAAGCTTAGCTTTTTCATAAGATTTCCTCCTTGCTTTCCGGTAATACGCCGATAACCTGGCATTTTGCTTCCCCATCGGATAATTTCACCGTAATTCCATCATCCTTTTTCAGATCATTTACCGTTTTAATTAAGCTTCCCTGCTTTAATACCAGGGAATACCCCCGCCCCAGCACTCGGAAGGGGCTGAGGGCATCCAGCTTGCCGCTGATAACGGAAAGCCTGTTTTCCGCTTTTGAAACACGCAGAAGGAAGCCCTGGTTCAGCCTATTGAAAACTGTATCCAGTAAAATGCGTTTCTGCTCAATAAAATGCAGCGGGGACCTCATCGCCGGCCTGTTTACAGACCAATCCACTCTGGCTTTTTCCGCTGAAATCCTGGAAGACACAGCCTGCTTCAGCTTCCGGCAAACTTGCAGGAAGTACGCCTGATATTCCCGCATATCCGGCACCGCCAGCTCCGCCGCCGCAGAAGGCGTAGGCGCCCGCAGATCCGCCGCAAAGTCGCAGATGGTAAAATCCGTTTCATGACCCACCGCAGATATCACTGGGATTCGGGATTGGGATATCGTTCTCGCCAAGCTCTCATCGTTAAAGGCCCACAGGTCTTCCAAAGAGCCGCCGCCCCGCCCTATAATCAAAACGTCAATATCCGGAATCCGGTTCATTCTTTTTACGGCGTCGATCAGCTGCCCGGGCGCTTCTTCTCCTTGAACCAAAACCGGGCAGAAAATAATCTCCGCAGCCGGATCGCGGCGGCCTAAAATACTCTTAATATCCTGAACTGCGGCGCCGGTTGGCGACGTAATTACTCCAACCCGGGACGGAAATGGAGGAATCGGCCGCTTTCTCTGCGGAGAAAACAAGCCTTCCTTTTCCAGCTTCTGCTTTAATTGCTCAAAAGCCAGATTTAAAGCGCCGATCCCCTCCGGGCGCATATCTTCCACATAGAGCTGGTACTGCCCGGAAGCCTCATACACCGACACGCCGCCCCGCACCAGAACCTTCATGCCATCCTCAGGATGGAAGCGCACCCGGCTGGAATATCGTGAGAACATCACACATTTGATGACGCTTTTTTCATCCTTTAAGGAAAAATAAAAATGCCCGGAACGGTAATGATCGGTAAAATTGGAAATCTCACCGGTTAAAAAAACCTGCTTTAGAGCATCGTTCCCATCCAGCAAGGACTTAATATAAAAATTCAACTGTGATACTGTAATAACCTGATTCATCCCAAGCCCGCCTTTATCGCTGTCAGAACCCCGATCCCACCGGCGTTATCCGAAGAAAATTGGGGCTCGGCAAACATTGCGCCGTATTGTTTCGAAAAATATTCCCGCAAGATTGAGTTCGACATAACCCCGCCCGCAAACACAACCGGCAGCCTACCATACCGCTCCAATAGCCCTCGGCACATTTGATCCAACGCCGCCTTTACATATTCCAAGCAGAAGGCGGCGATATATGCTGGCTCTTTCCCTTCCCGCAGCAGCTTGATACACAGATTTTCCCCACCGGAGAGGCAGCAGTCATTCCCTTTCATTGCTGGCCTGGCCCCCCTCAAGCCCTTGCTTTCACAGGTCAGGGCCAGCCGCTCCAAAGCCGGACCTGCCGGAAAGCCAAGGCCCAGCATGACGCCCACCCGGTCAATCAGCTGACCAGCGTTTAAATCTAAGGTTTTTGCCGCCAATTGGCAGGAAAGAATCCTCTGGTCATCCGGAGAAACCAAAAGCGCCTCTGTTGTCCCTCCGGACACATGGAACGCTAAAAACGGCTGTTTCAAAAGCGAGAGGCTTCCGGAGGAATAAAGCGCCGCGGCGATATGCCCAGCCTGATGGGAAAAGGTATAAAACGGCACCTCTAACGCCGTGCTCAGCAGCCTTGCATAGGTCAGCCCCACGGTAAAACAGGGCATATAAGAGCCCTCAGCATCTCTAGGACGGGCGGAGACACCGACTGCACTAAGCGCTTTTCCGCAGCCAGGCTTCCAAAGCTTGTCCATTAATTCCGGAAGCTGCTGCACATGATGAAACACCGCGTCGCTTTGCCGCAGGCCCTTTTCTCCTTCCTTTACAGGGAGCAGACGCTTTACTTGGCAGATCTCATGGGCTTGGGCATCGTAAAGCGCAAGGGAGGTGGTGTAATTGCTGGTATCGATTCCTAACGCGAGATTCATTGCGCGCTCTCCAATTCTTTGGCGACGGAGCCTAAAACACCGTTGACAAAAGAGGCGTCCTCCGTGCTTCCATAAGTTTTAGCAATTTCTACTGCCTCGTTGATGGAAACGCTGACTGGAATTTTTTCCTCATACAGCATTTCATAAACAGCGGTACGCAGCACAGAAACCGCGACACGGGATAAACGGTTTTTGGTCCAGCCGATACAGTGCTTTTCAATCATTCCATCGATTTCCTCGCCGTGCTTCTCTACACCATGGAACACGTTCTGAGCGAAACCGCATATGGTAATATCTCTGGCCAACTGAGCGCTTTCCACCAGTTCCTCTAAGGAAGCCTCTTGAAATGTTCTCTCGAAAATCAGGAAAAACGCCTGTTCTCTGGCCTCATGTCTTTTCATACCATTTCCTCCGAACCCATAAAATTAGGCCCTCCAAAAGCATGGAGGGCCCTAAAATGAAACTGTCCAATTGTCAAACGTCCAATGCTTTTCATTATTATACCACAAAATGAAAACCATTCAACCTATTTTGCTTCTACAATTTTAATTTTATCAAAACTAATACCGGTTTGGCCCGCAACGATATCCTTGATGGTGATCGCCTCGCTGTCTAAAAGCCCTTCAGAGGCCACCACTACGCTGCATTCGCCGTTCTGGATAAACGCGACACAGTCCGCAAAGCCTTTAGCTTTGATGAGATTCTCCACATTATTTTCCTGCTCCATATTCTGAGCGATAGCCGCCGCCTGGTTAAGCGCATCCTTTTTAGCGTCGTCACTGGCATCTACCCCCTGGAGGATATCCTTAATCAGATCCGCCGCCTCATCCCTGGACTTTTCCCGAGTCAGCCGGGCATTGGCGAAATATCCGCTGGCGCTGGATGATACGCCGGAAGACACGTCGTCTTGCATAGAAGATGTGTCGGAGGAGTCGCTGCCGGAGCTCACGTCTCCGCCGGAAACGGAGTTATTGACATACTGGGCTTCTCCCAGCTCTTTTTGCGAAGAAGTGACGGTATTGGTGGCCAGCAGATCCCGGTTGTCAGAAAATTGCCAGTTCAGATACACGGCCGCCCCCAAAGCTACCACCAACGCTGCTAATACTAATTGTCGTTTTCCAAAAGCCATCTTAAATTCCTCCTAATTTTGTATTATGCTAATCGTGTGACAAAGACACGTTTTGAAGAAATATCCAGCGCCGTTGTCACCGCGCTGATGATCCTTTGCTGTACTACCGGCTCTTCTCCGCCGGGACAAACCACAACCACTCCTTTCACTGTGGGCTGTACCTCTGTAACCGCCAAAGCCCGTTCCGAGCCGTTGGCGTCTCTCACAGTAATATAACTAATCTCCGAGGTACCGGAGGTTTTGTCCCCGCTGGATTCCGTACTGCTTTTTTCCTGCGTAGCATATTTGGTCTCCACTCCGGTTTTTAAGGTAATCATTACTTTAGCTTCTCCCGCGCCGTCGATATGGGATATAATCTGAATCAGATTTTCTTCCAGCTGGCTTGTATATTCCTGAGCCGAAATTTTATCCAGCGTTTCTTCGGCGGATCCGGAGCCTCCAGAGCCGGATGGGAAATAGCTGGATAGAAAAATCAACGCGATGCCGATTAATCCTCCGATGATAATTAAATTTTTCCATCGGTCCGGAGCTTTGAAAAACAAGCCCCTTTTTTCTTTTTCCTCGTTCATTCTACCGCCACTTCCGTCTGAATTTGGAGATGCTCTTCCAGGTACTTTTGAATCCTGATCTTATCCTCCGGATTGTCAGTGGTGACAATCAATTTACTAATACCTATGCTGTCCGAGCTGGAAGTATCCATCACAGCCTCAACTTTTTTATAAGGAATTTGCGCTTCCCGTAATTTCTGCCCCACCAGCCCCTCTACATTGTCCCGCGCGGCGTCAACAACCTGCTGCTCAAAATGAGCGGAAAAGCTTTGGGCCTGAGAGGAATCGGATACTTCTAAATCAGGAAAGTGAAAATCCAAATTCGAAATGGGAGAAATCATAGCGCACAGTAAAAAGCCTCCCAAGACAAACCGCATAATTTTCTCCATTCTTCCCGAGGGAATAATCATTTCCAGCATACAGCTGGCCAGAGCCGCCAGGCATAGGATCGCGGACCATTCCTTGATTCCGTTCACGTGTGTCCGCCTCCTATCAGTAATAACAGTACAGTCGATATGATCAGGATCACCATACAGCACACCACTATTGCGATCATGGCGCTGATGACCTTTCCTACCGAGCGCAAAAGGGCTGAAATTTCTTTAAGCTCGAACAAATCTCCTACTACAGCGGAAAGATTAACTGCGGCCAGCCATAAAATCAATTCCAGCAGCACCGGTAAAAAAATAACTCCCGCGGCCAGAATCCCAAAAGCCCCGACTCCTGATTTCAAGACCTTAACGCAGCTCTGCACCGTTGTGTAAGCATCGCTGAGCGCACCGCCTACCACGGGGATGAAATTACTGACAGCGAATTTTACCGCTTTAGTACCCGCATTATCCGCCGCCACGCCAATCAGATTTTGGATGGTAAGCAAGCTGACGAAAATGGTCATCACAATGGAAAGCACCCACTTTACCGCCTTATAAAACATTTCACAAATTCCATTAAATTTCAGGCGCGGGGAAATGCTGGATACAATGGAAAGAGCCAAAAAGATATTCAGCATGGGAACCAGAAAATAAGTGGAAAGCTGGGAAACCACCTCTCCGGCACCGATCATCATCATATGATAGGACGCCGCGCTGACGGTTTGTCCTCCGGCGATCATGATGCCGGCCAATACCGGCACATAGCACATCAAAAACATGGACGAGCCGTAAAT
>OKSA01000622.1_pt1 | contig 34530 bp, 29 predicted proteins | sample 1601181 | NCBI WGS metagenome assembly OKSA01 (sample SAMEA3541538, study PRJEB24748) | human gut metagenome | biome: human gut; feature: human-associated habitat; material: faeces | place: China | collected 2012
GGTATTCTCCACCAGATCAGAAAGGCATCACACATTGTGTGGTGCCTTTTTTGTTGTTGCCAAACGAGTGAGGGCTTAGCTCACCCAGGGGAGCGCCGTGCATGGACTGCAAGAGGGTCACCGTGATCAGAATCGGCCCGGTAATCTCCACCAAAAAAGCACTGTACTTCGTAGGAAGTATGGTGATTTTTTTTTATACAGACGCAGAAAAAGGCGGGAGCTTCCCACAAAAGGGAAAGCCACCGCCTTTGTTGATCATCGGATGAGCCAGCCGTAATCCTGTCTGCAATCTACCACATGATCTGCATAAACCGTATGATCTACGATCTGGAAGATAAGCATATAGCGTTTTTCAAACAAGATAAATCGGTAAGCATTTTTAGGAATGTATTCGCCTTTGAGCCATGGGCAGCGCTGCGGCATCTGCTCCAGAGATTTTGCAGCCTTTTCAAATTCCACTGTAAGCCGCTCTGCTGCTGCAGGGTTGACCTGTGCCAGAAATGCGGCGTGGGACACCAACATCTGAGCAGCCCGTGCTGACACGATCACGCGGTATTTATTTTGCTGCTCCATGTCCGGCGGCCTCCTTGATCGCACTGCGCATCATGGAAGTGACCTCGTCAATCGAATAGCCCTCGCTTCCACGCATCCGGTCCTCTTCCACGGAAAGCAGCTCTTCGCGGAGCTTCAGCATTTTTTCACGGCGGTTGTAGGTTTCGATGTCCATGACGACCAAGTCACCCTCGCCGTTTTTGGTGAGAAAAATCGGCTCAGCGGTTTCTCTGCACAGATCGGCGATCTCGTTGTAGTTCTGACGAATCGCTGCAGATGGACGGATATTCATAAAAGCACCTCCTGCTCCTGAACGATCTATAATAGTAAAATTCTGATTATATTATATCCATATTGTGCAATGAAGTCAATGCGAACAGCTGTCACTTCGTTCTCCGGTTCGATCCCGGTATTCTCCACCAGATCAGAAAGGCATCACACATTGTGTGGTGCCTTTTTTGTTTTGCATTGCAGCAGGAAAACACAAAAAAATTTCTGCCCACTGCCGCAACCTGCGTGAAACGGGCTGTTTTGTGCGCGAATGGCAGACCACGGAAGGCAGAACTTGTGCTATAATATAAAAAACAGGGAAGCAGAAGGAACAGGGGGTGCAGCTATGAACCTGCGGACGGCGATCGTAGAAGACAGCAAGCCGGATGCCGAACGGTTGAAACAGCTGCTGAAAAAGGCATTTGAAAATGAGAACATATCCTGCAGCTGTTTTGCCAGCGGAGATGAATTTTTGCGGGCCGGCTGGCGCGAAGGGTATCAGGTGGTGTTTCTGGACATCTGCATGGAGGGCACCAATGGCATTGAGACGGCGCAGCGGCTGCGTGCGGCCGACCCGGACCTGCTGATCGTGTTTGTGACATCCTCGCCGGAGTACGTGTGGGATGCCTTTCCGGTACATCCATTCGATTATCTGCTCAAGCCTTATAAGGAAGAAAAGTTTGAGCAGCTGGCAGGGGAGCTGCGGCGGGTGCTGTGCCGCCAGCAGCCGGAGCTGGAGGTGCGCATTGCCCGGCAGATCGTGCGGCTGCCGCTGACCAAGATCTACTATGCTACGGCACAGAACCATTATGTGCGTGTGGTCACGGATGACGGCGAGTGCCGGGCCACGGCAAATTTTGCACAGGTGCAGGAACAGCTTCAGACCCAGCCGGAATTTCTGGTGTGCAACCGCGGCGTGATCATCAACATGTCCAAGGTGCTGCGGTTTGAGGGCGACTGCATTGAAATGCTGGATGGGACCCATCTGCCGGTGCGGCAGAAGGACAAAAACAGCCTGCTTGCCCAATTTACGCAGTACCAGTTCCGTGGTATGCAGCGGGAATTCTGACCCGGAAAGGAGAGCGCTTGTGAATTTTGCATTGTTTGGACGTTTTTTTCTGGAATTTGCAATGATGTATCCGGCAGAATACCTCTGCCTTGCCTCGCTGCAGGAGCACTTGCGTGCACCGCGTAAAACCTATGCCATCGGTGCGTCGGCGATCACACTGATGGGTCTGGCTGGCGCAGCGGTGTGCTGCATGCTGTACATAGAAACGAATTTCCTGCTCATCCCGCTGCTCATCATCAGCTTCTGGCTGCTGCGCTGGCGCACCGACCGGGAAGTATCGATCAGCCAGACCATGTTTCTGTTCTCCGTGTCGGCAGTGATGATGTCTGTGTGCACCCTGCTTGCCATTGTGCTGAACGCGGAAGCTGAGCTGGACAATGCACAGCCGGTGTTTCTGCCCAGCACCTCGGTCATCTGCCTGACCCTCTCGGTGATACTCAGCGCCATCTTCCGCTTTACGGCAGTGCGCTGGAGCCGGTGGCTGCTGCAGGAGTACCACGGCGAAGCCTTCTGGGAGTCGGCATGGCCGCTGCCGGCACTGTACGCGGCGTTTCTGGTGTTCTGTATGCCGAAGGAGATCGGCGTCATCCTGATGAACCGCATCCGCATCATCGCGGTGCTGGCAGTGAGCATCTCGCTGCTGGGCATCTTTCTGCTGCTGTACGAGATGTACCGCGTGGCAAAGGAGTATGCCCGCAGCTCCCAGCTGGACCGCGAAAACCAGCTGTTGGCCGTGGAGTCCCGCCGCTATATGGAGCTGCGCAGCTATCTGGAACAGACCCGCCACCTGCGGCACGATTTCCGCCAGCACCTGCATGTGATCTCCGGCCTGACCGAGGCCGGGCGGCTGGATGAACTGAAAAGCTACCTGAGCCAGTACGAGAGCGAACTCAGCGATGCCAGACCCACCCTGTGCGTCAACGCTGCGGTGGATGCGCTTGCCGGCCACTACGACTACGAGGCCCGGAAACAGGGCATCCAGATCGAATGGAAGCTGGAACTGCCCAAGCTCCTGCCCCTGCCGGAGGCCGACCTGTGCACCATTCTTGGCAACCTGCTGGAAAATGCGCTCCATGCCAGCCAGAAGCTGCCGCCGGAAGAACGGCAGATCAAGGTGCTGGCCCGGATGCTCAGCCCGGCCATGATGGGCCTGATGGTGGAGAACCGCTATGACGGCGTGCTGAAAAAGCAGGGCGGCGTTTTGCACTCCACCAAGCATGACGGACAGGGCATCGGCCTTGTTTCCGTCGAAACTGCCGTGCACAGGTATCACGGCAATCTGACGGTGGAAACGGGCGGCAGCGTTTTCCGGGCCAATGTGCTGCTGAACCTGTAAAATATTCCTGCCCCAAGGCACCGGCTTTTTTGCACAAGCCGGTGCCTTTTGATTGCACTTTTCCCGGGAGATCATGATACTTATTTATAAAAGAAAAGGCAGAAGGGGAGCATATGGCAGCAGAAAGCAAAACCGGCTGTTTCTTAAACTTTCCTAAAAAATCTTTGTCCGGCCCGGCCCTCCCCCGACGGGAGGGCTTTTTGCTGTCCGTACGACGCATACGGTCAAGTTGAAAAATGAATAAAATTTACACATAGAATGAGATGATTTTAGGCTGAATGAGCAAAGAATCGAAAGAAGTCCCATAATCATATTGACATAATGGGTAATAGGGTGTAAACTACGTGCATCGGGTCGAGCAAATCCGAAAATTGAGATCATTCAGGGAGGAAACGGCTATGATGTGTTGTTGCGCAATGTGTTGTTGTACCGCAAACGCTTCCCGGACCGGCCGCCCTGCAGTATGGTATGCCGTGTGAGCATATCTGCATATTCTGTGTGGGAACACGCAGAAGGATCTGTCGCTGACCGCCTGGGAGCTTACTTGAAGAGGGAGCTTCCGGGCGTTTTGTTTTGACCCGCAAATCAGGATACAAGGGAGGAATCCGGCAATGGACTGGAATGCGATCCAGCAATATTTGCCGCTCTACCAGAAGGCCGCTGTACTTACCGTGCGGCTGGGCGTTGCAGGCATCATTTTTGCCATCATCATTGGCCTTGCCTGCGCAGTGATCCAGTATGACAAGGTGCCCGTTCTGCGGCAGATCGTGGGTGTTTACATCCAGCTGTCCCGCAACACACCGCTGCTGGTGCAGCTGTTCTTCATTTATTATGGCCTGCCCAAGGTGGGCATCCGCACCAATGCCGAGATCTGCGGCATTGCCGGTCTGGCGTTTCTGGGCGGCAGCTACATGGCCGAAGCGTTCCGCAGCGGTCTGGAAGCCATTGAGCCCATCCAGACCGAGAGTGCCTACAGCCTTGGCATGAACCGCTGGCAGACCATGCGCTACATCATTCTGCCGCAGGCCATGTCCACCAGTATGCCGGCTTTCATGGCAAATGTGATCTTCCTGCTCAAGGAGACCAGCGTGTTCAGCGCCATCAGCCTGATGGACCTGATGTTCACGGCAAAGGACCTGATCGGCATGTACTCCAAAACCATCGAATGTCTGTTTCTGCTGGTGGTGTTCTACCTTATCATTCTGCTGCCGGTGTCCATTGTGGGCAGCCTGATCGAAAGGAGGCTGCGCTATGCTGGATTTGGGTCTTGATGTCCTGTTCAAGGGCAAAAACATGGCCCGCCTGCTGGGCGGCCTTGGCGTTGCACTCAAGATCAGCGCCGTCTCGGTGATCATCAGCCTGCCGCTGGGCATCCTGCTGGGCGTGCTCATGACCTCCCGCAACCCCGTTATCAAGGCGGTCCTGCGGCTTTATCTGGAGTTCGTCCGCATCATGCCGCAGATGGTGCTGCTGTTCCTCGTTTACTTCGGCACCACCCGTGCCTTTGGGTGGAACCTTTCCGGCGAGACGGCATCCATCATCGTGTTTGTGCTGTGGGGCACCGCAGAAATGAGCGACCTTGTGCGCGGTGCGCTGATCGCCATTCCGAAGCACCAGTATGAGAGCGCCGAGGCCCTTGGCATGAGCCGTGCGCAGACCTACTGGTACATCATCATTCCGCAGACGGTGCGCCGCCTGATCCCGCTGTCCATCAACCTGATTACCCGCATGATCAAGACCACCAGCCTTGTGCTGATGATCGGTGTGGTGGAAGTGATCAAGGTAGCACAGCAGATCATCGAGGCCAACCGCACCGCCAGCCCCAACGCAGCGTTTGGCATTTATCTCACGGTTTTCGTGTTATATTTCTTCGTATGCTGGCCCATCAGTCTGCTGGCATCCTATCTCGAAAAGAAATGGAAGTGACCGTACATGGCAGAACCTATTTTGACTGTTGAACATCTGATCAAGGCCTATGGCGAGACCCCCGTGCTGGATGATATCAGCTTTGCTGTCAAGCCCGGCGAGGTCATCGTGGTGGTCGGCCCTTCGGGCTGCGGCAAAAGCACCCTGCTGCGCTGTCTGAATGGTCTGGAGCCCACCCAGAGCGGCCGGGTGCGGCTGGGCAATGAGACCGTTGCCTACGGCGGTAAAAATCTGACCCAGCTGCGCCAGCGCATCGGCATGGTGTTCCAGAGCTACGAGCTGTTCCCGCACATGACGGTGCTGGACAATGTGCTTCTGGCACCCACCAAGGTGCAGAAGCGCCCCAAAGCGGAAGTGCAGCAGGAGGCCGAAGCTCTGCTGGACCGTGTGGGCCTGCTTGCCAAGAAAAACAGCTACCCGCGGGAGCTTTCCGGCGGACAGAAGCAGCGCGTTGCCATCGTGCGCGCACTGTGTATGCACCCGGAGATCCTTCTGTTTGACGAAGTGACCGCTGCCCTTGATCCGGAAATGGTGCGCGAGGTGCTGGACGTTATGCTGGACCTTGCCAAGCAGGGCAAGACCATGATCATCGTCACCCACGAAATGCAGTTTGCCCGCGCCATTGCCAACCGCGTCATCTTTCTGGATGGCGGCAAGATCGTGGAAGAAGCTGCACCGGCCGAGTTCTTTGACCGGCCCAAGACCGAGCGCGCGCAACGCTTCCTGCGCACCTTCACGTTTGATGCTGTGAAATGAGTCACAGATCAAGATAAAGGCTGCGGGTGTTCCGCAGCCAAATGGGAAAGATTTTGTAAAGGAGTAATCATTATGAAACAGTCTAAGATCTCTCGTCGTTCCTTCCTGCTGGGTCTGGGCGCAGTTTCCGCTGCCGCTGTTCTGACCGCATGCGGCGGCTCTTCTTCTGCTTCCACTGCAGCATCCGGCAGCGCAGCATCCGGCAGCAGCGTGGTCTACCGCACTCTGGATCAGATCAAGGAGTCCGGCACCATCAACATCGGCGTGTTCTCCGATAAGAACCCGTTCGGCTATGTGGACGAGAACGGCGAATATCAGGGCTATGATGTCTACTTTGCACGCCGTCTGGGCGAGGATCTGGGCGTAGAGATCAACTTCGTTTCCACCGAAGCTGCCAACCGCATCGAGTACCTGCAGACCGGCAAGGCGGATGTGATCCTGGCAAACTTCACCGTGACCCCGGAGCGCGCAGAGGAAGTGGACTTTGCTCTGCCTTACATGAACGTGGCTCTGGGTGTCATTTCTCCGGACAGCAACGTTATCACCACTCTGGACAACTGGAACGCTGACGACCAGATGATCGTCATTTCCGGCACCACCGCCGAGACCTACCTGACCAAGGAGTACCCCGACATTCCGCTGCAGAAGTACGATTCCTATGCAACGGCCAAGAATGCACTGGAGAACGGCAACGGCGTGGCATGGGCCAACGATAACACCGAGGTCATTGCATTTGCAAAGCAGAACACCGGCTACACGGTCGGCATTCCCTCTCTGGGCAGCCAGGACACCATTGCTCCCGCTGTGAGCCAGGGCAACACCACCGTTCTGGATTGGCTGAACGAGGAGATCAAGGCTCTGGGCGAGGAGAACTTCTTCCACAAGGACTATGAGGAGACTCTGGTGGATACCTACGGCCTTGACTATGAGGATGAGCTGGTCGTTGAGGGCGGCGTGACCGGCGGCGCAGATGCCGCATCCAGCGAAGCTGCTTCTTCGGAAGCCGCATCTTCTGAGGCTGCTGCTTCCGAAGTAGCTTCCAGCGCAGCCGCACAGTAAATAAAAACACCGAGCGGGCAGGAGAGGGCTGAACCTTTCCTGCCCGTTTTTGCATTGCACCATCTGCCGGAACGTGCTATACTGAAATAAAACAACTTCTGTCCGAAAAAACCTGAAAAAGAGAGGATGTTCCCAATGAAACGTGCCTATACGAACGGGATCCTGCTGGATGGCACCGAGCAGATGCAGCCGGAAGCGCACAAGATCCTGCTGACCGAGGATGATAAGATCATTGCCATTGTCGATGAGGGCGTGGATCTGGACGGTTATGAGGTGATCGATCTGCACGGAGGCTATCTGTGCCCGGGCCTGATCAACCTGCATGTGCATCTGGCAGGTAACGGCAAGCCCGGCGCAAAGCCGCGGGATAATGCTGCGCTGGTGCGCAAAATTCTGAGCAATGGCCTGACCCGTGCGGTGGCCTACAGGCTGGTATGCAGCTACGCGAAGCTGGAACTGCTGGGTGGCGTGACTACCATCCGCACCGTGGGCGGCATTGCAGATTTTGACACCCGCTGCCGTGATGATGCCGCTGCAGGCAGACTGCTGGCACCGCGCATCCTTGCTGCCAACGAGGGTATTTCGGTGCCGGGCGGACATATGGCAGGCTCGGTGGCAGTTGCGGCCCATAACAATGCCGAAGCACTTGCTCAGCTCAAAAAGGCCAGCGGACAGAAGGTGGATCTTGTCAAGCTGATGATCACCGGCGGCGTGCTGGATGCCACCGAAAAGGGAACCCCCGGCGAGCTGAAGATGAAGCCGGAAATGGTCAAAGCCGTCTGCGACGAGGCCCACAAGCTGGGCTATACCGTGGCGGCACACACCGAGTCGCCAGAAGGCGTAAAGGTGGCGCTGGAAAACGGAGTGGATTCCATTGAGCACGGCGCAAAGATGGACGATGAGACCATCCGGCTTTACAAGGAGCGGGGAGCCTTTGTGTGCACCACCATCTCCCCGGCGCTGCCCTACGCACTGTTTGATACGGCGGTTTCCGGCGCTTCGGAAAAGGACCAGTATAACGGCAAGATCGTGTTTGACGGTGTGGTGGAAAGCGCAAAGACCGCCCTTGCCAACGGCATCCCGGTGGCCTTGGGCAACGATGTAGGCTGCCCGTACATCACCCAGTACGATTTCTGGCGGGAGCTGTGCTACTTCCACAAATACTGCGGTGTAAGCAACCAGTTCGCCCTGTACACGGCCACCCTGCGCAATGCTCAGCTGGCCGGAGTAGGAGACATGACCGGTTCCATTGAGCCGGGCAAGAGCGCAGATTTTATTGTGACAAAGCACAACCCGCTGGAAGACCTGCGTGCGCTGCAGCATCTGGAACTGGTGGTCTGCCGCGGCCATGTGATCAAAAAGCCGAACCCCAAGCGGAACAAAACGGTGGATGCCCTGCTGGACCCGTACCTCGAATAATACTGAAAAAGCAAGGAGAGACGATTGGTCTTTCCTTGCTTTTTCGTTCACATGCCTGCCATCACGGCCATGATGCTTTGCCAGCTCTTGTTGCGGGCAGCGGGCACAGTGGTGCGGCGGCGTGCGGGTGCAGAGCCGGAAGAGACCGTATTCATGGCGGTCATCGGCACCGACGGATGGAAGAATACGGCTGTATCACCGGCCAGCCACTGGGCGGCAAGGCGGGCTGCCTGCGGGTCGGCCTGCAGGGTGCGGCGCTCGGCACCGGCCAGATGATCCGCCAGCCAGTAGAGGATGGCACCCAGCGGCAGGCTGGGCAGAACATCCTGACTCCAGTAGGTCCAGCGGGCACCGGCCCCTACAAAACTCTCCACGGTAATAACGGCACCGGTGCGGGCGTTCTGCGGGATGCTGCCCTGATAATTGATACCGGCGCACTGGCGAAGCTCGGCAGTGATGCGCTGGGTGCGTGCCAGATCCAGCCGGTCTTCCCGGCAGTAAGCGCGGAAATCGGTCTCGTCAATCAGGCCGTCGGCGCTGGAAGGAAAGCGGCCCACCAGCTGGCCATCGGCGTTGTGGCACAGCTGCCAGCCCTTGCGGAACAGCTGGAAGTTCAGGTAGCGGCGACCCATGGTGGAGTAGCACAGAATGGAGGTGCTCTCACCGGGCAGCTGCTTCAGCTCCAGGCAGGCATCGTTGCCGCAGGTGTCCTGCAGCTTTACCGTTAAAAGCAGCTGCGCACCGGGGTGCTGAGCTGACATAGCGTTGTGCATGGCATCAAAATAACGGTTGGCATCCATGATCGGTTCCCTCCTGAAACTATAACACAGCAGTTCGTTGTATAACGGATGGGCACTGCGCCAAACGACCCGGTGCACAGCAGGCGGCTTACGCAGGAATGTTTTATTGACTGAACATAGTATAGCATACTTCACAACAAAAAACAACTATAAGTTTGCAGAAAAACAAAATATTTCCGCGCATCCTGCAACAGTGACCCGAAACATGGTTGTTGCAAGAGCGAATCAGTTGTGCTCTGTATCAAAAACAGCCCACAGACGGCAAGGCCAAAGCCTCCCATCTGTGGGCTGTTCTGGTAAAATATGGTTCAATCGCCCAGTTCACGGATCTCGTTCTGGATCAGCCGCCCGGCCGCGCGGGCCAGTTGGTCCATGCCGCGGATACGGGCCATGTTTTTGCCGTAGATCTGTGCAGCGGCACCGGCAGAGCTGTCCTCACCCATGAACACAGCCGACACCCGGATGCCCATGCGCTGCAGCGCACGCACCTGCGCGGCAGTGTCAGCCACACCGGCAGCGTCCTCGTAACCGCAGCCCAGCGGGTTTTCTGCACTGGGCGGGATGCGGCGGCTGTCGTTGGGCGAAGCGTCCGTCAGCACGATGAGCAGATGCCGCGGCGCAGGACCGGGCGCAAACCGCAAAAGATCGCCTGCTGCCCGCAGGGCAAGGCCGTCACGGTTCCAGCCGGAAGCAAAATATCGGTTGATGTTTTGCAGGTTTTTGTCTGCAAAGCCTTTGAGCACACGCAGTACGGTGTAGCCCCGCAGGCTGCTGAAGCTGGACACCCGCACCGGGATACCGCAGGCCGCAAGGCTCTGGGCCAAAATGGATCCTTGAGCCGCGATCACTTCCTGACAGTGCAGGCGGGAAGCGGATGCGTCCAATAAAAGGTCTACCGTAAAAGAGGGCTGGTTCTCTTCCTCGGCACACAAAAACACCCGGTCATCGTTCAAAAGTGGTGCGCGCCAGATGCGCCCAGCGTTCAGGTTGCCACTGCGGGCAACACGGGCGTTGGGCTGCTGGTGCACAAGGATGCAGTTGCGGATCTGCTCGGTGAGCCGCAGCACCACACTGCGGTGCAGTTCCCGATTTTTGGCGTAATAAGCGCGGTTGCGGTCGGCCTGAAGTTCGGCCTGCTCAGCCAGATGTTTTGCCTCCGGGGTGGGGGCCTGCTCCGGGCTTGGCACACCGGCGCTGAACCACAAATGGCATCCCAGGTGGTCGCCCACGCAAAGCTCCTGCTCAGCCTTGCGCAGCCGTTCCGGTGGGTAGAGAGAGCGGCCGAAGCAGCTTTCGATGTAGGCTCTGTCCTGCGCGGCATTCTGCTTCAGGGTGATGTGGGCCCTGCGCTTGTCCACCGCCAGCCCGCCGCCCACAGCATCCACGGAGTTTGAGTGTTCCACGGTCACGCGGTCCGTTTTGATCATCTGGGTGGGCATGGCTTTGGTGGCAAGCTTTGCCAGCAGGCCGTCCAGATGCAGATGCAAAGCTGCTCTCTGGTGCACAGTGCCGTCGAACAGGTTGAATTTTGCGTAGATCGATAAAATTTCGGCTTTCAGCTGTTCCGGCTCCGGCACATGCTCCGGGGCCAGCGCGGCGGCAAGGCCGGACTCGTAAGGGGTCATCACCGGGTCGGTGCGGCCCAGCACACGCCGCCAGCGTGCGGCCTGCATGGTGTAGACCAGCTGATTTTTTGCCATCCACTCCTGACGGGAGAGCTTGTATTGAATCGCAAAAAAGTAATCTGCATGGGCATGGCGCAGCGCTTCCAGAACCGGGCGGCGGGGCAGCTCCAGCCGGTAGGCGGCGTTTTCCAGATACAGCCATGTCATGTCGTCCAGCATGGTCTGCCGCAGATCACCGTCCCATGCGTCAAAGACGCTGCGGATCAGCGCGTCACCGTAATATTTGTGGATGAGGCCCACGACCGTGTTCATGTAAAAATCGGTGGTGCCGTCGGTATAGCGGGCCAGAAACAGCGGCTCAAAGCCATAGGCTCCTGCAGCAGCCCAGACCTGATTGGCCGCACGCCGCTCCTGCGCGGTGTAACTCTGGGCGTCCATCAGCCAAAGAGCTTGGCGGCATCCAGCTTGGCCGGAATGCGCGCTGCGATCACATCACGGATCAGGCCCTGCTCGTAGGAGTCAAAGGCCTTGTTGGTGATGCCCATATCCAGTGCCGCGCCTGCCGGGATGCCGCGCCGGATCAGCCGCAGGGCATCCAGCATACCGCGCAGATCCAGCGCCTTGGTGGAAATTTCCGCACTGTCGCACTTTTTCTGCAGGTCAAGGAACAGCAGTGCAAACTGGCGCACATACTTGGAAGCAAGATCGGGGAACTGCGTCCGCAGCAGCTTTTCCAGATCGTCCTGCGTAATGGTGGGCATCTGGATGACCACGAAACGGGAGGTGAGGGCCTCGTTCAGCTCACGAGTGCCGGCATAACCGTAGTTCATGGTGGCAATAAAGCGGGTCTCCTCCGCCAGCGGGATGCGGTCGTAGCCGGGCACATCGATGGCGCGGCGGAAGTCCAACACCGCGTGCAGCACGGCCAGCGCTTCGTTTTTGGCCATGTTGATCTCATCCAGCACACCAAAGCCGCCGCACTGGGCGCAGCGGTATACCGGGCCGGGCCGGAACACCACCTGACCGTCCGCAAAAGTGTCCATGCCGATGAGGGACGCCGCGTCCATGTTCACATGGAAGGAGATGTCCCATGCGGGACGGCCAAAGGCGGCGGCAAGGTTTTCGGCCAGCACGTTTTTGCCGGTGGCTTTTCCGCCTGCCAGCAGCAGGTTTTCGCCGCAGAGCAGCGCCGCCAGCGCCTGCTCCCACACCTGTTTGCCGTAGTAGGTAAAGGCAGGGGAAGGAATGCGCGGGCGCAGTACGTCCGGCAGGGCATGGGCAGCGCGGTACTGTTGGACTGCTTCCAGCAGAGCGGGGTCTACCCCTTCCTGCTGCAGAGTTTCAAGGAGATCAGACATTTGTACAAACACCTCGATTTTGCCGGTTGTCTGGCACAAACCGGCTGTTCAGCCCTATCATAGCACAATCGTGGGGATTTGTGTAGGGGGCACGTGGCGAAAAAATAGCAAAGAGAGGCGGCCCCAAACAGGGACCGCCTCTCTTCATGAAGAAAGAAGAAATGGAAAAACGCTTAAGTTGTGCCGGAAAACCGCGCTGGATCAGGCGTTATCCAGACCCGCCATCTGCTTGACGGCCTTCATGGCGAAGGTCAGGGTGCGGCCCATGGCTACACCGGCCATCAGGCAGGGGTAGTTGTTGGCAAAAAAGCTGCCGGACATATCACCGGTGATGTACAGGCCCTCCATGGGCTGGTTGTTGTTGTCCAGCGCCTGACCCTTTTCGTTGATGGCAATGCCCTGCTCGGTGGTCAGCAGAGAGGCACCCAGCCAGCAGCCATAGAACGGAGCCTTGCGGATCGCGCTCAGGCGGTATGCGGGCTTGCCGAAATCGGTATCCTCCTGGGCATCGTACAGCGCATTGTAGCGCTCGACGGTGGCGAGGAAGGTCTCCTTGGCGTCGCCGGTGAAGCCCAGCTTGTCGGCCAGCTCCTCGATGGTGTCGGCCTTGAAGAAGCAGCCTTCCGTTTCTGCATTCTCCATCTGCTTCTTGATATAGTCCTCGCCTGCGTTGCGGGTCTGTGCGGAGCAGCCGATGGTGTGGAAGCGCTTGACGTCTTCCAGAATGTTGGCGTCGCAGATCTGGGCATACACACGGCCCGGCTGGTGGGCAGCGGCATAGACGATGTCGTTGTAGGGGCAGCTTTCGTTGGCGAAGCGCTCACCGTTGCGGTTGACCTTCAGGAACGGCTGCGTGCCGGGGTTGTACTGCTTGATCTTGCCAGGGAACGCCTTGCCGCCAAACGCATTCTCACTGTCAACATAGCCTCCATCCACGCCGGGAGCCACGATGCCGCGGTCGAACAGCATGGGGGCAGCTTCCTTGTCCAGATTTGCACCGGCCCAGACGGCGGCACGGATGCCGTAGCCCTTATCGGACGGAGAGTAGGAGCAGGCGGTGGTGACGGAGGTGCCCAGCGGGTCCAGCTGCTCCATCATGTAGGGGTTGCCGGGGAAGCCGCCGCAGGCCAGCAGAACGCCCTGATTGGCGTTGTAGCGGATGAAATGGTCGTCCTCGGTGCTCTGGGCGATGATGCCGGTGATGCGGCCAGAGGAATCCTTTTCAATTTTGGCGAGGCTGGTCTTGAAGTCGATGCCGTAGCCCAGCTCCTCGATGTACTGCTGCAGGGCCTCGTTGCGCTGCAAGCCGGAAGCGGACTCGCTGGCACGGTAGTTGTGCTCCTGCACCGGGTAGAGGTAATCGGTGTTGTGCTCGGCGTTCTCGGCAGGCCATTCCGCCTCATCGCCGGAGGTGAACTCGCATTCCCAGCCGAACTTGTCTTCCAGAATGCTGCGCATAAAATCGTGCATTGCAGCAGACTCATTGATCCAGGTCCTGACGACCCGCTGGTCGCACTTGCCGGAAGCATAGCGGGAGATCTCGCTCAGCAGCTTGGCCTTGTCGGTCGCAGGGGCACCGGCAGCCTTGGCGGCCGCGGAATCAATGGCACCGTACCAGTGTCGGGTATCCTGCACGGCCGCATTCTGCTCGATGATGCGGAAGTTCAGGCCGTTGGCGGCTGCATAAGCAGCTGCGAACATGCCGCCGTTGCCGGCACCGACGATGAGGATGTCGGTGTCCACGGTCTCGGTGATGGCAGCCTCGTCGATATCCGGCTCCTTGCCCAGCCAGTCGGTCTCGTCGCCGGTAGGCAGCTGAACGCTGGACACGGTGGCTTCGCCCTTGGCCTGTGCAAAGCAGCTCTTGGCTGCCTTCATGACGGCATCGGAGGTCACGGTAGAACCGGACACGCCGTCGATCTCGGCAGAACCGGCAGCAAGCAGCTGCTCCTTGAGCTGGTCGGCTGCGGCGGCACCATAGGAAGCGGTCTCGCCGGAGGTATCGACGACCACGTTGGTGACAGCGCTGTCGGAGAAGGTCATAGTGACCTTGACGGTCGAGGAGATGCCCTCTGCCGTGCCCTCATAGGTGCCGGGGATGTAGGTGCCGGATGCGGCAGAAGCGGCGGTGGAGGAGGAGCTTGCAGAGTTGCAGGCAGCCAGAGCACCAGCCGTGACGCCGGACATGGCAGCAGCAGCGATCTTCAAAAAGCCTTTGCGCGAGATCTTGTTCATTGCGGGGTTCCTTTCTTCTTTTCTTCGTGTATTCTTCATTTGCCTTCCAATGCTTCTTCGGTCTGTGCAGTGTGTGCCTGCGCAGACTTCGTTCGATAATAATTTAACACAAAGTTTCGCCCCTGTCTTTTAAGATTTGTTAAGCATCTCCGCCGTTTCTCTGCTTTGGAACGTCGATTTTGCACTTTGTTTGTCAAATAACGGTCAAATTCAGGCAAAAAATGCGCCCACCGCTTAAGTTTCCTTAAACAATGGGCGCATTCCGCTTAACGATCCTTCAGGTTTTGGCGCGAGTCAAAGCTCCGGCTGGCCATTCGGCCGGAACACATACCCCTTCCCCCAGACATTTTTCAGGTAGATGGGCTTTGCCGGGTCCGGCTCGATCTTGCTGCGCAGATTGTGGATGTGCACCTGCACCGTGCGCACGTCGCCGAGGCTTTCCTTGCCCCAGATCTTCTGGTACAGCTCGTTGGCCGTGAAGAACGTGTTGGGGTAGCGGACGAAAAGGGAGAGGATGCGGAACTCCATGTCGGCCAGATGGATGCTCCGGCCGTCCTTCTCGACGCAGTGGCTGTTGGAGTCCAGCGTAAAGGCCGCGCAGTGGTAGCCGTTGACGCTGGGCTCGGCAGCGTCCATCTGCACCCGGCGGATGTTCGCCATGATGCGGGCCAGCAGCACCTTGTGGTTGTAAGGCTTGGCCAGAAAGTCGTCGCCGCCCAGCTCCAGCGCCCGGACCACCGTGTCGGTATCGTCCAGACAGGATGTGAAGATGATGGGGCAGTGATGCCAGCTCCGCAGCCGCTGGCACAGGTCCATGCCGTTGGTGTCCGGCAGAAGGATATCCATCAGGATGACATCGAAGTTCTCGCGGGCATGGCTCAGCGCCTCGCCGCCGGTCTCCGCACAGACCACTTCATAATTCTGCTGGCTGTTCAAAAAATAACGGGTCGTGTCCCGGATCACGGGATCGTCCTCCACCAGAAGCACACGGATCATTCCTGTTTGCTCTCCCCTTTTTCGCAAAACTTTGCTATACTAGGGCTAGTATACCTTATTTTACGGGCTTTCTCAACTGTTTTTCCGGAAGTTCCGTTCGTTCGGGGGAGGTCAACCATGAAAACCAAACATCTTCTCACTGCACTGAGCGCGGTGGTGCTGGCACTGGGCATCGCGCTGGCCGGCATCTGGTACAACGCCCAGCTTCCGCCGCTGGAACCGGGCACCGCCGCCAGCGGACAGGATGCCGAAGTCCTGTTTCAGGAATGGGCCGGGGCATTCCCGGACGAAGGCTCCGATGCGCGCATCATCCGCACGACCTTGCAGTGGATGGCCATCACGGTCTTCTGCACACTGGCGGCGACCGTGCTGGCACTGCACCGCTACAAGCCGCAGCGGGAGCTGGGGTATTTCCTGCTCTATCTCGTCATCCTCATCGCCTGGGCAGCTACGGTCATCCGCTTGCCGGAGCGGGGCAGCGGTATGGTGCTGTTTCTGCGGCGGGGGTATTTTTCCCTCACGGTGCTGGCCCCCATCTGGCTCAGTGCGGCGCTGACCGGCATGGCCCCCAGGACCAGACAGCAGAAGACCCTCTCGCTGGCACTGACGGCCGGGTATGTTCTGCTCTCCCTCAGCACCTGCCCGCCGGTGCGGGCCATCGGGCTGCTGGGCGGCATGGCTTACTGCATCGGGCTGCTCATCGCGGCCTACTGCCGGGGAGACCGCGCGGTGCTGCTCCTCCTCTTCCCCTGCGCGGCAACGGTCGGCCTGCGGGTACTGGTCATTCTGCCGGGGCTGGAGCTCTCCTTTTTCTCGGAGAGCATCCGCTTCTATGTGATGCGGTGTGCCCGCATCTACGACATCCCCTTCACCTTGGGCTGCATGACCTTTGTCTGCCGCCGGTTCGCCCTGCAATTTGACCGCACCGAGCAGCTGGCGCGGGAGCTGGACCAGCGCGTGGCCGACCGCACCCGCGCCCTGACCGAGGAGACCGAGGCCCGCAAGAGCATGATGCTGAACATCTTCCACGACCTGCGCAGCCCGCTGTTCGCGGTGTCCAGCGGACTGGACACGCTGGAAGCGGCCCCGGAGGCCCTGCCTGCCCTCCTGCCCGCTTTGCAGCAGCGGATGCGCTTTCTGCGGCGGCTGACCGAAGATCTCTTCCTTGCGGCCAAGCTGGAACAGAAACAGGTCCTGCTGAACGAAGACCGCGTTTCCCTGAGCGAGGCCGCGCAGGCGGTCTGCGAGAACTGCCGGAGCGAAGCGGAGAACAAGGGCGTTGCCCTTTGCGCACAATTCGACGCCGAACTGCCCGTCTGGGGCGACGCGGTGCGGCTGCAGCAGATCTTGCAGAATCTCGTGACCAATGCCATCCACTACACCCCTTCGGGCGGCACCATCACCGTCCACAGCTGGGAGGCAGAGGGCTCTGCTCTCGTCTGTGTGCAGGACACCGGCTGCGGCATTGCCCCGGAAGACCAGGCCGCCGTATTTGACCGCTACTTCCACACCACAGCCAACACCAAGCACGACTCCACCGGCCTCGGCCTGACCATTGCGCAGGAGCTGGCCCGCTTACATCATGGCGAGATCCTGCTGGAAAGCGAAGTGGGCAAAGGCAGCTGCTTCACGCTGAAGCTGCCCCTGCTCGCGGACTGAACAAAAAATGCTCTGCCGGAAAAGGCAGAGCATTTTTTTGCGGTTAAAGATCAGTTTATGCCAGCGGGTCCCACAGCTTCATGGGCAGAGGTTCCTGCGCCAGCAGGGCGCGCTGGGCATCGCTCAGCAGGCTCTTGCGGACGGTGACCTGATAGACGTTGGCCTGGAACCACTTCTCGCTGCCGATGTAGTAGCCCTTCTGGCCGGCCTCCTCGCCCCAGCTGTTCTCGATCTTCCAGCGGTTGGCGGTGCCGTTCTCGTCCAGATTGACGCCGCAGAACATCATGCAGTGGTTCATGGTGCTGTCGCGGGTGAGCAGACGCTCCGACTTGGTCATGCCAAAGGTCAGCCCGCCCAGCACCTCGCCGTACTGGAAGCAGTCGGGGTCCCAGTAGCCGTTGGCGCGGTCGCCATCCGGGTGGCAGTCGCAGCTGAACATGACGCCCTCCCCGGCCTGCAGCTGGCGGATGGTCAGGTCTTCCAGCTCCTCCTGCGAGAGGTTGAGCCAGAACATGCCGTCCTCGACCACATCCCCCATAAACGGCTGGCAGTAGGTGCGGTTGACCGCGTGGATGGGCGACGCGATGATGACGGCATAGTCGTCGAAGTCGCTGCCGACGTACTTGTCGAGGAACTGCTTCGGGGTCAGGCCGCGGTCGCAGTGGTAGACCTTGTCGGTATCGGTGTACTCGAAATCGAAGGTCTTGGGCGGCTGGCCGTAGAGGATGCGCAGAGCATTGTAGACCTCTGCCAGCATCTCTTCGCGGCGGGCCGAGGGGTCCTTGCCTTCGCGGACAAGGGCGCGGAGCTCCAGCGCATCCTCGCGCAGCTTGCGGTTCAGGATGGGCAGGTACTTGGCCGTGCCGGTGGAGTGCACCGTCTCCGGCATCACCCAGGAGGGCACGACGCCGTACTTTTTGATGAGGCTGACCGCCATATCCCACTGGCCGCCATCGGGCAGCGGGTTTCCCAGCAGGGTGAAGGTCTCGCGGTCATCCAGCTCCTGCGCGGCAAAGTGAAGGATGTTCTCAAAGAAGAGGTTTGCCTTTTCCAGCTTGTCGTAGAAGGCCAGATAGGTGGGCGAGATGGAGAAATCCTCCAGTTTGCACTGCCGGATGACCCGCTCGCGCAGGACGTTCAGGGTGGAGAACATCCAGCAGCGGCCGCTCTGCTTCTGGTTGGTGATGTTGCTGGTCTGGACCAGAACGGAGAAATCCATCTGCAATTTGGCGGCAGCAGCGGGCACAAAGGCGGCATCCGGCAGAGCCGTGCGGGAGATGGCATTGGACATCACCTGCAGCTCCGGGCGGGCCGCATAGCCCTGCTCAAAACGCGCCAGCATTTCAGCGTCAATGGGAGTTACCTTGTTCATTGGTTTCACACTTTCTTCTTTTACCGCCCGGCCCGCTGCGCCCATGGAACGAAGCAGGCTGGGATCGTTACGTCAACGTTCTCCAAAGTAAGCGTTCTGCACGGCCAGCAGCACACCGGCGCGGCTGGCTGCAAAGTTTAGGCCGCCCTGCAGATAGCAGGTGTAGGGTTCCCGCAGCGGGCCGTCGCAGGAAAGCTCGATGGTGCTGCCCTGCGTAAAGCTGCCGCTGGCCATGATGACCTCATCGGTATAGCCCGGTTCCGGCGAAGGTTCCGGGGCCGCATAGCTGTCCACCGGGCTGGCCGCCTGCACACCGCGGCAGAAGCCGATGAGGGCATCCGCCGTACCGGCGTCGAAGCAGGTCACGATGTCGTTGTGGTCCTCGCAGTAGCGCGGGATGGGCGTCTTGCCCACCAGTTCCAGCAGGCACTGCGCATAAATGGCCGTCTTGATGGCCTCACACACGACGCCGGGCGCATAGTAGAAGCCCAGATACAGATCGCGGGGGGTATCCAGTGTGCAGCCCAGCTCCTTGCCGAGGCCGGGTGCGTTCAGGCGGTAGGCGCAGAGTTCCACGAGGTCTTTGCGGCCTGCGATGTAGCCGCCGGTAGGGGCGATGCCGCCGCCGGGGTTCTTGATGAGGCTGCCCACCACGAGGTCGGCACCGGCCTGGCAGGGTTCTTCCATCTGGGTGAACTCGCCATAGCAGTTGTCCACAAAGACGATGATCTCCGGGTTGGCGGCGCGGGCGGTGTCGGCGATCTTCCGGATGGTGGCCAGATCGAACGCATTCCGCTGCAGATAGCCCCGGCTGCGCTGGATGTGGCAGACCTTGGCCCCCGGTGCCTTTTGGGCGATGAGGTCATAATCCGGGGTGAAGTCCGGCTTCAGCGGGGCTTCGTCGTACTTCACGCCGTAGTCCATCAGAGTACCGGTGCCCTTGCCCTTGCCGTCCAGACCGATGACGCCTTCCAGCGTATCGTAGGGACGGCCGGTGGCAGCCAGCAGGGTGTCCCCTGCCCGCAGCAGGCCGAACAGGGCCACAGCCAGCGTATGGGTGCCGCTCTGGAACTGACTGCGGACGAGGGCATCCTCGGCCCCCATCACTTCCGCAAAGATCTGCTCCAGCTTGGCGCGGCCGGTATCCCACAGGCCGTAACCGGTGGTGCCCAGCATATCGGTGGAGGACATCTGGGTGTCCGCAAAGGCTTTCAGCATCTTGAGCTGGTTGAAGTCGCGGATCTCCTCCATGTGCCGGAAATAGGGCTGGCAGAGTTCCATGGCCTGTTCGTCCAGAGCCAGGACTTCGGGTTTGAAATCAAAAAAATGGCTTAACATTGACATATTCGATCCTTTGGGTTTCTTATTATTTTTTACGTAGAGATATCCCCCGCCGATTTTACTTTGCGGGCGCTTCATAGCGCGCATACTCGCCCAGTTTTTCGAAGCCGAGGCGGGTATAAAAGTGCACCCGTTCGGGGGCGCAGAGGAAAACAGGCTGGAAGCCTTCTGCCGAGAGTTCGTTCGCCAGCCGGACGATGAGCCGCCCGCCGATGCCCCGGCCCCGCAGAGGTTCGGCCGTTTCCCCGCAGGCCATGTAGGCCTGGCCGTTGGCAAGGGCATAGGCCCCGACGGTGCAGGCAAGCGTCTCCCCCTGCCACAGCGCCCAGACGCGGGCCCTGCCCCGGCTGCGCTTGGTACACAGCTCGGAGTAAAAGTCATCCCGCCGGGCAGGCCGGGCCGGAAAAAGCGCCTCTGCCACCGGGCGGGCCGGAGGGTCCCGGTCAAAGGTCAGCGAGGCCCAGAGCGCTTTGTCGGCCTCTGGCTCCGGAAGCTGCCGCCCCGGCGTCAGGCCGAAGATGGTGTGGGGTCTTGCACGGGTCCACCCGGCGGGCGGGGCCGCCTCGGCTTCGTCCAACACAACGGCGCCGCACCCGCAGAAGGTCAGGAACCCGGCCAGCTCTTCGGGGTTGGCGTGGCCTGCCATCCAGGCCGTGCTGCCGCCGATGTCCAGCGCCAGCGTAGGCCCGGCAAAAAAGCGGCCTGGCTGGCTCTTGCCCAGCAGCTCCAACGCCAGCGGCATCGTGGCCCCCAGGCAGAGTTTGCCCCGGCAGGCGTTGTAAAAGCGCAGTTTTGCGCGGGGTGTCGTGGCCTGTCGGATCATTTCAGTTCGTTGACGATCTTCTTGAACTCGCGGCCGCGCACCTCGAAGTTGGGGTACAGGTCGAAGGATGCGCTGGCCGGAGACAGGATGATGATATCGCCTGGCTGTGCGGCGGCGCGGGCCAGCTCGACGGCATGCTGCATGGTGTCGGCATGCTGGATGGTCAGGCCGGACGCTGCAAAGTCCGGATGCTCGCAGACGGCCTTCTCGATGCGGGGGCCGGTGGCACCCATCAGCACAAGGTCCTTGACGTGCGCGATGACCTCCGGGGCCAGCGGTTCATAAGGGATGTGCTTGTCGTAGCCGCCTGCAATGAGGATGACCTTCTGGTCAAAGCTGCGCAGGCCCGCGATGGTGCGGGTGGGGCTGGTGCCGATGGAGTCGTTGTAGTAGGTCACGCCGTCCAGCACACGGACCGGCTCGATGCGGTGCTCCACGCCGGTGAAGGTGCTGCCCACCTTCTGGATGGCCTCAACGGGCACTTCACCCCAGACGGCGGCGGCAGCGGCCAGCAGGTTCTCGATGTTGTGCAGGCCGCGCAGTTTGATATCCTTCTGGGCCAGGAACGGGGTCACGACGCCGTCCTCGGCCATGCAGAGCATCCCGTCCCCGCGCAGGAACGCGCCGTTGTCGGTGTCGTGCAGGCGGGTGAACCAGACCTGTTTGCCCTTGCAGTCGGGCACCATGCTGCGGGTGATGTCGTTCTCATAGCCCAGCACTTCGCGGCAGGGCGGCACCTGATGGAGCAGGATGTTCCGCTTGGCGTCGATGTACTCCTGCATATCCTTGTGGTGGTCCAGATGGTTCGGGGTCACGTTGGTGACGACCGCGATCTTCGGGCTCTTGCGCATACTGATGAGCTGGAAGCTGGACAGTTCCACGACCGCCACATCCTCCGGGGCAACGTCCGGCAGCATGGGCAGCAGGGCTGCGCCGATGTTGCCGCCCAGATGCACCTTGCGGCCCGCAGCCTCGTAGAACTTGGAGATGAGGGTGGTGGTGGTGGTCTTGCCGTCCGAGCCGGTCACGCCCACGATCTCACAGGGGCAGTAGTCAAAGAAAAGCTCGACCTCGCTCGTGACCAGTGTGCCTGCGGCGATGGCGTCCTGCAGCGGCTTCTGGTAATATTCAAAGCCGGGGGTGCGCAGGATGATGTCCTGGCCCCGGAAGCCGTCCATGTAATGCTCGCCCAGGCTCAGGTCGATGCCCAGGCGGCGGATGGTCTCGGCGTAGCTGCCAAAGTCGTCCACGCTGTTCTTTTTATCGCAGAGGGTGACATGCGCACCCAGGCCCACGAACTCCTCGATCAGGGTCTTGTGGCTGACGCCCGCACCGATAAATGCGACCTTTTTGCCCTTGACCAGCTCTGCGAGCTGCTGCTGTTCTTTCTGCATAAAAACAGAACCTCCTCTATAAAGTGTTTCTGTAACAAGCTCTTGCTGCTCTTCATTCTACACCTTTTCCGCACAATACGCAACGCCCAACCCGCACAGGCCGCAAAAATGCACCGAAAGGTCATCGAAATTCACAAAAAGATAATTGTCTTTTTCGACGCTTTCCGTTATACTGGACGTATCCATCATCATCTGCAAGGAGCGCTTTTTTTGAAACACCGTTTCCGCCTGGCCGCCGCGGTTCTGACGGCCCTTCTGTTCCTGACCCTGACCGGCTGCGGTTCAGGTTCCAACAGCTTTACCTGGTTCGTGGACACCATCCCCGCGAACCTTGACCCGCAGGTGGCTTCGGCTGCGTCGGACGTCATCGCCTGCGAGAACCTTTACAGCGGCCTTGTCCGCAAAGACCCGGACGGCCAGCTGGAACCTGCCCTGTGCGAACGGTGGGAGGTCTCCGCCGACCGGAAGACCTATACCTTTTATCTGAAGGACGGCCTGACCTACACGGCTGCCAAGGGCACGGCTTCCGACTATGCCATCACGGCGGAGGATTTCGTCTTCGCTTTCCGGCGGATGTTCCGCGCTGCCACGAACTCCCCCTACGCCGTGGAGTTTTCGGCCCTTGAGAACAGCACCGAAGTATTGGCCGGGCAATTGCCGGAAAGTGCCCTCGGTGTTTCGGCCAGCGGGCCGCTGACGCTGGTGTTCCGCCTGAGCAGCCCGGACGAGAATTTTCTCTCCAAGCTGACGCTGCCCGGCGCGATGCCCTGCGACGAAGAGTTTTTCAACTCCACCCGCGGCACCTACGGCCTCACCGCCAAGACCACCCTTTCCAGCGGGCCGTTCTACCTCTACAACTGGACGTCCGGCGGCCTGTTCCTGCGGCGGGAGCCTTCCGGCACCCGCATCGACAGCCTGCGCCTGGTCCAGAACACCAATAACGCCGACCAGCCAGCCATTGAACTCATCAACGGTGAAAAGTGCTCGGCAGCGGTGGACGCCACCGGCAGCACCACCTCGCTGTCCTCCATCTCCTACTCCGACACCACCTGGAGCCTGCTGTTCAACTGCAATACGATCTTTTCCTCCACCGAGCTGCGGCAGGCGCTGGCCGGGGTGGCGCGGGACGCCGCCGAGGTGCCCTCCACCGGGCTGTTTGCCGCAGCGGACAGCCTCATCCCCGCCGGTCTGAAGGTAGACGGCATGAACTACCGCGACGCCGTGGGAGACGTTTCCCCTGCTCCTGTGGATGTCAAGGCGCTCTACCTTGCCGCGCGGCAGGGCATGGCAAACTCCGACTTCAATAAGATCACCCTGATGCTCCCCGCCGGGTGCGGCCTGAACGAGGCCGCCGAGACCATCAACGGGGCCTGGCAGAAGGAGCTTTCCCTCTTCTTCTCCATCGAGGAGGTGGACGAGGAGACCTTCCGCAAGCGCCTGGCCGAGGGAGATTATACCATCGCGCTGGCCCCCGTCAGCGCTGAGAGCGGCAGCGTGTACAACACGCTGGCCCAGTTCACTCCCGCAGGCGGCGGGCTGACCGGCTATTCCAACGCCCTGTATGCCACCCAGCTGGAAGCCAGTACCCACGCCAACGGTTCCACCCGCTGCCGCCTGCTGGGCGACTGCGAACGCCAGCTGCTCAGCGACTGCGTCGTGGTCCCCCTCTTCTCCCAGCAGAAGCGTCTGCTGATCGCTTCGGGCGTCAAAAAACTCATCTTTGACCCCTTTGGCCCGGTGCTCGACCTGACGTATGCCACAAAGGAATGAAAACGCAAGGCCCCCTGTGCGAACGGCACAGAGGGTCTTGTTGTTTCTTCAGGTTTTGATGCCGAACAACCGGCGCAGGATCCCGCGCAGACACTTCGGGCTTTTGATGACGACGACCTGCATCCAACTCCCGCCTTTCGTTGTGTGATACCACAGTATAAGCGGCAGCGGCGCAAAACGTGCATCGCTCAGTGCAGGATAGGCGTATCCGGCAGGGTCTCGACCACGACCAGCGCCCCCTTGCGGGTGGAGATGGTGATGCGGTCCGAGCCTTCGGCGTACTCGTTGCTGACGCCCAGCGGATATCCTGCCGTGAGGACGGCATCCGTCAGCTCATAGTAGGAGCCGCGCTCACAGACGCCCTCAGCCCGGCCCTCCAGTGGGAAGACGGAAACGTAGAAGAACTCCGCCTTCGGGTAGGTGCACTCCTCGCCGGGGCGGACGAAGGTGATGCGGCTGCGCTCATCTTGCAGCGTAGCGCGCACACCCCGCTGCTCCAGACCCAGACCGGTGCAGAGGTTCGCAAGGGTATGTTCCAGCCGTCTGCCGCCCAGCGCGCCCAGCAGCAGCACCTCGGAGCAGCCTTTTTCGGAGGCAAGCTTCGCCGCATATTCGGTGTCGGTGTCGTCCTTGACGTGGGGCAGGACGATGACGTCATCCTGCTGTTCCGGGCAGGGCGCGGTGTCGAAGTCGCCGACGATGATGTCCGGTTTGCAGCCCAGCGGCGCACAGTTGCGGTAGCCCGCGTCGCAGGCGATGATGAGGTCATCGGGCCGCAGCAGGCGCTTCAGCTCCGGCGAGACCGGGCAGGCAGATACGATCACACAGCGTGACATAAGTTTCCTCTCTTTACTCGAAGAAAGCTCCCCCGGCCGGAGGAGCTTTCTCTGGTTTGCAATGCAGCGGTCAGAACTTCGGCCGCTGCCAGTCCTTGACGTCCTTGACTTCGTCGTACATGGCGCAATAGCTGTCGTACCGGGTCTGGGAGAGCCGGCCCTCGGCCAGTGCCGCGCGGACGGCGCAGCCCTTTTCCGTGCGGTGGGAGCAGCCCGTGAACTGGCATTCACCAAGATACGGCCCGAACTCCGGGAACGCATGTTCCAAGTTCTCCTTCGGGATGAACCCGGCGCGGTTGGCTTCCAGACTGGCGAAGCCGGGCGTGTCGGCGATACGGCCGCCGAACGCCTCAAAGATGGTCACCTCGCGGGTAGTATGGCGGCCGCGGCCCAGTTTCTGGCTGATGGCGCTGGTCTCCCGCTCGGCCTCCGGCAGCAGGGCGTTCAGCAGCGTGGACTTGCCCACGCCGGAGTTGCCGCAGAAGGCGCAGAGCCGCCCGGCGATCCACTGCTTCACTTCGTCCAGACCCTCGCCGGTGTCGTAGTGGATGGCGATGAAGGGCAGGGTCGAACGCTCGTATGCTTTGCGGAGGAACTCCGCCTCACCGAGGTCTGCCTTGGTGCAGACGATGACCGGCTGGACGCCCTTGTCCACCGCGATGGCCGACAGCTTATCCAGCACGAGGGTGCTGGGGGTGGGCTGGGTGGTGCTGGCCACGAGGAACAGCACATCCAGATTGGCCACCGGCGGGCGGACGAAGACGTTTTTGCGGGGCGCGATCTCCGCGATGACGGAAGCGCCGTTCTCGGTCTCCACCGTCACCTCGTCGCCCGCCACGGGGGTGATCTTCTGTTTGCGGAAGATGCCGCGCGGCTTGCACTCGATGATGCCCGCTTCGGTCCGGACGTAGTAGAAGCCGCCGATGCCTTTTACAATATAACCGTTCATGGCTCCTCCGTTACGACAGCAGCGCGCTCCACCAGTCGCTCAGGCTGGTGCCGGAGCTGGAACCGGAAGAGTCGCTGGAGGAGGAAGAGCCACCGCCCACAAGGCCGCTCCACCAGTCGCCGCCGGAGCTGCTGGCGCTGGAACTGCCGCTCTCCGAGGTGCTGCCGGGCGCCTCGGCCGGGGTCTCCGGCACAGGTTCAGGCCCTGCGCTGACGGTCACACTGACGCGGCTGTTTACCTTGACGGTGGAACCGGCGGCAGGGTCCTGCCCGATGATGGTACCGGCAGGCTTGTCGCTGTACTGCTCGGTGGTGCTGCCCAGGCCCAGCTTGTTCTGCACCAGCAGGGTGCGGGCATCGTTCACGTTGGACAGGCCCACCAGCGACGGCACCTTGGCCGTGGTGCTGACCTGCGGGCGGCTGACGTAGACCACAACGGTGGAGCCCACCGCCACCTGGCTGCCGGCGGCAGGGTCGGTGCGGATGATGGAGCCTGCCGCCACGGTGTCGTCCACGGCCTGGGTGATCAGCACCGAGACGCCGAGGCTCTTGAGCTGCTGTTCTCCATCGGCCTGCAGATAGTTGGTCACATCCGGCACGGTGACGTACTGGATGCCGAGGCTGATGGTCAAGGTCACGCTCTGGCCCTCGCGGACGGTGCGGCCCGCCACCGGCGACTGCCGGTAGACATAACCGGCGGCGTAGTCGTTGCTGTACGACTGCTCCCAGTTGACGGTGATCTGGCCGGAGGAGACCTGCGGCTGGGCGTTCACCTCATCCTGGGTCATGCCGCTGTAATCGGCCAGCACGATGTCGGCCTTTTCGCTCATCAGGGTGCTGGAATCGTTGAGGATGGTCCAGCACAGCGCCATGCAGGCCAGCGCGAACGCAACGGTGATGCCGAACAGCACCGGCAGGAAGATGGGCTTTTTCTTTTTGCTTTTGCGGGTCTTTTTCGGTTCTGGGGCTTCTTTTTTGGTTTTCACGGAGTGCTCCACCACCTTTTCAGGAATTTCATCGGGGAGATAGGTGTAATTGAACACGATGGACGGGTCTTCCACGTAGGCGTTCAGTGCCCCCAGCATCTCGGCGGCGCTGGCGTAGCGGTTTTCGGGCCGCTTTGCCATGGCGCGTTCGGTGATCTCCACCAGGCCGTGGGGCACGGTGGGGGCCAGCTCCTGCAGGCTCTTGGGCTTGTCGGTGATCTGCTTGATAGCCACCTCCACCACATCGTCGGCGTCAAACGGCAGATGCCCCGAAAGCATCTCGTACATCATGACGCCCACCGAATAGATGTCGCTGGTGAAATCGGTCTCGTCGCCCTTGGCCTGTTCCGGGCTGATATAATGAACGCTGCCCATCGCCTTGCCGCCGGAAAGCTGGTTCTCGGCGCGGGAGATGCGGGCAATGCCGAAGTCCATCATCCGCAGCTGGCCGTTGTCCAGCAGCATGATGTTCTGGGGCTTGATGTCCCGATGCACCACGCCGTTGCGGTGGGCATGGTCCAGCGCTTTGAGGATCTGGGAGATGAAATGCACCGTTTCCCGGCTGGTCAGCCTGCCGCCGCGCTCGTTGAGGTACTCCCGCAGCGTCATGCCGTCCACGTATTCCATCACGATATATTGCAGCTTCTCGCTGACCGAGACATCGTACACCTTGACAATGTTGGGGTGATTGAGCAGCGAGATGGCCTTGGATTCGTTCTTGAAGCGGCGGACGAGGTCGGGGTCGTGCATGAGCTCCTGCCGCAGCACCTTGACGGCTACGACCGTGCCCTCCGGCACCGGCCCGCCCGGCCCCACGACCGCCTTGTAGACGTTGGCCATGCCGCCGGTGCCGATCAGCTCCCGGACGGTGTACAGGCCATCGAGGGTCTTGCCGATCAGATTATCCATGCTCCACCTCCGTCGGCTCCACGGCCAGCAGCAGCGCCGTGATGTTATCCGAGCCGCCGTGGGCGTTGGCTGCCTCGATGAGGCGGTCGGGCAGGTCGTAGAACGTACCCTGCGCCAACAGCTTTTCCATCTCCTCCACCGGCACCATGTTGGTCAGGCCGTCGGTGCAGAGCAGCAACCGGTCTTCCCGCTTGAGCTTCGCGGCGGTGAACTCCGGCTCCAGCCGGTAATCCACGCCCAGAGCCTTTGTAATGATGTTCTTCTGGGGGTGATGCTCGGCTTCCTCCTCGGTGATGGTGCCGCAGTCCACGAGCTCCTGCACGTAGGAGTGGTCGTGGGTGAGCTGGGTCAGCTTCCCGTCCCGGATGAGGTAGGCGCGGGAGTCGCCTGCATGGCAGAGGTAGACATTGCCGCTGCGCACCAGTGCGCAGACTGCCGTGGTGCCCATGCCGGCCAGTGCTTCTTCATACGCGGCCTTCTGGAACACAAAGCGGTTGGCGTAGAGGAGCGCTTTTTTCAGAAACGGCTCCTCCTGCCCTGCCCCGCACTGGGCGTATTGCTCCTGAAAGAAATTCTCGATGACATTGCACGCCCCCTGCGAGGCTTCGCGGCCGCCCTTTGCGCCGCCCATGCCGTCGCAGACCAGCGCCCACACCGCGCCGCCGGGCAGCTCCCCGGCCCGATAATCGTCCTGGTTCTCCTGACGGACGCGGCCGACATCTGTTTTTCCTGCAAGTTTCATAGGATTCTCCTTTTGTCAGGCTTTGCCGTTCATCTCGTCGCGGCGCAGCTGGCCGCAGGCGGCGCTGATCTCGCTGCCCAGACGGCGGCGGACCGTGGCGTTGACGCCGAGGCTCTCCAGCTTTTGCTGGAACCGGCGGACGTTGGCGGCATCGGTGGCGGAGTAGGGGCTGCCGTCCACCGGGTTGATGGGGATGAGGTTGACATGTGCGCCCATGCCCCGGATGAGGTTTGCCAGCTGCTTTGCACAGGCATCGGAATCGTTGACGCCGCGCACCATCGAATACTCGAAGCTGACCCGTCGGCCCGTGGTGTCCTGATAGCGGCGGACCGCCTGCATCAGCTGCTCCACGGGGTAGGCATCGTTCACGGGCATCATGCCGCTGCGGATCTCGTTGTTGGGCGCATGGAGCGAGACGGAAAGGGTGAGCTGCAGCTTTTTCTCGGCCAGCTGGTCGATCTTCGGCACCAGACCGCAGGTGGAAAGGCTGATGTTCCGCATCCCGATGTTGACGCCTTCGGGCGAGGTGATATTCTCAAGGAATCGCATCACTTCGTCGAAATTGTCCAGCGGCTCGCCGATGCCCATGAGCACGATGTGGGAGATGCGCTCCCCGATGTCCTTCTGCGCGGTGTAGATCTCGGAGCAGATCTCCCCGGCTTCCAGGTTGCGGACGCGGCCCGCCTGGGTGGACGCGCAGAAGCGGCAGCCCATCCGGCAGCCCACCTGCGTGGAGACGCAGACCGTGTTGCCGTAGTGGTAGCGCATGACGACCGTTTCGATGCAGTTGCCGTCGGCCATCCGCAGCAGGTACTTGACCGTGCCGTCCTTGGCCTCCTGGCGTCGCTCGATCTGCGGGGCCGCGATGTAGAAATGTTCCTCCAGCGTTGCCAGCAGGGTCTTGGGCTGGTCGGTCATGGCGGAAAACTCCGTGACCAGCTTCTGGTGGACCCAGTGGAAGATCTGCTTGGCCCGGAAACCGGGCTGGCCCAGCGCCTTGAGCTCTGCGGCCAGTTGTTCCAGCGTCAGGGAGGAAATGCAGCGTTTTTGTTCCATGGTGTTCTCCTATTGATACGATTCAGGCGGCTGTCTCATTGCGCTTTTTGCATCGCGCAGAGGAAAAAGCCGTCCATCCCGGTGCGGGTAGGCACCGAAAGGGCTCCGTGCTCCCCCACCGTCATCCCGGCCGGGAACGGCACCTTTGGCGTCACGACGGAAAATTCCGGGTGGCGGGCAAGGAATGCCGCCACCTGCTCTTCGTTTTCGGCCGGGTCGATGGTGCAGGTGGAGTAGACCAGCCGCCCGCCCGCCTTGAGCAGAGAGGCCGCTGTGTCCAGAATGGCCGACTGGGTGGCCAATAATTCATCGTGGCGGGCCTTGTCCAGCGTTTTGTAGCGGATATCCGGCTTTTTGGCCAGGATGCCCAGGCCGCTGCAGGGGGCGTCCACAAGGATGCGGTCGGCCTGGGGCAGGCTGGGGTTCTGCCGGGTGGCATCGTTGCAGAGGGTTTCGACATTGGCAAAGCCCATCCGCTCCACTGCCGTGCGGATGAGGCGGACGCGGTTCTCGGCTGCATCGCAGCTGACGAGACGGCCGGTCCCCTGCATTTCCTCGGCCAGCAGGAGCGTCTTGCCGCCGGGGGCCGCGCAGAGGTCCAGCACCGTTTCGCCGGGCTTTGCCTCCACGCAGAGCGCCGCCAACTGGCTGGCCTGCCCTTCGACGTGGTAGTATCCCTGCCGGAACCACGCGTTCTCGGCAGGGCTTCCCTCAAATGCGGCCAGCACACTGCCCGGCACAAGGCCCGGCTCGGCCGCTGCACCCAGCGCCGCCAGCTTTTCGCAGAGGGTGGCGGCATCGGCCTTGAGCGGGTTGACCCGCAGGCTGGTCCTGCCGCCGTCGGCCGCATAGGTCAGGATGCCCAGCGCCTCGTCCGGGTAATGGATGCGGAGGAAGTCTGCCACATCCTTCCCGGCAGAACCCAGCACCATCAGCCGCTCGGTCTCATTCCGGAACCGGGCGGTGCTCAGGTCGTAGGTGCAGGCGCGGCGCAGCACGGCATTGACCAGCCCCGCTGCGCTGGATTTTCGGAACGCACGGGTCAGCTTGACCGCCTCATTGACGGCCGCCGATGCGGGCACCTGCATATACCGGGCCTGGGCCAGAGCGGAGCGTAAAATCTCCCGGACGGGAGCGTCCAGCCTGGCAAGGCCCTTGGGCAGGAACTGGCCGAGCATATAGTCCAGTGTGCCCCGGTGTTCCAGCACCGTGTAAAAAATGGCGCTGGCAAACGCTTTGTCGCGGCCTTCGAGCTGCTGACGCTTCAGCTCGGCATCCAGGACGAGGTTGGAAAAGCCGTCCTGCTCCTGCTTCACCAGCGCCGAGACCGCCGCCGCGCGGGGATTCGGCCCGCTCACAGGCAGTCCCCCGCTTTGAGCCGCAGACCCGCCGCAAACGAGGTGCCGTCCATGGGCTTCTTGCCCTCCGGCACCACATGCAGCAGCTGGATGGCACCCTCGGCGCAGGCCACGGTCAGGGGCCGGGTCGCCAGCACCGTGCCGGGCGCTTCGCCGTGGGAAGGCACCGCGCGGCACTCAGTCACCTTGACCTTTTTGCCGCCGGAGGTGGTGAACCAGGCCATGGGCCAGGGGTTCATGCCGCGCACCCAGTCGTGGATGTGGGCGGCGGAGTCGGTGAGCCGGAACTCGGCCAGCTCCTTGTCGAGCATGGGCGCGAGGGTCGCATGGGCGTGATCCTGCGGCTGGGGCCGGAGGGTGCCTGCCGCGATCTGCGGAATGGTCTCGCAGAGGACGCGGGCACCGACTGCCGTCACCCGGTCGAACAGTTCGCCGCTGGTCTCTTCGGGGCCGATGGCCATCTTCTCACAGACGAGAACATCGCCGGTGTCCAGCCCTTCGTCCATCTGCATGATGGAAACTCCCGTCTCGGTGTCGCCGTTCAGGACGGCCCACTGCACCGGGGCACTGCCGCGGTACTTCGGCAGCAGCGAAACATGCAGGTTGATGCAGCCATACCTGGGGGCCTGGAGCACGCTGGCGGGCAGGATGCACCCATAGGCCACCACCACGATCAGTTCCGGGGCCAGCGCCTGGATGTTGGCATCCTCGCCGCCGTCCCGCAGGGTGCGTGGCTGGAAGACCGGTGTGCCGTGCTCCAGCGCCACTTCCTTGACCGGGGGTGCGGTGAGCACCTGCTTGCGGCCCACCGGCTTGTCGCGGCGGGTGTATACGCCGCAGATGTCATGCCCGGCGGCATACAGAGCCTTCAGGCACTCGGCGGCAATGTCCGGTGTGCCCATGAACAGAATGCGCATTACTTGTTTCCTTTCGCTTCGCGGGCAGCCTTTTTGCCCTCTTCGGTGTCCTCATAGAAATACTCGCTGGACTGCATGATGGTGATGCCGTCCAGATGGTCGTTCTCGTGCTGGATGCAGCGGGCCAGCAGACCCTCGGCCTCCAGCTCGAACCAGTTGCCGTTGCGGTCCTGTGCGCGGACTCTGACGGCGGCCGGGCGGGTCACTGCACCGTTGTGGCCGGGGAAGGACAGGCAGCCCTCGTAGGCGGTCTCCTCATCCTCGGACACGGCGAGGATCTCCGGGTTCACGAAGTCGATGAACTTGTACTCGTAATCTGCGGGGATCTCCTCCGGGGCGTCGGTGGTATCCCACACGACGAACAGGCGGCGCAGCATCCCCACCTGCGGGCCGGCCAGACCCACGCCGTCGGCGTCGATCATGGTCTCGCGCATGTCGTCCAGCAGAGTCGCCAGACGGTCATCAAAATTGGTCACCGGGCGGCAGACCTTGTTCAGGATGGGGTCGCCCTCTTTCACGATGTTGCGGATAGCCATAGTTGGTACCTCCAAATCAGTTGTTTGTATCAGATATCTCCGTCCGAGTGCAGGTCTACGACGACGGTGGCTTTGGCGGGCAGCTTTTCCTGCTCGTAAAGGCCCAGCGTTTCGCGCATCAGGTCGCGGAAGCGGCGGTCGTTGCGGCACTTGACGGTGAGTTTGTAGCGGTAGTTTCCGTTGATCTTTTCGATATTGCCGGGGGTGGGGCCGAGCACCCGGAGAGGCAGCTCCGGCTGTTTTGCCGCCTGCCGGCCCAGCAGGGCCGCGAACCGGGCGGCAGCGCGGGCCACCTCGCTCTCCTTCAGGCCCGAAAAGCCCACGACGCAGAGCCCGCAGAACGGCGGGTACAGCCCCAGCTTCCGGTAAGCGATCTCCTGCTCGAAGAAGGCGTCGTAGTCCTGCGCGGCAGCGAGGTTGAGCACCGGGTTGTCGGGGTCGGTGGTCTGGATGATGGCAAAACCGGGGTCTTTGGCCCGGCCGCTCCGGCCCACCACCTGCGTGATGAGGCTGAACACGGTCTCATACGCCCGGAAGCCCTGAGCGAACAGGAGCGAGTCGATGCCGAGGACGCCCACCAGGGTCACATCCTCGAAATCCAGCCCCTTGGCCACCATCTGGGTGCCCACCATGATGTCGTACTCGCGGCGGGCGAACCGGGCCAGCAGCTTTTCGTGGGCGTCCTTGGCGGCGGTGGAGTCCTGGTCCATCCGCAGGATGCGCGCCTCCGGGAAGAGCTTTGCCAGCTCCTCCTCAGCCTTCTGGGTGCCGAAGCCGCGGTACTGCAATGTTCCGCCACAGGCGGGGCATTTTTGCGGGGGCGGGTCCAGCTGGCTGCCGCAGTAGTGGCAGAGCAGTTTGTGCGCCGATTTGTGGTAGACCATCGGGACACTGCACTTTGCGCATTTGAGCACCTCGCGGCAGTCCTCACACTGGGCGATGGTCTGGTAGCCCCGGCGGTTGAGCAGCAGGATGGTCTGCTTTTCCGCTTCCAGATTGCGGCGGATGGCATCTTCGAGCGCCAGGCTGATCTCGCGCGGGTTGCCGGAGGCCAGCTCGGCCCGCATATCGACGATCTCGACATGGGGCAGCGGGTTGCCGCCGTACCGCTGGGTCAGCCGCACCAGCTGGGTGCGTCCATGCTGGGCTGCAAAGTAGCTCTCGGTGCTGGGGGTCGCGCTGGCCAGCAGGAGCAGTGCCCCATTCTCGGCCGCGCGCTGCCGGGCCACCTCGTGGGCGGCGTAGCGGGGCGCGGATTCGGAACGGTAGGTGTGCTCCTGCTCCTCGTCGATGATGACGAGGCCGATGTTTTCCAGCGGCGAGAAGATGGCGCTGCGGGTGCCCACCACGATGTCGGCCCCGCCGTCCTGGATCATCTGCCACTGGAGCAGCCGTTCCGTGTGGTTGAGGGCCGAGTGCTGCACGGCCACCCGCCTGCCGAACTGGCTCTTCAGCCGCAGGATCATCTGGGGGGTCAGGCTGATCTCCGGTACAAGCACCAGCGCCCGCCGTCCCAGCTGCAAACACCGCTCGATGAGCTTGAGGAAGACCAGCGTTTTGCCGCTACCGGTCACGCCGTAGAGCAGCGCCGAATGGGGTTCGGCATCTTCGAGGTGCGGCAGCAGGGCATCGTATGCGGCCTGCTGTTCGCTCGTCAGAAGGATGGGTTCATTTTTCAGCGGGATGCTCGCATACAGGTCGATGGATTTGTTCACCTTGCTGCATTCCAGCACACCCTTGGTGCAGAGATTGTCCAGCACAGCCCGGCTGATGCCCTTTTCTTCGAGTTCGGTCTGGGTGCGCTCTCCCCCGCCCAGCAGGGCCACCGCCGCCAGCTGCTTGGCCGTCGGCTTCGGCTTGGGCGGCAGGGTGCCCACCAGCTTGTAAGCGTTCTCGGTATGGCGGACCAGCTGCTTTTGCAGCACCGGCGTCACACCGTCCGCCGCCACGGCGGGCTTGTACTGCGCCCCATACGGGATGACGGCCTTGACGGCCTCATAGTAGGTGCAGAAGGTGCGTTCTTTCAAAAAATGCACCAGCCGCAGCAGTTCCGGCGTCAGGCAGGCGGAAGCGGGGGCCACATCGAAGAGGAATTTCAGCTTCGAGTTCTCCGGTTCGGCGTCGCAGGCCAGCACCACGCCCATCCGGGCACGGCTCCCCCGCCCAAACGGCACCAGCACCATGCTGCCCAGCCGGACGGCGTCCTGCTGGTCGGGCATAACTGCGTAGGTATACAGTTTATCGAAGTGGAACGTCGCGTTGCTCACGGCGACTCCGACCGTTTTTGGCATTCAGCTTCCTCCGGGTTTGGTTTCAGTGTGCGAGGCCCGCCCGCTGGCAGATGACCTGATAGAGCGCGTCGGCGCAGGCTGCGACCTCATTGTTGACCAGCTTCAGGGTGAAGTCGTCCTGCTGGGCCAGCTCGTTCCGGGCCGTAGCCAGACGCTCACGGATGCTTTCCTCGGTCTCGGTGCCGCGGCCG
>OKSA01000627.1_pt1 | contig 34433 bp, 48 predicted proteins | sample 1601181 | NCBI WGS metagenome assembly OKSA01 (sample SAMEA3541538, study PRJEB24748) | human gut metagenome | biome: human gut; feature: human-associated habitat; material: faeces | place: China | collected 2012
GTTTTGACGCGTTTTTTATCTTTTTCGAGCGGGATCACCCCCGCAGGTGCGGGGAAAACCTGTAGCAAAAATGAGCTCGTTTACTTCAACACGGATCACCCCCGCAGGTGCGGGGAAAACAATATCGGCTGCCTGCCGTACACGGGAACCGTGGGATCACCCCCGCAGGTGCGGGGAAAACATAGTGCGTGAACCTTTTTATTGGTATATTGTAGGATCACCCCCCGCGTATGCGGGGAAAACCGTTTTAAAACATATTTCATGCTTCCTCCTTAGGGATCACCCCCGCGGATGCGGGGAAAACTTCCGCCCTGCGCGCACTGCTCGCATCAGAAGAGGATCACCCCCGCGGATGCGGGGAAAACGAGGGAGGAGAAATGAACATATTGTTACCGATATGGATCACCCCCGCGGATGCGGGGAAAACCTCGTAAGTCCAGAGCAAATCCTCCATAACATCGGATCACCCCCGCGGATGCGGGGAAAACACAGTGTTAGGGTTCTGCTGCAACAGCGCGTTGGGATCACCCCCGCGGATGCGGGGAAAACGCCCTTGGCGCGGGCGAGTGCCATCTGCCAAGAGGATCACCCCCGCGGATGCGGGGAAAACCCGAGCAAGCATTTATGCTTTTTGTGACTGTAAGGATCACCCCCGCGGATGCGGGGAAAACGCGACTTTGCGGCAGCCTATCGGCGCGACCCGAGGATCACCCCCGCGGATGCGGGGAAAACTTTCAGCCACACCACATTGCCGCATTCAGGGCAGGATCACCCCCGCAGGTGCGGGGAAAACCATGAAGGAAGTCCCTTGCGTCTGTGTTGACGAGGATCACCCCCGCAGGTGCGGGGAAAACTCGGCCTGTACAGGTTTTTGTACAGTGTTAGGAGGATCACCCCCGCAGGTGCGGGGAAAACATGCCGCACAAAAAGCACGCTTTTTGACGCTTAGGATCACCCCCGCAGGTGCGGGGAAAACAGTGCATCATCACGCGCCAGCGGAGAGAGGGGAGGATCACCCCCGCAGGTGCGGGGAAAACAAACCGCTGGACAAAGCTGCACAAAGAGACAGTGGATCACCCCCGCAGGTGCGGGGAAAACCTCCTTCCCCTTCTCCGTCTCTGGAGCCCATTGGGATCACCCCCGCAGGTGCGGGGAAAACCGCGATTCGCTGTGCATTCTGTGGTATATGATGGGATCACCCCCGCAGGTGCGGGGAAAACAAGCTGGCGGCGCAACAAGGTTGAAACCATACAGGATCACCCCCGCAGGTGCGGGGAAAACTGTATGTGGGGGTGGTATGTGTCGGTGACTGGGGGATCACCCCCGCAGGTGCGGGGAAAACGCAATCAAGGCGGTTGACGCAGCCCGCAAAGAGGGATCACCCCCGCAGGTGCGGGGAAAACTGTCTGGGAGCTTTAGTCCCTGCTGTCGGTACAGGATCACCCCCGCAGGTGCGGGGAAAACCGATGGTGATTTTGCCGATACCCTCATAGCGCGGGATCACCCCCGCAGGTGCGGGGAAAACCTATATGTCGCGGCGGCGCGACTATGCAGCCCCGGATCACCCCCGCAGGTGCGGGGAAAACTACTTTAACGCCCGCTCATAATATACCAAACAAGGATCACCCCCGCAGGTGCGGGGAAAACATGATGCCGAATATATTCCGCAGCGCTTCCCAGGGATCACCCCCGCAGGTGCGGGGAAAACGAACTCGGCTTTACTGTAATTTGACTGATAATAGGATCACCCCCGCAGGTGCGGGGAAAACCATGCCCAATCTCACGATCCGCTGTATAATCAAGGATCACCCCCGCAGGTGCGGGGAAAACAGGGAAAGAAATTGAAGTAACCGCGTACACCGAGGATCACCCCCGCAGGTGCGGGGAAAACATACAGCGTTTCCTTGATAATGTCAAGCGTTTAAGGATCACCCCCGCAGGTGCGGGGAAAACATGAAAGAAAAGAGGCTCAGATACGGGCCGCCAGGATCACCCCCGCAGGTGCGGGGAAAACGACAATGTATGAAACTCGAAACGCTAAAAACGAGGATCACCCCCGCAGGTGCGGGGAAAACGCTCTTGCGGCGGCATTGCAAGCATCATATTCAGGATCACCCCCGCAGGTGCGGGGAAAACTTTTCCCTTGTTTCGCTATTATTTGCGGTATTAGGATCACCCCCGCAGGTGCGGGGAAAACCTTTACTTTCGGAATCAACAACGTATTCACCGAGGATCACCCCCGCAGGTGCGGGGAAAACTTGTAAGATCAACTTCAACCCACATAACAGATAAGGATCACCCCCGCAGGTGCGGGGAAAACGTTGTTGCTGTTGCTGTGTTCGTTGCTTTTCCAGGATCACCCCCGCAGGTGCGGGGAAAACGGGGATTTACATTTATGGAACAATGGATTCAGAGGATCACCCCCGCAGGTGCGGGGAAAACGGAAGAATCCGCTTGCCGTTTACAGCCGATACAGGATCACCCCCGCAGGTGCGGGGAAAACCTATTCCAAAATATGTTAATGCCTCACTGATTAGGATCACCCCCGCAGGTGCGGGGAAAACTTAAAAAGGGTGTTCTGTCATTGGGCGAAACCAGGATCACCCCCGCAGGTGCGGGGAAAACTATCAACCCAAAACGTAATACCTTTATCAAATAGGATCACCCCCGCAGGTGCGGGGAAAACTTTTATATAAATGATAACACATGCGAAATAGAAGGATCACCCCCGCAGGTGCGGGGAAAACTTTTGATTTTCAGTGTTATTTCGGTTTATATTAGGATCACCCCCGCAGGTGCGGGGAAAACACTCGCCCAAATCCGAACAACGTGCGCCATTTGGGATCACCCCCGCAGGTGCGGGGAAAACCCGTCCTGCTCGTCTGTCGCCATGGGTAAACCGGGATCACCCCCGCAGGTGCGGGGAAAACATTTACCTTCCATTTCATTGCTATTCAGTTCGGGGATCACCCCCGCAGGTGCGGGGAAAACTTTCAATCCCTTCACTTTCCAATGATGACAATAGGATCACCCCCGCGGATGCGGGGAAAACGCTGACGGCTTCTCGGTTGTGTCCGAAAAATCCGGGATCACCCCCGCGGATGCGGGGAAAACCAAGTCACATTCGGCAAGCTCGTCAATTGCGACGGATCACCCCCGCGGATGCGGGGAAAACTTCAACCTCATCGGCAAGCTCAACCCCAAACACGGATCACCCCCGCGGATGCGGGGAAAACAAGAGCGTGCTGTCGGTATCGTACAGCAAAGCAGGATCACCCCCGCGGATGCGGGGAAAACTGCTGCAAGAAGTTGGCAAACACATCAATCATGGGATCACCCCCGCGGATGCGGGGAAAACATGCGAAGCTTCGGTGTAGCCTCGGTCGTAAAGGGATCACCCCCGCGGATGCGGGGAAAACGTTTGTTAACTCGTTCATCTCGCCAATACTCTGGGATCACCCCCGCGGATGCGGGGAAAACTAAAACAAACCAACGGACGGCTAAGCATGACGAGGATCACCCCCGCGGATGCGGGGAAAACTTAAATATATTTTAAAAATCGGCTAAAATCTTAGGATCACCCCCGCGGATGCGGGGAAAACCGAAACAAACGTCCAGAAAACCGACGCGGAGTAGGATCACCCCCGCGGATGCGGGGAAAACTCAACCTTGCGCCCGAAGGCACGGTAAACCTGAGGATCACCCCCGCGGATGCGGGGAAAACAGCCCAATGTTTTCGAGTACCAATCATAATCGAGGATCACCCCCGCGGATGCGGGGAAAACCTGAGTACCGAGGGCATGTGATGTGCGAGGACGGGATCACCCCCGCGGATGCGGGGAAAACTTGCAAGCCCGTCGAGACCTACAGTCTTTACCGGGATCACCCCCGCGGATGCGGGGAAAACCGCGTATCCAGATACTGCGCGGCGGACAGCACCAGGATCACCCCCGCGGATGCGGGGAAAACCGTGTAATTTTGTTTTGCGAATCCCTGATAGGCGGGATCACCCCCGCGGATGCGGGGAAAACCTGAGTCAACCGCCTTGATTGCTTTGTTAACGGGGATCACCCCCGCGGATGCGGGGAAAACCCCTGTTTTGCGTAATGGTTGACAAAACGCTCGGGATCACCCCCGCGGATGCGGGGAAAACCGATTGTGATAGACAAGGACGGCGTGATTGTCAGGATCACCCCCGCGGATGCGGGGAAAACCAACAGCAGGAGCCTGCGCCTGAGTTGGGCGGAGGATCACCCCCGCGGATGCGGGGAAAACATGCTGCGTTCATGAACGAACTGCAAAGCAATGGGATCACCCCCGCGGATGCGGGGAAAACAGCTTTCATTTCATCCAATACGCGCACGATATTGGATCACCCCCGCGGATGCGGGGAAAACCTTCATGTTTTGATTATAGCATATATTGTTGCAGGATCACCCCCGCGGATGCGGGGAAAACGCAAAGAAGGCAGGGGTCAACCTCCGGACGGTGGGATCACCCCCGCGGATGCGGGGAAAACCTGAAACTCCCGCCGTACCCAAATCATGCACTGGGATCACCCCCGCGGATGCGGGGAAAACTTTGTCATTGCGGCTTACGCCGTCCGCGTTCCAGGATCACCCCCGCGGATGCGGGGAAAACTTTATTCCCTCCAACTTATTTCCTTGATTTCCCGGATCACCCCCGCGGATGCGGGGAAAACCGACACAATCGCTCAGCTCAGGCAGGAGCTTGCGGGATCACCCCCGCGGATGCGGGGAAAACAGGAGCGTGCTGTCGGTATCGTACAGCAAAGCAGGATCACCCCCGCGGATGCGGGGAAAACTGTCCGTATTTTGAACCCGTATGGGGCGATAAAGGATCACCCCCGCGGATGCGGGGAAAACCCGCTCGAATGTTACTCCGTTTATTGATGGAAGGGATCACCCCCGCGGATGCGGGGAAAACCAACATCGTGCGTTACTCCGTCCATGGTCACGAGGATCACCCCCGCGGATGCGGGGAAAACCGTTCAGGCGTGGGCGAGCTTGGCAAAGAACGAGGATCACCCCCGCGGATGCGGGGAAAACCGCAGATGCAGCAGCAACCACAAAGCGGCATAGGGATCACCCCCGCGGATGCGGGGAAAACTGCCAGCGTGTAATCGTCCATCTCGGGCAGATGGGATCACCCCCGCGGATGCGGGGAAAACGCCTGTGTGCATCCGATACTGCCGGTCACGCGAGGATCACCCCCGCGGATGGGGCGTGTACAAGAATTTCGAGCCGCCATTTGACAACTGGACATTTGACCTATTTTAAAACCAATTCTATTTTTAAAAAAGGATTATCGATATTTCTATCATTAGTTATTCAACATGCACAAGCTATTATAATATGTACATTAAATGATTGAAAACGGATAAAAAAGGATGCTATAGCTAACATTGTAGCCTACAGCATCCCCACTGTGCGCACGGGCAAGCTGTGCCGCTGCCGTGAAGCTGATTCTCGTTGCTTCGCACCTTGACTTTTGTCTCCTGCCCTGATATAATCAAGGGGCGATACAGGCAGGTTAATCGCCCCTGTGTTGCTTGGACCCGGCAGTGTTTACATTAGGGTATGTGCACTGCCGATTTTTTTAGTCGCGGTTGTCGATAATCCATGCCGCTGACGTTGCTTCGAACCAGCGCTTGTACAGTTGCATTGTGCTGTTGGTCTCGGCAACCTCCAGCACAGCGGCTTTTGCCTCTTCGGAGGTTGCGCCGTGCTTAATCTTGTACCTGTATGCGTTGGACTCTTCTTCAACCCTGCCGCGCCGAATCGTGATAAACTCGTCATAAAAGATATTGTGTTTCGCTTCCCAGGCGCGGATAACACCCGCGCGGATCTTTCTCGCCCAGGAGACTTGCTTTTCAGTCCCTTCGAGTTTGGGCAGGTTGTACTCGGTCTCGATTTTATCGGCGTATGCCGCGAGTTCGGCGTCAGCCTGCCTGCGTTCATCCTCTTTCATTTTGCGATAGCAATCGGGGCAGATGCCTTCTTTTTCGTACCATGTAATGCGGCGCTCGCGTTCGGAGGTTTTCCCGAAAAGATCAACGGTCGCTTCGTGTCCACAGCTAAATGTTACGGTATATTTCATGTTGTTTACCTTTCTGGTGTTGGGGATTTTCCTTTCCCTTTGACGTCTATAATTATACAGTATTCTTCCGATAATGTCAAGTGTTCTTTTGATTTATTTAAAGTATATTTTACTATAGCCATACTACGGCTACAAAAAAGCACCTGCCTTTCGGCAGGTGCTTCCCGGAGCAGGACTCCAACGATTTTTCGCCCCGCCTCTTTGCGGGCGCGTTTTGTTTTAAATCTCGACGCCGAGGATCTCGGCAGCCTTATAAATCACGCTTTCAAAGCTTTCGCCGTCGGCGGCTTCATACTCTTCAAGCATGTCTGCTGCTTCGCAGAGGGCTTTGATCTCCGCTTCGACATCTGCCCAGGTCTGTGCGTTTTTGATGGTCTCTGCGATTTCGTTGATATTTTTCATGTTCTTTGCCTTTCTGGTTTTCGGGATTTTCCTTTCCCTTTGACGTCTATAATTATACAGCATTCTTCCGATAATGTCAAGTGTTCTTTTGATTTACTTAAAGTATATTTTATCAGAGTCACATTACGGCTACAAAAAAGCACCCGCCTTTCGGCAGGTGCTTCCCGGAGCAGGACTCCGACGATTTTTCGCCCGGTTTAATCAAGCGAATTTTAGTTTTCGTTTAAATCCACGCACCTCGTGCCGGAGTTGACAAAAAATCTTTATCAGGATCACCCCCGCAAATGCGGGGAAAGTCAACTTGTCGCACGTGGTGGACTTGACCGGGTCATTGCTGACCACGCATATATGATACCACCGTGCCGGCTGTGCGTCAACACATTTTTATGTACAGGTAGAATATATTAATTCACCGGGCTGTTTTGGTTGGGGTTTAACGTGTTTATGGCATCCAGCACGGCAGACTCGTCGGGGTGGATATACAACTGCGTCGTCGATAGCTGTGCGTGGCGCATGATGCGCTGTATCACGCTGGGTGCGATTTTTGCACCGACAGCGCAGGCCGTCGCCGTAGTGTGGCGGCAGGAGTACGGGGTCAGTCTGCGACATCCGCATCGATCAAGGCAATCATAATATTTTTTGTAAAATGCTTTTTTGTACGTATCGCATAGCAGCGGCGCATCCCCGGTGTAGTCTATCAGTGCCTGTACGACAGGCATCAAAAAATCCGCTATCACTATAGGTCTGTTTTTGCGCTCAGCTGTCTTTAACCCTGCACCGATAATCTGATGACTGTCCAGATGGATCATATCCTTGCGGCAGTGCAGCAGCTCTCCGGGCATCATGCCCGTGTAGATCATCAGCAGGATATAGCCTGCCCATGTGTCACCGCCGTCATACCCGCGCCATATAGCGCGGATCTCTTCGTCGCTAAACGGCGTGCGTTCTGTCTCGTTCTTGGGCGGTAATACAATATATTCGGACAAATCCCTGCTGGTCCATCCCTGCATCATGGCTATACGGTACATGTGCCGCAATATCGATTTTATATCCTGTGCGCAGTAAAAAGTCAGGCCGTCCACCAGCCCTTGCAGGTCTGCTATGGTCACGGCATCGATGCGCGTATAGATCATATCGCCGATCCGTTTTAGGGCAGTGCGATAGCTGCACTGTTTTGATTCGCTAAGCTGACGATATTTTGTCTTTTCGTATTGCTCCCACAAATCGCCAAAAGTTACATGCTTTTTGGGCATGGCTGCATTCGCTAATTGCTGGCAAAATTCCAAAGCTTCACGCTTTGTTTTAAATCCGCCTTTAGTGCGGCGGACCTGCTGCACACGGCCCGTATCCGGATCGCGCTTGATGCCGACGGTCACCTGCGCCGTCCACGTGCTGCCGCGCTTGTACGCCGTGCCGGTGCCGTTGGGACGCGTGCGGGGGCGCGTTTTTTTTGACGCGGACTGGTCCGCGCCGCAGGCTATGCAGTATCGGCCATCAGGCACATCTTTTTTGCACTTTTTGCAAATCATAACTTTTTACCCCCAAAAACATTTTATATCTTTTTTTTGCTTTTTGCAACTGCAAATTCGCACCATATATTACCACATGACATTCAGTGCTTCCGCGTGTATAATCACCCGCGGAGGTGATATATATGGACTATGCGGATTATAGACAATCCCGCGATATGACATGGCGGCTGCTGCTAAAGCACGACGTCACTGCCCTGCCCGTCAGGGTCGGTGCGATATGCCGCGCCGAGGGGCTGACAGTCATCAGCTATCACGATGCGGATCCGCTGATCCGGCAGTACGGCCTGACTGAGCACGCGGCCGAAAACGATGGTTTTACTTTGGGTAAAATCATATTTTATGATAATACCCGCTGCACGCCGGAGCGGCAGCGGTTTACCATCGCTCACGAGCTGGGACACATCATGCTGCATCACAGCGGCAGACTAAAAAATCGCGAGCCCGCCGACGGTGATGCGGCGGTCGAGCAGGCAGCAAACATCTTTGCTTCGCGGCTACTTGCGCCGGCGTGCGTGCTTTGGGGCTGCGGTGTGCATACCCCGGAGCAGATCGCAGCGCTGTGCAGCATCAGCCTTCCGGCAGCACGCTTCCGCGCTGCCCGCATGGCGGAGCTGTATGATCGCGAGCAGGATTTTTTGATGACCCGCGGGCGGAGCTGTTTTTTGCTGTCGCCGCTGGAGCGGCAGGTATATGCAGCTTTTGCCGACTATATCGCGGCGCATCGGCGCAGTAGCTGACACGGTCCGCAGCAGCTACACAAAAGCGTCCCGGAGCACATCCGGGACGCAGTGAAGACGTTTAATCGGCATCGGCCCCTGTCTCCGCCGTGAATATATTTGCAACCGCGCTGTACAGCTGTTTGTGGTTGACATTTATGTCGGTTGCAAAATTGTGAATATATTCGCAACCGCGCTGTATAGCTGCCGATCGTCAAAATCGTTAGAGTGCACACGCACTATGACGCGCACATCGGGCATCAGAGGCAGGATCTCCGGCAGGTCATCCCTGCCGATGTTGCCGATGCAGCCGTACTGTGTGACGACATGCAGTGCCGGCTGCCCCTGATAGCTGTACCTGCGCAGTGCGCCGGGGACATATCGGCTGTCAGGATCATCATCCAGCACACCGCCGCCCTCAAAGGCTTCGCGAAGCACCGCCTGCCGGTGCGGTGCTTTAGGATCATCGTTAGGAAACGACACGCCGACAACTTTAACGGCAAAAGCAAAACCGAAGCGCTCATCCGGATCGAGGATCTCGTCCTCACGCAGCGGCGCATCGGATTTCTGACTGCCGTCCGAGGCGGCTGCGGCTGCTATGATGATGCCCAAAAGCGCGAGCAGTCCGACCAGCCAAAAAGCCGTTTTTGACATCATGACACCCACGACTATGATGACCACCGCCGCAAAACCGCCGAAAATAAGCAAAGCTTTTTTCATATATTTCTCCTTTTTTATAAATCGTCAGTGTTTCCGCCGTCGGCGAGAACCTGGGCAATTTTTTCGATCGCCGCTATCCTGTCCGACGGCATTTTTATTTTTGTCGTCTTCCCGTCTCTGTGAAAAACAATCATATCATCAACGGTGACATCCGCTGTCTGTCCGTCCGTCTCGCGCGGCGGCGTTACTATATCCGTCTCTCCGCGCAGATACTCGGGCGTGGTACCCAGATCGGCCGCGATTGTTTGTAGGTATTCTTCGGGCATTGTTAAACCCTTGTTTTTCACTTCGTTTAAGTAATTTCCTGCTCTGCCGATAAGTTTGCAGATATAAACAAGAGTTTTCCCTTGTTGTTTTGTCAAATTTATTATTCGTGTCGTGTCCATTTTTGCCTCCAAAATATATTATAGGAATCGCTATAAAAACGCTTGCATTATAGGGAATCCTATAGTATAATAACGATGTCAGATTTTGACAGGCAAAACGCCCGACAAAATTTATACGGTGTGGCAACCTTATTATACCAGTCCGGCGCGATAATGTCAAGAATTGACAATGTAAAAAGCGAAGAAAAGGGAGAAAAAATGACAGGAACGGAGATAAAAATGAAATTGGTCGAGCTGGTGCTGTCCACAGCGTGGCTGCGCCGCCGACTGGAAGAGGCCGGCGAGCCCGTGCCGCATACGGTACTGTGCAACATCTTGCGCGGCAGTCGGACAGGCCCGCAGCCGGACCGTGTGCTTGCCAAAAGCGAACAGATTCTTAACGACTATATTTCAAAAATCGGAGGTGATACGCAGTGACAGCGGCATCGCAACTTGACGTCATAAAAAATGACGACAGGATTTTTGTTACGGTAGCGGATATCGCGCCGATTCTTAAGGCCGATCCGCTCTACCTGCGCGAGACAGCGCGGCAAGCGCCGGAGGCCCTGGGTTTTCCGGTCTGCGTTGTCGGCAGACGCGTAAAAATCCCGCGCGTGCCTTTCCTGCGTTTTTGCGGGGTGGATGACTAAAAAGCTGTGCCCTGCGCCGTGTATTACTACACACGTTCGATGTTCGGGACCTCCTTATCCGTGCCGCCATGCGTGGCGGTACGGCGCAGGGCATACCCATAAATAAATAAAACGAGAGGTAAAACATGGAAAAGAAACTTGCAACGAAAAAACGTTTGTTCGCGCCGTGCTCACACTGCGTAAATGAGTGCACGGATCAGCCTATACAGGTGCTGATCGTGAAGCCGTACTTCCGTCCGTACGGTGCGACCGTCTGCCCTAAATTGCATTCTATGCAGGACATCGTCGGCGGCTACATCCAGGTGGTCCATGACGGGCTCTTAAACGATGATGCCGTAATAGTTTGCAACGAAGAGGGCAAGCTTGCCGGATTGCCTGCAAATCGCGCTTTGCGCGACAGCGAAGCCAAGGTGCAAGATGTATTGCACGGGACGTTTATGGTCGTCGGCACTGCCGGCGAGGATTTTACAAGCCTGACCCCGCGGCAGTTTGCCGACTGGACCGACAGGTTTTTATATTGCGAACAGATGATATATTTTGACGATAAAATCGTCGCGGTACCTATCGCCGACGGAAGCGCGGAAGCGGAGGATGAAAAGCATGAGTAAGTGTAATATATATGCCCGCATAACGACGCGGACACTGGTTGATGCAGCGCGATACTGCTACTCAGCCGGAGGCGGATCCTGCGAGGGATGCCCGCTCTGCGACATTTTTCCGGGCTGCATCGAGCACGATCTTGCGATCGAGCTTGCTGACCGCATTGAAGCCCTTTTGAGGTGCGACAAAAAAAGCGCAGCCCCGGAGCCTGAAAATGAAAATGTTTGATTTCTTGTTGGGCCCCGCGACTGTGGTCCATGTCTCCGCCGCGGATGCCCTGATAATGAAAATGGTTGATTTCTTGTTGGGCTCCATTGCGTTTTTATTCGTTTTTTATCATCTTGTGGACTTTATCGTCTGCGACTCTACGGGCGACGAGCCTGAGCGATGGGAATGTTGGGCGCTTACGATAACCCATTTCATTCTTATCGTCTGTGTAGTAGTATTAATCATCAGGTAATATAAGGAGGCAAAAAATGAATTATTTTGGACTATTTTTTAGCTTTTTTCTGCCCGGCATCATCATCGGGATGTGGCTCGGCATGTGCGTGAAAGAGGGACGGAGGAAGACAAAATGAAAAGTGAATGGAGAGTGACCAGCAATTACGTATGCGGAGGTCTCGTTTACAACGTATACAGGCTGCGGGATCTCGATGAGATCGACCACAGCGGCAACCGTGAGTACGTTGATGACAGGATAATGCGTGCGATCGAGCGCATGATACAGCGCAAGCTTGACACTGCAACCCCGATAGACATGGTGGCCGCAGCCGACCTACTGAACGTTGTTAACGAGGTTTTAAAATGAGTAAAAGTTCAGGCGGAGCGTGCGCAAAAGAAAAAAGTCGCACTACGCTTTGTTGGAACTGCCAGCGGGCAGCCGGACCTGTCGCGCAGCGGTGCGAGTGGAGCCGAAGCTTCCGGCCGGTTCTGGGGTGGATCGCACTCCCTGCGCCCGTGACTGTGGGTACCGGCGGCGTGAAGCACACGGAGATGAGCTACCACGTGATACGCTGCCCGCAGTTTGTGCCGGATGAGCGCATCAAGCGGTGCCCGCAAGCGCAGCGGCATGGCTGCATCGAGGGTGCAACACGACTTTGCGATTCGTGCAGATACTACACGATTAAAAACAAAGTCAATTATTAATTTGCTATCGCTGCCGCATGGCGGCAGATAGATTCCCGGTGCGGCAGGTGTTGGCGCACAAAAAAGACGAAAGGAAAACCTTACGGTCATCGCCGCATCGGGATTATATAAGGCAAAAGGAGGACATTATGACGGCATACTGGGCGGATGCACTCGGCAAAAGGGCTGAGACCGGCTGTCACCAGTGCAGCACCCAAACCGATGAGGGGAAGGAAGTTGATGCAGCCTACGACACCTGCGCAGGCTGCATCAACTACCGTCACTGCCGCACCCACCCCTGCTCAGCCGGCTGCACCGACGACTGCTGCCCCGACTGCATCCGCCGTCCGGGCTGAGACTTACACCCTCGACGCTTTGAGCCGTGCCGCATCGGGATTATATAAGGCAAAAGGAGGACATTATGACATCAAAAGTGAGGACTGCATCGTCAGTCATCAGGGACAGCAACTATGTGGTCATCCAGGGGTGGATGATCACGCGCCTGGGGCTAAAGGGTAATGAGTTAATGATATATGCTGTGATATACGGATTCACGCAAAACGGAGAAGTGGAGTTTGTCGGCAGCATGAAATATTTAGCGGATTGGACGAACTCAACGATCGAATCCGTCAGAAAGTGCATCAACTCGCTAATCAACAAAGGATATATTGTAAAGTCATTGGACGGCAGCGGGGTGAACGCTTACAAAGCCGTCCTTTCGGCAGTTTATCCACATGAGGATAAAACTGTGGATAACTCAGGCAACAGCATCGAAAGACCTATACAACAAAGTTGTATGCCTATGCAACAAAGTTGTATCGACCATGCAACAAAGTTGTATGATCCATGCAACAAAGTTGTATCGACCATACAACAAAGTTGTATCAATAATTATATTAATAATAATAACATAGATAATAAAGATACACATACACCGCCATGCGGCGGCGAGAGCGCGGACGATGCGTTCGAGCAGCTTTGGGAGCTTTACCCGAGGTCACGGCAACAGGGCAAGCAGACCGCAAAGCGGGCTTACATGGCGGCACTTAAGCGCGGCGTGCCGGCGGAGCGCATCGAGGCGGGACTGCGTCGGTATGCAGACTATGTCATGCGGGCGCAGGTCGAAGACCGCTACGTCATGCAGGCCGCAACCTTTTTCCGCGGCGCACGGTGGGACGATGAGTACAGCACCACAGCGCCGAGGCAGCAATCACAGCGGGAGCAGCGAGCAAATCCCGCGTTAAATTACAGACAGCGCACATACACGGCTGACCAGCTGCGTGCTATGGGCGTGGATCTCGGTGATGACATGTACGATGACTGATGGGGGAGGGATGACGATGACGGCAAAAGATTATCTTAGGCGCATCCGGCATCTGGATGACGCTGCATCGGCCGCACAGCTGGAGCTGGAGCGCATCGAAAGCACCGTGACACGCGTCACGGCGTGCCACAAACGTTTTTTTGCGGGCAAGGGTACAGATGATGCCGACCGCATGGCAAACGCCGTAGAGAGGCTACAGCGTGCCCGTGAGAGGTGCAATCAAGCGATAGATGACTATGTGGACTATCGCGACCACTGCCGCGAGCTGATGGACATGCTGCAAAGCCCGCTGCACCGTGCAGTGCTGATAGGGCGATACATCGCCTACCAGCCGCTGGACAGGCTTGCGGAGACGCTGCACTACTCGGCGCGGCAGATCGCTTATATCCATGGCGGCGCGTTGACCGAGTTTGCAAAGCTCATGGAGGATTAAAGACTGCATGTTTTTGCATGTTTTTGCAGTTTGTAGTGTGGTATAATGCTACCGTGGGAATTTGCAAAAAGAGATTTTCATGTTACCTCCTTTTTCGGCGCGGACGGGCAGGCATGTGCTGTATGTACTGCTGCCCGTCTGCTGCATCGATGGGCGGTGTGTCGGACTAAAATTGCCGGCGGTTGAGGATGGCGGGCAAAAAAAGTTGCGTCCCATATTCAAATTCGTAATAACCTTGTACAAACGCAATAAAAACAAAATGAAAGGAAACAAAGTATGGTAAATCAAAGTCGTTCAAAATCCGCTCTTTTTTGGATCGGTTTAATATCAGCGGTGTACACCGCATTTGTCAGTGCCGGTGTTACTGCCGGCGTTGCTATGCCGTGGTATATCGGCGCAGCGGGCGTTGCACTGTCTGCCGTGCTGACATACTGCAACGGCAACAACCCGTCCATCGCAGACAGGTACTAAAAACATCTCCCGCAGGCCTCTGCCGGCGCTTTGCCGTCATGCACACTTGCGGGCGGTCTGCTTAAATTTTAAAATGCGAAAGACATGTAGATATTGCGGCGGCACACATGCGACCGGCGAGACCTGCCCGCAAAAACCTATGGCGCAAAAATACGTGCGCAAAAAAATCCGCCGAGATGTGGATGCTTTCCGCAGCACGGCGGCATGGACGGCAAAATCTGCCGAAATACGCATGCGGGATCTGTACTGCTGCCGCCTGTGTCTTGCCGAGGGCAGGATCACTATGCGCGACCTGGGGGTCCATCACATAGTCCCACTCATGGCGGATTTTGATAAAAGGCTGGACAACGACAACCTCATCACTCTTTGCGCATCACATCACCGACAGGCGGATGCGGGACGGATCCCGCGCGCGGAGCTTGCAGCACTGGCGGCACAGCCGGCAATGCTCGGGCAAAAGCAGCATCCCCCCCGGGGGTAACGCGATCCTCTCACGCAAAAAGGCAAGACCGCCGTGCAACCCCGCTGCACACAAAATCCCCGAAATCAAATTTTAACCCGCCCCGCGAAACCGAGGCAGAAAGGATGACTGCATGGCACGACCGGCAAAAGCTGTCAGCACGCTGAGCAAAAAATTGTCGAAAGAGGATGCGGCCGCACGCGAAGCAGCGGAAGCTAAAATAAGCACCGGCGAACCGCCGACCCCGCCCGACTACCTGACCGATGCGCAGCGGGAGATTTTTGAGACCGTCTGCACGGACTTGAAAGAAAGCAGCATCCTGTGCAGCATAGATAACTATGTGCTGGCGAATTTTGCAATTGCGGTTGACCGCCTGCAAAACATCGAAAGGTCCATAAACACAACGCCTGAAAAAATGCTTGAGAAATCGGTCATGGCAGCAAAGGACAGATACACAAAGGATTTTTTCCGCGGGTGCAGCGAGCTGTGCCTGAGCCCGCAAAGCAGGGCAAAAATGGCGCTTGCAAACGCAAATGCAGAAAAAGAAAAAAGCAATCCGCTGCTGAAAATCATCGAAGGGCTGAATGATGACGGTGAAGACCAGCAAGAGCTATGATCGGGCACGCGGCTATTGCGAAGCCGTCGTGGGCGGAAAACTGGAAGCGCCGAAGTATGTGAAATTGCAATGTGAGGATTTTTTGAAGGTATGCAGCGGAGAATCCGAAAAGTACATGATAGACATGAGGCGCGGCCGCGTTATCGACCAGCTTACAAAGCTGATGATAATGCCGAAAGGGCTTGCCGCAGGCAAAAGCGTATATGAGTGCACCGCTGATTTTCAGTGGTTTTTTTATTTTACACCACTATGTGTCGTTTACAGAAATGAGCGACTGCGCAGGCGGTATGAGAGCGTGATATTGGAGATAGCCCGTAAAAACGGCAAGACCTTTATGATAGCTGTCGTTTTCATCCTGCTTTTTTTCCTTGAACCGCGCTTTTCGCGCTTTTTTTCGGTCGCACCGGACGGCAAGCTTTCAAAAGAGCTGCACGGCTCAATCCGCGAAATCGTGAGGGCAAGCCCCGCACTTCGCGACGCTTTTAAACTCAAACGGGACGAAATCGTCTGCCCGGTGACGGATAATGTTTACACTCCGCTTGCGTACTCGAACGACCGTTTGGACGGCAAACTGCCGAACGTTTTTTTGATTGATGAGGCGGGTGCGCTGCCATCGACATATGCCATCGAGGCTATGCGATCCGGTCAGCTGACCATCCGCAACAAACTCGGGTGCGTGATATCCACAAAATACCCGCGCGAAGAAAATCCTTTTGAAGAGGAAGTTGCATACGCAAAGCGTGTGCTTGACGGCACCGAAAAGGACGAAACGTTATTCGCTTTGCTGTTTGAACCGGATAGCCCGAAAGGCTGGGAGACTGACACGGCTATACTCAAGCAGGCAAATCCGCTGAGCCTGACGGTGCCGGAGGTGTATGATGACCTGCTTAAAAAACGGCGCAGGGCGATAACGATGCGGTCCGCGCGGGAAAACTTTTTGTGCAAACACTGCAACATCTTGTATCAGGGCAGCGCAACCGAGACCTATGTAGCGATAGATGACCTTCGGCGCGGCCGTGTGGACGCTATCGACTGGCAGGGACGACGCACTTTTCTCGGCATCGACCTTGCGATGACGGAAGATAATTGCGCGGCGGTTTTTATCAGCGAGAGTGCGGACGGCGGCCTTGACGTGCTGCCGATCGGCTACCTGCCGGAGGATCGCATCGCCGAAAAGTCGGCCGCCGAAAAGCTGGACTACCAGCGGCTGATCGAAGAAGGCTGCTGCTATCCATGCGGCGACCGAATCATAAACTACAACTTTATTGAGGAACATATTCGGAAAACGGCGCGAGAGCGGGAGATGGACATAGTCGGGTTCGGTTTTGACCGTTGGAATTGTATATCAACGGCAAATAAATTTGAAAACCCGACCGACGGCTATGAGCCGTGGATCGGCACCATAGTCGAGCAAAAAAGCTATGTGCTGTCTCCGGCGGTCAAGCATGTGGCGGAGCTGGTTGCGGAAGGCAAATTGCATTTTGCAGATAACCGGATGTTTGTAATTAATTTTGCAAACGCACGATGCACGTACGACACAAACCTAAACCGTTACATTTCGAAGAAGAAATCAAACGGAAAGATAGACATGGTGGCCGCGCTTTTAAACGCGGTTTTTGTATATCTGCAAGATAAAAATGAAAACGAGACATGGGGAGCGCAGATATGATAAAAAGCGCAAAATTTAATCCGCTGCGATTTTTGCGGGCGAAAGCCGAAAAGCGTGAGCTGTCGCCGGATCTGGATGATGTGCTTGCATCCGCGCTTTTGCGCGGTGACAGGATCACGGAGGCGACAGCCCGCGGAGTGCCCGCGCTGTATGCAGGTGTCAGCTTTATCGCCGGCATGGTGTCCATGCTGCCGGTGCGGCTGTACTCGGAGGCGGACGGCAAAACTAAACCGCTGGCAGATCCGCGCACGGCACTGATAAACGATGACACGGGCGACCTGTTGGACGGTGTGCAGCTAAAGGCTGCGCTGGTCACGGACTACCTACTAAACGGCCGCGCCTACGCCTATGTAAAATGGCGGCGCAACAAGGTTGAAAGCATACATTACGTCAAGCAATCTGAGGTCGGCTATCAAAAAAATGCCGACCCGATTTTTAAGACCGCAACCTACTATATCGGCGGACGGCCAATCGAGGGCGAGTACCTTGTCCGCCTGCTGAAAGATACTCGGGACGGCGTGACGGGCTCAGGCATAGTGGACAGCTGCAACGCCTGCTTAACCATCGCCGCCGACTTACTTAAGTATGAGGGTGTCCTGGCTAAAACGGGAGGCACTAAAAAAGGCTTCCTGAAATCGCAAAAAAGGCTTGATAAAGACGCGCTTGATGCAGTCAAAAAAGCATGGGCAAAGCTGTGGGGATCGCCCAACTGCGATGCGATGGTCCTAAACGATGGCATGGATTTTATGGAGGCATCCGGCACGTCTGTGGAGCAGCAGCTGGATGAGCGCAAGCGTAACAACTACGCGGAAATCAGCAAGTTGTTAAACTTGCCTGCGTCCGTGCTGGACGGGACCGCAACTGAGGCAGTGTTTAGACAGGTTGTAAAGACAGCGGTTACACCTATAGTCGCCGCATTCGAAACAGCCCTAAACCGCGCACTTTTGCTTGAGAGCGAGAAAGGTAAAAAATACTTTTCGTTTGATATGAACGAGCTGTTGCGCGGCGACATGAAAACACGATTTGAAGCATACAGCACCGCGATACAGAGCGGATTTATGACACAGGATGAGGTGCGCTACCGTGAGGACCTGCCCGAACTGGGATTTAATCTGATTCGTCTTAATTTGGGCGACGTGTACTACAACCCTGAGACGGATGAAATTTACACGCCTAACACAGGCGAAACGATGGAGATAAAGCGAGGCGATGAGCAAAATTGAAAAAACCAATCACAACCGAAATCAGGGATGACGGCAGCGTCATCATCAGCGGATACGTCAACGCGGTCGAGCGCGACAGCCGACTGCTGCATGATGCAAAACATGGCGATTTTTATGAGCGCGTTGCAGAGGGTGCCTTCGGTGCAGCGCTCCGCCGCGCCGAAAACGAGATCGAGCTAAAGCTTAACCATGGCCGCGTCATCGACAAACGCGGAGAAAATCTTATGCTTGATGAGGACAGCATCGGCCTGCGTGCATCGGCAGCGGTCACGGATCCCGAGACCGTCGAAGCTGCCCGCGCAGGCAGGCTGACCGGGTGGAGCTTCCGTTTTTACGTCCGCGCCGACGAGTGGACGGTAGAGGACGGCGTTAATCACCGCCGCCTGACGGATATCGACATAGACGAGGTATCAATCCTGACTAAAATGCCGGCATACAAAGCGACCACCGTGGACGTCCGCGCCGCATCCGGAGAGATCCGCGCTGCCGAGGTGCGCTGCACTGTCGCACCGGACAGGCTGTCCACGCTGATAAAACAAATCGAGATAATAAAACTGAAAGGGAAATGAAATGAACGGAAACCTGAAAAAGATGCGCGAAAAGCGCAACGAAATAATCGCCGCGATGGAGGCTGTGGTAAATGCCGCCGCGGCGGAAGAGCGCAGCCTGACCGATGACGAGATCACTGCGTACAACGGCCACCGCGATGAGCTGACCCGCATCGATGCAACTATAGCCGCAATCGAAAATGTGCGCAGCGCGGAGCGCGAGGAAGAGCATCCGCCCAAAGACGGCGAAAAATTGACGCCCGAAGAGAGAAGTTTTGTGAGCTATCTGCGCGGTGAGATCCGTGCAGACGTCAACACCACAAAAACCAACGCGGGCGCGGTAATCCCCACTACCGTGGCCGATCGCATCGTCGAGTACGTCAAAAACGTATCCCCTATCGCCGAGTATGCGACACGGTACGAGGGTATCGGCAAAATCACCATCGCCTATGAGGACAGCACCAACGCGTTGACCGCATCCTATGTGGACGATCTGGCAAGCGCGGATGCGGTCGCGCAACAGCTGCTGAGCATAACCCTTGATGGGTACAAGATCCGCGTGCCTGTAAAGATATCGCAGCAGCTGCTGGATAACAGCCAGGTCGACCTGATCGCATACCTGGTGCGCCGCATCGGCGATACGCTTGCGGCGAAAATCGAAAAGGAATTTTTGATCGGCACAAGCGGCAAAGTTGCCGGCCTTGCCGGAGGCGTAACGCAGACCGTGACCGCTGCAAGCGCGACAGCTGTCACCGCTGACGAGCTGATCGACGTGCAGGATGCTGTCCCCGATATATATCAGGCTAACGGCATCTGGATAATGCATCCCAAAATGCGCACGGCGATCCGCAAACTTAAGGACGGCGAAAACCGCTACCTGCTTAACCTTGACCTTAACGCAAAATGGGGGTACAGCCTGCTTGGCAAGCCGGTCTATGCGTCCGATGCCATGCCCGAGCCTGCGGCGGGAGCAAAAACGATTTTTTACGGCGACATGTCCGGACTTGCCTGCATTATTCGTGGTCTGCGCGTAAAGGTGTTGAACGAGCGTTTTGCGGATACAGACGCAATCGGAATTTTTGGTTTTGCCGAAATTGACGCAAAGGTCGAAAACACACAGAAAATCTCCGTGCTCACTATGAAGGCCGCTACCTGAGGCTGATCCGATGAAGCTGAGCGAGCTGACCGAGAGGGATGTCGGGATCTACTGCCGCATCGAGGGAGAGGATGCGGCATTGGTCCCGGCGTACATAGACGCGGCAAAATCTTTCATCCTCCGACAGACCGGACTGTCGGAGGACGAAGCGGACGAGCGGCCGGAGCTGACAATCGCAGCCTTGGCGCTGATCGGAGATTTTTACGAAAAACGCACTACGAGTGATGACACCGCGACCGAAAATCGCACAGTCGCGGCTATCATCGGGATGCACTGCCGGCATCTGGTCGCCGGAGACGGAGGCGGGGAATGAATCCAGGGAAAATGGACAAGTGGCTGACGGTGACGGCGTTTGATGCAACAGCCGGAGTGTACAAAAAAGTGCGCAATGCTTACGGCGCATATCAGTATAAATCGCGGGTTGTACTGTCGCCGCACTCGGCTGCACTGCCCGGTGCGGAAATCATCACGCGCAGGATCGGGACCGTGCGCGGCAGCGGCTTGACCATCGGCGGCAAAGATTATATCGTTGCGGATGTGGACGATACGGACCGAGGCAATCTGACCCTGACCGCGGCCGCCGTCCGGCTGCTGTCCTGCAAGGGCACGCGCACGGAGTCCGTCACCGGCACGCTTAATCGTGCCGAAAACAAAAAAACGGCATTGCCCGATTTTGTGGCAGTGCTGAGCGAAAAATACATCGCGCATGACCAGCAGGCAGCAAACGCCGAGCTTCGGACCGAGCAGGTGCTGATCACGGCAAAAGCGGTGGATCTGCGCAGCGGGGATGATGTCACGGTGGACGGCGTCGCCTACACCGTGATGACCGCGCACACGGCGGATGATGGGCTGAATGAATATATAGTTTTACGCGTGGAGGATGCGTGATGGCGGTAGAGATCCGAGCAGTGTCCGAGCAGATGGAAGCTGCGCTGAAAAGAGTGCCTGCACTGAGGCGGAAAGTTGTCGAGAGCGTGACGCAAAAAGTAAAGGCACGGCTGGATACAGAAATCGCATCCCGCGTCCGCGACACACACGGCAAAATCCGAGGATGGCAGGAAATCCGCATCGGCAGCAAAGCGGGGTATGGCGTAATCGCGCCTGTCAGGGACGGCAGCGGCAGGGACAGCCCCGGCGCAATCACGCGATATCTGGAGGTCGGTCACCGCATCCGCAAGCCGAAAAAAGCGGGCGCAAAGGGTTATCGACCGCGCATCCGCGTTGCTGCCGTTGCAGGGCGGTTTTTTTATAAATCGGCCGATGCGCAAAAGGAAGGTATCATAAATGCCGAGCTGAAAAAGTTTGAAAAAGAGCTTGCGGAAAATCTGGAAGGAAAAAAATGATGATAAGCGACAGCGATATGCTTGACGGCATCAATGCCGTGCTTGCAAAAACCTTTACAGACTATCGAGTGTACGTCAATTTGCAAAAAGAGGATTATGAGCGGCCGTCCGTGACGATACTGTCCGGCAGCAAAAAAATGCAGCGCGAAACCCCGCACATCATCGCCCGCGAGGAAGAGTATGAGATCATCATAAAAATCCCGACTGACAGTGCGGGCATAGCACCGCTGACCGATATGCAGACAGTGCAGCACAAAACGGCGGCCGCCTTCGCGCTGCCGGTTGCGGTTGCGGACAGGATGCTTTTGCCGCAGGTTACATTAACGCCGATAGAAGACAATGCCTACGCTGAAATACGTTTAAATTTCGTTTTTTACGATTCGCCCGTTGAGACCGCGCCGGCGGAAGAAATGGAGCAGATAAGCACCGCGGTTGCGGTAAAAATCAAAAACAAGGAGACTGTAAATGATTCCAACCTTAAATATTACATTTAAGCAAGCAGCAAAAAAGACCGCTGCAAAGCTAACTCGCGGCACGGTCGCTGTTATCGTAAAAGATACTGCGCAGGCCCTTGCGGGTACGGTGGCGGAGGTATCCACGGTCGCTGACATCCCCGCCGCACTGTCAGCGGACAACAAAAAATACATCGAGCGTGCGCTTTTCGGCGGCGACCAAAAACCTAAGCGCGTGTATGTCGCTGTCATGGGCAGCGACGGCACCTATGCCGCAACACTGGCCGCACTTGCAAAGTACAGCTGGGACTGGCTGGCGGCGGACCCCGAGTGCAGCGCATCCGATGCAGCGACTATCGCGACATGGATCGCAACGCAGCGCGGCAAGGGCGCGGTGTATAAAGCCGTGCTGCCGAATAAGGCAGCCAACGATGCGGCGATCGTAAACTTTGCCGCATCCGATATCACGGCGGAGGGCAGCACAGTGACGACCGCCGCTTTTTGCAGCCGCATCGCCGGACTGATAGCCGGTACGGGCATCGCGCAGAGTATCACCTACTATGTGCTGCCCGATGTGACGGACTGCGAGAGACTGACAGCCGACGAAATGAGCGCAGCTGTCGCTGCCGGTAAGCTCATCCTGATGCACGACGGCGAAAAGGTGAAAATCGTGAGCGGCGTGACCAGTCTTGTGCCCACAGGCGGAAAAAGCGATCCCCTGCAAAAAATCAAGACGGTAGAGGTTATAGACGCTATCAGGCGCGACATCACCCTGCTGGTGCAGGATGGGTATATCGGCAAACTGCCAAACACATATGACAACAAGTGCGTTTTGATTACGGCTATCCGTGACTACCTGCGCACGCTGGAGGCGGAGGATGTGCTGGCCGAGGGCAGCACGGTCGAGATCGATGTAGCAGCGCAGCGAGACTGGCTTAAATCCGCCGGCGTGGACGTGAGCGACATGGACGATGATGCGGTTAAGACCGCCAACACCGGGACGCATGTATTTCTCGCGGTAAACATCAGCATTTATGACGTAATAGAGACGATAAATATTGAAATTACGTACACGATGGAGGCATAATATGGCAAAAACAAAATTTGACGCAAAACGCGTTATGAACGGCACATGGGGCGAGCTGTGGATAGATGGAATCCTTGCTGCCGAGGTGTACAAAGTGCAGGCAAAAGAGTCATACAGCCGCGAGAATGTACCGATCTGCGGTTCGCTTACGGACGGTAAAAAGCTTACGAAGATTGAGAGGACAGGGTCTATCGGTATGCACCATGTCAATACCCGCATGGCGGGACTGATAGCAAATCGCATCCGCGCAGGCGAGGATCCTGCCTATACGCTGATATCAAAAATCGACGACCCCGACGCACTCGGCGCTGAACGCATCGCCTTTACGGGGGTGCGCTTTGATGACCTGACGCTGGCAGACTGGGAGGCAGGCGTGCTCGGAAAAATCGAATCTCCGTTTTCTTTTGAAGATTACGAAATTCTTGATTCTGTGAGGTAAAAAATGAAAGAATCGAAAATCAACATTGTTGACCTTTTGCTGGCGCAGGATGCATCAAAGATCCGCGACCTGCCTACTGCGCAGATACGCATCACCCGCCTGTCAGACATCATCGGCGCGGATTTTTGCCTTGAGATCCGCGCACTGACCGGCGCGGAAATCGAGTCCATGCCCGACGGCATGGAGGGCATAGACCGCAAAATCCTGACTGCCGTTAAAAATTTTGATTTTACCGACGCGCAGCTGCGCGGGAAATTTACGCCTGATGGGCGCTGCACACCGCTGACGCCCACCGAGCTGATAGACGTACTGCTGCTGCCCGGGGAAAAAATCCAGATAGTACGTAAAATCAACGATCTCAGCGGCTACACCGATGACGCAGTCGAAGTAATCCGAAAAAACTGAAAACGGACCCGGAGCTGCTGCTTATGTATATCCTTTTTAGGGACAAGGGCATCTGCCCCGGGGACTACTACAAAAAATCAACAGGCGAAAAACTCTTGCTGGCTGCCTTTGTACAGCAGATGTATGACGACAAGGAGAACTAAAAAATGTCAAAAACTGCTGAAACGTTATTTGTATTGCGCGACAACTACAGCGGCACGCTGAAAAACATCGCGCAGATACAAAAAAGCTTTACGAAAGACTTAGACGGTCTGCAAAAATCGCTGAAAGAGTTGAATCGCGGCCGTGCTGAAATAAAAATCGACGCGGACAAAGCAAAACGCGAGCTTAAAGCTGCGCAAAAAGCCTACACCGACTACGGCGATGCAGCATCAAAAGCGGCGGCGCAGCAGGCACAGGTCCGATGGGACGATGCGCAGCAGCAGCTAAAAGCCTATGATAGGCAGATCCGCGAGACCACCAAGGCGATGGAGGATCTGACAGGTGCGCAGTCAAAAGCTACTGCGTCCGCGGCAGCGTCCGAGTCGGCCGCACCGCCCGCTTCGGCGGGCGGTGTTGAATCGGTCGCAACCGCGGTCTTAGGATCACAGCTGGCGGCGCAGCTGGGCACATCGGTCGCATCAGCTCTCGGCGTTGGTATATCCTCCGCTTTTGGCGACAGCGTCGGGGCATCCGTGTCCACCATCGGCGGAGCCCTGGCATCGGGCGCGGCAGGCGGTGCTGCACTTGGCAGCATCATCCCCGGACTGGGCACGGCCGTCGGTGCCGGCATCGGTGCTGCTGTCGGCCTGATATCCGGTGCGATACAGGATGCGGCGCAAAAAACGCAGGATCGCGACCAGCATTTTAAGGATGATGTAAAAAACATATACGATGAAGTAGTCACCATTCGCCAAAGCATGGTGACTACCGGCGCTGAAATCGCTGCGGAGCGCGAGACCACGCAGATGGCTTTTGCAAACTTGCTTAAAGGCGAAGCCGCAAATGCGCCCGTATACGCCTACAGCGCAGCGCGGGACGGCGGCAGCCTTGCATATCTGCTACAGCAGACGCAGGTCGGCGCGGGCATGGACCGCAACGCGTATGCCGCTGACTTTTTGACAAAACTCAACGAGTTTTCCCGCGAAACTCCGTTTGAGTATGACGAACTTGCATCTATCAGTAAAACGCTGCTGACATATGGTTATAATTCAAGCAACATGTTTGATATGCTGACCAAAATCGGCGACGCCGGCAGCGCGCTGGGCTGGGATTCATCGTCCAAAACCGCCGTTGCGACATATATCGGCCGCATGAATTTGACCGATAAAGTCACAATGGAATATATAAATCCTCTGATTGAGCGCGGCATTGATGCAATCGGATATATCACTGAAAGTCTGAAAACTGACAGCGGCAAGGCCGTCACCGAGCAGGATGTCATGCAGATGATAAGCCGCGGCGAGCTGAGCGGCAAAGCCGTGGCGCAGACGCTGATCGAGTACATGGGCAGCGACTTTGCGGGGTCGATGGAGGAAATGCAAAACTCTTACGCGGGGCTTGAATCAACAATTGCCGGCTGGGAAGCCGACATGCAGGCCGCCTTCGGCGAAAAATTTAACGAAAAGCGCAAAGAACAGATGCATGAGCAAATCGACTGGTACGAGGAAAACGGCGATGCGCTGAAAGAAATGTACGGCAAAGTCGGCGAGTACGAAGCCAATCTGATCGGAGAAAAAGAGCGCACCATGCGCGAGAGCATGGACGAGCTGCTTGAAAAAGCGGGCGAGATCCCGACAGGTGAGCAGATGAGCGATGAGCTTTATGCGGCTTTAGTCGATGCGCAGGTCAAGTACAACCAAAGTGACGCATATAACGATTACTTTGACAGTCAGCTATCTTTGATACAAACCACCCGCGATAAACTTGTATCCGAAGGGACGTATCGTAATTTTGGATACGAAATGGCACAAGAATTTACAAAAGGTTATAATGCCGCACTGTCGGCGAGCATGGGCATCGGCGAAGCCGAGCCAAACGCAGCCCCAAACGCAACGCCCGAACCGATAGTATCCCCGGGTCCGCTGCCGCCGCCCGCTTTTGCGTACGGTATCCGGTCCGTGCCGTATGATGATTTTGCGGCGCGACTGCATCAGGGCGAGCGCGTGCTGACAGCAGCGCAGGCACGGTCCGCGGACATGGCGGCATCCCCGCAAGTGACTATTACAGGCAATACTTTTGTAGTGCGCGAGGAAAGCGATATAGACGCTATCGCGCTTGCGCTTTATGAGCGTTTTGCGACGGCAAGCGCAGTTTACACAGGATAGTAAAATTATGAGACGTATTTTCAGCATTTTACATGACGGCACGGAGTATCGCCTGCCGGTGACCCCGGCATCCATCCGGCTGGACACCGGCATAAAAATCGACACCGCCGCTGTATACGGACTGGGCGATATAAATCTTGCCGGTGACCGCACGGCGGCAGCCGTCAGTATCAGCTCTTTTTTCCCGGCGCAGGCCTACGATTTTTGCATAGGTCAGCATCGGGATCCGTATGACTGGGTAAAAATTTTTAAAAAAATAATCAAAAAGAAAAAACCCGTACGTTTGATAATTTCCGATACAGCGATAAATATCCGCGTGCTTATAAAATCAATCGAGTACGGCGAGGACCCGGGCACTAATGACATTAACTACACCATGACGCTCGTTGAATACCGCCGCGGCATGGCGGCGGAACCGCGCCCGCAGGAGGATGCACCATACACGCCGGAAACCTACACTGTCGTATACGGCGATACGCTGTGGTCAATCGCCCGCCGTTTTTACGGCAACGGAAAATTTTACAAAAAAATTGCGGCCGCAAACGGCATCCAAGATCCAAACATTTTGACTGTCGGGCAAGTGTTACGACTGCCCAAGGATTAAAGCATGTTGGTATTTTATGACAATAAAAATATTTCGAAATTTGTGCAAAAAGCAGTTGCGTCCGGCAGCAAATCATCCTGTGCCCGCACGCTGAGGCTGTCGATCGTCCAAAGCGCGACAGACAGCAGCCTGCCGCAAATCGAACTTTCAACCGGCAAAAAATTGCAGTTTTCGGCGGACGGCATGGATTTTTTCGGGGTTGTGTCGAGTGTCACACGATCCACCGCAAGCAGCACGATAGATGTCACGGCGCAGGATTTTGGACTGTACATAAAGCGCAACACTGTGACGCACAAAATCAACGGCATGACGCCCGCTGCTGCCGCAAGGGCGCTGTGCAAAGGCCGCGGGATCACCATAGGCTACATGGCGGACTGCGACGGCTTCACCTTTCGCCGAAACTTTTCAAATACATCGTTATATAGTGCAATCATGACCGGCTACACGCTGGCGGCGGAAAAGACCGGGCAGGTGTATCAAATGCTTTTTGACGGTGCGCTGATGACCGTCGTGCAGCGCGGCGAAATCATCGGCGGGACAATCCGGCCGAAAGAAAACCTACTGACGGCTACATACTCCGAAAACATTGAAAATGTCGTAAACAAGGTTTATATGTATGACAGCGACGGCCGCAGCGCCGGCACCGTGACAGGCGATACGTCCATCGGCATCATGGGACAGGCTATGACGATAACCGCCCAACGCGGCAGGGATGCCGCCGAAAAAATCATCCGTGATAAAAAAATCGCACGATCCGGCACGGTCGATATACTCGGCAACGCCGAGTGCGTGACCGGGAATGCAGTTTTTGTTTATGAGCCGTACACGGGGCTGTACGGCAAATTTTATATCGATGCGGATACGCACACATGGGCAAACAGCAAATACACAACAAGCTTAACGTTAAACTTTGAAAATTTGACGGACGAACAGCAAGCGGGATCCGAAATCCAAAAAAGCAGCCGTAAAAAGCAGCAAAAAGCCGCCGAAAATCAAGCGGCGCAGGAAAGCAGCGAAAGCGGCGTGCCGGGCATGTATCATGTCGGACCCAACGGCGAGATCATCTACACATACCCGCCGCGGCCGTAAAGGAGAAATTACAATATGTTTCCTTATGATGAAATTATTGCGCAGTTCGCAAAATGTATACAAAAAGACAATAACGACAGCACCGTGCGCATGGCGATCGGCACGGTGCAAGCCGAAAGCCCTCTGACCGTCCGAGCGGACGGGCTGGAGCTGGATGAGGCGGATCTGCGCATAGTCGCACCGCCGTACAAATCCATCGAGGCAGACAGCCTGACTTTTGAGCAGGGCGATACGGTCCTGCTGCTGACTCCGGACGGGCAGACCTACTACATCGCCGGGAAGGTACGGGATGGGCATGTCTGATAATATCTATCCTTTTTTACATAATGCACAATATACTGAAACACCGACGGACGAACTGCCGCTGTATGTAGATGTCAAGTGGGACGATGCGCGGTGCTGCGCCGTACTCGGGGATGACGGCGATCCAATCCTCTGTGCCGGTGCGGATGCACTGCACGGATGGATTATGCGTGCACTTTTGACCGACCGCTACGCGGACGAGCACTACTCGGCGGCCTTCGGGTCTGAGCTGCGCCGCCTTATCGGGCGGACATGGCAGCCGTCCACCCGCATGGCAGAGGCCCGCCGCTGCATCGAGGACTGCCTGCTGCAAAATCCGTATATCAAAAGTGTAACTGTGGATGACGCGAGCCTGCGCGGCAACGCACTGCACATCGCGTGCAGCGTGCAAACAATTTACGGCAACCTAACGGAGGAAATCGATGTTTGAAAACAAAACGCTTGAATCAATAAAGCAAAACATAATCGATAAGCTGACAGGCACGGCAGCCACCATCGAGGGCAGCTACACCGGCGACATCATCGCCGGGGCGGCGCTTGAAATCGAAAAACTGTATGCCTATATCAACACGCTTAAATCCGCTATGTTCCCGACCGCCGACAGCGGAGAATATTTAGAAATGCGCTGCGCCGACTACGGCATCGCGAGGAAACCTGCATCGAAGGCTGTCATCACAGTCACGCTCTCGGCGGCATCGGCAGTGACGCTGCCAAAGGGCACGCTCTTGCAGTCGCAAAGCACGGGTTTAAATTTCGGCTTGACTGCCACTGTATCGCTCAAAGCCGGCGCGAAGACGACCGCTCAGGCGAAGTGCACCACGGCGGGCGCGGTTACGCTGCCCGCCAACGACCTACTTCCTGCGGCGGTAATAAAAAACCTGACGGTCACAAACTCAAAAACTTCCGCCGGCGCGGATGCCGAAACTGATGCCGAGCTGTACAGACGGCTGCAACTCCGCCTGCGGTATGCTCCCGGCTGCGGCACGGCAGCGGACTACCGCCGATGGGCTTTAGAGGTGCCCGGCTGCGGCTACGCAAAAGCAAGCACAAATGCCGCAGGGCAAATCGTCGTTGTTGTCGCAACGCCGACTCTCGGCGCGATGGACAATGCCACACATCAAAGTATAGCCGATAATATTAACGCAAAACGGCCGCTGGGCGCATCGGTGCGAGTCTTTGCTGCACTAAATGTCCCCAAAACGCTGACTGCAACGGTTGATCTGTATGACGGATACACGATAGATATAGTGACGGCGGCATTTAACGACAGCTTGAAAAAGCACATCGCCGAAATTGCGTTTGACGGTGAAACCGACAAGCTCACAATTGCACGTATAACCTATTTTTTGATGGCTACACCGGGCATAAAGGATGCTACCGCCGTCAAAATCAACGGCAGTACGGCAGACCTTGACATATCATCGTCTATACCAACTTTTACAGTGACGCTGACGGCCACGGACAAAGGCGCGGTGAGCAAAGCATGAGCAATCCTATATCCAAACGAAAAAAATTTTACTGTGCGGCCGTCTACACATCGGATGCATACGCGTTGGACGTGACAGACGCAATCGCGGCGGCGGGCACCGAGCCTGCATGGCAAGATGCGGAGATTTTTAAAAAACAGCTTTTCGCAAAATCAGTCAATGCAGACGGCTATGCACTGTGGGCGGAGTATATCGGCGCACCCAACACCGTCATGCCCGCCGACGGGGACGTATCCGCGTTAACAGACAAATTGCAAAGCACAGGTGATTTTACACGTGCCGCCATCGATGCCCTGATAGTCGCAACCATGGGCAAAGCAAAATACACGCTGACGGAAAATGTCAATACGTTAACAATCGTTTTCCCGGCAGGGTCCGACACGGTCGGTATTGCAAAACTGCGCAGTGCAGTCAACCGCATCAGGCCGCTGCATGTCACTGTGGACATACATGCGGATACCAATGACAAACCGATAACATAAACCGAAAGGAAATAATTTTATGCCGACTATAGACATCATCATCCGCAACAAAACCGCAAGCGCGGTCAACCTGCCCTGCATCGTGTGCGGCAACAGCGACTACAATGTAAAATTTGATTTTGATGAAGAGTGGCAAGCGCACAACAACAAAATCGGCGTTTTTGCATATAACCGTTGTGGAGAATGGCAAAGCGAAAAAGTCCTTTTTGAGGGCGATACCTGCCCGGTGCCGGCGCTGCATGGTGTGCGCAGCGTGTGGATCGGCGTGACAGCCGGAGACGTCCGGACATCCACCCCGGCGGACGTGCCCTGCCGCATGGGCGCAACGGATTTTTCGGGTACAACCGAAAAGCCATCAGCCGATATATGGGGACAGATCCTTGATAAGCTTGATACGGTCGGGACGGTGCAACGCATAAACACTGTAATTTCTTATGATGTTGACCGCGGCGACTACGTTTCATCGGTCGATTTTGCAACCCTGCTCGCGGCGGCGCAACAGCCCGAAAAATATATAGTCACTGCGGCGAGACGGGAGGGCGGCGTGGAGAGAGAGTATGCGCTCAAGGAGATAAAACAGAACGCAGATTTTACTTTTTTATGCTTCTTCTGCTCCGTGCCACAATACAGCGGTTCCGAAATGAGTGCACCGCTCGTTAAATATATTCTAATATCATCAACGGAACATGTTTCTTTTTTTGAAACAGACATTTCGGTTTTGGCGGTCTCCGAATCTGGTGCTTTGCATCGAGCGTCCATGGATCCTTTTACTGCCAACAACTTGGGGAAGAACGCAGTAAATTTCGGGCGGGAAGCCGGTGCTACAGGGATTATGTCATTTGCGACAGAGTACGGGTTATATCATCCACGCTATGGATGGAGCTATAACTCAAATGTCGCAAGTGGCAATTTTTCGGCAGCCTTCGGCAGCAACACAAAAGCAACGCAAGAAGCGCAGTTTGTCTGCGGAAAACAAAACGAAGAAGATGTCGCAGGGGTCTATCAATTTATAATTGGGATTGGCGGGAAAAACGGTTTTGCAGTAACAACTCGCGGCGAAATCGTGATGCCTGATCCGAACGCAACGTCTACAACGTATATGAAAGCCCGCTTTAACTCTGACGGAACAATAACCCTATCGCCTGTCGCGGACGATATAACATCGTACACAACAGAATGCACAGCAAACCGCACAACAAGCATAACCGCCGAATCTACGGATACACAATACCCGACCGCGAAGGCCGTATATGACGCGATTCATTCTCTGCCGGCATCCACGGCGGAGACATGGATCACAGTCGCGGAGACCACCACCACGGAGGTTACATCCACTATATATCTTACTTTCCCGGCGTGCCGAAAAGTGCGGATACTGATAGATACGCTTGGCGGGGTTACGTCCGGACAGGTGCAGGTCATCCTAAATGCCGGGCAGGATCCGTACATCGGTGAGGCGCGCGCTGCCATCGCGAAAATGAGTTTTAGTACATCGTCAAAGTACATAGCCGGTGTCATACAAGTCGATGCGGACTGGTGCATCGGCGGTATGCAGTACGGATATGCCGCCATCGGAGCGCGTGCCGACGGCGCACAAAAAGACCTTATGCAGCCGCCTGTCAACATGATGTGGGCAAATGCCACAGCATATACAACCGCAAAAAAGACTTACAAAGAGACAGGGATAACCGAAGTTTGCATTAAAGGTGTATCGCTGCCGACGGACTCGGGCTTTGATGTCGGCGCACATATCATCGTGGAGGGAGTAGCAAAATGACAAATTTAAAGGTGATTGATTTTATCAAATGGGCGTTGACCCATGCAAAAAGCGTGCCGATCGGTGCTGCCATGTCCCTGCCGGCCGACGCATGCTGCGCGGAGCCGTGGCACTATCTTTTTGGCAGCGTCCGCGTGCAGACAACCCCTGCAACGCTCGCCCGCTATCGGCAGGCATACGTCAACCGCGGCTGGGCGGGTGCGGATTTTGATGCAGCGGTTGCGGGCTGGCGCAGCACCGACTATGCGACCGACTGTCAGGGGCTCCTGGATTCATATCTGACCTATGTCTGCAACGACAAAACGGACATTAACGCAGATACGAATTACCGTTTGTGGTGCAACGCAAAGGGCCCTATCGATGATATCACCCGCGATTACGTCATCGGCGAGGCTGTTTTTGTCAGCAATAAAAACGGTAAAATGACGCATGTTGGCTGGATCTGCGGCTTTGACAGCGACGGCACGCCGCTGGTGATTGAGGCACGCGGTCTGCGCTACGGTGTGGTAGTCACACGACTGGACAATCGCCCGTGGACACACCGCGGGATTATGGATAAAAAATTCAAATATTCGGAGGAAAGCGAAATGGAAAAGATAAAATTTGAAGTGACATCTCCGATGCTGACCGGGGATGCGGTGCAGGCTATGCAGACCGCGCTGTCCGCTGCCGGCTATACCGATGCGGACGGCAAGGCGATCGCTGCCGATGGTAAATGGGGAAAAAAATCGCAGGCAGCCTTTGATGCTATGATCGCGGACTATGCTGCGCCCGCCATGGACGGACCCGCACCTATCGAGGCAGCGGATGCGGCTACCGTACTGATGCACGGCGTCAGGATCACGATCTCGCGGGACGGGGACGGGGGTGATGCCTGATGCCGCAGACCGTCAGCATCATCATCGCGCTTATCGGCGCAGCGGGGACGGTGTACGGCATCGTGACCGCCGCCATGCAGATGCGACGCGCTGCCCGCAAGGATGACACAGCCGGAGGGCATACCACCGGCACAATCTGCACCGAGCTTGGATATATAAAAGCTAATACTGACGAAATCAAAGCCGAGCAGCGAGAGCAGCGCAAAACCAACACGGAGGTAGTCTCCCGCCTGACGGCGGTGGAAGCATCCGCAAAGCAAGCCCATCAACGCATCAATGGGCTTGAAAATCGAATAAAATGAAATACATGTGCCTAACTTGCCGGTAACTTGCCGGTAACTTGCCGGTAAATTAAACAATGCCCGCCATGCGCTTTGCGCAAGGCGGGGTTTTTGTTTTGATTTTTTATTACATTCGAGTTCCGTCCGGAAACTCGAAAGCTGCCGGGATGAACCGGCACCCGAGCACCTCCGCGATCGCTGCGAGGTCTTCATCGCTGACTGTACCTCGCGTAATTTTAAAGCTAAAATTCGCGGGAGTCATCCCGAGCGCCTCCGCGACTTTGCGTTGATTAAGCCCTGCATAGGCAATGGCAGCCTTTATACGGGCTGTTTTTTTTGTATCTTGCATTTAGTATCTCCTTTCCGGCGGAGCGGTTGCCCGCTCTGCCGGCTTTTGATTACGCCAACTGATCTTGACCGTTTACTCCGCTTTGATGATCTTTTTAAAATCATCGGTTGTATCGGCGTACTTATCGCCGTTGATCACGCCGCTTATCTCGGCGGCTACACTATGTCTGTAAATTTCGCGCGTTACTGGGTTAAGCCAGTACACATATCCACGGTAAGTGATTTTTTTGCCTTCGCACAATTCGGCGATTTTGCTTTCGAGATATTTCATGTTATTTGCCTTTCTGGTTTTTGGGATTTTCCTTTCCCTTTGACGTCTATAATTATACAGCATTCTTCTGATAATGTCAAGTATTTCTTTGATTGATTTAAAGTATATTTTATTGTGCCCCAAGTGGTGTTATGCTGCGATATCGCAGCATAAGTGCGGATCACGCTGCGATATCGCAGCGCAGTCAAAAGCGGCTGACACAGGATAAAAAAAGGTTGGGTAGCTTACATTTAGCCTACATAAGCCCCAAAATTTATATCAAATGAAGGGTTTTATACACCTTCACGGGCGGGGAAAACTCTGCCAATTGCGCGTAAGTACGCTTGAGCATAGGATCACCCCCGCGGATGCGGGGAAAACAGAATGTCCCGTGAGTGCCGTTTGAGTGACCTAGGATCACCCCCGCGGATGCGGGGAAAACTCTTCCGTCATAGTCTTTTTCTGTTTCGAGGTAGGATCACCCCCGCGGATGCGGGGAAAACTATTTAACAAGATAAGGGAGGCAATGCCTCCCGTGGATCACCCCCGCGGATGCGGGGAAAACAGGTTGATGCGGCTGAACGGCTCCAACAGGAACGGATCACCCCCGCGGATGCGGGGAAAACTGCACAGCCCGCCTTCGCGGCAGAGAATCTCGGGGATCACCCCCGCGGATGCGGGGAAAACAATTTTGCGGTAATTGGTGATTGTGGTATTCTGGGATCACCCCCGCGGATGCGGGGAAAACCCCGTCCTGCACGACTTTCGCGCC
>OKSA01000629.1_pt1 | contig 34366 bp, 27 predicted proteins | sample 1601181 | NCBI WGS metagenome assembly OKSA01 (sample SAMEA3541538, study PRJEB24748) | human gut metagenome | biome: human gut; feature: human-associated habitat; material: faeces | place: China | collected 2012
CGTCAAGCGTCGACTCCCCCACCATCTTGCGCAGCGCATGGGCATAGTCGCCGTGACGGTTGGGCTCGATGGCATCTGCCACAAAGACCACCATATCGAGCGGCGTCATGTCGCAGGCACCCACGGTGTGACGGTCGACAGCCTGGAAAACAGCAGGCGACAACTCGGGGAAAAGCTGCGGAAGCTCATAGGCGGCAACAGGACCATGCAAAAGCGGCGTCGCGGCGGAAGGAGAGCCGGCAATCTTAATGCCGTAATGCAGAGCGCGCGTAACCAGCTCGTCGTCGGAGAGCACTTTGTCCCAGTCGTGGATCAGACCGGCAGCAGCGGCATCAAAGCGGTCAACGCCGTAGACCTCGGCCAGATGAAGTGCGGTCTCGGCAACACCCAGCGAATGCACATAGCGCTTGCGCTTATCCTTCATTCGAACATCGAGCAGCTCTTGAATGCGCTTGAGCAGCGCGTGCTCATCGCCCTCAAACTGATCCTCTACCGACAACGTAGACCCCCATCACTCAAAATCTTCTTGGCCCAAATCGGCATATAGCCTGCGTTTGCGAATGTAGCCGAGCACGGACTCGCTCGTAAGATAGCGCACGCTCATACCGCGGGCAACTCGCTTGCGAATGTTCGTCGAGCTGATCGCCAGCGCCGGAATCTGAATATAGCGCACGTCGAACGGCAGCCCCGACTCTTTGATTCGGGCACGCGCCGTATCGATATCAAAGCCCGGTCGTGTCGCCGCAATAAAGGTAGCAAGCTCAGCGATTCGTTCGGCATCATGCCAGGTCACAATATCGATAATCGCGTCGGCGCCCGTAATAAAGTAGAGCTTTACCTGCGGCGGGTAAAAGTCGCGAAGGGCATGAAGCGTATCGGCCGTATAGGTTACGCCCGGACGGTCGATCTCGAACCGGCTCGCCAAAAAGGCCGGGTTCGCGGCGGTGGCGAGGACCGTCATGGCGTAACGGTCCTCGGCAGGCGTCACCGGCTTGTCAAGCTTAAAGGCAGGAGAGCCCGCCGGCATAAAGAGCACAGCGTCCAAGTCGAGCGACTCGCGCGCCTGCTCGGCGGTCACCAGGTGCCCGTAATGGATGGGATCAAAGGTGCCACCCATAATGCCAAGCCTAAACTCCTGCCCGTCCTCTAGAGGAAGCTCGGGCAAACCGATTCCACCGCGCAGCGACATGGCTTACTCGCTCTCCGAGGTCTCGGCATCGTCCGCGGCATCCGCCGCATCAACAACCTCGACGCCCTCATCCGCAGCATCGGCCACGTCAATGGCCTCAACGGCAACGTCCTCGTCAGCATCCTCGAGCTCCTCGTACTCCGAGAAGTCCTCGGCGCCCTCAAAGTCAAAGGCGCGCTGGCAAATGCGGACCTCGTCGCCCGCACGGCAACCAGCCTTCTCGAGCGCGTCGTCAACACCCATACGCGCAAACTTATGCTGCAGGTAAATAACGGCTTCCTCGTTTTCCCAGTCGGTCTGGATGACCATGCGCTCGATGGCACGACCGACCACGCGGAAGGCACCGGGCTCTTCCTGGACAATGCGGAAACGCTTCTCACGCTGCAGGCGGCGGCGCTCCCACTCATCGTCGCGCAGGTCGACCGGTTCATCGGAGACCGCCAGCTCGGCGCGGAGCTTGGCCACCTGCTCACCTACGGCAAGCATCAACGTATTGAGACCGGCGCCCGTCACGGCAGACACGGCAAAGAACATATGTCCATCGTCGAGCGCTGCGCGCTTGAGGTCGGCAATCTCATCGGCCGTGCCCGGCGCGTCGCACTTGTTGGCGACAACGATCTGCGGACGCTCCGAAAGCTCGGCGCCATACTCCTCGAGCTCGCGGTTGATGATGCGATAGTCCTCAACCGGATCGCGATCCTCAAAACCGCCCGTCATGTCGACGACATGCATGATCAGGGCCGTACGCTCAATGTGGCGCAAGAACTGGTGACCCAGGCCCTTGCCTTCGCTCGCGCCCTCGATAAGACCGGGGACGTCGGCAACGACATAAGAATATTCGCCGGCACGCACCATGCCCAGATTGGGCACGAGCGTGGTAAACGGGTAGTCAGCAATCTTGGGGCGGGCGGCACTCATGCGCGCAATGAGCGATGACTTACCCACCGAGGGAAAGCCCACGAGTGCGGCATCGGCCATAAGCTTCATCTCGAGCTCAATCCAGTGCTCCTCTGCCGGTTCGCCCAGCTGAGCAAACGCGGGCGCGCGGCGCACCGACGTCACAAAGTGCGTGTTGCCCAAGCCGCCGGCGCCACCAGGGGCCACGACAACGCGCTCGCCATCGTGCACCAGATCGGCAATCTCGAACATCGGGGTCTGCGTCTCGGGGTCGAGCTCGCGCACCACGGTACCCATAGGGACCTTGAGAATCAGGTCCTCGCCGCTCTTACCGTTACGACGGGCACCCTGCCCGTGCGTGCCGCGCTCGGCGCGGAAGTGATGCTTAAAGCGGTAATCGATCAGCGAAGACAGCTGAGCATCGGCCTGGATGACGACATTGCCGCCACGACCGCCGTCGCCGCCATCGGGGCCGCCCTTGGGGACAAATGCCTCACGCCTAAACGACATGCATCCGGCTCCGCCGTCGCCGCCGCACACGTTAATGCGGCTGATATCGGTGAACTGTGACAACAGAATCGCCTCCTACAAAAAAGAGGGAGACCCTTGAATCCTAAAACTCAAGTGCCTCCCACATATGTGCTCTATGAAGGGTGAATTACGCGTTCGCGAGCGGGCGTACGCTGACCCTGTGCTTGATACCCTTGTGGAACTCAACGGTACCGTCGACCAGCGCGAACAGCGTGTCGTCCTTGCCACGGCCAACGTTCTCACCCGGGTGGATGTGAGTGCCGTGCTGACGGACGAGAATCGTGCCCGTGGTTACCGTCTGGCCGGCATAGCGCTTCGTGCCAAGGCGCTGACCGCGGGAGTCACGGCCATTACGGGAGGAACCGAGTCCTTTTTTGTGTGCCATTGTGTATACCTACTCTTTCGTTACGAGTGTAATCTACTCGGCGACGGGAGCCTCGGCAACAGCCTCGGCCTCTGCCTTGACAGCCTTCTTGGCGCGGGACGTAGCCTGGACCTTCACGATCTTCAGCTTGGTGAGCTGCTGACGGTGACCCTTCAGACGACGATAGCGCTTACGCTTGTGGAACTTGAAGACCAGCTGCTTCTCGCCCTTGAACTGCTCAACGATCTGAGCGGTAACCTTGGCCTTGGCCAGCTTGTCGGGATCGGTGACGATCTTCTTACCATCGTTGAGGAAGATGACCGGCAGGGTGACCTTGTCGCCCTCATTGCCCTCGATCTTCTCGACGGTGATGACATCGTCGGTGGCGACCTTGTACTGCTTGCCGCCCGTGTTAACGATTGCGTACATGTTTACTTGCCCTTCATGCATCAGTTAGTGCAACAGCCGAATATAGTAGCAGGCGAAAATACCCCCGTCAACGAGTATGTGGAGCAAATCCACAAGTTCGCACAGGTATGGGGCTGACGAGTCGGCCCTCGTCGTCCTCGCATGCTTGATTCTGACGCTCGACATCGTAGGAGCAGATGGTCACGAGGTCTTGCATACCGGTGGAAACAATAGGTGCATCCACGCCCGGGGTCAAGCCCTGCAACAAAACATCAGCAGCGGAAAGCAAAATTTCCGGACGCATGGAGCCCTCGTTGTCGGCATGGGTGTCGAGCATGAGCACCAGATGGTCCGGGCGCTCCCCCGCCGTGAGCTCATAGCCCACGAGTGTGTGATCCAAATCCAAGCGCTTGCTCTTTTTGCCGCGCGCGTAGTCGATGCCATGGTCCGCGCGCAGCGTGTCGATCGCACGACGCACCTCGTCGGGGCTTACGGGCGCCTCGGGATCCAAGTGCAGGTCGATGCGATACGACAGGCGCGTGAGCTGCGCCGTCAACGCCGGCGTGCGCACGTCGATGTACGCCGCCTCGATGGGCGCCAGATCGGCCGGAGACGCCGCAGCCAGGCGCCCAAACGCCTCGTCGAGCGCCACGAACTCGGTCATAAACAGGTCATACCACTCGCAGGTCGACGACGTACCAACCGGTAGCGCCGAAGAGAAGCCCACGCGCATGTGCGGAGAGAAGCCCTGCGTGACGGCATAGGGAAGTCCCGCACGGCGCACGATGCGCTCAATGGTATGGATTACTTCGAGATGGCCCAGGTACTTAAGGCGGTCGCGCTTGCCATAGCGAACACGAAGTCTAAAGAGCATGGGGTTGTCGGTCAGGCGCTCACTCATGCGCGATCACCCATCAATACATTCTTGACGTGGAGCGTGGGGCAGATCCCGCAGCCGGTGCACGACGTGCGGGTGCAGTCGGGAGTCGTGACGCCCTCGAGCGAGCGACGGTACTCGCGCTCGAGGAAGCCGCGCGTGCAGCCGGGACTCACGTGCTCCCACGGCAGGCGCCAGTCCAACTCGTAGGGCAGGTGCACGAGCTCATTGAGGTCGATGCCGTTTTTGGCAGCAGCTTCCTTCCAGTTATCGAGCGAGAAATGCTCTACCCAGGCGTCAAAGCGAGAGCCCGAGCGCCAAGCATCGATGATGACGGGCGTCATGTCACGACCGGCGCGGGACAGCGCGGCCTCGATGAGCGAGGTCTCGGCATCGTGGTAATGCACGCGGACGGCACGGTTGCGAACGCTCGTGATAAGCAGCTTCTGGCGACGCTTGACGTCGTCGTAGTCGAGCTGCGGGCACCACTGGAACGGCGTGGCAGCCTTGGGGATAAAGACCGAAACCGAGATGGATACCGAAATCGAGCCGCGACGAGCCTTGGGCACCACGGAACGACCGAGCTCCAGCACGTGATCGGCCAGATTGGCGATGGCCACGATGTCCTCGTCGCGCTCGCCGGGAAGGCCCATCATAAAGTAGAGCTTCATGCGGTTCCAGCCGGCCTCGAAGGCCGCCTTGGCCGCACGGTCCAGGTCCTCCTCGGTCACGTTCTTGTTAATGATGTCGCGCATGCGCTGGCTGCCGGCCTCGGGCGCGAACGTCAGGCCGCCCTTCTTTTCGCCGGCGACCGACTCGGCCATATCCACGCCAAACGAATCCAAGCGCTGCGACGGAATAGACACGCGAATACCCGTATCTTCCAGGCGACGGTTGAGCCTGTCAAGCACGTCACGAATGCAGGAGTGGTCGGTCGTGGAGAGCGAGGTCAGCGACACCTCGTCATAGCCGGTCTTTTCCAGACCCTGAATCACCGACGAGACGATCTGGTCGGCCGAACGCTCACGCACCGGGCGATACGTCATGCCGGCCTGGCAAAAACGACAGCCGCGAGCGCAGCCGCGCAGAATCTCGATAGACAGGCGGTCGTGAACCAGCTGCGCATAGGGCACGCACGACTGCGACAGCGGATTCGTGGCGCCGAAATCCTCGACGACGCGTTTGTAGACCACGGTCGGCGCATCCTTGCCCTCGCGCGGCACGGTGTAGCCGTGCGGCGAGCAGGGCTCGTCGTGACGAACCTCATAGAGCGACGGCACGTAGTTGCCGGCAATGGATGCAAGCTGCTCAACAATCTGCGCGCGCGGAACTCCTTCGTCGCGCAGGCGGCGATGCAGCTGGCAGGTCTCGAGCAGCGATTCCTCGCCCTCGCCGATGAGGATGGCATCGAAGAAGGCCGCGTACGGCTCGGGGTTGTACACCGAGGGGCCGCCGGCGATGATGATGGGGTCGTCTTCACCTCGGTCGGCCGCTAACAGCGGAATGCCAGCGAGGTCGAGTGCCTCGAGGAAGTTCGTCACCGCCATCTCGTGCGGCACATGCAGGCCGACGATATCAAACGAAGCGACCGGCGCTGCACCCTCGAGCGAGAGCAGCGGAATGCCTGCCTCGCGCATAGCGTCACCCATATCGGGCCACGGCACATAGCCACGCTCGCAGGAGATGCCCTCGGCCTGGTTAAGGATGTTGTAGAGGATGGCGATACCCTGGTTGGGCAGACCAACCTCGTACACATCCGGGTAGATCAGGCAGCAACGGTAGTCGGCATCGGCCTTGGAAAGCGTGCCCCACTCGTGATCGATATAGCGACTCGGCTTTTCGACCTTGGCGAGCAGCGGCTCAATTAAATGAAAGCAGTCTTGATACGGAACGCGCAACGGAAAACCCCTAAGCAGCGAGATCGGATGCGTCTTGGTAGGACGCCATAGGACGGGTAGCACCCGCGACCGTGGTCACCAGATCGCGAACGCGGGAGAACGTGGCAGTGACCACCTCGTTGGCACGGCTGTAGTCGACATCGCGCTCGTAGAGCGAAACGAGCGCACGGCCCATGCCATAGGTGCCCGCGGCAGCAGTGAGCGCCTTGACGGCAAACCCAATATGCGGCGTCTGCTTGACGAGCGCGCGGGTGACCGCGCGGATCACAAGACCGCCGGCAAGCACGCCCGCGACCTCGTAGCCGCGCTCAGGCTTAATGCCGCGTCCAAAGACGGCAGCGAGCTCAAAGAGCATGCCCACCTGCGCCAGCGCCATAACGGGATAATCGGCGCCCGGCAAAAACACCAGCGCACCGGTCGCCATATTGGTGAGCGCGCACGAGGTGATGATACGATTAGCTGCCGCGATGCGCATAAAGGCAAAATTCGCCGCAAAAGCCGTTTCCTTGTCGGTGCGATCGAGAATCCAGCGGGCAAGCGTCTCGAGCAGATACGTCTTATCGGTTGCCGCCACCACGCCGAGCATGGGCGTGGATTCCTCGATAAACGGCACCTCCACAGCAGACTCGGCAAGCACGCACACGGGGGCGCCGGCGATCACGAGCTCCTGCACGGCACTCTCCAAGCGGTCGGAGCCGCACGAGAGCACCAGCACCACATCGGTATCGGTCTTTGGAGCAATTCGCTCCTCCCCCAGACGCTCGACGCGCACAATGCCCGAGGTCGTCTGCGGCACAAAGGCGTCACGCACCGTCTCGGCCAGAAAGCGCGAGGCGGACGAATCCAAATAGACCGAGACGCGCACCGGCGTATCGGAATCCTTCTTAACGGACGCGCCCATCTTAAAAGCGCGGGTCAGCTTATCTACGGGAATTTTCATAGCAAACCCCTCCAGCGGTTACGCGGCGCCCGAACGATGCCGCCATATGGATTGTACGATACCCACCGTCAGCAGCTGAATCATCATCGAAGACGAACCGAAGCTAATAAACGGTAGCGGAATACCGGTAATCGGCATCATGCCAATGCACATGCCGATGTTTTCGAAGGTCTGGAACGCCCACATGCCAACGATGCCCACACACGATAGGCGCAAGAACAGCGACTCACACTTAAAGGCGACGCGAATCGTCGAAAAGATCAGCAGCACGTAGAGGCACAGGAGCAAAAAGGAACCGCAAAAGCCAAAGGTCTCGGATAGGAAGGCGAAGACAAAGTCGGTGTGGAACTCAGGAAGAAAGCCGCCGGCCGACTGCGTCGCATGGCCCAAACCCTTACCAAAGAAGCCGCCCGAGCCAACGGCGATAAGCGACTGCTGCAGGTTGTAGGCATCGTCCGAATCGGCATTATCGGGGTCGATAAAGACCGTCAGGCGGTTCATCTGATACTGCTTGATGAGCACATCGTGGCCGAGCAACGAATCAAAGACCGAATCGAGCGCCAGGACGAGGGCCACCAGGCCCACAAGCAGGGCCAGGGTCGACAGCACCCATTCGCGGCGCGCACCGCTCATGCAGATGACGATGGCGCCCGAGACCAGCACGACCAGGCCCGAGCCCAGGTCGCCCATGGCAACGACGGCCAAAAACGGGATGGACAGCATGCCGCAGAGCTTGACGTAGTCGCGAACGGTATCGATGCGGCCGTTATACTGCGAGCCAAGCGTGGCGATAAAGAAGATGGTGATGAGCTTGGCAAGCTCGACCGGCTGGAATGTCAAGCCGATACCGGGAATCTTGATCCAGCCTGTCATGCCCAGACCGCCCGTATAGGACAGACCCGGAATCTTGGGCGAGAAGATCACGATCAGGTCGATGACGAGCAACGCCGTCGAGAAATTGGAAATACCGCGCAGGTCGGTACGCCAGACCAGCACCGCCAGCAACGCCCCGATACCAATTCCCAGCAGATGGCGTGAGAACGAAGCATCGGCCTTAAACTGCGAAGCCGACCAGATAATGATGGCACCGTAGGCGACGAGCGCCACTGTGGCCACGAGCACACCGATATGCACCTTTTGGCGAAACGTGCCGCGCGAGGCCGAAAGTTGCTTGTTGACACGGTCCAGGCTGCTGCGAGAGCCGGTCTTGGTTGAACGGAACAGATCCGCCGGAGAAAAAACCATCGCAACCTCCTATCGAACCGAAGAATCGCCCGAGGCCGAAGAGGTATCGGGCTCGTCATAAATCACGCCGAGCACATCGCGCACGACATGCATCGCGGTATCTGAGCCACCGCCGCCCTGCTCCAGGACAGTAGCGATGACATACTTGGGATCATCGGCCGGCGCATAGGCGCAAAACCACGCGTATTCGTCCTCGCCGCTTTTCTCGCCCGTGCCCGACTTGCCGTACACCTGCGGCGTCAGGGTGCCAAAGTGAGCCGCCAAGGACGTCGATGCCGTGTAAATCACGTCGTGCATGCCGTTGCGAACAAGAGCCAAATCCGAATCGCTGTTGATCTTGGCCTCCAGGCGCTTCTTCTTGCCCTTGCCGTTGTACTTATAGGCATCGCCGTCGCCATCGCGCGACACGGCAGACAAAAACACGTGAGGCACGTACTGTTTGCCGCCGTTGGCAAGGCCCATGTAGGCGCATGCCATCTGCAGAGGCGTCACCAAAATGTCGCCCTGGCCGATGGCGATGTTGGTCATATCGCCGGCATTCCACTTGCGGTCTTCGGCAGAGGCGTCGGTAAAGTACGACTCTTTCCACTCGGCATCGGGAATACGGCCCGCGCCCTCACTCGGCAGATCGATACCGCAGGTCTTGCCTAGGCCCCAGCGACGAAAGACCTCCTGCAGCCCCTCGGAATGTTGCTCGTCATAAAAGAACGCCTTGCCCATGTCGTAGAAGACGGGGTCGCACGAGTTGGCGATACCCGACTGCAGCGTCATGGTGCCGTGGCCAGACGTCAACCAGCAGCGCTTGCCCCAAGCCTTGCCCAAGCCCGTCCAATAGCCCGTGCAGTTGGTTGTCTGTGTTGAAGTGTAGGTTCCAAACTCAAGACCGGCCAGTGCCGAAAGCGGCTTGATGGTCGAGGCCGACATGTACTGTCCGCTAATGGCGCGGTTGAGCAGCGGGTGCGAACCCTTGTCATCATTGAGCTCGGTCCACACGTCATTTGAGACGCCGCCGATAAAGACGGAAGGATCGAACTTGGGCTCGCTCGCCATGCCCAGGATCTCGCCATTGTTGGGATCGAGACACACCACAGCGCCGTTGCCGGCATTGCTGTAGCCAGTGGTCTTGGCAAGCTCGATGGCGCTCGCCAGCGCCGTCTCACAGGCCTGTTGAATCTTAAGGTCGAGCGTGAGCTTAATGTCGGAGCCGGCCTTGGCGGGCACGGCGCCGGCCTGACCGGTCACATTGCCCGAGGCATCGACCTTGACGGTCTGCTCGCCACGAATACCCTGCAGCAGGTTTTCGTAGTAGCTCTCAACACCCGCCTGGCCCACGATATCGCCCGACTGGTACGTAATCCGGCCAGCAGAAGCATCATCATCGCCAGAGGTTTTCTTATTCTGGGCCTCGAGCTGCTCGGAGGTAATGGTGCCGGTATAGCCCAAGATATGGCATGCCGTCTCGCCATATGGATACTGGCGCTCGGTACGCTCGGCAATCTTGACGCCCGGGAACTCGCCGGCGTGCTCATGAATATAGGCAACCGTGGAGCGACGGACGTCCGTCGCGATGGTATGCAGGCTCTGAGCACCCTCGGAATTGTCCTGGATATTGCGCAGAACCGCCACGTAGGGCATACCGAGCACGTTGGCAAGATGGCGAACCAGAACCTCATCCTCGGCAAGGTCGCGGTAGGCCACGACAGCAAGTGAGGGACGGTTCTGGACAAGTGCCACGCCATTGCGGTCGAGGATGCGGCCGCGCACAGCGGGTGTGGTAACGGTGCGCGTCTGATTGCTATTAGCCTGCTTTTCGTAATAGTCCGACGAGACCATCTGCATGCCCCACAGCTTGACGGCAAGCGCCGCGAACATCGCGCCCACACCCGTGGTGAGGATGGAGAAGCGGCCCTTAAAGGCGGTCGCCGCGGTATTGCCCTCGCCCTCGGTGGCGCGCGGGGCCGTTCCATGCTGCGTATCGTAGGTAAAACGAGAATCGCCGCGACGCATGATGACCAGCGCGACCACGATGGCCACTACCAGCACGATACCGGCGATAATAACCGTCATCTGGGAAGACATCTACAGGCCTCCCCTATTTGAGCTTGCGGGTCTTGGGCTTAAAGCGCATGCCCGTCTGGCGTCCGCCACGTGCGGAGAATCCATAACCGGACTGCGGCACGACGCCGGACATCAAAAACGGAATGGCAACCAGACCCGTCAGGATCGAAGATGGCAGCGCATGGCCGAAGAGCGCCACGACAAAGCTCGTCTCCAAACCCATAAACAGCAAGATGATGCTGTAGATCACATTAATGACAAGCGCGAAGGCACCCACAGTGATGCCGCGCGCGCTCGGGGTACCGCCCGTCTGACCGGCGGCGCTATGCACCAGGGCAAAAGAACCCACGGTCAGCAGGAGCGACATAACGCCCACCGGCACGGCAGCGGAAAGGTCATAGAACAAGCCGCTGCAAAAACCGCACACGACGGCACGGGTCGGGTCGCCCGAGAACACGCTTAAGCACACCAGGATAATCATAAAGTTGACGCGACCGCCCGCAATGGAGATCTGCGGTGCCAGGCCCGCCTGCAACAGCACGCACACGATGGCGGCGATTACAAACGTGCGGGAGCTCATCCCCTGCTCGTGTAGATCCATGGACATGCCCCCTATTCGCTCGAGCCGGAATCGGTCGTCTCGGACGTGTCGGAACTGTCATCCGGGCTCTCGTCCTTCGTCTTGGTCGCAGCATCGCGCGACGTTCCCTGCGGCGTGCTGTTGGCCGTGTTCACGTCCTCATCCGAGGCCGACTGTTCGTCGGTCAGCGAGGTGATGACCAGCACTTCCTCGTTGTTCTCGGCCGTCGTCTGGGCGCGCACCACAATGGTGTAGTACACGTCGTTTGCCGATTTCTCAACCGACGAGACGGTGCCGAGCGGAAGACCCTTGGGGAACACACCGCCAATGCCCGAGGTCACGATGATGTCGCCAACCTTAACGTCGGAATCGACGCTCACATACTCAAGACGCAGCGTGCCGTCAGCCTGACCCTGCAGCATGCCCTGGGCGCGCGTGTCCTGCACCATAGCGGACACGCCCGAGTTCTCGTCGCCAATCAGGCGCACGGTGGACGTCTTGGCCGAGACTTCGATGATCTGTCCGATAACACCAGCCGAACTCGTCACAGGCATGTTGATGGTAAGCCCGTCTGTAGAACCCTTGTCGATGGTGACGGTCGAGGTCCAGGCATCGCCCGAGGCGCCGACGATACGAGCTGCAGTGGACTTGAGGTTGTAGGTCGACTGCAGACCGACCAGACCCTCCAGTCGCTCGGCGGTCTTTTGAGCCTCGGAGAGCTCGGCGACCTTAGAGGTCAGCTCCTCGTTTTGCTTCTTAAGCTCGTCAAGCGTGTCCTGCGACGCCGTAAGGTTAGAGAACACGTTACCGACCGCATTGAAGGGAGCCGCCACAGCCGAGCCCAGAAAACGCACCGGCGAGGTAATCGTCGTCACGCCCGAACGCACGGCATGAATCGGCCCCGTCTCGCCCTCGCGAATGTAAAACGTGAGCAGCAACACCGAAATCAGGCTGAAAACAATCAACGGGCGCATACCCGTTGATTGTCGCTTGGTATTCAGATTTGTGGAGAAACCCGAAGATCGTGCCAAATGGAATCCACCTTTTGGAAATTAAGCATTGGTCTGGACGAAGCCGCCATCAAACGCATTGGCCTCGAGCACGCGGGCACAGCCGTTAACAACGTTATCGAGCGCCGTGGGGCTGACGTTGACCGAAACGCCGGTCTCATCGCGCAGGCGCACGTCGAGACCGCGCAGCAGCGCGCCGCCACCGGTCAGCAAAATGCCGTAGTACATAAGGTCCGAGGCAAGATCGGGAGGCGTAGCGTCGAGTGCGTCCTTGACGGCCTTGGCCATCTCGTCGAGCGGCTTGTTGAGCGCGCGACGAATCTCCTCGCTCTCGATGCGCACGGTCTTGGGCAGACCGGTGATCACGTCGCGGCCGTTGACCTCGACGTCGAGCTCGTCCTTGAGCGGCACGGCGGAGCCGACCTTGATCTTGATGTCCTCTGCCGTACGCTCGCCGATGGCCAGGTTGTAGGCATCGCGAACGTGCGTGAGGATGGCCTGATCGAACTCGTCGCCGGCAATACGGATGGACTGCGAGACGACGATGCCGCCCATAGCGATAACAGCGACCTCGGTGGTACCGCCGCCGATGTCGATGACCATGGAGCCGGTGGGTTCCTCGACGGGCAGGTCGGCGCCGATGGCAGCCGCCATGGGCTCTTCGATCAGATAGGCCTGGCGGGCACCGGCCTGGATCGTGGCCTCAAAGACAGCGCGCTTCTCAACCGACGTGACACCGGAGGGAACGCAGACGACAACACGCGGACGCGGAGTCCACGGATAGCGCTTCTCGGACGCCTTATCGATAAAGTAGCGAAGCATGGCCTCGGTAACATCGAAGTCGGCGATGACGCCGTCCTTCAGGGGACGAACGGCCACGATGTTGCCGGGCGTACGGCCGAGCATGCGCTTTGCCTCGATACCGACCGCCAAGATGCGCTCGTCGTTCTTGTCGATGGCGACAACGGAGGGCTCGCGAATGACGATGCCCTTGCCGCGCACGGAGACAAGCGTATTTGCGGTGCCGAGGTCGATGGCAAGATCGCCCGCATAGCTACCGAAGAACATATCCATCAAAGAAAACAACGCAACTCCTGATGTGTTGGATGATTGCTGGAAAACTACTAGCTCATCATACTAGCGCAAGCCCGGCACCTCACTTGCGGTGAAGCGCCGGGCAAAGCTAAATCCCATAAGGTCACTACTGGTTGTCAGCAGCCGAGAAATCCATATCGAGCGAAGAAACGGCCCAGCCGATATGATTGTCGGAGCGCACGAATTTGACGGTGTACTCCTGCTCGCCGCCCTTGGACAGCGATGCCTTCACCTTAGCGGTCGTCTCGGTCATGGACTGATCCATGCCCTCGACGGACACGGTGGCACCCTGCGGAATCGAGGAGATGATCATCGACTTAGCGTCCTCGGACAGGCTCGAGGCCAGGCAAGACTCGGCCTTTGCGGTGTCACCGTCACCGGCAGCCTGGAACAGATCGGTAACGACAGACTCCTGAGACGGGAAGCCAAAGCCGCGCGTGTAGGCAAAGCCCAGACCGCCCGCGGCGATCAAAATGAGCAGAAGCAGCACGATGAAGACTTTGAGGCCCGTGTGGCGATGGCGGCGACGGACCTTGGCCTGCTTACGATCCTGACGGTCCTGCTGGACCATCTCGGACTCGGACAGCGTAAAGAAGCCGGTGTCCGAGGGATCGGGCATAAACTGACCGGTCGCGCCCGTAGGATCGAGCGGATCGACGGCAGGAGCGTCCATCGCGGGCGCCGGAGCCGTGGCCATAGCCGTCTGGGCAGACAGCGCAGCAAGCGAATCCTGCACGCGGGCAAGCTCATCGGCCTGCTCGGAGGTGAGCTGGTAGATGCCATCGGCAGTAGCGGCGTTAAAGGCGTCGAGTGCGTCGGAGGGACGGCCGGCGGCAGAAAGCGCCTGACCCATGCCGGCGTTGAGCGCACGCGTGTCGTCGCGGGGGCCGGCAAAGTCGATAGCCGTGCGGTAGGTCTCCACGGCATCCGCCGGACGGCCGAGCTTAATGAAGCAACGACCGAGCTCGCCGAGTGCGGCGGCAGGAGCCGGATTGGCGCCGTCGATGGCAGCCTGACGGAAGGCGGTTCCCGCGTTGGCATAGTCGCCCGATTGGAACAGCGCATTGCCCAGACCCAGATAGGCCTTGAACGGCGTGGCATAGGAAGCATCCTGCGTAGCAGCAGAGAACGCCTGAGCGGCCGTCGTGTAGTCGCCCACCGCGGCGAGCGCCTTGCCGCGGTTGGTGAGCAGCGCGCCGCGCTTGCCGTAGGTGCCGTCGTTGAGGGCGGCGGCATAGGCCTCGGCGGCCTCGGCATACATGCCCAGGTGCATCAAGGCGTTGCCACGAAGGTGGTCGGCCTCGCCCATAATCTCATCGGGAGTCTTTGCCGCCCCAAGCATCTGGGCTGCAGCGGAAAAATCACCCGCGCGGTAAGCGGCGCGGCCCTGTTGGATCAGCTGGCTATTCAAGGAAGTCCCCTTTACTCGTGAACGATCTCGACATGAACGATCTCGTCGCCGGCACGCAGCTGCGAAATCACATCGAGACCCTCGACCGTGGTACCAAAGACGGTGTAACCGGAATCGAGGTTATGCTGGGCACCCAGGCAGAAGTAGAACTGCGAACCCGCGGAATCGGGGTCCATGGAGCGCGCCATGGCAAGGGCGCCATCGACATGGCTGTTGCGCGGATTGGTGGCGAACTCGCCCTTGATGCAGTAGCCGGGGCCACCGGTACCGGGCATGCCGTCGGGGCCCTCAAGACCGGCGGCGACGTCGGCGCCGGACATGTCGCGGGTATTGGGGTCCCCGCCCTGGATAACAAAACCGGGCACATAGCGATGGAACTTAAGGCCATCATAGAAGCCCATCGTGGAAAGCTCGCAGAAGTTCGCGACATGAATGGGAGCGCCCTCGCCGTCAAACTTGACCTTGATGGTACCCTTCGACGTCTCGATTACGGCGCACTCGTCGCCGACAAGCTGATACTCGGGCGTGTAGAGCTCTTTCTTAAAACCAAACATGTGGTTCCTTCCTCGTGCGTTTAAAGCATATTTGTACGAATTGTAGCAATAAGCACGGGCTTACATCAATTGCGCACGTAGGTTATGCCGACTATGGCGAACTAATTTTAGGAACGCTGCTGCGGCTTCCAGGAACCCACATTGGCATCGTACTGGTTCAGCGCGCTGTTGCCACCCTGCGCGATGGGCGCCAGGATCTCGCTTTGGTGGGAACTCATCGACTCGCCATCGGGAATGGCCAGCGAGATATCCCAGCTCTGGCAGATCACGTCAACGCGCTCATACATCCACTCGGCAAGCTGCTTTAAGTGGGCGATGTCATCCGCATAGACCGTATCGTCCTGGTACTTAAGGTTGTTGAGCTCATCTTGCGTCTTTTTGATCTGGTCGCGCAGGGCGTAGGCACTCTGCGACAGCTCCTGACGGGTGGACAGCGGCGTTCGGAGATAGCCGTTGTTAAAGGAATCGATGACCTCGCCGATCTGGTCCTCGTCAGCGTAGGACACGATGGTCTGATACAGACCGTCGAGCCTGGTATAGAGCTGATCATCGGTGAGCACGGTTTCTTCCTGGACCACCTCCGCAGAATCGTCCTGCTTGGTATCGTCCTCAGTGGCCTCGCCCTTTTGGCGCGTGGGGAAGGTGGTCTGTGCAGCTTGGCCAAACTGGTCGTAGAAGCCGGGCATAACACCCATGGGATCGGTCGTCACGAACCAATAGGCACCGCCGCAAACGACGGCAAGGACCGCGATTACGATAAGCGGCTTGGGAATATGACGCTTGTGCTTGTGATAGGCGTCCTCGTCGGGGTGCACCTTGCGCTTGGGTTTTTGAGCATCGTCATGCAGGGAAACGGGCATGGGAATATCGACCTTGGGGATACCGAAATCCTTATCGAAAGCCGGCAGCACGCAGGTCTCATTGGGGTCGGCGGCGTCCGAAAGCACCGCAGCGGCAGAGGCCGGCGCATGCGGCACCTCGGTATCGATCTGCTCTTGCGTTAGGCGCGGAAAGCCCGCCGTGCGGCCCGCTGCCAGGTCGGATGCGGCCGCGTCCTCGGAGAGGATACCCGGAGCGGGGCGTCCGCATTTGGGGCACGTACGATCATGCGGAGAAAGACGGGCACCGCAGCCCTCACAGAACACGAACTCGGTGTGCTCGGGACCATCGCCCGGACCCACATAGGCGTTGCAGTAGGGGCAGAACGAGGCGCCGTCCTCGATGGTCTTAAGGCAATGCGGACAGATCACGGCATCCTCTTTTCGAAGCAATTCAAACAATCGAGGTTAGAGCATAACATCGCCAAGGCCCCACAGGAGCAAGGCACCAATTCAACATCGCCAGGGCGCGTAGTTACTTCTTCTTTTTGCTCGGCATCGAGACTTTGATGCCTTGGGCGGACTTGGTTACGCGGGAGCGCTTGACTCCGGTACTCTTCTTTTTCTTGGGCTGGGCCTGGGCCACGCCCTCGAGTGCGCGGGCCTCGGCCTCACGAACGGTGCGAGCTTCGCGGCGCTGCGCCATGTCGGCGGCGACGCGCTTGGCAAAACGCTCGGCCGTCGAACCCGTCGAGCTCACCTTGCCGCCACCGCGACCCAAGCGGACGCGCACACCGCGGCCAAAACCAGTTGCGGCATGACGACGACGCGGCTTGAGCGAATCCATCATCGTGGCGAGCTTAAAGAACACCGAGCAGGTGATGACCACGATGACAGCCAAGATAACCATCTGGCCCATCGACAGGTTGGCAATAGACAGCAGCTTCGGGAATCCGATAACGCCCGTCAGGATGCCGGCAACTACAAACACAAAGAGCGCCACACGTAAGGGCGTGAGGGGCTGCGAGATACGCCAGATCAGGCTGACACTCGCCGCGCACGACGTAAGTAGGCACATCGTAGACAGCGTGAGCTGGTTAAAGCCGAACACGCGCGCCACAAAGATATCGAGCGCCGCGGCCAAAATGACCGCAAGCGACGCCGGCAGTGCCCGCTTGAGCACGTTCGTCAGGAACGACCCCTTCACGCGAGCATTGTTGGGCTCCAGGCCCAACACAAAGCCCGGCGCGCCAATGCAGAAGAAGTTGATGAGCGTCATCTGAATCGGCTCGAAAGGGTACGGCGGCAGTGCGATGCACAGCGCCGCCAGGCCCATCGAGAACAGCGTCTTAGTCAGGAACAGCGAAGCCGAACGCTGCAGGTTGTTGATGGAGCGACGGCCCTCGGCCACCACGGCGGGCATCGAGGCAAAGTCGTTGTCGACGAGCACGATCTCGGCCACGTTACGCGCGGCATCGGAGCCGGCCGCCATGGCCACGGAGCAGTCGGCCTCCTTGAGCGCCAGCACGTCGTTGACGCCGTCGCCTGTCATGGCCACGGTGTGCGCGCGGCGCTTGAGCGCCTGCACGAGCTCGCGCTTCTGCTGCGGGGTCACACGACCAAAGACATGATAGCGGTCCACTGCGGCATCGAGCTTGGCCGGCGTATCGAGCGTCGTGGCGTCCACATAAGCGTCCGCCCCCGGCACGCCCACCACGCGCGCGATCGACGACACCGTACGCGGGTCGTCGCCACTGATCACGTTGAGAGTCACGCCCTGCTCGTTAAAGTAGCCGATGGTCTCGGCCGCCGAGGTACGGATCTCGTCGCGTATGGTCACAAAGCCCACGGGCTCGGCCTCGCCCACCATATCGCCATCGGGCGTAAAGCCGTCCACGCGCGCCACCACGAGCACGCGGCAGGTATCGGCAAGCTCGGCGACACGGTTCTCGACCTGCGAAAACGCACGCTCCGAAAGCACAAACTGCGCAGCGCCCATCACATAGGAGCCCTGCGCAAACGAAGCGCCACTCCACTTTTTGGAGGACGAGAACGGAATGACCGACAGCGGCTCAGATACCTCGACCGGGCGATCGGCGTAATAGTTGAGCAGCGCCTGGCAGGTCTCGTTGGCATCGGCCGAAGTCGCACGCGCCACGTTAGCCAGCGCAAAATCGAGCACCGTGGTATCGACGGGAACGGCGGCGTCGCTCTCCCCCGCACCCATACCCTCGACCGGCAGCGGATACGTACCCTCGACCTCCATGCGACCCGACGTGATGGTGCCCGTCTTGTCCAGGCACAGCACGTCGACGCGCGCGAGCGTCTCGATGCAGTAGAGCTGCTGCGCCAGCACCTTGCGGCGGGCCAGGCGCACCGTGGCGATGGCGAGCACCGACGAGGTCAGCAGCACCAGGCCTTGCGGGATCATGCCCAGCAGGGCGCCCACTGTGGACAGCAGCGCCGACGAAGGCACATGGCCAGCCAACAGCTCGGAGAAGCACCACGAAAGCGCGCTATCGCCTGGGGTTCCCGCGGCATCCCACAGCTCGCTCACACTCGAGGCAAACAACGCCAAACCGAGCGGGATCATGATGATGCTCGCAAAGCGCACGATGGCGTTAAGCGCGTTCATGATCTCGGAATTGACCTTTTTGACGTACTTGGCCTCGTTATTAATTTTGGCCACGTAGTTGTCGGCGCCGACATGGATCACGCGGGCGCGCAGCAGGCCCGAGTCGATAAAACTGCCGCTCATGAGCTCGGAACCGGGCTGTTTCTTAATAAGGTCGCTCTCGCCCGTCAGCAGGCTCTCGTTCACGAGCGCCTCGCCCGAAACCACCACGGCGTCAGCGGGAATCTGGTCGCCACGCCCCAGGCGGATGATATCGTCGAGCACGATCTGGTCCAGGTCGAGCTCCACCTCGGCGCCGTCGCGCACCGCAATGGCCTTCTTGGAGGTCAGCAGCGTGAGCTTATCGACCATCTTCTTGGAACGCATGGACTGAATGACGCCAATAGCGGTATTGAGGAACACCACGAACAGGAACGTCAGATTCTTAAACGAACCGGTCAAAATGACCAGGAACGCCAAGATCACGTTGATCAAATTGAACAGCGTGCAGAGGTTCTCGATGATGAGCTCTTTGACCGACTTGGTCTTGAGCTCCATGTTGCGGTTGATCTTACCGGCGGCGATGCGCTCCTCGACCTCGGCGGTCGAGAGTCCGCGCTCGATATCCGTTGCTGCCATACCACGTCCCATCACGTCGCGTCGGTATAAGAAAAACCGCCCGGACCATGCGAGGTTCGGACGGTCTCACGTTCGATGGTGCCCCATGTTGGATTCGAACCAACGGCCTTCTGCTCCGGAGGCAGACGCTCTAATCCCCTGAGCTAATAGGGCCAACGTATGGCATTATACCCAAGTGCACCACGGGCTATCAAAATAAAAGAAAAAGCTTTGCAATTCCGGGGAAGACGCGGCTCAACGGCCCACTTTAGAAGGCAAAAGCGAGTCAGATAGTATAAACTCTCATGCACCATATGTACACGGCTCGCGATGCGGGCCGTTTTTGCAAGGGTTATCCATCGAGGTGAGAGGCACACCATGATTGCAATTTTAAAAGAGAGCGCCAGCGACGAGGCCGTCAGCCATATCGTCAGCTGGATTGAGAAAAAGGGCCTGAAAACCGATGTCTCGCGCGGCGAGAATGAGACGATCATCGGCCTGGTGGGCGATACGACCAAGATCGACCCGTTCCTGCTCGAGTCCATGGATGTCGTCGAGCGCGTGCAGCGCGTCTCCGAGCCGTTCAAGCGCGCCAACCGCAAGTTCCACCCCGAGGACTCCGTCGTCGACTGCGGCCGCGGCGTCAAGATCGGCGGCGATCAGTTCCAGGTCATCGCCGGCCCGTGCTCCGTCGAGGGCGAGAACCTCATCCGCATCGCCCGCCGCGTGAAGGCCGCCGGTGCCACGATGCTGCGCGGCGGTGCCTACAAGCCCCGCACTTCCCCGTACGCCTACCAGGGCATGGGCCCCGCTGGTCTGGACCTGCTGTGCGAGGCGTCTGCCGAGCTCGACATGCCGATCGTCACCGAGATCATGGACCCGCGCGACGTGCAGGTCTTCCTGGACAAGAAGATCGACGTCATGCAGATCGGCGCCCGCAACGCCCAGAACTTCCCTCTGCTCAAAGAGGTCGGCAAGACCAAGACTCCGATCTTGCTTAAGCGCGGCATGTCCGGCACGATCGATGAGCTGCTCATGGCCGCCGAGTACATCATGAGCGAGGGCAACGACAACGTCATCCTGTGCGAGCGCGGCATCCGCACCTTCGAGACCCGCACCCGCAACACCTTCGACCTCAATGCCGTGCCGGTGCTGCACCACCTGTCGCACCTGCCCGTCGTCGCCGACCCCAGCCACGCCACCGGCTACACCCGCTACGTTGAGCCCATGGCGCTCGCCGCGACCGCCTGCGGTGCCAACGGCCTGGAGATCGAGGTCCACGACGAGCCCAGCCGCGCATGGTCCGACGGCGCTCAGGCCCTCACCCCCGATCAGTTCGACGACACCATGCGCCGCATCCGAGCCATCCGCGAGGTTGTCTGCCAAGAGACCATGGAGTAGCCCATGGGTACAGTGAGAAACGCGCGCGTTAACCAGGGCGGCCCCAAGTGCGCCGGCATCGTCGGCCTTGGCCTCATCGGCGGCAGCTTTGCCCGCGGCTATGCGCAGGCGGGCGTCCGCGTGCTGGCCTGGGATCCCGATGACGATGTCATGACGGCCGCCAGCATGGGCACCGTTGCCGGCGAGCTCAACGACGAGACGCTCGGCGAATGCGACATCATCGTCCTGGCATGCTACCCCGAGGCCTGCATCGAGTGGCTCGAGGCGCACGCCCAGGCACTCGCCGACGCCACCGACACCGAGGCCATCATGGGCCCCGTGGTGATCGACACCGTGGGCGTCAAGGGTATCGTGTGCGAGCGCGCCTTTGAGCTTGCCCGCGAGCACGGTTTTTATTTTGTGGGCGCGCACCCCATGGCGGGCACGCAGTTCTCGGGCTACGCACATTCCCGCGCCGACCTGTTCCAGGGCGCACCGCTCGTGCTTGTACCGCCCGCAGTGGACGATGCACTTAAGCTGGAGCTTTTGGGCCAGGTGCGCGAGATGGTACGTCCCCTGGGCTTTGGCAAGTTCAGCGTAACGAGCGCCGCCGAGCACGACCGCGTCATCGCCTTTACGAGCCAGCTCGCGCACGTGGTGTCCAATGCCTACGTAAAAAGCCCCACCGCCCAGGTCCACCACGGCTTTTCGGCCGGTAGCTACCGTGACCTCACGCGTGTGGCACACCTCAACCCGCAGATGTGGTCCGAGCTCATGATCGACGACGCCGACGCGCTCGCCTTCGAGATCGACCACCTGATCGACTCGCTCGGCGCCTACAGCCGTGCACTCAAGAACCGCGACCAGCGTTATCTTGAGAATCTCCTTGCCGAGGGCGATCGCATCAAGCGCTCACTCGACGACGAGAGCGCCCACTAGACCACCCAACACGCCAGGTCGAAAGGACCATAGCTTATGGCGATTACCATCGATATCGACACCGCACGCCCCTACCAGGTACACGTGGGCACCTTTTTGTTGGAGCAGGCTGGACCGCTCGTTCGCGCCACCGCCGGCGGCACTCGCGCCGTCATCGTGACGGACACCAACGTGGGTCCACTCTACCAGATGCCTGTTAAGCAGAGCCTGGAGGCGTCAGGCTATGAGGTAAGCATCTGCACCTTCGAGGCCGGCGAGGCACACAAGCGCGCCGAGACCTACGTTGCCATTCTTGAGTTTGTTGCCGAGCACGAGCTTTCGCGCTCCGACGTGATTGTGGCGCTCGGTGGCGGCGTCGTGGGCGACGTGGCCGGCTTTGTGGCCGCCACCTACATGCGCGGCTGCAAGTTTGTGCAGATCCCCACAAGCCTGCTCGCCATGGTGGACTCGTCGGTGGGCGGCAAGACGGCCATCGACCTGGCTGCCGGCAAAAATCTCGCCGGTGCCTTTTGGCAACCGAGTGTTGTTATCGCCGACGTGGGATGCCTTGCCACCCTCACGCCCGAGCAGTTCGCCGACGGCTGCGGCGAGGTCGTCAAGCACGCCGTAATCGCCGATCCGGAGCTTTTCGCCGAACTGGAGAAAACTCCGCTCACGCTGGAGCTGCTTAACCAGGACGTGGCCCGCGTGGCGCTCATCATCGCCCGCAATATCGACATCAAGCGCGCCGTGGTCGTTGCCGACGAGCGCGAGACCAACCAGCGAAAGCTGCTCAACTTTGGGCACAGCGCCGGACATGCCGTCGAGGCCTGCGAGCACTTTGAGCTGGGACACGGCAACTGCGTGTCAATCGGCATGGGCATCATCACGCGTGCCGCGGCCCTGCACGGCATTTGCGACGCCGAGCTGCCCGGTCGCATCGAGGAGCTCTGCGCCCGCCATGGCCTCAAGACCCGCTGCGAGCTATCGGCCGACGCCATCTTTGCCGAGGCGCTCCACGACAAGAAGCGCGCGGGCGACACCATCGACCTGGTGATTCCGCACGGCATTGGCCGCTGCAGCATCGACCGCACGCCGCTTTCCACTTTCCACGAACTCATTGCCGAGGGCCTCGGCCAGAAGGGAGACGCATCCGCATGCTAGCCCGCATCACCCCGTCCCCGCTCAAGGGCACCGTTCCCGCCATCGCGTCCAAGTCGATGGCGCATCGCCTGATCATCTGCGCTGCGCTTGCCAACGGCGCGACACACGTCACCTGCAATACCACCTGCGCCGACATCGAGGCTACGGTGCGTTGCCTTACGGCCCTGGGTGCTCGCATCGAGACCGTCGAGGACGGCTTCCAGGTCCACCCCACCATGAAAAGTGTTGAGCTTGGCCTGCTCAAGGCCCTTGCCGGCGGCACGCTTGACTGCGGCGAAAGTGGCTCCACGCTCCGCTTTATGTTGCCCGTCGCCTGCGCTCTGGGGGCAGAGGCCACCTTTGTGGGTCAGGGTCGTCTGGGCGCCCGCCCGCTCTCCCCACTCTCGGACGAGATCATCGCCGCCGGCTGCGACCTACAGGGCCTGGGCGGTTTTCCGCTCAAGACGAGTGGACGCATGCGCCCGGGCACCTTTGTACTACCGGGCAACGTGAGCTCGCAGTATATCTCGGGCCTGCTGCTGGCAGCCCCGCTGCTGGCCCAGCCCTCCTGCGTGCAGGTAACCGGCCTCATCGAGAGCCGCCCCTACATCAACCTGACGATCCAGGCCATGAAGGCCTTTGGCGTCGAGGTCAACGTCGAGCGTATTCCGGCCAAGGATGGCCAGCCCGAGGTCACGAACTTCCGCGTGAGCAGCGGCTCGTACCGTACGCCCGGCAGCGTAGCCGTCGAGGGTGACTGGTCCAACGCTGCCTTTTGGCTGTGTGCCGGCGCCATCGGCACCGACCCCATCACCGTCGAAGGTGTATCCCTGAGCTCCGCGCAGGGCGACCGCAACGTGCTTGCCGCGCTTTCGCGCTTTGGCGCCCGCATCGTGCGCTCCACCAACGCCGCCACCGTGCAGTCCGACAAGCTCGCCGGCTTTGAGATGAGTGCCCACGACATTCCGGACCTGGTGCCCGTCATCTCGGCCGTGGCCTCACTGGCACAGGGCCGCACCTTTATCCGCGATTGCGCCCGTCTGCGCATCAAGGAATCCGACCGCCTGGTCACCACCACCCGCGAGCTCACCGCGCTGGGCGCGCAGGTGCGCATTGCCGGCGATGACCTCATCATCAAGGGTGTCGATGCCTTCACCGGCGGCGAGGTCGATTCGCACAACGACCACCGCATCGCCATGATGGCCGCTATCGCCGCGAGCCGCGCCGCCGGCGAGGTCGTGATCCACGGCGCCGAGGCCGTCAACAAGTCCTATCCCGATTTCTTCGACCACTACCGCCTGCTGGGCGGCAAGGTCACACTCGAGGAGGAATAGCATGTCCTCGACCTTTGGCAACGTCTTGCACGTAAGCATCTTCGGCCAGTCGCACTCCCCCGCCATCGGCTGCTCCCTCGATGGCATTCCGGCGGGCATCGCCGTTGACCAGGAGCAGCTGCAGGCCTTCCTTGACCGTCGCGCCCCCGGTCGCGACGAGACCGCGACCAAGCGCCGCGAGGCCGACGCCGCCCAAATCATCGCCGGCGTGGTCGATGGGCACACCACCGGCGCGCCCATTGCCGCGATTATCGAGAACACCAACACGCGCTCCAAGGATTACTCCGAGCTGCGCCGCAAGCCCCGTCCGGGACATGCGGACTTCCCTGCGCGCATGAAGTATCACAACATGCACGATGTCGCCGGCGGCGGGCACTTTTCCGGCCGCCTAACAGCACCCTTATGCATCGCGGGCGGCATCGCGCTGCAGGCACTCGAGGCCCGCGGCATTAAAGTGATGGCGCATGTGGCGCAGATCGGCGGCATCTCCGATCTGCCGATGGACGACATAGTCTATCGCGAGGCCGACCGCAAGGCGATCCTTACGAACGATCTGCCGTGCATTGACGCCGCCGCAGCCGGCCGCATGCGCGAGGAAATCCTAGCCGCGCGTGACGAACTAGACAGCATCGGCGGCATCGTGGAGTGCGGCATTTACGGGCTTCCCGCAGGCATCGGCGACCCCATGTTCGACGGCATCGAGAACCGCATCGCGCAGATCGCGTTTGGCATTCCCGCCGTAAAGGGCGTGGAGTTTGGCATGGGCTTTGCCGTGGCCGCCATGCGCGGCAGCGAGAACAATGATCCGTATCGCATCGATGCCGAGACCGGCGAGATCGAGGTCGAGTCCAACAACGCCGGCGGCATCCTGGGCGGTATTTCGACCGGCGCGCCCGTCATGTGGCGCATGGCCGTAAAGCCGACGCCCTCCATTGGCCGTGAGCAGCAGACGGTGGACATGGACGCTATGGAAAATGCCGAGCTCTCGGTCCACGGCCGCCACGATCCCTGCATCGTCCCCCGAGCTGTCCCCGTAGCCGAGGCAGCCGCCGCCCTTGCCATCTGGGACGCCCTCCTCGAAGACGCCGCCCAGCGCTAACTACCCACCCCTCAACATCCCCCGACACGTGAAAGGGGTCTCCATGGACCTTGCTGACATCCGCCAGGCCATCGATGGCATCGACACCACGCTCCTCAACAGCTTTGTCGAGCGCATGGACATTGCCACCGAGGTCGCCAAGTCAAAAATCGAGATGGGCAAGGCCGTCTTCGACCCCGCCCGTGAGCGCTCCAAGCTCAACAACCTTGCCAGCCGCGCGCCCGAGCGCTACGAGGCGCAGACCATCACCCTGTTCCGTCTCCTCATGAGCATGAGCAAGGCCGAGCAGCAGCGCTATATCAACGAGCTCAAGGGCATCACGGTCTCGCAAAGGGCACACGCCACGGCCGAGGCCTTCGATACGCCCTTCCCCCAGACGGCCACCGTTGCCTGCCAGGGTGTTGAGGGCGCTTACAGTCAAATCGCCGCGTGCAAACTCTTCGATGTGCCCGACATCGCGTTTTTCGAGACCTTCGAGGGCGTTATGCGCGCCGTGCGCGACGGCTTCTGCGAGTTTGGCGTGCTGCCCATCGAGAACTCCACCGCCGGCTCAGTCAACGCCGTCTACGACCTGCTCGCGCAGTTCGACTTCCACATCGTGCGCTCGCTTCGCCTCAAAATCGACCACAACTTGCTCGTCAAGCCCGGCGCCAAGCTTGCGGACGTGCACGAGGTCTACAGCCACGGCCAGGCCATTGCCCAATGCGCCGGCTTTATCGAGGCGCACGACCTGCACGCCACCAAGTACCCCAACACGGCCATGTCGGCCGAGATGGTCGCCAGCTCCGAACGCACCGATGTTGCCGCGATCGCATCGCGCAGCTGCGCCGCACTCTACGGCTTGGAGGTACTGGAGCCCAACATCCAGGACTCGGACAACAACTACACGCGCTTTGTCGTCATCAGCCGCGAGCCACGCGTCTACCCCGGCGCCAACCGCACCTCGCTCATGATTACCACGGCCAACGAGCCGGGCGCACTCTATCGCGTACTCGAGCGCTTCTACGCGCTCAATATCAACCTCATCAAGCTCGAGAGCCGCCCCATCCCCGGGCACGACTTTGAGTTTATGTTCTACTTTGACCTGGACTGCCCCTTTAGCAGCAAGGCCCTCGATGACCTGCTCGATTCCATCGACGACGTGTGCGAGAGCTTCACCTACTTTGGCAGTTACACGGAGGTGCTCTAGATGACCGAAGTCGCCGCAACCCGCCCCTACGGCGTGCTGGGCCGCGTGCTGGGCCACAGCTACACCCCGACCATCTACAAGGAGCTCGCGGGGCTCGAGTACGTACGATTTGAGCGCGAGCCCGAGGACCTCCAGGCTTTTATGACGGGTGACGAATGGGAGGGCACCAACGTGACCATCCCCTACAAGCGCGCCGTCATGGAATACCTGGACGAGCTGAGTCCACTCGCCGAGCGTATGGGAAACGTCAACACCATCACGCGCCTGCCCGACGGCCGCCTGCGCGGCGACAACACCGACTACTTCGGCTTTCAGTGCCTAGTCGAGGAGCTGGGCGTTGAGGTCGCCGGCAAGAAGGCCCTCGTGCTCGGTGCCACCGGTGGCGCCGGCACCACTGCCAGCATGGTGCTCGGCGACCTGGGCGCCATCGTCGTGCCGGTCGGCCGCACGAGCGAAGTCAACTACGACAACATCGCGCAGCAGTCCGACGCCGCACTGCTCGTCAACTGCACGCCCGCCGGCATGTTCCCCCACTGTCCCGACGCCCCCTGCACACTCGAGGGGCTCAATGCGCTCGAGGGCGTTATCGACATTGTCTACAACCCCGCTCGCACGGGACTCATGCTCGAGGCCGAGCACCGCGACATCCCCTGCATCGGCGGTCTGCTCATGCTCGTGGCCCAGGCGGCGCAAGCCGTTGAGCGCTACACCGGCCAGGTCACTCCGCGCGAGCGCATTCTGGACGTAACGGAGCGCCTGTCACGCCGCGAACAGAACATCGCGCTGATCGGCATGCCGGGCTCGGGCAAGACCCGTGTGGGCGAGCAGATTGCCCTGCTCACGGGGCGAAAGCACATCGATCTGGATCGCGCCCTCGAGGAGCGCCTGGGCATGCCCTGCGCCGACTTTATCGTCGAGCGCGGCGAGGCGGCGTTCCGCGAACAGGAGACGGCGGCGCTGGCCGACATCTCCAAGCGCAGCGGCCTGGTGCTTTCCACCGGCGGCGGCGTGGTCACGCGCGACGAGAACTACCCGCTGCTGCACCAGAACAGCCAGATTGTGATGCTCAACCGCAAGCTCGACGAGCTCGCCCACAAGGGTCGCCCCATCACCGCCCGCGATGGCATCGACAAGCTGGCCGAGCAGCGCATGCCGCGCTACCGCGCCTGGGCCGACTACCTCATCGACTCGCGCGATTGCGCCGCCAACACCGCCCAAGCCCTCCTCGACACCCTCCCACCCGCTCTCTAACCAAAACCACCACAAAGGGGACAGGCGCCTTTGTGGTGGTTTTCCAATCGCAAAGGAAGCAACCATGAAAGCACTCGTCATCAACGGCCCCAACCTCAACATGCTCGGCATTCGCGAGCCGGGCATCTATGGCAGCGACAACTACGACCGCTTAGTGCAGATCTGCCAGGAAGCAGGCGCCACGCAGGGCTTTAACGAGGTCGAGGTCTTCCAATCCAACCACGAGGGCAGCATCGTCGACAAGATCCAGGAGGCCTACGGCAAGGTCGACGGCATCGTCATCAACCCGGCGGCATACACGCATACGAGCGTGGCGATCCTCGACGCCCTCAAGGCCGTCGCCATCCCTGCCGTCGAGGTACACATCAGCGCCGTAGAGACGCGCGAGGACTTCCGCCAGGTGAGCTACGCCCGCTTGGCCTGCTTCGCCACCATCACCGGCGAAGGCCTCCAAGGCTACGCTCACGCGATGGAGCTGTTGAGGGAACGTCTCGAAAAGTAAAATGCCAACCCCAACGAACAGTAGCGGCTTGCTCGCGCTCGGCTCCAGCAGCATACAAGACAAAAAAGCCCAGACCATCAAGCGGTCCGGGCTTAATAAACGATGGTGCTCCATGGCGGATTCGAACCGTCGACCTTGGGATTAGAAGTCCCCTGCTCTATCCAACTGAGCTAATGGAGCAAATAACCGCACGCCCAAGCAAGCGCAAACCTGTCAGGCGCAAGTAATTATAACCTAGTTGAACTGCTCGCGGTACGCCTTGCAGACCTCATCGACCGGGCCGTCCATGCGAAGGTCACCCTTCTCAATCCAAACGGCACGCTGGCAGATGCGCTCAACCTGCTCCATGGAGTGCGAAACGAACAGAACCGTCACGTCGCCGCTCTGGATAAAGTGCTGGATGCGGGCCTCGCACTTCTGCTGGAAGAACACATCACCGACGGACAGCGTCTCGTCAACGATCAGAATATCGGGCTCGGTAATCGTCGCGATTGCAAAGGCAATACGCGCCACCATACCCGAGGAGAAGTTCTTGAGCGGCATGTCGACAAAGTTCTGCAGCTCAGCGAACTCGATAATGCCGTCAAAGTTGGCGTCGATGAACTCCTTGGTATAGCCGAGCAGGGCGCCGTTCAGATAGATGTTCTCGCGGGCTGTCAGCTCGGGGTCAAAGCCGGCACCAAGCTCAATCAGCGGCGCGATGTTACCGTGCACCTTAACGCTGCCCTCGCTAGGCTCAAGCACGCCAGCGATAATCTTGAGCATCGTAGACTTACCGGAACCATTGGTGCCAACCAGACCGACAACTTCGCCGCGATGAATATCGAACGAGATGTGCTTAAGCGCCCTAAACTCCTCAAAGAACAGTTCGTGCTTGGCAAGCTTGATGAAGTACTCCTTGAGGTTGGTCAGCGACTCGGACGCCATGTTAAAGATCATGGTGACGTCGTCGACCTCGACAGCCAGAGGCTGCTCGCTGTAATCAACAACAGATTCAGTCATCACAGCACTCCTTAGATGTAGAGGATGAACTTGCGCTCGGACTTATGGAACACGGTGTAGCCAATAGCAAGCGCAAGAACCGCCCAAGCGACGCACATACCAAACGTCAAAAGCGAGGGCGTGGTCTGGAACAGAAAGATATCGCGCATAAACTGCAGGTAGTTGTACATGGGGTTCGCATACATCAAGATACGCACGAGATGCGGCATTTGCGCAATATAGTCAGTCGTCCAGAAGATGGGCGTAATATAAGTCCACGCCGTAATGACTACGCTCCACAGATGCATAACGTCGCGGAAAAAGACCGTAAGGGCAGAGAGCATCATGCCCAGGCCCATGCAGAAGCACATAAGCAGCAGCAGGCAAACCGGCAGCAGAATCAGGTGCCAAGAAGGCATAACGCGGAACCACAGCATGACGATGGCGACGGCGACCAGCGAGAAGGCAAAGTTCACCAGCGAGAAAAGCACTTTCTGCACCGGGAAGACCCAGCGGTGCACCTTAACCTTCTTGAGCAGAGGGGCAGCACCCACGATCGACGTTAGGGCCTGGTTCGTGGACTCGGACATGACGGCAAAGGTAACGTTACCCACGATCAAGTACAGCGGGTACATCTCGGGCGTCATTGATCCATTGCGGCCCTGGCCAAAAATCGTCGAGAACACGATGGCCATGACGATCATCATCAGCAGCGGGTTGAGAACCGACCATGCGACGCCCAGAACGCTACGGCGATACTTGATCTTAAAATCCTTGGTAACCAGCTGACGAAGGATAAACGCGTCCTTCTCAAATTCGTTCTTAGCAAACGTCGCAGGCAGACTGCGAGTTTCTTGTTGCTTTGTCTGATCCGACACGGATGCAACTCCTTTACTCGTAATCGTTGACAAACGAACAGTATAGACCCGACGGCCATGCAAACGATTCGCGCAACAAAACTGGAGAACTAACCCACATCTTAGGATGCCAAGTCCAAACGGCTATACTTTCAGGGATTGAATGTAAAAGGAGCATTGAGTGAATTCTGAATCCATCGCCGTCATCATCCCCTGCTACAACGAAGCCCTCACGATCGGCAAAGTCATCGACGACTTTCACCGCGAGCTTCCGCAAGCGACGGTCTACGTCTATGACAACAACTCGTCGGACGACACCTAGCACATCGCCACCGAACACGGCGCCACGGTCCGCTTTGAGCCCCGTCAGGGAAAGGGCAACGTGTGCCGCCAGATGTTTCGTGATATCGACGCCGATTGCTACCTGATGGTCGACGGAGACGACACCTATCCCGCCGAGGCGGCCAAAGCCCTCTGCGAGCCTATCCTCAACGGCACGGCCGATATGACCGTAGGCGACCGCCTTTCCAACGGCACCTACGCCGAGGAAAACAAGCGTGCTTTCCACGGCTTTGGCAACAATCTGGTCCGCGCCATGATCAAGTGGATCTATGGCTACAGCTTCGATGATGTCATGACCGGCTACCGCGCCATGAGCCGCCCGTTCGTTAAAACCTTCCCTGTGCTTTCCGAGGGCTTCCAGATCGAAACCGAGCTCTCGATCCACGCCGTCGACCACCGCTGGCGCATCAAAGATGTGCCCATCGAGTACCGCGACCGTCCGGAAGGCTCCGAGTCCAAGCTCAATACCGTGAGCGACGGCATTAAAGTCGTCGCGATGATCGGCACGCTGTTCAAGGACTACCGCCCGCTGAAGTTCTTCAGCCTCGTCGCGCTTCTGTTTGCGGTGATCGGCCTCGCCCTGGGCATGCCCATCGTTGTCGAGTATTTCCAGACCGGCCTCGTTCCGCGCTTCCCCACCGCAATGCTCGCCGCATCTTTCATGTTCCTTTGTGGCCTGAGTCTCGCGACGGGGCTTATCCTTGATTCCGTTGCAAAGGTTGAGCGTAAACAGTGGGAGGTCAACGTGTATAACACATATGGCTGCAGCATTCCCTCCAGCGCAAATAAAAACGAGAGGTAAGTCGCATGCCGCTCATTTCCATTGTCGTGCCGTGCTACAACGAGCAAGAATCGCTTCCGATCTTTCTTAAAGAGTTCGACAACGTCGTTCGTACCATGACGCAGCAAGACCCCGGCATCTCCTTTGAGGCAGTCCTCATCGACGATGGCTCGGCAGACAAAACGCTCGCCGTCATGAAAGCAGAAGCCGCGGCGGCGCATCCATACGCCATCCGCTGGCACTCTTTCTCGCGCAACTTTGGCAAGGAGGCGGCGCTACTCGCCGGACTCCAGCACGCAAAGGGCGACTATGTCGCCACCATGGACGCCGACATGCAGGACCCGCCCTCGCTCCTGCCGCAGATGTACGAGATCCTGCAGACCGAAAACTACGATAACGTCGCCACACGCAGGACCACCCGCGAAGGCGAGCCTCCCATCAGGTCGTTCTGCGCCCGTATGTTCTACAAGATCATCAACCGCATTTCCAAGGCCGACATCGTCGACGGAGCACGCGATTTTAGGCTCATGAAGCGACCTATGGTCAACGCCATCATCTCTATGGGCGAATACAACCGATTCTCCAAGGGCATTTACGGCTGGGTTGGCTTCAAGACCAAATGGCTCCCCTACGTAAACGTCAACCGCGTGGCCGGCGAGACCAAATGGAGCTTTTGGTCGCTGCTCCTCTATTCCATCGACGGCATCGTCGCGTTTTCCACGGCGCCGCTCTCCCTCGCCGCCCTCACGGGTATCGTTTTCTGTCTCATCGCCATCCTGGGATTCGTCGTCATCCTAGTAAAGACGCTTGTCTGGGGCGATCCCGTCGGCGGATGGCCGTCGCTCGCCTGCCTCATAACGCTGTTTGGTGGCATGCAGCTCCTGTGCCTAGGAATCATTGGCGAGTACTTGGCAAAAGCCTACTTGGAGGCCAAGCGCCGCCCCATCTATATCATTCGAGAATCCAACGAGGAATCTGATGACACGGCCCAATAACAGCACGCTCAAGAATGTGGCGTTCTACGCCGCCTGCTTCGCATTTTCCGTCGCACTCTTTGTCGCACTTGCAGTGGCAGGGCATGTCTACCCCTTTGGCGACAACTCGTTTCTCACCAACGATCTCAAATACCAATACATCGACTTCTTTGCCTGGTTCCGGCGCGTCCTTTTAGGCGAGGCAAGCCTTCGCTATTCCTTCTCGCAGGGACTCGGCATGAACACATGGGGGCTCTATAGCTACTACCTCGCCAGCCCCTTCAACCTGCTCTGCGCGCTGTTTCCCGCAGACAAGCTGACGCTCTTCGTGTTTGTTATCTCCGCGCTCAAACTGGGCTGCATCCACATCAGCAGCGCTTGGTATGTGCAAAAGCGCTTTGACCTACCCAAGCCCGCAGCATTCCTGCTTTCCCTCTCATTCACGTTTTGCAGCTGGACCATCAGCAACCTACGCAACCCGCTCTGGATCGATTGCCTCATCCTGCTGCCCATCTGCGCCTACGGATGCTACGAGCTCATCCGCAAGCAGCGCATGATCCGCCTCGTCATCGCAACGGCGCTCAATGTCATGTTCTGCTGGTATACGGCCTACATCAGCATCCTGTTCCTCTGCATCTTCGTATTGGTCGAATTTGTCGATTATGTTGCAGAAGAAGGTTTTAGCTGGAAGCTCATGCTCGATCGGGCCCTGCGATTCGCCGGGGCTATCGTGCTTGGACTGCTTCTGTCCGCCTGGACCTTTTTGCCGACCATCCTTGCCATGTCCAAGGGCGGTCCCGTTCTAGCACTCGGCCCCCTACTTAAAACCAACCTCAAGTCGCTCATCAGGGGCTTTCTTCCCTGCATGTGGGTAAGCAACGAAAGCACACCGCAGTTCTATTGCGGCATCGTCATGATGCTGCTTGCGGTGAGCCTGCTGGTTAACCGCACGGTTTCGATCAAGACGCGCATCGCAACACTCGTCGTCACGATAATCCTGGTCGCAAGCTCCGCTTTGAGCCCACTCGAGTACATCTGGTGCGGCATGCGCGTTCCCAACGGCTTCTACTCGCGCACGGCTTTTTTGCTGAGCTTCTTTGCGCTGTGGGCCGCAGGACACGCGCTGCAGGCGCTCAAAAACCAGCCCAAATTGCGTCAAGCCTATCGTCCCGTCGTCATCATGCCCCTCCTGGCACTAACCGCCATTGAGTTGTTTGCCAACGCCCATGTTATGTGGAACCAGCTGTACACAGGCTATTCCGAAAAAGCTAACAGCGCCTATGTCGCCACCGCAACCGACACTATCACGACCATTCAAGACCAGACTTCGGCGTCGTTCTATCGCATTGACCGCACAACCACACGCGTCGACAGCGCCGCCCTCAACGAAGGCCTGGCGCTTGGGTACAACCAGTTGTCTTCGTATTCGTCTGCCAACAACCCGCAGGCCATCGCACTGCTCAACTCCCTTGGATACAGCAGCGTCGGCGAATTCTCGACCCGTTATGCCGAGCCCATTCTCGCCGTCGATGCCCTACTGGGAGTCAAGTATGCCATTCCTGAGAACGCACCTGCGGGATACGTTTCGGCCAAGATGAATCAGGCCAACTCCACAAGCGCGGTGTACGAGAACCCCTATGCGCTCAGCATTGGCGTCGCAGCCTCAAGCGATATCCAAAACAGCACGCTGAAAAACGAGAACCCCTTCGAAAAGCAGAACGACCTCTACAGCAAAATCCTAGGCCGCGAGGTCAATCTCTATACCAAGATCGAGGCCGCGAGCACGGAGAATAGCGATAGCTTAAAGCAATGGAGCGTTACTGTTCCGGCAAGCTCCATCGGGTATCTCTACATCAACAAAGATGCGACCGCCGGCAGTTATTGGCCCGTCGCCCTCACCATCGACCAGCGAACAATCAAAAACGAGGCTTGGAGATTCGACAACAATATCCGACAGATTGCAGGCGCATCGGACACCCCGAGCCAGCATACGGTGGCAATCGGAGTCGCAGAGGGCTATACAGACATGCCCCAAGACAATGAGCCGGTCTTTTACGCCCTCAATCTGGACGTTTTCGAGCAGATTATTAGCGAGCTTAAGACGAGCGAGTTTATTTCGACGGTTTTTAAGGACGGAAGGATCGAAGGCGAGTATACCGCCAAGGATGACGGCAACCTGCTGCTGAGCGTTCCGTACGATGAGGGCTGGAACGTAACGGTAAACGGAACGGCCGCAGAACTAACGCCCGCCGCCGATAAGGGCTTGTCGTCCCTGAACATACAGAAAGGCGCGAATAGGATCGTGATGACCTACAAGACCCCGGGCGCCTTTACGGGGCTTGCAGTGAGTCTGGCGACCGCCACCGCCCTTGTTGCAGCGGGGCTATACGCCAGGCATAAGAAAAGCCGCCGTTAAAGAACGGCGGCTTTTACTCTCGAAAAGTTAATAGCGGCTAGAGCGTCTTGAGGTACTCCCCCAGCTCTTCCTCCCAGTCGGGCATGTGGAAG
>OKSA01000659.1_pt1 | contig 33679 bp, 57 predicted proteins | sample 1601181 | NCBI WGS metagenome assembly OKSA01 (sample SAMEA3541538, study PRJEB24748) | human gut metagenome | biome: human gut; feature: human-associated habitat; material: faeces | place: China | collected 2012
ATATAGGAGGGGGTGTAGTTTTTTCGACCCCTCCCCGGGGTGGTCAGGCTTCAGAATATTCTCTTGAAACCTTTCTATAACGATTCGTGAGATCAAGTCGAATGATGTCATCGATCGCTTGGCTCGTGATGAGCTCAATGTCACTGTCGCTCATGTCATCTGATACACGTGCAATGCGTGCTAGCAGCTCACGCGAGTAATAGCCATGCGATACGTCCCATGTATACCATTCATCTGGCTGTTCGAACGGGTTGAATGGATTGTCAACCGTTGTGATCATACTTTCTCTCATGCTTTGTCACCTGCCTTCACCTTTACACTGCTATTATTGGTCAGCGTAGATACCGACACGCCTACTCTATCAGCTACTTCGGCTAATGTGAAGCCATTGGATAGCAGTGTGTTGGCTAGGCTAATCTTGCTTGGAGTCATTCCAGCTTTAGCCTTAGGCATGGCTAGCTCCTCGACTCTGTCTTCATCTGCGTTCTGTAGAATCTCTTCAAGTGTAGTCTTAGATACCGCACCAGCTTGAATGGCTTCCCATTCTTTATCTGTTATCTTAACACGATACTTAGAAGCGCCTACTGCTTCACGAGCCTCTTTAATTTTAAGGCCTTTTAATTTCTTAATTTCTGAATCGGTCATGTCCGGATTAGCCAGTTTTGCAGACTCGACCATAGAAGAAGCAATTAATTGAGCTTGTCTCTCAAGAGGGGCATTCTTTTTAGCTGTGTCAAGCTGTTTTTTTAAAGACTCCACTTCTTCAGAATATTTAGAACGGGCCTCTTTATTTAGGGTGGGTTCTTTTACAGAAATGTATTCTTTACGAGCACGGTTCCCAAGAGCTTTCATGTGATTCGCATAATCGGCATAGACCTCTTCCATTGGAAGACCTTTTCCAAACCCCCCGCTCATTAAAGACCGGGCGTCTTTAGCTTCAAACATCTGGGTCGATGTTGTAGTCGGGGTCACGATTTTGCCAGTCTTTCTTGAGACATAGGGTTCGCTCCAAAGAGTGTATTCAGATTTTCCTGTTTCCTTGTTATACTTTAACCGGCCTTTCGCATAAACTTTTTCGCCAGTATCAGGATCAATTTCATAACGGCCAGTAGGATCTCTTTTCTCAACTCGTGTCTGGCCACTTGCTCTTGAAAGAAGTGTAGATACCGAGGTTGAGTATCGCCCGGTTTCAGGATCAGTGTGCCCCATGTATTTTTTCTTAAGAGCTGCTATGCCGTTCTCTTCATATGAGCGTTTATAATCCAGATTATGCTTACCGGTATCGATAATGACCATAGAATGACGAACCGCCCGAGCAATTTCTTCGTCAGTTGCTCCTTTCAATGTCATGTCTGTAATTAGATTCGAAGCCATGCCCATTTCGATATGTTCACGACGAGAACCCTTCTTCCATGCAGATTTCTCTGTGGTCCCAGGATATTCTAGTTTTGGATCGAAATTTTTCAAATCTTCAAGGGGCTTCTTAGTCTTAATGTTATGTCCCTTGGTTGGGATGCATACGACTGTGTCGCCGTCGAAGTCGGCGCCAGACAACTGTTCGGCAACTTTTGGGTGAATACCAACAGCATCGATAGCATTTCCCATTACCTTCTTAGCCTCGGTATTTTTATTATTAACAATTAACCTGGGGATTTCAAACTTACCACCATGCGGATAACGAATCAGCACGACCTCTTCACCGTTTTCTAGTGTAGGAGCGTAGATCTGATTCTCTTTCATTGACGGAAATGGCAATAAAACTTTAGTACCCTGCCTCGGCATTGCAGCGGCTTTAAGATCGACAGCGTCTTTGTCACAGGCATCAGCAAACTGTTTTAGCTCGTGTTTTTTAACGATTGGATTAGTGAGCTCCATAATCTCCTGGAACTGACTATCTTTGATGTCCTTGGTAAGCTTTAATTGTTTCTTAGCCAAGTCAACGGGCTGTTTTGCCAACATCTGAGAGGCCAAAGAACGAGACCATTTGTTCCAGTCTCCCTCTTCGTTCATAATGTTCAAAGCACCGCGCTGTCCGCCGGGTTTGATAGATACACCGAAAGGATTGATTGGATCGTCAGATTGCGGTTTATACACTTTTTCATCAGGCGTTCCTCTCTTTTTGTTTGTATTGTAGACAATATCATATCCTTCTGGAACTGAATCGCTATAGAATGCCATACCCTTCATATAGTATTTTCCATCAACGGCTACACGAACCTGTGCATACGATGACGAGCCCAAGTCAAGGTCTTTTACACCCCGTCTAAGCTCCAACGTACCATCTTTGTCTACGCCGCCATCTTCTGCGTAACGAATATAAACACGTTTTCCAGAGATCTGTTCTGGTGCACGAAGTTTCGTATACGTAGAACCGCCGTCAGTGGATGCTACGTCATCAATGTTGTGAATCTTGTCTTTATTCTGGATGACGTATTTCCATTCTATATCAGGCGGAGCAAGAACAGTTACAGTTGTCTTCTGAGTTCCATTGCCTGATACATTAGCAACCTGAATCTTATGACGTGTATAACCTTTTTCCTCCAACGCTGCAACAGCTGTGTCCAAACGGACTTTAGAAATGCCTAGATGTTTTTCAACACCCACTCCGACGTCGATCATTCCTTTGTTTTTGATCTGGTCCTCAAGCATATCCATGGTTGTCCCAAGCTCATCTTTACGGATCTTTCCTGAATCTTTAAGCCATCCGCGAACAGTAGACTCGTTAGTCTCCATTCTTTTAGCAATTGCGACATTGGACATGCCCTTATCTTTCAGTTTCTGCGCGTACATCACATTGAACTTTTTGATTTCGTTCGCAGCCAATGATTTCTTTGCTCTGAATTGAGTTGACGATAAGCCTATCGACTCCCAGATCTCACGATCACTCATACCTTTTTCTTTCAGTTCAGTAACATTCGACATAAAGTCTCTGCTTCGCTGAAAAGGGTTGTCACCAGATCCCCAAGGATATCGACCTGAGTGTCTAGGCGTTCCATAGTGCTCGATAACATCCGGATCGTCGTCGAGCGCGGAAATATAATTGTCATAGATCGCACACTGGTGCATGATCTCTTCGTCTGTCACGTGTCACCCCTCCTTAAGGATTTATTTTTAATTGTTCAAGAACCGAGTCAAACTTGATAATTTTATTCTCTATATCCATAATCCGCTCAGGAACCGGTTCGTGTATCAAAATATCATCATTCTGATAAATACGCAATTCGGCTTGAACGTCTTTTGGATTTTTGTCGTATTCCAAGCAGAATAAGGCCATGTAAATCTCAAGCTGTTCCATGTGAGCCGGTATAGCACCGGTCTTCAAATCGTGGATTCTTAAGAACCTGGTCTTTTCATTGTAACAGATTGCATCGGCCGTGCCGAAACAGTTATCTGAATAATATAATACAGTTTCTGGGCTCATACGATACTTAAGAGCGTCATTGACATACATGTTTAGTGTTGTATGCGTGTTCTTAAGCGGAACGCCTAGCTCAATTAGCTCTTTAGCCAAATTGTGTTTTCTCGTTCCGATCAGCTTGGCCATAGAATTATGATACCGAGCGATCAGTTGATCTTCGGAATAATTTAGCCAGCTATGCTGTGACGCCCCAAGGTACGCATGAGATCCCTCAAGTTTTGAATGCCTGTTCCATTTCATTGAGAATTACCTCCTTATTCTCTGGGAAAATAAAAGCGGCATATGACATGTCGCTGTACTTTGAAATATAATAGTCTTGATTCGGGCGATGTTTGGCTGTTTCTGTTTTTTTACATTCTAGCATAGCCCAATGCGGACCATACAGAACAATCAGATCTGGAACGCCCTGAATATAATTCGCATCGTTCTTGATTACTTCGCATCCTTTAAATCTTTCCTTCAGCTCTTTAATCAGGTTCGATTGGAATTTTGACTCGACCATTACATTTCACCTCCTTTGCTAAAGATAATAGAGATGGCATATTCTCCCTATCCTCTCCATTATAGGGGTTGTAAAAAGCGCGAAACAAAATACTGCCTATTTCTGTTGCATTTCATGGCAAAACAAAAGAGCCCGTGTAAATATCGCGAACTCCCTTGCTTTTGTCAATCAAAGATCGGGTAAAGATCTTTCACGTACTCGAATGTGTAACCTTTATGGGATGCTCTCATTCCTTGCAAGCAAAGATAAACACATCCTCGATTGCCATTGATACGATCGGCGGCCTCGTGATATGACGGAAAGATTTCATCTAGTTCTATGATTCGAACCATCTCGTGTCTTGGACGTCTGCCACGTCCGCCTAATCTGTAGCGAGCCAAAATATAATCACCTTGCTTTAAAACGGGACAAACTCTTCGTTGAAGAAATCCTCTTCGTTGAACTTCTTTTTGTTATTCAAAGCCCGGCGAATGTTCTGGTCAATTCCAGGAGCCGCTAGGTAGTAATAGAACAAATCCTTGAATGGAGTATTCAAACGATCGATTCTTCCAGCCGCTTGAGTCATGATTTTGTATGAATAGTTTAGACTGTAGAATATAATCGTGTCAGTGTCAATACAATTCCATCCTTCAGCGCCGGCTGTATACTGAACCAGATACGCCCATCGATCACTCACTGGAACTGACTGATGCTTTTCTCCGTTCCATTCCCCGTAGTCGATCTGAGCTTCATTCATAATTTCTCGCAAGATTTCAAGTTCATATGTGAAATTGTAAAATATAATTGCTCGTTTATGCTCAGCCATTAGCTTACGGATAATAGTACGTCTAGTCGGATCAGTGTTCACAATTTTCCGCAATACATAACAAGCGGATGCCGCATTGACGCACGGTTCATTCTTGAACGGATCCCATATTCCTCGGACACAATCTTGATACATTGCTTCGTTTCTGCCAGCAGTTATGAATGTTTTATGTGGAATTGTTTCACGCTCAAACTTCATAGGAACCAGAATCGACGATCGTAATCTTGATAGCTTATCAGTGTTGATATATCGATCGATCTTAGGATATTTAGCAAAGCGTGCAAATATAATGTGCTCGCGAGTGAACTGTGTCTTGTTCTTATAGAACCCATTAGCAACGAACACTGGAATATAATCGGACCATGTATCACCTGGAGTTGCGCTTAATAATATCCATTGATTAGCCTTGGAAATCTTTATAAACGACTTAGACCAGGCGCCATAACCAACCACTCTCTGTTCATCAAATATAAAGAACGCATTCTCCACGTTCTCATACTTGCCAATGTTATTCCAAGAATCAACTATGACCTTTACGCCGTGAGGAGAAGCAGCTGGATCAGGAGATAGTAGAAAATGTGCCATATCGCCTTCCCATTCGTGACTATCTCTTTTCCGAGCTGTGGTGATAATATACAGATCCCGTTTTTTCTTGGGATCCATTCGTTTATCTTTACCACCACAAACTTTGTTGAAATAGTACGCTAGGGAAGTTATGGATTTTCCGCTACCCACTCCTCCAACCAGAATGCATCCGTTATGCATCTTTTTCAAGGCGTTCTCCTGATGAGAATATAATTCCATTAGAACGGAACTTCCTCGCTGCTCATATTTCTCTGATACTTACTTGCGAATTCGTCTTCGACAATCGTAACGTACATTGTCTTTAAGTATGCCTTGACTCCGCTATCCCCGTTTACTTTCCAGCAATACGGACGGACAATCATATCGACGCTGGCAATTTCGGCATAATCCAGCTGATTGACTGTTGTTTCATCGAGCGGAGCCATGCTATTTGATGTTACCAGCATGATCTTCGGAGGAATATGTCCGAATGCAACACTTACCGGCAGCCAGTATGTCGGAATGTCGCCGTCTTCTCTTAGCGGCAGCTCTTTTACGTTCCAGCCGTCTTTCTTCATCATTGCGGCAAGATCAACGTCGAGCACAACACCGAAGTTTCTGCTGCCTTTCTTATTGAACTTACTCTCTTCGCCAGAGAAGTTCCGGAAGATGATGTGTGCGTTCTCGATCGAAATGTTACTCAGTGCGTTCATAAATATAATCTCCTTTAATCTTAGAATGGAGCTTCGGCATTCGCAAATGCATCGAAATCTCCGAATTGTGATATGGCCATGACTGCGTCGTCAGCCAACTTTGCGTAATAGCGAATATCGATGTCTTTCTCCAGGTGCATCGACTTTACCTGTTCTGCTTCTCTCCACAAATATCCATCTGTGCCAGTAGCGAGCGCGTACTTGCTAGGAACCTTTAATGGCTTACCCTTTTCATTCACGCCGCCACACTTGTCATACGCGGCTTTCTGTTTAATGTAAGTCTCTCCTTTATCTCGCATGAGGAAACCACCGCCAGTTCCTGGGCGAACCGGACAGAATCTACCGACCTTTCCGACGAATTTATAATCGTGATAACCCTCAGGCTGATTCTCAGATCGATCAAGATAGAATGCCGTTTTGGTTTCAAACGTTTCACAGAGATCGTCAAATACAACATCTTCATGAGTGAACAATGTCTTAAATACATACGGAACCTGGAACTGTTTGCCAGTTGCTGTCCATTCTCCGTCATGCTTCCCGCCGTCATACCGAGCAATATAAGTCGATTTGTTCACCAAACAGATTTTCTCGTATGTGGCTTCATGATCGAAGTTATAACCGTATTTGTGACCGAAGTCATTTACAAATTCAATAATCTCCTTTGTAATATTCGGAATCTTAATTGAATCCGTCTTGACATGGATAACCTGAATGCCCATATCCTGAAGCTTCTTCTTCAACGTCATCATAAACAGAGCACCGCGTTTAGCTACGATGTTATCTACATTCTCCGGAGATTTAAACGGATTTGCAAATTTAGCACAGGTATAGCCGTAGATAGAGTTGATGATGATCTTCAGGGCCTTAGCCAGTTTATCAGCCTGTTCTTCGCTTTCCAGATACTTGGCTAGTACACCGCCAAGCATTCCTCGAGCTTTCTCAATATCATGGTGTTTGATAGCAAGACGAGCTTCCAAAATATCTTTGTATCTCCACGTGTATTCGCCAAACAGATTCAGAGCGATGATAGAATGCGGATGTAGCGATTCCACATCGAGTAGTCCAGCTCTAAAATATATGCCAGGTTCAGCATATACATAACCACCCTCAGACGGATCCTCTCCCAAATATAAACTCTTGCCATTCTTGAATTCGTATCCAGGAAATTCTTTGCTGAGATCTGTATAGACAAGCGTCGGATTCTTATCATTGCCAAATATAATTTTTGTACAATGCTGTCTTGTAGAATGATTTACACTCAATCCGCTCAAATCGGCTAGAACCTCTCGAGCGATAAAATCCTGTTTGCATGCATCGAACGTTGCCTCGGCTGCATCCACATCATTGCAACAGTAATCTGCTACCTCGTTCCAATGTTCCTTAGGCAGAGGCTGATCCCATGGATATGAGTTTTCCATATGATGAATGCCTAGCTCGATCTCCCATTTCTTTTGGCTCTGCTTCTTTGAACTGAAATCGTAAATATCTGCATAACTTAGGTTATAAGCCTCGACGAACGAAGAATTCAAAGAGTTAGCGATGATTCGCTGAGACAATCTGAACAGCTGTTTGTTAGAATATCCTTGCATCCATGCGTAAAGAATATGATTGTCGTATTTCCGATTGTTAAAACCGACCAGCTTTTTCTTACATAGCTCCTCGATCTCGATCGGCTTCGGATTGATCATGCGTATGACTTCTGATGATCCCTGATACTTCCAGCAACAAATGAACACGTTCGGGAATACCTCGACATCGAAGAATACGATCTTATCTTCCTCTGGCGAAGAAATATAATCACTTGGCTCATCACTCTTCCAATGCATCTTATTCATCAGCTTCAAGCAGTATTGACTATTGTTCGTGCTATTTACAGCAAACTCCATGATAGCCGGTCGCATGTCTGTGATGTCGTATTTCTTTCCGGCGTTGTAAGCATCTTCCGTCAGCTTGAAAATATAATCCATAGACGGCTTTGTATAGCCATGGTATTCCTTGTTGAGATTCTTCTTGATCATGCAACGAAGCATTCTCTCATTCTCAACAACTTTAAAATCGAGCATTTTCTTCTTTCCATCTCCTTTCAAAGGGAGTCCACTGGAAATATGAGCAATCTCTCGATCATTGCACTTGGTCAAACGTCGTCTAAGACTCGCATCACCAGTGTATACCTTTACCTCCACGTCTAGATCATATACTCGGCTGAGTTCAGTTGGATCACCGTCATACCAGTAATGCAGATGAATCGCAGAACCAGATTGACTAACCTCAGCGTATGTCTCTGGAAATTTGCTTGCTGCCTCCAAATTAGCATCCAGAGATTTCTTCCCATCCACTTTGATATCGAAATCCAGAACAATCAAATTCACTGGAACTTTTACGTAATGCAGTTTTGATTGATCTAGATTTCGCAGTTTTGTCTTGACCTTAGGCCATTTATTCTTTGGACCGCCTTGATCCGTGGCATACTGAGCTGGATACTCTGCCAAAATATCATCAAGCTTACATTTGCCATTCTTTGGATCTTCGAACTGTAACCATTCTGGAATATCAGCCTCTGGTTCTTCTTCGACCTTGAACAACTGGCTGCTATCAAACTCAACAATATCGTCAGCAAACAAGCTTCGCTTAAATCCGCTGTATACATGACGGATCAGTTTGCCATCCAGCCTAGCTCGATCTTTGTATGAGTCAAAGTACTCTCTGAGCTGTTCGCCAAATATAATTCGTTTAGGAGCATACCCAAGACCCGATTTCTCGAAGTAATCTCGATACCAGTCGTAGGCCATATCTCTGCTAATTGGATCCGTTCGAACAAACTCATCATACTTGTCAAATATAAAATTGCGAAGTATGTTCGACTTGTTGATCATCTGTGTTGGACTATACGAATTGTAATAGTTCTTGCCCATGGACTCGAATACCTGAATACAGTGATATGCAATTGCCCCTAGTTCAAATCTCATGTTCTCGACACAAATATCATACTCCTCTTTTGGCAAAGTTCTGCCTGTTGGATAGACGTCGATCATTCGCCGAACAATTCCTCGCTTGGTATCGGGAACATCGACAATCTCGTTTGTCCCTAAGAATATAAATGAGCTTATTCTCATCGGATACTGGGGTTTGCCTTTTTCATTAATGTATATAGTTTCGTGCGAGACGAGCGAGTTGAAGACGCTGTTGTCCTGAATCTTACTCATGTCGCAATCGTGGTGAATTGCAACGAGAGGGTTGTCCTTAAATGCTGCAGTTGCAAATTGATTGTTTCTTGATACGAGTGCATTAACATCAAAAGCTGTCCAATATCCCTCGAACAGATCTTGAATCAGATTCATCACTGTTGACTTACCGGTACCAGGTGCTCCGTATAATACGATGAACTTTTGAATATGCTTTGACTCACCTGTAAATATAGAACCGATTGCCCATTCGATCTTTTGCCTCTCCTCTGCGCTATAACAGGTTGACATAAACTTCTCGTATGCATTGGTGGTTCCTTTAGCTATAGGATATAATAGCCGTTTTGATCTATACTGCGACGGTTTTACTTCTGCGTCGATTGGCGTGATGTCTGAATCGAGTGGATGGTAATTGTGATTGGGAGCTACTTTGCTAAGAAACTCCTTCCACTCTTTCAGTTTTTTCGTCTGATAGTTATTGACAGACAGAATCCTAACTGGCTTGCCAATATCGTTGACTAGACGTCCGTCATCCATCTCTACGAACATTTCTCTTGCGAAAGAATATAATTGCTCGTCGACCAGGTCTATTGCCTCTGATTCATCGGTGATCCAGAAATTCGTCTTCGGGTCTAGCACAGCATAAAACCGGTTACCTTTGGTCATGAAATCTTTGCCATTGGCTTGGAACTCTGGATGGACCTCGATTGTTCCGTTTTTGGTCTCAGAAATACACGGTTTTACATATTGCTTCATGCGTTATTGCCAACCCCTCCTTTCCGTGTATTTTGGGTCATTTATGAATGTATTCAAAAGTGTGACAAAATTGTGTGATGTCGTTTCTCATATATTTTAATTTTATATATAAAAAAACAACAAAAAAAGTGTCACTTTGTCACACAAAGAAAAAAACCACGCAATTTCGGGCTTTTTTGGACTTTTTGGGTGTGACAAAAGTGTGACAAACCGTTTTTATTTTGTCACATTTGTCACACTTTTTGGCTATTTTTGCCGTTTTTAGCCCATTTTTGAGTAAAATTATGCTTTTCGTAATATCACAAAAATCACGATTTCGAAAAATGTAAATTTTGTCACACTTTTTGTCACACTTTTTAGCCTGTTTTTCACTCAGATAGATCGCCCCAATTTTCATTTAAATACCACTGAAAACTAGTGTAAATATCAGTGTTTCTTAGGTCCTCATACTGCTTTCCAAAACGTCTTGTCGGGTACGGAGAACCCCTCCCATCAGGCCCAAACTGACGGTCTAGCCACCTCAAAATTACCATCTCAGCATAGCACATTCCGTCGTAAGACATGGCCAAATCGGTCAAAAAATCAAGGTTTAGATTGCCGATCATTACCCAAAACCACTCTACAGAACGGTCCATAATACCGTCAGACATGGTGTCATTCTCAATTCTTTGGGACATTGCGATCATCATTTCGAGTACAGAACACGGTTTTTCGATCCGATTTTCGTCAGAATATCCCGATTTTCGGTCCTCCCAACCCTCCGAAACGGCCAAAATATCATACTCATCGCGCAGTGCAAGCCCATCTTTAGCCCGATTTTCGTCAATTGGAATACGATCAGACCAATAAAAGTCGATTTCTGACAACTTTTTCAGCAAAAATGTGTATTCTTCGCCATGAATTTCACTTATTAACCATCCCAAATATGTCATCATTCTCTTTTTCACTCCTTTCATCGAATATTTTTCTGCATTTTTCACAGAATAATACGGCAACGGTTCCCTTTTCACCACGAATAAACCTAGGTTTTAGAATATCTTCGGATTTAGTGAGCCGTTTTTGGCATCGCTCGCAGTAAACATCTCCATAGCTTCTCATAAGCATTACTCCTTCTTCAAAACTGTTACTGGCAAATTCGCTCCGTACATGGCATTGACTATCTGTTTTAATACTTTCGCACCGCAATAATGGCATTAATTCTTGTGAGCGAGTCTAACAGATCCAAGACATAAGCTCAATTGTGCGCCGCTTACGCCATCTTTCACTAATTTACCGCATTCACAGCAATTAAAAATACCCATTCAGCCTCACTCCCTGGTCAAAATATAAATCATTCGCTCTCGATCATTCCGAACGAACATTTCCGATGGCAATTTTCCCTCTTCGTCTGGTTCACAGAAGTCATCAAGGCAGTGTCCGACCAAGTCATAGCCGTCATAAAGCTGCTCTCCGTCCGCATTGTATAGTGCATTCTCCTCGTCGTAGTATGTAAGGCCTTCTTCACCGTAGTCAACCGGGTAATTTCCAGCTCTGAAGTCCTTTTCGGGCAGTACAAACGGTCCAAGTTCAGCATTTAGCCGCGCTTCTCGGTAAGATTCTGAAGTATAACCGTCAACTTCCTTCATGAGATCCTTAAATTCCTGGCTATCAGTGTCAATCGGCTTGGTTGCATAGCTCGAATACTGTGTTTTACCAGAGATTTTCGGTTCCTCAGGCTTTTCAACCGTCAAAATATCCATAAACGGCTCAGTTTTCGGCTTTTCTTCCTCTTTTTTAGCAGAAATATCAGCCTTGGTCTCGTAATACCGCTTGATCGCGGCCTGCTCCTCCTCGCATTTTTTGTCGTAATCAGCTCTCAGGATCTTATCCGCCACAAAAAGTGACACTAGTCCGCCGACCACAACACCTCCAATAAATGAATAAATGGCTGTCATGTTCATTTTAATGTACCTCCTTCTTTGTTTCCTTTCACGTTCCAACTTTCAAAGCCTTTACTCTGTAGAGATATTGAAATGTCCATTCGTGGAAAAGTCACCCATGCTTCAGCCATATAAACTTCTCGATTCATATATTTTTTCGGAAGCGATGTCTTTAGATGGCCGTTAACATGTTCGCATTTAACCGCATCGTCTACCAATTTTTCTCCGTGTTCATGCAGCATAATATACCCCCACCCATATGGGAACTGGGCAAGCATGTACTCGATGAATTCTTTAGTAGTGTAAGGATGTTTCATAGAAAAATTATCTACGCGATACACATTTCCATCGGTGTTGTAATAATTTATAAAATATTTGCCGAAAAACAAACCGCGTTTCTTTTCACTCGGATTTCTCCATTCGCTTATACCACAATGATCAGCCTGACATGCAATTCCATCACTAATGTACCGATTCGATAAACAAGCTTCGCAAAACTGGTTTTCAAACTTGTCGAGTCTCGCAGATAAAAACCGTTCGCATTTATGGCACTTTTCAGCATCGTCAGTACCATAATACGTATTCGGCATATTCTGTCGTGTCATTTCAACGAATGCCTCAACGTCAGTAAGGGCAACACAGTACCGAATCCGATCATGCGTGCCTTCAAAACGAAACTTCGCAATTCTCTCGGCTGTATCTCGGCAAGAATATCCTTTAATACTCTTACTGAGTTCGTCAGATCTGAATGCCCCAGCCTGCCAAGAGTAAATATAATACTCAGGATTCATCTTTATTTACCTCCGTTTTTGCTTGTCATATTCCAACTCTCGTAACCTTTAGTCTGTAGAGTCAGAATAATATCCATAGACGGAACGACATTCACGATTTCGGCCATATAAACTTCTCGATCCATGTATTTTTCTGGAAGCGTTGTCTTTAGATGACCGTTCTCGTATTCGCATTTCACGATATTATCTCCCCAGATTTCTCCTTGTTTGTACAATTGAATATAACCCCAACTGTTAGAAAACTGTCGAAGATGCGCTTCGACAAATTCTTTAACTGTATAAGGATGATCCATAGTAATATACGTAGTAATATCGCGCGTCTCAGTACAATCACTACTCATCGTCCCGATAAAATTAAGACCCAGCATATTATCCCTCCTTATGATGATTTGCCAAACAAGTGCTACAAAACTGGTTTCCAAATGGCTCGGGTCTAGCATGGAAAAGCCTTCCGCATTTATAGCACCTCTCAGTATCATCAATAACATAACGTTTAGATTTCATCTTTACTTGCCTCTGTTTTCCATTTTCAAAGGCTCCATTTTTCTTATTGCGCTTCCTACCGCCAATGTCCTCTTTGTCCATGTCACCAGAATCATAATACTTTTTAATTTCTGTCCTGTAAAGTGTCCCGTCGGGGTAGTAGTAGTTTTCTTCCGTTTTGATGATATTTTGGTCTTCGGCCGATAGCACTTTATGATTATTCCAACCTCTCCGGCCATTGTCTGCATTATGATTTGAGTAGTTTATAAGTGCATCATATATGCTAGTATCAACCACGAATATCCAGCCATTACAAAATGAGCCAAATTTCAGAGCCTCGTCCAAAGCATCGAGATAATCAGTGAAGACACGCATCGGATATACATGAATGGTCTCGCCGATTTTATCAAATGCGTATACCGTATATAAAACCAACCCCTTTTTAGACCTTTCGATATTAGACCATAGTTTTGCACGGATAATATCAGCATGAACCGCATTGTCGGCAAAGCTGTAATACTTCTTACCGGAATCATTGCGTATAGTAAAACAAGCAAGCATACGTTTATAGGCCGATTCTTCGGTTTCCATATCAGCCACTAAACACTCCGATTTATCATCACATGGTTCTTTAAGAAATTCATAGATCTTATACATATCAATAAAACCTCCAAAATATAAAATTAGTTTCCTCGCGCGATGCATATTTCCTTAAACACATGTACTGGCTTTTGTCTCTTTTGTGAGATCATCGTATAGCCGGTCCATATCAACGTTTTCGTGCTCTATGACTGGATCTGAATCCATCTCCAAATGCGCACGAGTAGGGTCAGCCTCTGGAACCCTACCCTCCACATTTTTATGTGTTGACAAATTTTCGAGCACGTCGTCGGACGTATGCATTATATAACTGAACATTACTTCTTACCAGCCTTTCTCGCTTCACGACTCGCCTTCCAAATCTTGTCACGAATATAGCCGTCGCAGTTCATTTCAAGCCAGAATGCAGAATCGTTTTCGTCATCCAAGTGCTCAGCATGTTCTTTGATAAACTCAGCGATACCAAAGTCGATCTTATAGTCGTTATTCTTGTCGAAAATCCAGCCCACATCCTGTCCAATCTCGACCTCAGGCATGCCAAGCGCGCGAAGAGCCTCATTCAGAAACAAATATCCGTACTCTTCCAGCTGTGCGTTACACCATTTCTCCTGGCATGTGACGAAGAACAGATTATCAGACCGCTTTTTACTGAAGTTTTTTGGACTATTTTCCTCATCGAAGCAATAAGAATATACACCAAACTCGTTAGGATCGCAGTCGTCATCCATTACGGGCACAACCTTATCGCCATTTTCAGATGTATAGCATTCTGTCTTTTCCTCGTTTGCCTTCTTGCCAGTTCTGTAGTAAATATCAGTCAGTTTACCCTCTTCAGCAATAACACGAGAGCGATACTTGTTAAACGCCTCTGTAACAGACGTCAGTGCACCAGCCAGAGCGAGGTTTCTCTTTCTCAGACACTTGAATCCGCTGAATACCAACAGTGCACCGCCAATCTCACAAGCCAAAGCCGGACCATAAGCCTTGGTGAAGCCCAGAATAGTCTTCTTCCAAGTCAGAGATTTATCCTGTGCAGCCAGATCACGATAATGTACGCCATCCTTGCTTACCAAGTCATCCTCAACGCCCTTATTGATCTTTTCCATATTTTCCTTATGCTCGTCCAGAACCTCGTCAATTGCGAGAGTTCCCTTGGCAGCCAATACAGCACCGCCAATCATCAGCCCAGTGCCTGCAACAGCACAAATCTCCGGAGCATGATCCTTAATGATCTCTCCTACTGCCTTAAATAATGCTTTGAAATTCATAAATTATTCCTCCTCAGAAATATAAGTTTTAATGCTATTTTCGATGTTATCGATTATGCTTTCGTTCAGAATATTCTCTTCTGGTTATTTCGATCCAGCCTATTTCGCAATATTTCGATTCTTTAAAGAATCTATTGATTTCGATTTTCTTCTGCTCGCCGTTCTCAGTTTTCAACGCATGGAACACACCAACCGTGTCAAAATCGCCGTTCTTTTCATCTGTTAAAAACTCCTCGCAATAAACTCTGATCGACTTTCCCGGCATATATGGCAATGCTATAGGAAGCATCTCGTCAATGATATTCGTAACCAGTCCAGAATAATACGTGTTGCTAGGATTATTAATATCAACACAACATATACGATCAACGTCGCTGTATTTAACAGTTCCATCAGAATATACATTTTTAAATAATGAACTCATTCGTTTGCACTGGTATACGTCTGAATCATCTGTATAATCTGTGCATAAAGTCCAAACATCATCGGTGTCTTCGATTGGCGTTAATGGTTGTCCATCTAAAAGACGATTCAATATAGCCTTTGTCATCTTAATGCTGAAACCAGAATGACCGTCTTCGCACAAACTTTCGAAAGCTTTTAAAGCACTCTCGTAACAGGCGCATCCATAATCAAATTCGTCACCTTTCCTATTCGGATTTTCTCTCTCACAGGCAATTTCGACTTCTCTTTTTGCCCACTCTAGCATTCCACTCATAAATTATTCCTCCTCAGAAATATAAGTTTTAGCGTTTTCGTCGTTTACATCGAATTTGAAATCTTTGCTATTGGCAATCTGCTCTCTAATGGCTTTTAGCTGTTCTTTAGTCAAAGACAAGATTATTATCTGCCAAGGATTATCTTCCCATCTTCCGCTCTCGCCAACAATTTCCTGTCTTCGATGTTCTATCTGATCTAATGTCAGCCAACAATTTTTGTCAGGAATATAACAGTGTTTACGGAAGGCCTCTAATCCGTATACTACAACAAATACTCCGACCGGTTCATGAACTTTATTCATTAGCAAGCCATATGGTGTCCCGTCCAACAGACGCGCATAGTGGTATAGCGCTAACGGCACAAATTCATTAATCTTCATATAATTACCTCCTTAAAAAAAAAACTCAGAGGCCTTGCAAGAATATAAATCTCACAAGACCTCAAAGTCTTTACCAGATGACGTCTTCGCCTTCATTATAGGCGTTGTAAAATTAGCGAGTATTAAGACGACGGCGACGGATTCTATTCATGTACTCAGTTAAACGAGCTCCTCCGTTGTAATGTAACAAATTAGAGATGCCCCCGGATATCGTCTATCTTGTCCACTACCTTAAGAAAAATGTCAATGCTATCCGCGTTGTCAGTCACTCGAGCTCCTCGTTTTCCTTTTATCGTAATCAGATCCAGCTCGGGTTCATATTCAAAGGATGCAATAGCTTGGATATCCATTCGTTCTAATACACGAAGGGCTATATACTCTGCCTTAGTGATCTCAGCCCATCCATCAAAATTTCCTCCGAGAATGAAATATCTACCTTTTTTCAAATATTCTGAAGCGATTTTCAAAGCTGTATTTACCACATATTCATCCTCAAGTCTAGGGTCATCGATTTTAATCTCCATAGCAATTACTCGTGACTGTGATTTTCCTGGACCGTTCACGAAGCAGTGAAAATAGCTAGGAATCGTATATCCTATCCCGGATCGTACGCCAATATGCTTGAGAATTTGTTTAAACTGCTTCTCATAAGCAAGTGGCGACTCGCCAATTGAATAATCGATCATTATTTTGCCTCCTAGTTTTTATTCCTTTTCTTCTCCGATTTCAAAATGAATTTTTGCAACTTCAGCACATGCCAGATATTCTTTTGCGTATTTTCCACTTCCATGTGTTTCTTTTACCTTGTCCGTAAATGCTTTCAGACTTCCGGTAAAGCAGCCGCAACGTACATATACATCTCTATTTTTGGTTCTGAACATAGATGTATATCTGTTCTCGCTACCAAATCCTTTGAAATATATATAATCTGCATTACTGAAAATTTGCGCGTCACGACAAACCCGCGCATTATCGAAAACCCATGCATTTCCATAAATGCAAGCATCATCGAAAACCCGCGCATTATCGAAAACCCGCGCATAACCATAAACCCGCGCATAACCATAAACACATGCATTATCATAAACACATGCATTATCATAAACACATACATTATCGAAAACCCGCGCATAACCATAAACCCATGCATTTCCATAAATGCAAGCATCGCCGAAAACCCGCGCATCGCCGGAAACACATGCATTATCATAAACTAGTGCATTACTGAAAATTTGCGCGTCACGACAAACCCGCGCATCGTCGAAAACACATGCATTTCCATAAACCCATGCGTTGTCATACTGTGATAAATTTTCTTCTTTTTCAATATAGCCTCCTAAATCTCCAGCCTTAACATTACTAAAATCGACAACAGCTTTAATCTGGAACAATTTTCTACCGTTTATAATTTTAGTATTCGCGGTCATTTCATATTTCTTGTCGTAAGTCATATGTTAAATACCTCCAAAAATATAAAAAGCAAGAGACCTTGTAAACATTTGTCTACAAAGCCTCCGCCTTTAGTCCTTTAGTCTTCTGTTGTTTCGGTTTCTACAGATGCCTCAGTATCGATGCAGTCATCTTCCGGCTCAGCCAAGAAGAAATCCTCATCGGAATCGCTTCCGTTCATTTTCTTCCCGACAGCAACGCCGCCAATGACAGCTGCAGCAGTAGCCACAACCGCACCAACAATGATGCCAATCTTCTTGAAATTAAACTTCTTCTTTTCCACAGTAGTTTCCTCCTTTGCTTCCTCAGCAGTAGTTTCTACAACTTTTTCCTGTTCTTTCATAGTAGTTTCCTCCAAAAATATAATTTAGTAGACTCTTAGGTCTCCATTATAGGCACTGTATTTTTCGCGAATCATGCGTACCATTTATATGTGCTATCGTATTCGCCGGCTAGCTTATCCCACCCCAAGTAACGAAGAATATCAATGAGCAGTTCATCACTATAAACGTGATTCAACTCTATGTCGTCTTCGTATTTGTTGTGAATGGCGATCAGGCGTTTCAGATAATAATCTTCAGTTTTCATAAGAAGATCCTCCTCTTCTTTTTCGCACGTTTGTCCACACATCGTACCAGCCAACGATCTTGTAACCACATTTTTTAAGAATATCATAGAAATCCCAAAACTGCTGTTCCGAGGCATAGATGCCAAAATACACATACTCGGCTCTGTCTATCTTAGAATAAGAGATAAACATTTCCGTAAAATCACAGCTGGTTTCGACTTCATATTGCTCGCAAGTATAGCTGATTCTCTTAAGATCATCGATTGGCCTACGCTCTAGAACAATATAAGTCCAGCATTTCTTATCGTACGCCATTAGTATTTCTCCTTCATTTCGTTATAAGACATTCCAGAGATGCCAGCAGATTCACCGCTGTCTGTTGCCTTGAAAAAAGCTCCATCTTCTTGTGGATACATGTACTCGAACATCAGATAGTTCATGGCGTCCAACAGGTATTCTGTGTTCTTATTTTTCTTGTACTTCTCAATGCACAAGTCGTGAGATTCAAGTGCATTGACTAGGCGATCGCCGAAATTGATTTTGGCCGGCCCGTATTTGTAAAATGACGTCTTCACTCTATTCAAGCGAAGTTCATCAACCTTATGGGAATATTCCTTATCCTCGGTAAAATTGGTTTTCATATAAATACCTCCATTCTCTTTTTTAACTCACGATGTAACTCAGCACAGCAACGTTTGCACATAACAGCTTCTATATTTTCTGGCGAGCCGATAGCACCGTCTAATCTGATAGATAAAATATAATTCCGTTCCTCAGTATAAACGCCGCATAGATCGCAGCGGGTTTTGAATGTGCCGTTACCTTTATTGTCCACAACGCGTCCTATCATAGTCGCCTCTCCTATCCGATCACAATGCTTGACACGATCAGACCAGCGATGAAACCAGCCAAGCATACATCGCCAATGACCATACGCATGAAAGTCAGTCCGTCTCTCATTCGGAATTCTCCGGTATTAAAATCACGTTGTACATGTGTTAAAAAATGCATCGTAATTAGAATCAGGGCAACAAGAAAAGCCACAGATACAATAATAAGTTTAGTCATATCTTTACCTCCATTTCAAGCTCGTCAATATCTATGTTGAATTCGTTTCTCAAATATTCAACAACGGTATTTCCATCGATGTCTTCACCCAGTACGCTAGGCAGATTGAGAATATTTTGTACTCCGCCAGCAAATCTAGAAAGACGCTTCTCTTTCCAGTCATAGTGCATATTCAAGCAGAGTAAACAAGCAGCTATACCCTGCCGCACCCCATCTTCAAGAGCCGTTTTGTAAATATCATTGGTTGCCCTTACATACTCGTCCGGGCTAAGAATCATTTCGTTTTTCTTTATAAAAGCATTCATTTGTTTACTCCTTTCCGTAGGTCAATAAACGCCTCGTAGCATGTTCTACAAATATCGATACGATGCCAGCCCCGTATTTTATATTTTACCTTAAAGCAACGTTCCGCTTCTCGTTTTCTGCAAATATCGCAGATTACTGTCTTCATTCATCTATCTCCGTTTCTTCAATCACCCAGTGGTTGGTCCACATCGTGAGCAATAGCACTATCATCAATGTAATGATCTTCACAAATAAAATCATACGGTGCCACCTTGTCTTTTGACCTTCTCCTTAGCCTGCTTCAGCTCATACCAAGGATTATCAGACTTGATAAAATATAATTCGATGCTATACGCCTCAAGATCCTTATAAAAATCCAGCAGCTGTTTGCTAAACAAAATCATATGCTCTGCATCCAAAGTGCAATCTTTTTTGGCGATTAGTGTCGCAAGTTTACTTGAAACTTCGCTTAATGACGGAACACAAGTCGTTAAATATCTGTACAAACCGTATTCCTGGCATGCTTTATCAAGAGCGCGTCTTCCTGAAATATATGCCGCGGAGTACCTAATTACCGCAGCCAGATCCTCATCTGGTGCATGCTGCTCAACCATTCTCGTTAACAGTTCTGAAATTTGTTCTTTTGACATAATACGCATGCTAAAATACCTCCAAAAATTACAGTTTTCCTTGCGTTATGACAATCGTATATAAATAAGTGCAGAAGATATACATATATTGTCATGAGTATATAAGTCAACGTACATCACCTCACAGAAATATAAGCCAACAGTAAGAATGCTGCCAATGTTGCTAGCATAATCCAATATTTCAAAATACAAGTCACCTCCCAAATAGATACGTAAATAATCCGTATTCAAAGAACAAGGCCAATATATCGCAGAGCAAAGCTAAAGCAAAGGAAGACTTTTTCTCGTCTTTTGCGAACGAAATTATCATGTATACAAATATGGATACGAAGAGTATAAGCATGAATATAATAATTGCCAAGCAAGCTGTTTTACTCACAATTCAACCCCCAGGTCATCAAAGATCACAGGAATGCGTCCCTTAAGCTCAAACAGCAGTGGAATCATTAGATCTCTCATTTGTGGATGGGCCGTTTTGTCTGTGCGAAGCTTGAATACGTGCCTCCATTCACGATAGTTCGCAGACATGACGAGCGTAGTCTTTAGGTCGAGCGGGAGCACACCACGAGCATCCTGAGCTTTGTAGCCGTCTTCCATAATCATTCGATGGTAAGTCTCTTCACAGGTCTCCATTGCACGAACCCATTCACCATGCGCTACGGAATCGAGATAAGGATTGTCGATCACAGTAATCTCAGCTCCAAAACGTTCTTTTGTAAAATTTGCATAACGCGTAGATTCCTGAGAGTATCCAGCATGACGATGCCGAACAAGCTCGTTAGCGATAGCCCGATTCGTGTTCAGTTTCACGACGAGCAATGAATGTTCCAGAACAGACTCATGCCCTCTGCTGATCAGACCCTTCACAAACTTTTTGGTCTCATCAAAAGAAGAACTCATAGAACTGCCATAGCAAATTCGCCCTGCCCGTTCGATAAGTCTCAGCTCGTCTCTGCCGTCCTTTGAAATGTAATTCATGATTGAAAAAGATTGGTTTTCTACTCTCATGCTCTATCCCTCCACCATTTATTAGGCTGAAATTTAATAATGCAAATATCAGAAATATCAAAATTCAAAGCAAATGCAACTCGCAATAAAGCTTCAAATGATACGTTCGGCATCTGTCCACGCTCTATTTCCGAAAGTGTCGGTTGCGAAACATTGGCTTCGAACGCTAAGTCTGTCTGGGTGATGCCCCATGCCATGCGTCTTTCTTTGATGAGTTTTCCGATCGCTTCGATATCAACTAAGCGTTCATCATACATTTTCATTGTCTTACTCCTTTGGACCGGACAAAATACTCTTTCGAGCATACGTTCTTGTGATTTTCCTAATGATCATTGTGCTTAGATCGTGATCGGTAATACCGTAGCATTGCCTGAGCTCTGCCAGACAAATATAAACGTCCGCCATTTCTTCCAGCAAATTCATTTTGTTTCCTCGTTCACGCATCATTTTAGTGATCTCTTTTTGTAGCTCAGAGCATTCCTCGATGGCCATTACAGAAGTCACTTCCTTGCCATTTTTCTTGGCAATCGGATCTGTTAGTTCTCGAATATCATTCATCAGTGTTTCCCTCCAATAATTTTTTAGTCGCTTTATACATCATCGCACTTTGCATTACCTGTGTTGCGCGTGATAAGCCATCGTTTAATCCTGCAGTATACATCTCGATCATAGCCTCAGCGATTTTGTCGTCGTATGCGATTTCGTACTGATCCATTGTTTTACAGATCAACTCTGGCATTTTTCGCATGACTTCTGCGGTGATCTTGCAGACTAGTTCATCTCGATATTGATTTACGTCTTTCATGTCTCAAGCCTCCAAAAATATAAAAAGCAAGAGACCTTGTAAACATTTGTCTACAAAGTCTCCGCCCTTTCGTTACTTAGTTCCTACGTTTTTTGCGAGATCGCTGATGATCTCAATCACTGCGTTTTTACCAGCTTCAGTTCCGTTAAGAACTCCTCGGGTATAGCCTGCCAAATAGCTAGCTCTTGCCGTGATATATACTACAGTGCCACTAGTGACCCCAATAGCAACATACGGTGCAGCCACTGCAGCAAATGCTACAGCCTTGTCCTTCGCCTTTACCAGCTTAGTTCTCACAGTGTTTTTGATCTCCATAATCAAAACCTCCATAAATATAAATGTAAGACTCTAGGTCTCCATTATAGGAATTGTATTTTTAGCGAATGAACAACAAAACGTATTTAGGATTAGATCTTGTTATATACTGTGTCGCGATGATCATCTCCCTTATAATTATTCACTGCGTCAATCAGACCTGCTATGTTGTTTCCATAATATGTAACTCTGACTGCTTTCATTGCACGTCTCAGTTCTGCCACTTTAAGCATCCAATCGTACGCGTCGTCTAAATTGATATCTACGCCGTTCACAGAAAGCTCACTCACCAGTTTCGATGCAGTGCAACCGAGCGCATCAATCTCGACCGTCATCTGGTCAAGCACCTGAATCTTTGTTCTTTCAATCTTCATGTTAGTATACCTCCAAAATATATTTTTACTTTATCGGCTGTGGCTTAGGCAGACGAATCACAAACCCGCCTCGTACATTTGTCACGTATGCGGTATCAAGATTATACCATCCCCAGCGCTCCATTGTGAAGTCTGCGGTTCTCCCGATCAAGTCGTACAAGTCAGCTACTGTAGCATAATCACTATCTACAATACGCATGATCAAGCAATCAAGTACTTCCTGAGCTTCAGCCCGCATACCGAATTCGATATTATCAAATCTGAATACGCCCTCGTGATTTATATGCGCATAACGATCACTAGGCTGATTCTGCTGCAGTTGCGAGTAATTAGGCTTATAGTATGAACTATAGTTATAAATAGATCCGCTCTGCGACTGATTCGTATATCTTCTGCTCTCGCCGTAAAATGATCTGTCTAATGCTGCATGACCAAGATTGCAGACAGTATCTTTAATAGCCGGAATCAGCACGTCAAATATCAAGTATTGACCTACATTTCCTCTCTCCTCAGACAGAAATACATCCGCCAGCTTAGACTTAATGGATGGCTTTTTTGCCTCCACCTTTCCTGTCGTGACTACCGAAGAGAGTTTTGTTCTCTCTTTCTTTGCAGTCGTCTTCTTCTGAAAATTATCCTTATTTACTGTTGCCATTTGAAAAGTCCTCCCTATCTTCCATTTCGAGTTTTATCAGATCGATGTAAACATATCTGCAAATCTGAGATGCTGTTGCCAATGAGCGCGAAAGTTCTTTGACCTCATCTCGATGAGCATTAACGCCCATGTAGTCACTCATGGTTACCATTTTTAATCTTAGAACATCAACGTCCTGATTTATACGACGGATCATCTCGGTCATATGCGCATAGTCTTTACCATTACTCATTTGTTTTCCTCCTTTTTATTTGTTAATCTCGTGTAATACGACAGCTGCTACAAATATCAGGAATATCAGACAAGCTATCTTAATCAATCCACGAGCTACGATCAAAAGGATAGCAAATAATGTAGCAAGCACAACGGCCATAAATGCGTATGCGATAATCTTCATATAAACACCTCCTTAAAAACTCAGAGGCCTTGCAAGAATATAAATCTCACAAGACCTCAAAGTCTTTAGTCGTTTTCGTCTCTCTTTTTGTCAGTAAAGTCAAATAATTTAGTTTGAAATACTTCTAATACCGCAGGCGAGTTCGTTTTTAAACACGTTCTGCCGTCACGACGGATCCGAACTTTCATTTTAGTTCCACGTTCCATTTTCTTAGCGGCTTCTGACGATAATTGTTCAACTATCTCAGCATTGGAATAGAATTTTTTCATAACCATTTTCATAGTACATCCCTCCAAAAATAATTTAAGACTATTCGCCTTCATTATAGGAATTGTATTTTTAGCGAAAAGCGGGCGCCATATACATCGGCATGTTTCTGTGATCCAGTAAAATATAAGGTTCGCGTCCCATGTAAACACCAGAATCAAACGTAATAGCGATATTACCGGTCTCCATCACGTCCCACATAAAATCGTCACCGAGAGATGACGTCTGGATGCCAAGCCCATCAAGCAAATCATTAAGCGTTTGCGCCGCTCCCTGAGAAATATCAGCGTTCAGTGTGTTGATAACGTCTCTTACCTCTTCCGGACTAGAGTAAAACATTTGTCCCGAGATCGGTTCCTTGAACAACGTTTCACCCTTACCTGTTCGAACGATCTTTTGCTCTTTTTCTACTGATTCGCTCGCCTGTGCAACGATCTCTGTTTTAGACTCTTCTTTCTTCATTTCTGAAATATCAGTCTCTTTAAGTCTCTTTCCTACCGACTTCTTGTACTCATTGAAGCTGGTGACTGCAACATTGTACGCGGTCCCCAATCCGGCGATCTTCTTTTCAGATATAACGCCGTTTGCCACGAAGCATGTGATAGTCGCAGCTCCAAGAATGATCGTCGGCCAGTAAGATTTCAAAGCCACTACGAATCTCTCTTTCTTAGGCAGAGGATCGTCTGTGTCTCTCTTGGACCACTCGTACTCGGCATCTGCGATGTTCAGTTCGTGCTTCTTTGTGTCCTTTACGGCGCTGAGAGTCGTAGCAACGATTCCTGCACTACCAGCCACGGTCAGAATTACGTTTGAATGGTCCTTGGCGAACTTAGTCACCGGTTTGACAAAATCGAATGCTTTCATGTCTAAATACCTCCATGAATAATATAATGATAAAAAAAGAAGAGGAGCGGTACTGGATTTGAACCAGTGTCTTCAGACCGAAGTCTGATGCTCTACCATTGAGTTATCCTTTCCTCTTCATTATAGGAGTTGTAATTTTCGCGAGTCTCAGTCAAAAGCGCCAGCAATTACATAAGCCAACACGACTATTGACCAGCATATCCCAAGGAACCCTGACACTTTTGGAAAACCTAAAATCACGATCCATAGAGTGGCGATCAAAAGTAATATTCCTATTAAAATTAAAGCATTTCTCATACCTAAATATCTCCTATCCGTTAGTCACCCCACCTAAAAACGAAAATTCAGAGACCTTGTAAACTTTTTTTTGTCTACAAAGCCTCCGCTTTAGTTAAACATTATCGATTTTACGTTTTGCATACAATTCTAGATCATATTTATTGAGCTCAACAGCACAATGATCAGCATTGTCAGTAACAATCTCAGAGAATGTTTTATCACTTTTCAATGCTAGAACCATTTCCTCAACATTAAGTGGAATATACGTCAATATTCCGACAACAACCTGAGTAATGGCTACCAGCACTTCCAGTAAAATCCTAACCCAAGAATGCCTGATCCCACCGATTTTGTGCCAAGCTTCCAATAGTTTTTTATTAAATTTGATCCAAAAAGTATAAATCATAATAGATCAACTCCTTTCATTATACACCTTGTCGATTCCGCGAGTCTAAAAAAAAATCAAAAGAGCCCGTGCAAAATGCTACGAACTCTTTTGATTTCGTTAGATATCGAATATCGATTTTGTGTCATAACTTAATTCAAGTGATCCAGAGATCAGATTGAAATCGCCTCGAACTGCGGATACGAAAAACATTATCGTAAAAACACCGTCTATCTCTGTTGCTACCAAGTCTAGTAACTTCAGTTTAGATATTGTCTTTTTAATGTCTTTCAGGTCCTTCCATTTGGCGTTCCTGATCATAATTAAACCAACTTTCATTATTAAATACCTCCTAAAATTTATTCGGATATCAGTCCATTATAGTACTTGTATTTTACACGAGCCCTCGACATTTCATTAAATATACTGCCACGTCATTTCCCCACGGATCATCTAGCGGAAGATTAGAACCAGTTGAGTAGTCAAAATCTTTGAAAACATCATAAAGCACGGTATCCTTAGCTATCTCGGGATTCGCAGTTTGCATCTCGTACAATTCTTTTGCCCACTTGCTCCAAGTGTAGTCACTTATAATGTTTTGATCGTACTTGTAATAAATTATGCTATGCACTAGAATTTGCCGCTGTCGTCTCTCTATTAGTTCTTTTAACTGCGTTTTCCATTCGGACACATTATCACCTCCTTCAAAAAAAACTTAGAGGCCTTGCGAGAATATAAATCTTACAAGACCTCCAAAGTCTTTAGTCGTTTTCGTCTTCTACTTCTTTCAAAAGTCCATACAACATACCAATAAGTACTTCATTGTCGCTGACGATCTCGATTTCGTCGTCGAGAATCCGCATATTAAAATAATCGCCAATGACGAGCGTAGCCATAATCGCTCTTTCAATTGACACCATGTAAAATGCGTTTCTGTACTTTTTCTTCCGATCCAGCTTAATGTTTACTGTTGTCATGTTAAATTCCTCCAAAAATATAAATACAAGACTATTCGCCTTCATTATAGGATTTGTATTTTTAGCGAAAAGCAAAAATACATAAAAAGCAAGAGACCTTGTAAACTTTTGTCTACAAAGCCTCCGCTAGAGTCAACCTCAGTCAATCACGATGGTGTTGATCTCGTCGAAAATCAGTTCTGCTTCGGATGTTTCCTCGATAATTTTCATGATCTGCTCAGCAATAAAGTCTTTCGTGCCGTCAACATCGGACGGTGCCAGATTCATTGAATCCGTCATGTCCATCAGTTTCTTGCTCGTTTCCGCAATGCTGCAGAGCTTCTCCATAAAATGTTTGTGCGAGTACTTAATTCCTCTTGCATACGTGTTTTCAAACATAATAAAACCTCCAAATATTATAGATAGAGTTTCCTCTTCATTATACACCTTGTTGATCCCGCGAGGCTTATAAAAAACCAAGACACCGTGTAAATGTCACGATGCCTCAGTCTTTACATGTTAGTTATTCTTATTTGTAAACATGTATAACACAATACACGCCAATGCTATAACTAGCAAATAATTCATTTCACAAAACCTCCTTTCAAAGCTTTTTTCTAAATTTTCTAACTGTGCGAATTAACGCAATCAGCAGAATAATTACCAAAATACATATGATTGTTTTCATGTCAAATGACCTCCTTGTTTATATAGCCAACGGCTTCATTATAGGAATTGTAAATATCACGAGAAAAAGCAAATAGGCCTTGCATAATTTGTCAGCAAAGCCTACGAGCTTCTTAGTTTTCGCTCTGTTCACGTTGTCTCTGTAAATAGTACGTGTCCGGTTTGTCGATAAAAACCTCCGCGTAATGATCAACCAGATATCCATCTTCGTTCGGGATTAGAGTGCGGTATGCAATATTCCCATCGTACCACGCTTCTATTCCGACCGTGTTATTTTTAACGTTCGGAAAGTAGTGTCTACGAGGAAAAGTTCCTAAAACCGTCATTCCAATCTTGAATGATGCGATGATGATACCCATCAAAACCATTCCGTAAAATGTTCCTAATACAAACTTTCTCATAATAATACCTCCAAAGTATAGTTAATAGAGTTTCCTCTTCATTATACACCTTGTTGATCCCGCGAGGCTTATAAAAAACCAAGACACCGTGTAAATGTCACGATGCCTCAGTCGAAGTCTGTTACTCTACAATGGTAACGTCTTTGTCTGTTAATTCGATAGTATTGTCCTCTTTGTCTTCATCTACACTCTTCTTTAGATCTCTAGCATTTTTGATCACTTGGATCGTGCCAGTTGCTAAAGATGTGATTCCAACTAGGATTCCAATAACCGCTTTAACGTCTGTCAATTTTGCCATAGTTTTCACCTCCTCATTATATGCATTGTAAAAAACGCGAAAAAAACCAAGACACCGTGTAAATATCACGATGCCTCCGTCGAATAGTATTAGTAAAAAATCATGATAAGATCTTTAAACTTTTCAGTACATACTTTCTCTAGCAGCCATATTTCCTGTTCGAAATAAGTGATTCCGTGATGCTTTTTTAACCAACAACGTGCCCAAAAGTACGGGTAGGTAATAACCCACACACATACCAATAGCGCAAATATCGGCATTTTCATCAGCCAAGTAAACCATTTCCTACTCAGCAAAATAGCTATGCATAGAGCTGTAATCTGTACCCATTTCGTATCGATTTTATCAAATGTAGTCATTTTTGACCAACTCCTTTCGTTATAGTAGTTGTAAAATACGCGAAAAATAAGAGGGATTGTTTTACCAGCTTCCAACTGGTGTCTCCCGCCGAAACGGGCGGTCTACGATTAATCCTATTCTGTGGGTACTCCCACTCCAATCTCTCTCATTATAGGAGTTGTAAAAAGCGCGAAAAGCAAGAGACCTTGTAAACATTTGTCTACAAAGCCTCCGCCTTTGATTTACCAGGTGATACAATATAACAGTCTTTTTAATCCGTCGAATATCGATTCGCTACAAGTTAAGGTTTTTAGATAATACTTTACAAACTGCTGTTTTGCCCCGTTCAGATACAGCCTTGTATCTCTTCCATGCAGATGACACTTGCACGTCAAACCACATTGCAAAGCTATATCTCTACAGCGTAATAAGTAGCATTCTCGTACATCTTTGTCCTTAATGTCAAATGTATCATACGTTTTAAATAATACGGTCATAGTTTTCACCTCCTCATTATATGCATTGTAAAAAAACGCGAAAAAACCAAGACACCGTGTAAATATCACGATGCCTCAGTCGTAAGCAGTTTATTTCTTCAAAACTTTCATAGCTTTTAAGATGTCGTATACAGGTGTTCCGTTTCTTCTAGCCTCATCAACCCTACTACGCTCAAGATTAGTTAAACGCCGTTTCAGATCCCAGTGCAGTCCGCTAGATGGATCATAGTAAGTATGGTCAATTCTATCTCGTTCAATCTGTGCGTTTGTCGGATTAAGCTTCCGATACATTTTTGTACCGACAATCTTAACCCCAGCAATCGCAACAGCTGTCGTGATAGCAGCAACCTCTTTTTTATGTTCCTTAGCCCACTCTCCTGTTTTTCTGAATGCTTCTTTGGCGTTATACTTTATCCGTTCTCCTTTAGAGTTAAATTCTCTAACCAGTTCTCCGTCAACAAAATATACTCTCATGTTAAAACCTCCAAAAAATATTTGATAGCGTTTCCGCTTCGTTATAGGAGTTGTAAAAATAGCGATAGATGGCAAAACAAAAGAGCCCGTGTAAATATCACGAACCCTTTCGTTAAACCATTTCTTTTTGCAGCAAAACGAGGTTTATTTACTTTCTCATCTTCAAGAACTGCATTGCTTTGGAGTTAACAACACCGTCGCTTTCAGCGAACACTATCAAAAATGTGCATCCAATCTGAACGGCTCCTCCAACGCAGGCCGCAATGAATTCCCAGGGAATCTCCTTAGGCTGTTTCTTCTTCGATTCCTCGATGTCCAAAGCAACCTTATTGAGTTTCTCCAGGTTTTCAACGCCTTGTTTGAACTCGTCACTCTCGATTGGATTTGCAAGCAATTTGTCAAGCAATTCGCTTCTTGCTTCTTTGAATGTCTCCACCTCCAAATCCTGTTTCTTGCTGAAGATTTTAAGTTTTTTAATCTCCATTTCACAGACCTCCTTTCCATGGTCTCATTATAGCCGTTGTAAATATCACGAATTACAAGTCTATATACTCCTTAAAAAGAAGCCACATTTGCTCTGTGATCTGGATTTTACGACGATGATACTTGAGTGTTTTCCCAAATATCTTAATTTCAGACCAAGCGAATACCCACAGGCATCCACTTTCAATTCCGACCTCCATTAAATGCTTTGCCATTGTTTATGCCTCCTTTCCTATTTTGATTCAAGCGCCGAGATTCGGTTTTCGAGATCAGTAATTTTGCTTAAGGCATTTACCAAATCCAGAGTTTTAAGTTTTGATCCGTCCTTCATTACGAAACCGTTTACACCGTATTTTTCGTCATAAATGATGGCACACTGCTCAACATTTCCTTCCGAGTCAGGATCGATGATAGATTCTTCTTCATCGTACAGAGTCAGTCCACTATAACGATCAGACCCTACTCGCTTAACGGCAAAATAACCGCACGGAGTATAATGTCCTTTTTTATTTGTAGCGCCGTCCTCGTATGCGAGTTCCTTAAAAATCAGAGCTCCGCTTCCAGCTTTAATCTGGCCATTGTCTTCGGTACTAACTGGTGCATACGTATAAACCGAGTTTCCGATCTGAATATCAGTCCCGGCCAAAGACGGGTTAGCTTTTACTTTGTCATACGAGGTCGTTCCATCAAGCCACCGATACACCAGCCACTTCTCTTCAAGTCCAATAGGGGTGGTTGTGGTCATTGGAACGAAGCCAGAATATCCATCATGAGCATATTCTTTCAGCTTTGTGACATCTTCTACAACTCCCTCATAAAGACCCTGAATCGTGGTATATTCAGTTTTTACATCATCTACAAAGCCCTTTGTTCTGGTCAGGGCGTCAGCAATCGCTTCCCGAACATCCCGTCCAAAACGGGCTTCCCTAATTAATATGATATCCTGCTCAAGTGAAACAGGCGTAGATCCAATAGGCTCTGCCATTTTGATTACCTCCTTAGGTTACTGGATATGAAAACATCGCATTGATATTTCACGAAATATCCGAATATTATAAAGTACTAATCAATAAAATAAGTTGCATAAAATTCATATGCAATGGCCGGGTTAAACGTTGCGGAGCTTTTTTGATCGGCGGGACTGAAAAATATGTTTCCGTATGCACTTATCGTGACATAAAACTCAATTTCTGTCCCAACACCAGCATTCGGTACTCCAATGATGTTCATCGCATTTGCCGGACGATATCCGTCAGGAATGATCGCTACATTATGGCCATTGTTAAATGCCTTTGCGTACTTGACCCAGCCCTCAAGTTTTACCATCTTTCCGTATTTACGCACCCTTATCGTGCTGGCAGAGGTTGGATAAGTCGTATTGCCTGTGACAGCTAATGGACAATTGACCCACCCGCTGTCTGTTAAGGTAGCGGCTTCGGCGGCTTTAGCTACTTTACTGGTCAGAAACGCCTGATCGTAATATGCTATGTCAGCACCTGTGCCTTCTGGTTCATCGGACTGTATCAAATGCTGAGATGTCCAAGACTTGTATTTACCGTATACAGCATAATTTCCGTTCCAGTACCCCCAAGGCATATACACCCAGACGGTATATGTGTCATGTGCTGTTGGGATCACTTTGACTTTGACACTACTACAGTTGATACGATAGACTGTAACACCGCATGCCTTAACCGCTGATAGAGTAGACTGCCAGCCGTCCTTAATCTGAACTTCAAAAGATGAGTTCTGGTTCGCACGACCATTTGCTCCATCACCAGTCCAAACACGTATCACGCCATTGCTAAAATTACCGGAGGATACCAGCGTGCCTAGCTTAACCCATTTTGCAGTGCCGTTGGCGCCGCTTACCCAAAGAGCGCTGTTTAGATACTTCGATAAGTCTATCCCGTCTAGCTTCTTCTTATCCGCCGCAGTCATCAGACCGTGTTCAGACTGTGTGGCATCGTTGTAGGTGGTATCAGTGAATTTCGCATTCGCAGGTACATCGGCATTGATGGAATGAGATATAGGCGTAGCCACACCATTCGCTGCAATATAAACAGGCTTTGTAGCAGAGCCCACCGCCGTATTTGCACTATGCGTTACAGCCGTGGATTTGTCTTGTTTACCGGAAATATCAGGGATTGCGGGCTTATTTGATAGATCGTTGTAGTCACCGGTGAATGCGACGTTGGAGGCGTTTTCTGACGTTAAAACAAGCATAGTATCGACAGCAGCTACGCCAATAGCATTGATGTCTATAGAATCTCTGAGAGTGCCGAGAGTGTCGCCATACGCCGAAGTAACGTTCGTTGTGTAAACTTTAGGTCTTGTAATACTACGAATCTTGCCATACGTATCAGAATCAATTCCTATGCGGAAACGCGTTACTATACCGCCTTCTATGGTGTTCGTCGCAGAGCCAGAATATACCTGCCAATCTATATTTGAATACTGACCATTCGGATCTAGCTGGCGAACTATTGCTCGTGTCGGAATATCATCAGAATTACAGCGTGCAAAAGTATATATGCGCACCCAAAAACGTTTGCCAATATTCTGTATGGTCATTGTTATGTACGAATCTATGATTATCGGATAGCTAGTCCACTTTGCTGATTCTTCATAAAACCGACTTGACGCAAATATATCTAAGTCTAGGATGATTCTGTGCTTATCGCCATTGTTAATAATTTCTTCTCCGCTATTGTAAGAATTAAAAGCATCTACAGTTGCGATTGTGTACGTATTGGAAGAAGTAGTATGCGAATGATGACCGTCTGTCCCTTTTAGAGCTACTACTGGTCCATCAGGAAAGTTACCGTTAAATGCCAATGGATACGACGTGATCTCGTACTTAGTGTCTTCGCTAGGAATCCCCAACGCCGTAATATCTTTTTTATTTACGGTGACTGCTGCATCCACATGGCCAAGACTGTCGTTTGAAAACTTATAAAACCCAATATCGTGCTCTGTATGCTTTGGGTGTACATACGACGACCCGACAGACGGCGAAACAGAACTAGAGCCATAACTAGGACTAGCATTAGTGATTTCGTTCGACGATTTTATCGCGTTGATAGTAAACACCGTATTCTCAACATTCTGCAAATCGTAGTCGATAGCCGTGACGTTCAGATATGTGTCTATTCCGTGCCTTGGCACTGATACTCGCACTGCGTCGGTTAATTCGATCGACGAATAGTCTACATTGTAAAGACTGAGGTCAATTCCCTTAACCGTTATTTCCCTTACGCCAGATGCCCAGTCTCCTCCCACCGTCTTAGAGATGAGCGAAATGCTATCAATCTCAGAGATTCCCATTCCAATCAATTGCTCGTATATGTTTGTCGTCCCGACGTCTAGATCTCTGATAATCATCCCGTATTCTTTTACCAGCTCCGGGCAATACATTATGCCATGAACTGGATCGATTTGCCAGGTTCTTTTATTAATAGCGGTAGTTCCATTTTGAACGCCTCTGCGATCAAGTGTGAAATCTTCGCCGCTATCTGCTCGTTGCCCGTGAGGATGTACCGCAGTGAAAAATGTTGTACCGTCGTCGGTGATTGTCAAGTCTGTTAGATTTTCTCCGAATTGAATCGTCTGTCCCTCGTCTGGATTGAACGTTGGATAATGTCTGCGCATATGTAGTTGCATTACATACACCGCGTCACCTAAATCTGCTCCGCCAAAAGTTCGTTTCGGATAATGTGGAGTCTTGGAAACCCAGAACAATCCTCCGACATTATTCATCATACTCGAGATCAAATCGATAGCTGTCATATTGTTTGGGTTTGAAATTCCGCACTGTTTTTGCGCTGCGGAATCCAGATTGTCTTCGCCGAAATAATAGTCGTCGTCCGCTTGATCACCAAACGGTATTACAGGCTCATTTACCCAAGCATAAACCGGAATATCGGAATCCGTATCCTTGGCTATTCTGCCAAGATGCTTGAAAGGGGCATTTAGGTTCTCTTCATAATTTAAGCCGCCGGACATAATGTTCGCGATCACTGCTGAAGCTTCCTGTGGAGACACTCCGTATACGTGAACGCCACTTTCGTTTAGT
>OKSA01000671.1_pt1 | contig 33415 bp, 29 predicted proteins | sample 1601181 | NCBI WGS metagenome assembly OKSA01 (sample SAMEA3541538, study PRJEB24748) | human gut metagenome | biome: human gut; feature: human-associated habitat; material: faeces | place: China | collected 2012
AAAAGACAGGCAAAGAACTGATGAGTCAAGATGAGATTACTGTAATGGACGGTAGCAAATGTATCTTTCAGCTTAGAGGTGTCAGACCTTTTCTTTCAGATAAATTCGATATTACAAAGCACAAGAATTATAAGCTACTTGAAGATTATGATAAGAAGAATGTGTTTAATATTGAGAGCTATATGAAGCGAAAAGGAAAAGCAAAATTAAATAGAGAAACGGTTATTACAAGAATGCAGTAAGTCTTAAAAAGATTTGCTGTTTTTTTATTCAAAATCAGGAGGCAAGATGATAAGGATCAGAAGTCCCACTAAGAAAAAACTAAATAGAAATAGTATCAGCGATTGGAAAAGTAATACTTCCGGTCGCTTTTTTTATTGAAATGAAAAGGAGAAATTTAAAAAGATGAAACAAGAAATGATTAACATCAACGCCAACTTAGTGGCGGAACCTACTTTCTCAAACTTTGAAAAAGACGGAGAAACGGTAGAAGTTGCAAACTTCACGCTTGTAAAAAAGTACGGTAAAGGCAAGGAGTATATTAACTGTGCAGCCTATGGAGAAAAAGCTGAGAAAGCAAAGGACTTTGAAAAAGGCGATTTAATTCATATCTTTGGTTACTTTAAGAAGCGTGAAAAAGAGGGAAAGACTTACAAAAACTTTGTAGTGAAGTCCTACAACAAAATTGAAAAGAAAGAAGAAAATGAGGAGGAATAACTTATGGCATTTTTTACACAGGCAGTTAATGTATTAAAGATTTTGGTTATGGCAGTAGGTGCAGGACTTGGAGCATGGGGCGTTATCAACTTGATGGAAGGATATGGTAATGACAATCCCGGTGCTAAGAGCCAGGGTATTAAGCAGCTTATGGCTGGAGGAGGTATCGTTCTTATCGGACTTAAGCTCATTCCACTACTTGCCAATGTACTCAATTAAGAAGAAAAGGAGAGCTTAGATGTTTGGAATATTCGACAAGATAGAAGAATTCTTTAAGGAGCTTCTACTGGGCGGTATCCAAGCAAACTTAGAGTCCATGTTTCTTGATATCAACGACAAAGTTGGTGCGGTTGCAACAGATGTAGGTAAAACGCCTATGGGGTGGAACGGAGATGTATTTGCCTTTATCAAAAGCATTAACGATTCCGTTATCATTCCAATAGCGGGACTAATCATCACAGCAGTTCTTTGTATCGAGCTTATCAATATGGTAATGCAAAAGAACAATATGCACGATACAGATACCTTTGAATTTTTCAAGTACATCATCAAGATGTGGATTGCTGTATGGTTAGTATCCCATGCCTTTGAGTTTTCGATGGCGGTTTTTGATGTGGCACAGCACATGGTAAATAAGGCGGCAGGGGTGATAAATACCTCTGCCACCGTTTCCGGAGATCAGATAGTAGCAATGATGGATACCCTAAAAGAAAAGGGACTTGGAGAACTTGTCATGATTCTCTTTGAAACCTCACTCATCAAGGTTGCTATACAGGTAATATCCGTTGTGATTATGCTTGTAGTTTATGGAAGAATGTTTGAGATTTATGTTTACTCATCGGTTTCAGCCATTCCTTTTGCCACAATGGGAAACAAGGAGTGGGGACAGATTGGAACAAACTACATCAAAGGACTATTTGCACTTGGACTACAAGGACTCTTTTTAATGGTTTGTCTTGGAATTTACGCAGTATTAGTTAAGACGATTAAGATAACAGATATACACACAAGCACCATGACGATACTTGGCTATGCGGTTTTGCTGGGGTTAATGATGCTAAAGAGCGGAACACTGGCCAAAAGCGTATTAAATGCACACTAAAAGAAAGGAAAGATAGTATGGATAAAAGAAAAACAATATTTACAGCAGTAGTAATTGGAGCAGGTATTATGGCGATAATTGATAGAATCAGGCTTCATAATAAGGTGGAAGAATTGGAAGAAAGAACAGATGACATCGGTCGCTGCCATAATGATTTTTGCTTAATGCAGGAAAGATATAACAAAAGTACGAATGAACAGATAGAGAGTATTCAGGAAGAAATCGGCTCTGTATATGAACACTTTGAGGAGCTGTCAAAGGGTAAAGAAGATGGGAGGTAAGATATGGCATATGTACCAATCCCTAAAGACTTAAATAGGGTAAAGACAAAGGTTGCTTTTAACCTAACGAAAAGGCAGCTCATAGGCTTCACACTTGCAGGACTGGTTGGAATACCAGTCTATTTATTTATGAGGAAGTTTGTGCCAAATGACATAGCTGTCATATTCCTTATCGTGTCCACGCTTCCTATCTTTTTCATCACACTATTTGAAAAGGACGGACTGACCTTTGAGAAATATTTTAAGCACATCTACCTTCATAAGTTTTATCAGCCAAAAAAGAGAGTGAGAAAGGAGGTTTACCTTGAACAAGAAAAGAAAAATTCAGCAAATAAAACTCATGCAAAACGAAAAGGCATTGAGAAGTCAAAAGCGGGACTTAAAGAAAAGTAATTGCAAGTCAAAAAAAGATAAGGGAGGAATCCTTGACCTTATCTTTAAAAAAGAACCGAAAAGATATACGGTAGAAGATACCATTCCCTATCTAAGGCTTTTAAAAAGCGGAATATGCCAGCTTGATGAAAGGCACTTCAGTAAAAGTATAGCCTTTCAGGACATTAACTATCAGCTTGCCTTAGATGAAGATAGGGACTTGATTTTTAATCAGTTTGCCAACTTTCTAAATTCCTTTGATCCGAGCATCAGCATTGAGTTTTCATATATCAATCAGCTCGGACGAAACGAAGAAATGAAGTCGGCAATTCAGATACCGGATAAAAAGGACGGTTTCGACGATATACGCTTTGAATTTAGAGAGATGCTTAAAAGCCAGATTGTAAAGGGAAATAACGGATTGAAAAAATCAAAGTATGTAACCTTTACAGTGGAAGCGGATAATTTAGAGCAGGCAACATCAAAACTTGAAAGACTGGAGATAGATATATTATCTAATCTAAAGAGCATGGGTGTGAGAGCAGAAAGCCTAAACGGAGAAGAAAGGCTAAAGATACTTCATGATGTTTTAAATCCAAATAAAACATTTGAATTTTCCTACAAAGACCTAAAGAAAAGAGAAAGCACAAAGACATATATTGTGCCTGATGAGTTTAACTTTACACCGAGTAGATACTTTAAGTTCGGCAAATTCATCGGAGCAACAAGTCATTTTCAAATCCTTGCAAGTGAGCTGTCAGACCGTATGCTTTCGGAGTTTTTGGATATTGACGATAACATCAATATTTCCTTTCATATTAGGGCAATCGACCAATCGGAAGCCATTAAGATGGTAAAACGAAAAAACACTGATATTGATAAGATGAAGATTGAAGAAAATAAGAAGGCGGTAAGAAGCGGTTATGATATGGATATTCTTCCATCGGACTTAATTACCTATGGTGAGGATGTAAAGAGCCTCTTAAAAGACTTGCAGACAAGAGATGAGCGAATGTTTGTGGTAAGTATCGTCTTTATGAACTTTGCAAGGACAGTGCAAAAGCTCGATAACACAATTGCTCAAATAAGCTCCATTGCAAATAAGCATAACTGTAAGCTGAAAAGACTTGACCATTCTCAGGAACAAGGTTTAGTGAGCGTGCTGCCTCTTGGTGTAAATAAGATTGAGATAGATAGAGGACTGACAAGCTCATCAACGGCAGTATTTATGCCATTTACCACAGAGGAGCTTTTTATCAATTCAAGTAATAGTCTTTATTACGGACTAAATGCCCTAAGCCATAACCTGATTATGGCAGATAGAAAGAAACTGAAGAACCCAAACGGTCTAATCCTCGGAACTCCGGGTAGCGGTAAATCCTTTAGTGCCAAAAGAGAAATGGCAAATGCGATTTTAGTAACAGATGATGATGTGATTATCTGCGATCCGGAAGGAGAGTATGGAAACCTCGTAAGGCAGTTTAAGGGAGAAGTCATTAAGGTCAGCAGTAAGTCAAAGGATTACCTGAATCCCCTTGATATAAATATGAACTACGGTGATGGGGATGCACCGCTGAAAGACAAGGCAAACTTTATTATGAGTATGCTTGAGCTTGTAGTAGGCGGTAGTGGTCTTACAGCAGAAGAAAAGTCCGTTATAGATAGGTGCCTTCCTAAAATTTATGAAAAGTATTTTGAAAACCCAGAGCCTTGTAATATGCCAATACTGCAAGACCTATACGATATGTTAAAAGGACAGGAGGAAAAGGTTGGTAAGAAGCTGGCAACAGAGATGGAAATCTATGTATCGGGTTCTCTTAATGTCTTTAATCACAGGTCAAATGTGGATTTAAATAAGAAGCTCCTTTGCTTTGATATTAAAGAACTTGGAAGTCAGCTAAAGAAAATAGGAATGCTTGTTATTCAGGATCAGGTGTGGAATAAGGTGTCACAAAACAGAGGAAACAAGGCTACAAGGTACTATATCGACGAGTTCCATTTGCTTTTAAAAGATGAGCAGACAGCATCCTATTCCGTAGAGATTTGGAAAAGATTTCGTAAATGGGGAGGTATTCCAACAGGTATTACGCAGAATGTCAAAGACCTACTTATGAGTAAGGAGATAGAAAATATCTTTGATAATACGGACTTTGTCTTAATGTTAAATCAGGCTTCAGGAGATAGAGAAATTTTAGCAAGAAAACTTAAAATCTCACTTCCACAGCTCAGATATGTTACTAATTCAAATGAAGGTGAGGGACTACTTTTCTTTGGAAATACCATTGTGCCTTTCATTGATAAGTTTCCGAAAGATACAATTTTATATCAGAAGATGACTACCAAGCCGGAAGAAGTGAGGTAGCCTATGGGAAAGAAGCTGAAAAAGGATTTTAAGGAAAGGCACAAGGCAAGCCTTGAAAGAGAGATGTTTCATAGTAAAACAGATACGATACCTGAAGAAAGTAAGCTAAAACATAACGATGATTACAGAGGTAAAATCGTTCATGAGAAAGAACGGTTTCAGGATAAAGTGCATGAAAAAACAAGTAAGGTAAGTGCTGATAATGAAAAGTCTTATGGAACATCCAAGAGAAACGAAAAATATAGAGTTTCAGATAAGGGAGACGTAAATTCCGCAATTGAAACGGGAAGATCAGATTATATTACTGAGGTTAAGGATGGAAAAATCTATGATCCTTTAGGAAAAGACCTTGATAATGATGGGATTATAGATAGATACGACAATGACTTTAGGGATAGCGACTACTTTGAGTCAACCTATGATGTCGAGGATAATCTTCATCATAAAGCAGAAAATACAAATAGTTTCTCAAAAAGCCAAAAAGCTCAAAAGAAAAATTATAAGAGAAAAAACTATACCGAAAGCCTTTATACAAGGAAAAAGGATGATGTGTTAAAGGAGAATAAGCCTGAAGATAAAAAGACTGGAAAAGATACTGCAAGCAAAAAAGTTCATAGCAGTATTTATAAAGAGCAGAAGAAAAAGCTAAAAAAAGACATGGTAAAGGTATCTGCCCTTTCAGGACTTGCTAAAGGAAGTGAAACCGTAAGAGATTACTTATCTCATGGAAGTGATGAAAATCAAGGAGTGGAAGCAGGAGAAAAGACAGCAGATACAAGCTCCAAGCTCCTTCATGGCATAAAGAAGTATTCTGATAAGAAAAGAGCTAAAAGAGGCTATGACCTTACAAATAAGGACTATAAAATCAGAAAGCGTAAGTCAAAGTTGGAATTTCGTGATGCCAAAAAGGAACTGAAAAAGACGGATGAGTATAAAAGAGCAAATGCCTATAAAAGATTTCAAAGGAAAAATCAGGTAAAGGCAGCAATTTCTCGTGAGAATAAGTCAAGGCTTAGAGATCGAATTAAAGAGGGACTTATCGGAACACTGAAAAGCTCAAAGGATATGATTGTCCGAAAAGCAAAAGGACTAATGCTTATTTTCATAGGTATCATTATCTTAGGGACTTTTGTGATTAACTTTGCAGGAACGGGAATGACAGGCTTTATGAATTCTACAAGCTCTGTGCTTACAACAAGCTATTTATCAAAGCCAAATGTCCTAAGTGAAATCAATCAGAAATTTTCAGATATGGAGGGTGAGCTTCAAAGTAAAGTTGACCATGTGAAAGAAAATTATCCTGGATATGATGAATATATCTTAAATAATACAGAATATATCGGGCATAATGTCCATGAGCTTTTATCCTACATTACATCAAGGTGTGGAGAGGTAAAGAGTGTATCGGAAGTAGAATCCATATTAAAAGAATTATTTGATTCCATGTATGACCTTGAGTATAGGGAAGAAATTGAAATCAGATACAGGACGGTTACAAAAACCTATACCGATGAAGATGGCAATGAATATACCGAAAGCCACGAAGAACCTTATGAGTATAAAAAACTCATCGTAACGCTTCATAAAAAAGAGATGGACAGCATTATCCGAAAGGTCTTTGCAAACTATCCCGATAATCTAAAGCACTATGAAGCCTTGTTCCTTGCACAAGGCAATATGAGAGAAGCCTTTGGTAATTCTGACCTTATCAGTGCAAATGGAGGTATCGGCGGTGGAAAAGAGTATGAGGCATCTACGGAAGTACAAAAGAAGATTGTTAATGCTGCATACATTACGCCATCTCCGGGTGCAGGATGGTGTGCCATGTGGGTATCACAGGTCTATCAAAATGCAGGACTTGGATATATAGGTGGGAATGCCTGTGATATGTACCGAAACTATACCTTTACATCAGACAGGTCAAAGCTAAAAGTGGGAATGCTTGTGGCAGTTGAAAGCAGCAGTAGCGGAAGCAGTGCAGGGCTTACCTATGGTCATGTAGGTATTTACATTGGAGATGGAAAAGTGATTGATAACATCGGTCGAATAAGAGTAACTACCTTAGATGATTGGATAGCAACATTTTGTAAGCACCATCCCGTAGGATTCGGTTTTCCGCCAAATGTAAAGAAATAGGAGGTAACAATTTGAAAAAGGAACTGATAGCAGTAAAAAACAGAATAAAGAAGTTAAATGATAAAAAGGCTCTGATTGATGAAGAATTGGAGCCTTTATTTATTCGTGAAGAAGAGCTTGAAAATGAAGAAATCATTGCCATTTGCAGAAAGAATAACATCACAATCAGCGATTTGATGGCAAAGGTAAACAGACAAAAAGCAGAAATGAAAAAGGAGAAAACAAATGAAAACCAGTTTGAAAAAGAATAATAAGTTTTGGACGGTAGCACTTGCGGTAATTGTAAGTATTAGTTGTATTTTAGGTCTTTGGACGGTTGTTTATGCACAGGAGCAAAAATCTGAAGCTCCAACAAAAAACGAAGCTGTTCAAACGGAAGTTGAAGTAAATGTAAGGTATATCTTTGAAGATGAAAAGGTCTTTAAGGAAGAAAAGATAAAGGCTGAGAAAGGACAACTTATTGATAGCGGAGATCTTCCAATGCTCCCAGATGATATGAAATTTATTGATGAATTTCTGTTTTATGAGGTAAAGGGAGATGGAAAAGATGAGATTATCCGTAAGGTAGCAAAGATAGAGGTTAAGGATAAGGAAACGCAGACAGAGCTTTCCAAAGAGGATATTTCCAAGATGGAAAAGCAGGCAAAAGAACTTAAAGGGGAGCTTGATAAGCTAAATGGTGAGATTAAGGATAAAGATAAGTTAAGCGATAAGCAGAAGGAAAAAATCAAAGCTCTTGAAGATGAAATTGAAAGTCTGAAAGAAAAACTGAAAAAAGAAAAGGATAACAAAGATTTATCTTCTGATATTAAAAAGGAAATGGACAAGCTAAATGAAAAGATTAAAGATCTTGAAAAAAAGGCTAATGAAGTGAATAAAGCTCCGGCATCATCTAACGTGGTTACACCAATTCCACCAAATAGCAGTATAAAAACAAGTGCAGGAAATTCTCAGCCACTTGTAAATACAGGTAAGGGAAGTGAACCAAAGACAAGTTTTGGAAATACTACAAAAGATGAAAATACTAAACAATCAAAAGATAAAGAAAAGGAAATTCGTTATCCTAATAAACTGACAGCTAAAACGCATGCTAACAATAACAGCCAAGATTCAGCTATGGATGGCACAAGTAAGAGTGTAAATACCAATAAGGGAGTAGCTTCTGCACCGTCTAAGGCAAGAGGAAGTCTTACGGAAAATAAGGATAATGCAAATAAGGAATATCCGATTCATCATAGCGATGATAAGGATAATAAAGAAACTGATAAATATTCGGCTGATGCAAGACAGTTTATTACCTTTCAGACTAAAAATGGTAAGACTTTTTATTTAATCATCAATCATGATGAAGATAGTGAGAATGTAATGCTTCTTACGGAAGTATCTGAAGATGATTTGCTTAACATGGTGGAGAAAAAAGAAGCACCAAAGCAGGAAGTAGTAAAAAAAGAACCTGTTAAGGAAGAAGTAGAGCCTGAGAAGAAGGACGAAAAGAGTAATTTAGGAACCTATATTATTTTGCTTCTTGTAGTAGGTGGTGCATTAGGAGCAGGCTACTATTTTAAGGTTGTGAAAAAGAAAGAAGATAAAGAACTTGAAGCCTTAGAGGAAGAAGATGATGATTTCTTTTCTGAAGCTGAAAGTGAGGAAGAAGCAAGCGAAGTAGATGAAGTTGAAGATGATGAAACTGAGGAATAAGATTGCACCTAAAACTATATAATATTTGGTGCAAATACAGGGCGAGAGGGTAACATCTTTCGCCCTATTTTATTAGTTAAAACAGGAGGAAAAACAGAAATGAAGTTAGTCATTGCGGAGAAACCAAGTGTTGCAATCTCCATTGCTAAGGTTATCGGAGCAACAAAAAAGAAAGACGGATATTATGAGGGAAATGGCTATAAAGTATCATGGTGTGTTGGACATTTAATTCAAATGGCAAATCCCGATTCTTATGATGAAAAATATGCTAAATGGAATATGGCGGACTTACCGATTATTCCAAGAGAATATAAGTATGAGGTGGCAAAGGCAACTAAGAAGCAGTTTAACATCCTTAAAAAGCTGATGAATGGTAAAGAGATTGATATGGTTATCAATGCCTGCGACGCAGGTCGTGAGGGAGAAGCTATCTTTAGGCTTGTATATAATCAAGTGAATTGTAAAAAGAAGATGAAACGCCTTTGGATTTCTTCAATGGAAGATAGTGCCATTAAAGAGGGTTTTGTTAACCTAACAGACGGAAAAGACTATGATAATCTCTTTGAATCGGCACAGGCAAGAGCTATTGCGGATTGGTTAGTCGGAATGAATATTAGTAGGCTCTACTCTTGTCTGTATCAGCAAAATTACAGTGTTGGCAGAGTGCAGACACCTACTCTTGCCATGATCGTAAAAAGAGATGATGAGATAGCGAATTTCAAGAAAGAAAAATACTATACAGTAGAGCTTTCTACAAATGGTTTTACACTATCAACGGATAGAATTGATGATGAAGTTGCTGCTGAACAGCTTATAAGTTTAGTAGGCGATAAGATTGAAATTACTGATGTTATTCAAAAAGAAAAGATTACTAAACCTGAGTTACCTTTTGACCTAACTACGCTTCAAAGGGAGTGCAATAAATATTTTGGATATAGTGCCAAGCAGACACTTGACTATACTCAAAGCCTGTATGAAAAGAAACTGATTACTTACCCCAGAACAGACAGCAGATGTTTAACAGAGGATATGATTGTGAGTACAGTCAACAACATTTTGGGTAAAAATGACTTTGATACAGAGCGTATCAAGGTAGTATTTAACTCTAAAAAGGTTACGGACCATCATGCGATTATTCCGACAATCAGTTCATTAAAGGAAGATGTTTCGGAGCTTCCTCCAAGCGAAGCAAAAGTTTATTTCCTTATATCCGATAAATTTCACGCAAGTGTAAGTTATCCACTCATTGAAAATATAACGAAGATAGTAGCTGAATTTGACGGATTTGAATTTACAAGTTCAGGAAAGGTTATAAAAGACGAGGGATTTACAAAGTATTTGAAGGAATATAAGTCCCAAAATAATGAGGATACAGAACTTCCGGATGTAATCGTTGGCGGTGTTATTAGCATTGAAGATAAAGAGATTAAAGAGAAATTTACCCAACCTCCGAAACACTTTACTGAGGTTATATTCTATGAAGTGTAGATTAGAAAAATAAAAAGGGGGAAAAGTCAATGGCAACAAACAAAAAAATTACTGCCCTCTACGAAAGACTTTCTCGTGATGATGAAATGGTAGGGGACAGTAACTCAATTATAAACCAAAAGAAAATGCTTGAAGATTACGCTAATAAAAACGGCTATACCAATATCATGCACTTTACAGATGACGGATATTCAGGAGGTTCATTTGATAGACCATCTTGGAAGAAACTCATTGAGGGCGTGGAAAATAATATCATAGATACTGTGATAGTTAAGGACATGAGTCGTGTCGGTCGTGATTATCTTCAGGTAGGATTTTATACAGAAGTGATGTTTAGAGAAAAGGGAGTCCACTTTATAGCTGTTGCAAACAGTGTTGATAGCAATAAAACGGAAAGTGCAGAATTTGCTCCGTTTCTAAACATCATGAACGAATGGTATATCAGAGATTCCAGTAAAAAGATAAAGACGGTATTAAAGTCAAGAGGAATGGAGGGGGAACATCATACATCAAACCATGCTATATATGGCTATCGTAAGGATAAAGACAATCCAAGCAAATGGGTTATTGATGAAGAAGCAGCCGAAATAGTAAAGCGTATATTTCAAATGAGTTTAGAGGGAAACGGACCGTATCAAATAGCTAAAATTCTAACAGAAGAAAAAATTGAAAGACCGTCATATTATCTTGCTCAAAGGGGAATGGGAAACCACATATCTAACTATAACAGTGCAGAGCCGTACCTTTGGAGAGGAACAACAGTAAGCAATATTTTAAGCAGACAGGAATATATGGGTCATACTGTGAATTTCCGTACCTATAAAGAGTCCTATAAAAGCAAAAGAAATAAAAAAGCTCCAAAAGAAGATTGGATAATATTTGAGAATACACAAGAAGCAATTATTGATGAAGAAACTTTTAATACTGTTCAAAAGCTTAGAAAGGTAACAAGAAGAACAGACAGTACGGGAAAAGCAAATCCGTTAACCGGACTTGTGTATTGTGCTGACTGCGGAGCAAAAATGTATAACCATCGTGGGAAAGCCGGATATAAAAGAGATTGGTTAGGAAGAAAAACAGATAAAAGGCGTTCTCCGAAAGATGAATATATTTGCTCAAAATACAACTTAGCAAGGACAAATTTTCAAAAAGAATGCTCATCTCACTATATCCGAAGTGAGGTTCTGACAAAGTTAGTATTGGAAACCATACAGGAAGTAAGCGAATATGTGAAGTTAAACGAAGAAGAATTTATTAAAAAGGTCTATTCTACATCAAAAGAACAACAGGAAAAAACATCAAAGATATTAAAGAAAAGGTTGGCTAAAGAGGAAAAAAGAATATCTGAAATAAACAGCTTAATCAGAAAGCTATATGAAGATAATGTAAGCGGAAAACTATCAAACAAGCATTTTGATATGATGTTAAAAGATTTTGAAAAAGAACAGGCGGTATTAGAAAAATCAATAGAACAAGCAGAAGAAACCTTAAGAGATTTTGAGGAAGATACTATCAGAGCAGATAAATTTATTGCCCTTGTAAAGAAATATACTGACTTTAGCGAATTAACCACACCGATGATAAATGAATTTGTAGATAAGATATTGGTTCATGAGGGAATATGGGAAAACTATGAGAGAACACAGGAAGTTGAAATTTATCTAAATTTTATCGGTAAGTTTGAAATGCCTAAGAAAGAGCCTACAAAGGAAGAACTTGAGGAATTGGAAAAGCTAAGGAAAAAGAGAGAAAAGAAGCGTGAATACAATTATAGGTATATGAAAAAGCTGAAAGGGAAAACTAAATAATCTATTTTGTAATTTCCTAAAAATTGACTACTATAAAATATAGTGATATAATTTATAGTAGTTTTTTATTTGGAGGAATAATGATATGTCGACAATAGATTTAATAGTTTTGGGAATGATTAAAGAGAAAGAACAAAGTGCTTATGAGTTGCAAAAGAATGTTGAGTACAGAAATATTTCTAAATGGGTAAAGGTCAGCACTCCATCAATTTATAAAAAGGTAATTCAGTTAGAAGAAAAAGGCTATATAAAAGGCAATTTATCAAGAGATGGGAATATGCCTGAAAAGTCAATTTATCACATTACAGAAAAAGGAGATAAGTATTTTTTAGAATTGATGAAGAAAATATCTGCTCAAATGGTCAATGTTTTTTTAGATTTTAATGCAGTTATTATCAATATGGCAATGCTATCAAAAAATGAAGGCAAAGAGATTATAGATAATATTGAAACAGAGATTGATAAGTATAAAAATGTAGTAAGCAAATTGAAAATGGAAAGAAAAAATATTCCTATTTGTGCCAAATCTATTATAAATCAACAAGTCTTGCTATCAGAAGTATTAAACGATTGGATAAATGATTTTGGAAAGCTGTATTTAGAGGGGTGATTTTTGAATTGGTAAATATAGGTGAAGATAGAGAGCTACTAAAGGAATTAAGAGAGATAACGAAAAATAAGGGAAATTGGAATGTGGTTATTAATGAAGTTGCTGCTAAATTAAATGAAAATCATTCTGATGATGTGAAAGCAAAGGTCTTATGGCTTCTTGGAGAAATGGGATTAAATCATCCTTTAGAAGTAAAAAAGCATGTTGCAGATATTGCAAGTTACTTACATGATGATTGCTATAAATTAAGAGAGCGTTCAGTAAATGCGCTTGGAAGAATAGGAAGAACTGATAAGCATTTAATTGTTCCATACTTAGATAAAATAATGGAAATGAGAAAAGATAATGTAGATGAAGTAAGACTTGCATTCGTTTGGGCTTGTGAAAATATTGCAACAAATGCTCCTGAACTGTTCTGTGGAAGACTTGATATATTTTATGAAATGATACAAGACAAAGGGGAGAGAGTACGGATAGAAGCACCTGAAATGTTTAGGGTAATGGGGAAAAGAAAGCCTCAGTATGTAAAACCATATTTAGAGAAGTTACAGCGGCTTGCAGATAATGATACACATCCTGTTGTTCGCATCCATAGTGTCGGTGCAATTCGGATTACACAAAGAGCGTTAAAGGAGAGTGAAGACAATGCCACAGATGAATAAAGGTGGAAAGTATATTTTTGGTTGGTCAAAGATAAAAGAAGATGGAAAACTATTTTTTCCGACTATGGCAATAAAGGAGTACAAATTAGAAAAAGAAAAGTATATCTATATTGTTTCAGGAAGCAAGCAAACAGGAGGATTCTGTGTTATGCCGGAATCATTACTTTCCGATTCAAAATTAAATAGCATATTAGTTAGAAATAAATGTTTGGCAGAGAGAAGTTTAAAAGAGGGAGAACTTATTTTATATAAGGGAAGAACGTACGGATGGCTATCTTTGAATGGAACAAAATGTAAATCTTCCTCAATCTTTAATGGATTCTTTGGGTGTTAACATAGGAGATAAACTTTTGGCAATTAGAAGTAGTAACATTGCTTTTACAATGGGATTTAGAGGTTCGTTGATAGATAAAGCGAATAATTTTACGGGAAAAATCGAAACTTTCTGATGTGAGTATGCTGTTTTGACGATTTTTGAAAAAGATGATAATATACTACTATATAGCTGAAAGGGGATTGTTATGAGAATTCGCTTAAGAAATCACCCTAAGAACAAACTTAACTCTGTACAAATGAAACCGATGAAACATTGTACAGAGTATAGCAAATAGATTGCATTTAAGATTTCATCGGGAAATACAAAAAATTAGGTCATTTGGTTGGCTTTGTTTTTGTACGCATTTCTCGATATATAATTAAAATGTAAAGGGCTATAGGCAATGTTTTGTCTGTAGCCTTTTGTTTTATAAATTATTAAGCAAAAGGCAGATACTATTTTGTATTTATGCCTTTTTTTGTTGCGTAAATACAAAAAATAAAATATTGAGAAGTGGAGAAATTTTAAATGAACGAAAGTAGAATAAAAATTTTGAAAGAAGAAAATATTGATAAAGCACTTTTTAAGTTAGGTATTCCTATGGTTATCAGTTTATTGGTAGCCGCTTTATATAATGTTGTTGATACCTATTTTGTGTCTGGACTTGGGAAAGAGGCAGTAGCTGCCGTTTCAGTTGCGTTCCCAATTCAACTTATCTTTTTAGGAATAGGATTAACATTTGGTGCAGGAGCAGGTTCTTATATATCAAGGCTACTTGGGGGAAATAATAAAAAAGAAGCAAGTATTGTAGCAACAGTTGCTCTGATATCAAGTTCGATTTTAGGGATAATTACAGCTATTGCATTGTTTTGTTACTTAGAGGGCATTTTGAAATTTATGGGAGCTATTCCATCTATTATGGAAATTTCTAAGTCTTATACAGGAATATTCATAGTAGGCGGTATTTTGGGAACAGTAAATGTAACACTTGGGAATTTAGCCGTTGCACAAGGAGCTGCTAAAATTTCTTTAAAGGCTATGATTGTAGGTTCTATATCAAATATGATTTTAGATCCGATATTCATATTCGGACTTAATTTAGGGGTGAGAGGTGCAGCTATTGCGACACTAATAGCAAGAGTGATAACAAGTCTAATGTATCTCATTTACTTTATAGGAGATAAAAACTTAATTGAGATAAAATTACCTAACTTCAAACCAACATTTGCAATTTATAAAGAGGTATTGAAGATCGGTATCTCTATGTTAATACTTCAAATTCTACAAACAATATCTATCAGCAAAATATCTTATGCAGCGTCCTTTTATGGAGAAGAAGCAATAGCTGCAATGGGGATTGTTCTTAGGATTGTAACATTAGGAACAAATGTTGTATTCGGATATATGAAAGGATTGCAACCATTAGCCGGATTTAATTATGGAGCTAAGAATTATGAAAGAGTGAGAGAAGCTATAAAGGCAAGTATTAAATGGACAAATGTATTTTGCGTATTTTGGACTGTGATAGTTTATATATTTGCACCAAGTGTATTATCTATATTTGGCACTGATGAAAATGTATTAAATATAGCAATGCCGGCATTACGAGCAGACCTAATTATGTTTATATCATTTGGATTTCAGTTTACTTACTCTACCTTGTATTTGTCTACAGGAAAGGCATTAGGGGGAGTATTTCTAAATTCATTAAGACAAGGGATTGTGTTTATCCCCATCATTTTATTGTTGCCTAAATTTATGGGATTAAATGGTGTTATATATGCTCAAACAATTTCAGATTTGATAACAACAATCATCACAATTCCTTTTGCTATTAGCATTCATAAAAAATTGAGATTAGCAATAAAAAACGATTTGTAATTCTTAATTATATCTGCTGATTAAAAAATAAGGAGGCATCTAAGTGTAGAAATAGCTAAGGAGGTAATGTGAATGAGCGTATATTCATATTTTGTAAATAGATTATGGTTGATAATGCCTTTTTGGTTCGTTTTTATATGAATATTTTCTTGAACAATTAAAAAATACAATAACAATAAGAGTTAATTTAATTGTTATTTTCGGAGGACTTTTTACGCCAAAGTGTAGAAGTCCTCCTTTTTTATTCTCAGAAAACCAAAACAGAGAAATAAAAAAAGGAGGAACGCACAATGGATAAGAAAGAATATTACCTTTATGTCAAAGGGAAAGCCGTAGCCGTAAGCGAAGAAGTCTACAAAGCCTATTGGAATATAACAGAGCATGAAAAATATCTAATCAAAGAAGATTGGAAGCATAATGTAATTCCATTTTCAGCATTAGATCATGACGGACACTTTGTAGATAACATCATAGATGAAAGAATAGACTTGGAAAAAATCGTAGAAGTAAAAATGCAAATTGAAGAACTGCATAAGGCATTAGCTACACTAACAAAAGAAGAAAGAGAGTTAATGGAAGCCATCTTCTACAGAGAAGAAAGTCTAAGGTCAATCAGTAGAAAAGAGAAAGTTACACATCAGGCAATCGGACAAAGGAGGGATAGAATTTTAGAAAAACTGAGAAAGATTTTAGAAAATAAAATCTAAAAAACGATGAAAGGTTAAGTATCAAAGAAAGGTACTTAGCCTTTCTTTATGAGAACAGAAAACTATTAAATGGAGGAAATCAAAATGAAAGAATTAGAAAATGTAATGAGCCAGTTAGAAAAAGAAACCAAGAAAAAAGAGCAGGCAGAAAATAAAATTAAGCAATTAAGACAAAAGAGAAATAGGCTAAAAAGAAACGCAGACACGAAACGAAAAGTAGAAAAAGGAGGGGTATTTGAAAAGTTTGAAAGACAGATAACCGGAGCCGAAGAAAATACAGATAATGATTTAATGTATGCCTTTTTAGACTATGTATTTTCCGATAACAGAAATAGAGAGAAGTTAAAAGAACTTACAGAAATTCATTTAAGAAAAAAAGGAACTTCCATAGAAGAAAACTCAATTATTGAGGCTGAAAATTTTGAAGATGATGATGAAGAAATGACAGACGAAGCATAGGAAGTACAGAAAAATGAATATGGAAATTGAGATATAGCAGAGTGAGGAATGTTTTAGCACTTTGCTTTTTTATTGATTTTAATCAAGAAAAAACAAAGTCCACAGTGGTTTAAGGGGGAGTATCCCCCTTGAGCAAATAAAAATGCTTTAGCGTTTTTGTTTCCTTAGCGGAGCGTATGGCTTTCTGCAAGAACGCAAAGCACCGAATGCAGTCGGTGTATCTTTGCGCCCTTGTAAACAAGGGAGCGAAGATACTATCAGACATAAAAATAGCAAAATATCAAAACTAAAAACGGAAAGGAGAAGAAAATCTGATGGAAACCAAAAGTTTGCATACTCATGTAGATATAGTGTCAAGGTCAAAAGGGGAAAGCGTAATTGCAAAGGCTGCATATAATGCAAGAGATAAATTAAAAGACGATTATTATGGTAAAACACATGATTATTCTAAAAAAGATGACCTTGTCTTTTCAAAAATATTCTTGCCGGAACATATTCCAAAAAAGTTTTCAAAACGAGAATATCTATGGAACGAAGTCGAGAAAATAGAGAAAAGTAAAAACTCACAGCTTGCAAGAAATCTACTCTTTACACTTCCAAGAGAATTAAATGAGGAAGATAGAATAAAGCTAATCAGTGAATTTATAGAAGAAAATTTTACCTCTAAAGGTATGATAGCGGATTGTAATATTCATAATCCTACAGCCAGTGATAATGAAGAACAACCACACGCCCATATCCTACTTACCCTTAGAGAAATTGACGAACAAGGAAATTGGAAAGCTAAATCTAAAAAAGAATATATCCTTGATGAAAATGGAGAAAAAATAAAACTCAAAAGCGGTAACTATAAATCAAGAAAAGTAAATCTGAACGATTGGAACGAACCTGACAAAGCAAAAGAGTGGAGAGAAAACTTTTCAAAGAAAGCAAACGAATATTTAGCAAGGAATAACATAGATAAAAGAATAGATCCTCGTACCTTTGGAGAACAGGGAAGAGAAGAACTTCCACAGGTTCATTTAGGAACAGCAAGCTTTCAGATGGAGAAAAAAGGAATACAGACAGAAAGAGGAAATCATAACAGAAAAATCACAGCCTTTAATTTAGAGTTTAAGAAGTTTAAAGCGGAACTATCAAAACTTACATCTTGGATAAGCTCATTACTCGTAAACTTGCAATCAAAATATGATGAATACAAACAGGAGAAGAAAGAAGAATATGAGAATAAAGCAGAACTTTTTAATCTCTATGAATACATTTCTATTTATCATGAATTGCAAGGAGAAAAAGCAAGAAAGTTAAATCCCTATGCAAGCAATAAGAAGATAGGAGCAGACCTAAGACGATTTTCAAAGGCAAGGATATACCTGAAAGACAATAACCTTAGAACCATAGCCGACCTACAAGAAAAGATAAGCACAATTCAAGCAAACAATAAGAAAATCAGTCAAGATATTAAGGTCAAAACTACAAGAATTGAAAGTCTAAATAAGTGCTTTGTCTATGCAGACATCATCAAGGATAATAAGCAAATCTTTGAAGAATGGAACAGCAAATCATTATTCAAAGACAGCTTCTATAATTCACATAAAGAACAGATAGACAAGTATAAAAGGGCAAGGGTAATTCTTGAAAAAACAACAGGCTCATCAGCTATTAAATCTAAAAATTGGCAAAGGGATATACAAAGTCTTGAAATTGAAATTACTAAGCTAAATAAACAAGCTCAATCTATTAAGGAAGAATACGAAAATATCAATCATATCAAATATGCAGCTAAGACTGTAAATGATGATTATGGTATCGACTTATCTATTGAGATTGACAAGGCGATTAAGAGAGGAGAAAAGCCAAGTGTAATTGAACAGATTAAGAAGTATCAAGAGCAGCAGGAAAAATATGAGCAGAGGAAAGGAAAAACAAAAGATTATTATAGGAATGAGGAAAGGTAGTGATTTTTTGAAGAAATCGGGTATAATATCAATGACAACAGAATATCGTTTAGGAAATTGCAGATTTGACATTTCTAAAAATATTTGTTATACTTTCAGTAAATAAAGAGGGTGTCCCACTACCGTTAAAGGTGGAGCATTAAAGAAGGTGTCTCACTACCTATATCCCAAAGGTGAAGCATTAAAGCGAGCAGAGAGGATAAACCTCTCTGCTTTTTTAGGAGAAGGAAATGGCAGAAGCGATTAAATATGGATTTTATACTGTAAATCCCGATTACCTTGAATATCTAAATCAAATAGATTCAGAAGTTTATTACAACCCATCGTATAGAAACAGTATTAAACCATTTGTTGGAATTATTGTTGGGATAGAAAATTATAATTATTTTATTCCAATTTCTTCTGCAAAGGAAAAACACAAAAGATGGAAGAATGTTTCCGATGAGCATTTCTTGATTTATGAAGTAATTGATAATAGCATTACTATAAATGGAGATATTTACAAATATTATTCTGATGAAGAAAAAATGCACATATTATCTATATTGGATATTAAGAAAATGATACCTGTACCTACCGGTTGCTATGAAAGAATTGAATTTGATGAGCTTGAGGACATAAGATACAAAGACTTATTTGAAAAAGAATATGCTTTTTGCCTTAGAGTAAAAACAAAGCTTTTGAAAAAGGTAGAAAAATTATACCAAAAGCAGAAAGAAACAGGAGTTATCAGAAGAGCAAATTGTAATTTTTCAGAGTTAGAAAAAGCAATGCTGGATTGGAAGTAAAAAAACTAAATTATTTATGAATGATTGGAGAAGCGGAGAAATATCGGCTTCTCTTTTTTATGCAAGGGAAGATTTATAAGTAGGATACAAGACGGTGGAAAGGTGTTTTTAGGGCATTAAACTTAGAATAGGTATCACAGTATGCCTAAGATAAAAACAAGCCTTAAAACGCATTCCATCACTTAACACAACAAAACAGTTAGAGCGATTAGAAAAGTAAAAAAATCTAATCGCTTTTTTTATTGCGATGAAAGGAGGGTGCAGATGACAGATGAAAAAAACAAAGCTGAAAACACATTCAGTAAAAAAATAGGAAAAACAAACTATAAAGTTACAGTGCATTTCAGTGAAACCAGTAATGAAACAATTACAGATAAAATAAATAGACTCATTCAGAAAGAATGTGAAGATATGAGTTACAAAAAAGACGAATAAATTTCTTAACTACCCTTGACAAAAGCTATCAGAAGATACGCTCTTAAAGTCTATGGAGATTGCAGGAAATGATGCTTTAGAAAAAGGTGTAGAAGTGGAAAGGAAAGGACTTGGAACGCCTGCAACAAGAGCAGGGATTATTGAAAATCTAATCTTTAAGGGATTTGTAGAAAGAGATAAGAAAAATCTTGTAGCCACGCATAAAGGAATTAGCCTTGTAACAATAGTATCTGATAGCTTTAAGTCAGCAGAAACTACCGCAAAGTGGGAAATGGAGCTATCCGATATTGCACAGGGGAAATCTTCAAAGGAAGAATTTTTAGAGGAGATTGAAAATGAGATAAAAGAGGTTGTTCTGACATATAGAAAGTAAGTGGCTACTAATTTCAGAGTGGAAAAAATGTCTTAAAAGTGCTATAATCTTTTGTAGGAAAAGTAGGGCGAAAGGAAGTAAGTATGAAAGATATATTTATGGATACTGCAAAAGTTATGGCAAAAGGACAGGTTACTATTCCGAAAAGGATAAGGGAACTTTTGAATTTAGAAAATGGAGATTATGTTACTTTTGTAGTTAATAAAGATAAAGTTGAAATTCAAAATTCCAAAGTTTTTATTGAAGAAAACATTGGGGAATAAAGGTGGTGAAAAAGCAGATGACGATAGATGAAATAAAGAAGTTAATTCAAAATGGAGAGAAGATAGATGTTGAGTTTAAAGAATCTAAAGATGCTTTAACCAAAGATGTCTTTGATACAGTATGCTCCTTCAATAATAGAAATGGCGGACATATTTTACTCGGTGTAAATGATAAAAGAGAGATTGTCGGTGTTAGTAAAGACAAAGTTGATAAAGTGATTAAGGAATTTACTACGGCAATCAATAACTCGCAAAAGATGTATCCACCACTTTATTTGCTTCCTGAAGTCTTTAATATAGATGAGAAAAAAGTAATTTACATCAGAGTGCCGGAAGGTTATCAGGTGTGCAGGCATAACGGAAGAATTTGGGATAGGTCTTATGAGGGAGACATCAATATTACAGACCATTCCGAACTTGTATATAAGCTATATGCAAGAAAGCAAGGAAGCTATTTTGTAAATAAAGTATATCCGAATCTGGATATTGATTTTCTTGATGCTTCTGTTATTGATAAAGCTAAGAAAATGGCTGTTTCCCGAAATAAAAATCATGTTTGGGAGAATATGAGTAACGAAGAACTTCTTAGAAGTGCTAATCTCATTCTGACAGATCCGGAAACAAAGCGTGAGGGAATTACATTAGCTGCTATTCTGTTATTTGGAAAAGACAACTCGATTATGTCCGTTCTTCCACAACACAAAACAGATGCAATATTCAGAGTTGAAAACAAGGATAGATATGATGATAGAGATGTTGTCATAACAAATCTGATTGATAGCTATGACAGGCTTATAGAGTTTGGGCAGAAGCATTTGAACGATTTATTTGTCTTAGACGGAATTGTAAATGTTAATGCAAGAGATAGGATACTTAGAGAGATAGTTTCCAATACATTGGCTCATAGGGATTATTCAAGTGGGTATCCTGCAAAGATGATTATTGATGATGAGAAAATTACTGTTGAAAACAGCAACTTGGCTCATGGAATGGGAACTTTAGATTTACAGAAGTTTGAGCCATTTCCTAAGAATCCTGCTATATCAAAGGTGTTTAGAGAAATAGGTCTTGCAGATGAACTTGGTTCAGGAATGCGAAATACCTACAAGTACACACAGCTTTATTCAGGAGAAAACCCGTTATTTGAGGAGGGAGATATATTTAGAACGATTATTCCTCTAAAGAAGATAGCGACGCAAAAGGTTGGGGGCGACAATGTCGCTCATGATGTCGCTCAGGGTGTCGTTCACGATGTCGCTCACGATAAGATAGCCCTTGCAGAGTTTATTAAAGAAAAAGTGAGAAGCAATGATAGGATTACAAGAAAGGCTATTGCAGATGAAGCTGGAGTTAGCGTAAAGACTATTGAAAGAGCTATAAAGGAAATAGATAATCTGAAGTATGTAGGAAGTGGTAATAGCGGACACTGGGAACTTAATGAATAAAAGTAAGTTGCAGAACTATGATTTTTAGTAGGTAATTGATTTCTAAAAGTGCCATACAATAAGGTTTTGCAGCAGAAAAATTAAGTTGCAGTAAGTTGCAGCACACAGAATCAAAAGGTGATTAGAGTAAAATCTAACCACCTTTTTTGTTTGGAAAAAAGAAGGAGGTAAAAATGCGAATAAATGATTTTCATAACATTTTGGAGCTTGTAAAACAAGATATTTTGCAAAGTGAAGCAGAATATCTGAAGCTCCTAAAGGTTGTCGGAAACAATCAGAGATATGACTTTAGAAGTCAATTAAGTATTTATGATAGAAATCCTGAAGCGACAGCCTGTGCCAAGTTCGACTACTGGAGGGAACGTTTTAATCGAACAGTAATGCGAGGACAGAAAGGTATCCCCATTTTAGAGGACTACGGCACATACAAGAAGGTGGACTATATCTTTGATATAAGCCAGACGGTTTCAAGAAACAGGGATGTCAATGAGGTCAATCTTTGGAGATTTGATAAGGAAGCTCATAGGGATGTCTTAAAGGAAATGATAAAAAATGAGGGCTATGAGGAAAGTGAAAGCACCTTAGAAAATATCTTTTCTTTAAGCAGGCTTTACGGAGATGAAAAGATAGACAGTCTTATGAACGAGCTTAGAATAGCCGATGAGAATAGAATATCTTTTACAAAGTTTGTGAGAGAATCAGTGAGCTATGCGGTATCTTCAAGGTTTCAGCTTGATTATCCTATGGATAGTGAACTTTTAAGAGAAAATTTTGAAAGACTTGATAGTATATCTCTTATGAGTCTTGGTGAAACCGTATCGGATATTAGCGGAAATATCATTGATGCGACCATTCAGAAAAGTAAAGAGCTTGACAAAGAAGTTTTAAGAGGTAAAGAAGCAGGATATAATAAGATTAGAGAAGAAATTGAGGAGGTAGAAGAAAATGTACTTCGACGAGATGATCAGAAAAGAAATGAAAACGAGCGAGTTCTCCGAAATGGAGAGTACGGACGAGATAATAGAGAAAATCAGGGAGAATACACTAAACAGCTTGGAGGAACAGACGGATTTCATGAAAGAATTCCCGAATCCGATTTACGCAGTGATGAGACTCACTTATCTTTCAGAGAGCGAGGAGCAGAGCCATTTCGAGATGTTAGTGGATCTATACAAGGAGAAGAAGCTGACAGGACACCTGATGGATATTCAAAAACAAGCGATAGACTTTATGAGAGCGGAGAAGCCGAAACTGATGGCAGCTTGGAAGATAGAGGACGAGAACGATCCGCAGTATGGGGCGATGATTTCAGCTCTAAAGGAAATGACGATCAAGGAAGTAGTGGAAATTTAAAAGATAATACTGAGGTAGAGATAAGAGAAGCTGATAAGGCTTCTTTTTCTTTACCCGAAAATACTTACGGACAGATGAGACTTACCATTCCATTAACTCAGAAGGATATAGATGCTGTCCTTATTAACGGAGGAAATCACGATGGAAGTAGACTTCCTGTTATTGCTGAGTTTTCCAAAGAAAAAACAGTAGAAGAATTGGGAGAATACCTCAAAGATGCATTTAGAGGCGGAAACGGATTTTACATTGATGAAAGAGAAGTATCTTCCTGGTATTCGGATAAAGGCATTCATTTAGCTTACGGTACATCGGCAAGAGAAGATGATACACAAATTTTAAGTTGGAGTGATGCTGCAAAGAGGATAAATGAGCTTCTTGATAATGGTGAGTTTGCTACAAATGTAGAGCTTTTAGAAGCACAGGACTATGAAAGAGATAGAATTTCAGAATCCTTATGGTATCTAACGCATGATTTAAGCGAAGAAGGTCAAGGACAGGGATATTTTGAAATCTTAAAAATAAGCGGAGGAGGCTTTTCGGAAGAAACAAAAAGATTATCTGAAGCATTAAAAAATCTTGAGTATATGAAAGAAACAATCAAAGAATATGGCAGGTTTTTAGAAGGATACAAAGAAAACAGAAATGTATTAAGGTTTCACTATCACAAGCTAGATAGCCTTTATCAGAAGTTGCAAGAACTTGAGCTGCCACGAAAGGAATACAGTACCAATCTAACAGAGCTTCCAAAAGTAAAGTCCTTTATCACAGAAGATGAAGTCTTTGAAAGCCTTTCAAGAGGAAGTGGAGTCGATAGAGGAAAAGAACGAATCACCAAGTTTTTCAAAGAAAATCATACCTTGCAGGAAAAAGCGAACTTCTTAAAAGACGAATATGGCATCGGCGGAAGAAGTCATGCAGTATCAGGTGCAATGGGAAGCGATGAATGGCACGATGCTAAGGGACTTAAATTGCAAAAGAAAGATTGCAGTGATGTATTTCTTACTTGGTCAAGCGTGGCAAAGCATATTGATGAGCTGCTTTCTAAAAATCTGTATGAAGAAAAGAAAATAGAAAGTAAGGCAGAGATAGAAGAAGCAAAAGCACCACACTATTATTCTAAAGATGATCCTGAAAACTTAATGACTTATGAAATGCTTGAAAGAGTGCCGGAGCTTTACGCACAGGAGGATGTAGCTTTAGCGGATAAAGAGGTTCATGCTGCATATATCATTACTTTCCGTTCTAATTGGACTTGGTATATGACGGAATATGATAAAGAAAGCGGCGATGCCTTTGGACTTGTGCTTGGGATTGAACCTGAATGGGGATATTTCAATCTTGAAGAATTGAAAGAATTAAATGCCCAAAGGCTTATTTTAGAAGATTTTCCAAAGACCTTTAGAGAACTTAAAGATACGGAACTTGTTAAGCAGATGGATGAGCAGGAGCTTCAGTCAGTCTTTAACGGAGAACTTAGTTTTGAAGAAGAAACAGAGCTTGAAGTACCTGAAGAAGTAGAAGAAAGAATAGCTGCAACACCTGTTCAGGGAACACTATTTGATTACCTCAAAGAAAGAGAAGAAGTAGAGCTTAATGAAAAAGAGGAAAGCCTTGCAGATGAATTTGCAGTTAAAACAGGCGATACCGTATATTTCAACCATGAAGAATACACTGTAAGGGAGATTTCTAAAAACCAAATCACAGGAAGATATGATTTATGGATTGATTCTAATAGATCCGGCAATCATCAGATACCGATTGTAGCTTTTGAAGATAATGAGGACTTGCTGAATAAAATAAGTCTTGAAAGACCGAACTTTATTGTCGGTGATGAAGTTAAATACAAGGACAAAAACCATACCATAACATGCTTTGATGATATGGGAAATAACCTAAAGACGGTAACCGTTAAGGACAATGCAGAGTATCTTGGCGGTATGATAACAGGCTCCGATGTCATTCCTTATCGTCTTGAAAGCAATCTTGAGAGAGTATTTGAAAATCGGACATATAAAAAGTCTGAGCAGACTACTGAAGAAGTAGAAATAAAGAAAAATGAAGCTCACAATTTCAAGATTACAGAAGAAACGCTCCCTGAAAAGTTATCTCCAAGCGAAAGATTAAATCAAAACCTTGAAGCAATTTCCATGCTTAACAGAGTGGAGAGCGGACAAAGAGAGCTTGACAGTACAGCGCAGGAAGTTTTAGCAAGGTATGTAGGCTGGGGCGGACTTTCCGAAGTCTTTGATGAAAGCAAGGGAGGTCAGTGGAAAGAAGCAAGGGCTTTTCTAAAGGAGAACTTATCACATGCAGAATACGAAGCTGCAAGAGAATCTACTTTAACGAGCTTTTACACACCGAAAACCGTAATTGACGGAATATATAAGACGCTTTCGGATATGGGATTTAAACAGGGAAACATTTTAGAACCATCAATGGGCATCGGAAACTTTATAGGCAATATCCCTGATAAAATGAATAAGTCCAAGTTTTATGGCATAGAACTTGACTCGGTAAGCGGTCGAATTGGAAAACTCTTATACCCTGAAAGTGAAGTGCAGATTAAAGGACTGGAAGAAACTTCCTTTTCCAATAACTTCTTTGATGCGGTTATCGGTAATGTTCCATTTGGAGAATACAAGGTAAATGACAGGGAGTATAACAAAAACAACTTCCTTATCCACGACTATTTCTTTGCTAAGTCCATTGATAAGGTTCGTAACGGCGGCATTATCGCCTTTATCACATCAAGTGGAACAATGGATAAAAAAGATGAAAGCGTAAGAAGGTATCTTGCAGCAAGAGCCGAGTTTTTAGGAGCGATAAGACTTCCGAACGACACCTTTAAGGGTGTGGCCGGAACAGAAGTAACTTCAGATATTATCTTCCTAAAGAAAAGGGACAGTATCAGAGAAAGGGATGAGGACTGGATTCACCTTGCTGAAGATGAAAAGGGGTTTGTATATAATAAATACTTTGTCGATCATCCTGAACAGGTACTCGGCACAATGCGTGAAGTTTCAGGAAGATTTGGAAACACACTTGCGTGCCTGCCGAAAGAAAATGCCGACTTAAAAGAGCTTCTGACAAAAGCAAGTGAAGAAATATCCAAAGGATCAACTTATGAAGAAATAGAGCTTTTAGATGATGAAATTACTTCAGTTCCTGCAACGGATGATGTCAAAAACTTTTCCTATACCGTTATTGATGGTGAAGTCTATTACAGAGAAAACTCACTTTTCGTAAAGAAAGAAGTAACGGAGAAAAATAAGGAAAAGATTAAGGACTATCTTGAACTGAATACTGCCCTTAAAGATGTTATCTATAATCAGAAAGAGGACTATTCCGATGATGAGGTAAAGAAAGCTCAAGAAAAGCTCAATGAAGTCTATGACAACTTTTCAAAGAAGCATGGCTTTATAAATAATTTAAGCAATACCAGAGCCTTAAAAGAGGATAGCAATTTCCCACTTGTTTCCTCCATAGAAATCCTTGATGAAGAAGAAAATTTTAAGGCAAAGGGCGATATTTTCAGTAAGAGAACCATCACAAAGGCAAAGATAATCGACCATGTAGATACTTCTCTTGAAGCTCTTGTGCTATCTATGTCTGAAAAAGGTTATGTGGACTTTGACTATATGGGAAGTCTTACAGGAAAAGACAGACCAACGTTGATAGAAGAATTAAGGGGAGAAATCTACTTAAATATTAGAGAAGAACAAAACTTTTATAGACCGTTATCCTTTAACCTCGAAGATGGGGATTTACCTTTTGCCTGTGCAAATGGCAGCAACTCCTATAAGTATGGCTATGTAACAAAAGACGAGTACCTATCAGGAAATATCAGAGATAAGATTGCCATCGTAGACAGCTACCTTGCAAAGCTAAGACAGACAGAAAGAGAGCTGCCTCATCTTGGCTATGCCGAAGATGGGAAAGAAAAAGAGCTGATAAGCTATGAGATGAGCCGATTGGAATACCAAAAGGCTGAGCTTACGAAAGTTCTCCCAAAGGAGCTTGAAGCAAGTGAAATCAATGTCCGTCTTGGTGCAACTTGGATACCGATTAAAGATGTTGAAAAATTTATTTTTGAAACGCTGAAAACACCGGGCTGGGCGAGATGGGATATTAAGGTTAAGTTTTCAAATCTGACAAGTGAATGGAATGTAGAAGGAAAGAGCAGGGACAGAGGAAATGACCTTGCAGAGATGACCTACGGCACCTCAAGGGTAAATGCCTATAAGCTGATTGAAGATGCACTGAACTTAAAAGAAACAAAGGTATTTGACCAGATTGTAAATTCGGATGGCTCAAAAACTTCTGTGCTAAATAAAAAGGAAACCTTACTTGCAGGGCAAAAGCAGGAGCTTCTAAAAGAAGAATTTAAGAACTGGATATTTAACGATCAGGAAAGAAGAAACAGACTTGTAAAATTGTATAATGAGCGTTTTAATTCAATCCGTAATAGAGAATATGATGGAAGCAATTTATCCTTTGAGGGAATGAATACGAAAATAGAGCTTAGACCTCATCAGAAAAATGCTATTGCAAGAAGTCTGTACGGAGGAAATACGCTGCTTGCCCATGTAGTGGGAAGTGGTAAGACTTTTGAAATGGTAGCTTCTGCAATGGAATCTAAAAGGCTTGGGATGTGTTCCAAGTCTTTATTTGTTGTACCGAATCACTTAACAGGTCAAATCGGTCGTGAGTTTATGCAGTTATATCCATCAGCTAACATTATGGTGGCAGATAAAAAAGACTTTGAGCCGAAAAACCGTAAGCGTTTCATCGGTAGAATTGCCACAGGAGAGTATGATGCCGTTGTAATCGGGCATACACAGTTTGAAAAGATCCCGATGAGTAAGGAATATCAGGAGAAGCATATTCAGGATCAGATTGATGAGATTATTAACTATGTTGAGGAATATAAGCACGACAGAAATCAGAACTTTACGGTAAAACAGCTTGAAAAGACAAAGAAAAAACTAGAAACAAGGCTTGAGAAATTAAATGATGATTTTAAGAAAGATGATGTTATTACCTTTGAGGAATTAGGCGTTGATAAGCTCTTTATCGACGAAGCACACAATTACAAAAATCTCTATCTCTATACAAAAATGAGAAATGTAGCAGGTATCGGGCAGTCTGAAGCCTTTAAGTCCTCCGATATGTTTATGAAGTGTAGGTATATGGATGAAATGACGGGTGGAAAAGGTATTGTATTTGCCACAGGAACTCCTGTATCAAATTCCATGACGGAACTTTATACAATGCAGCGTTATCTTCAGTATGAAAGCCTTAAAAAGAATAATTTAGAGCATTTTGATAGCTGGGCATCTACCTTTGGTGAAACACAGTCTGCCTTTGAATTATCTCCGGAGGGAACAGGATACAGAGTTAAGACAAGATTTTCAAAGTTCTATAATCTTCCGGAGCTTATGTCTATGTTTAAGGAAGTTGCAGATATTCAAACAGCGGATATGCTTAACCTTCCAACACCTGAAGCGCACTATGAAGTTATTAAAACTTTGCCAAGTGAGGAACAAAAGGAAATCCTAAAGAGCTTATCTGAAAGAGCTGATGATGTAAGAAATAGAGTGGTAGAGCCTGATGAAGATAATATGCTTAAAATCACGAATGACGGTAAGAAACTTGCCTTAGATCAGCGTTTAATCAACCCTTTACTTCCCGATAATCCTGACAGTAAGGTTAATGTCTGCGTGAAAAATGTCTTTAGTATTTGGGATAAGACGAAAGAGAATAAGTCAACACAGCTTCTGTTTTCCGATATGTCAACTCCAAAAGGTGAAGGAGAGTTTAACATCTATGATGATATTAGAGAAAAACTTGTGGCAATGGGAATACCGAAAGAAGAAATTGCCTTTATCCATGAAGCAAATTCTGATAAGCAAAAGGATGAACTCTTTGCAAAGGTAAGAAAAGGCGAAATTCGTATTTTGATGGGATCGACTCAGAAAATGGGAGCCGGCACGAATGTTCAAAATAAGCTGATTGCACTTCATGATTTAGATGTCCCATGGCGTCCTGCGGATCTTGAACAGAGAGCAGGAAGAATTGTAAGACAGGGAAATGAAAATAAAGAAGTGAATATCTATCGTTATGTAACGGAGAATACCTTTGATGCTTATCTTTGGCAGACCATAGAAAATAAGCAGAAATTCATTTCTCAGATTATGACAAGTAAAACACCTGTAAGAGTGGCGGAAGATGTGGACGAAAGCAGCTTAAACTATGCAGAGATTAAAGCCCTTGCTACAGGTGATCCGAAAATCAAGGAAAAGATGGATTTGGATAATGAGGTTACAAAACTTAAAATGCTTGAAGCAAACTATAAGTCCAACCGTTACAGATTAGAGGATAAGGTTGCTAAAAACTATCCGGAAGAAATTTCAAGAACAGAAAAGCTCATTGAGGCTGTAAAGAAAGATATTAAAGATGTAGAAGCAAAAGCTGAAGGAGAGGAAAAGTTTGCTTCTATTACTATCGGTGGTGAGAAGATATTAGATAAAAAGTTAGCCGGAGAAAAGCTGCTTGAAGCTATTTCTAAAGTAAAGATCAATGAAAGCAAAGTTATCGGTAAGTATAGAAACCTGGATTTAGAGGTGAGTTACAACTTCTTCACCAATGAGCATAACTTCAGCTTAAACGGTGCTGCAAAGCATTCAGGAGAGCTTGGAACGAGTGCGGACGGTAATATTACAAGGCTTGATAATGCTCTTGAGAAAATGCCTGAGAAATTAAAGAGGCTTGAAGAAAAGCTCTTCAGCACAAAAGAACAGCTTGAAAATGCCCAAGAGGAATTACAAAAGCCTTTTGAAAAAGCTGATGAACTAAAGAATAAGGTGCTTCGCTTGGCAGAACTGAATAAGCTCCTTGATATGGGAGAAGTGGAAGAAAAGAGAAATGATAATCCCCTTATAGAAGATGTAAAAAGAGCAATCATTGACTTCTGTAATAGAGAGTACGAAGAAAATCATAGCTATGATGAATTTAATACCTTGTACCCTGATTTGAAGCATATAGGCATCGCCTATACCAATACACCCGATGAAAGGCATGGTATTCAGTATGAACTAAATTTAGAGGATAAGGCATGGACTCAGTATATTGATGACACGCCAATCAAAACAGAGAGCTTTGATTACGAAAATAAGGGAGAAAATGAAGCTCTAAAGAATATGAAAAATGAAATAGAAATGTCCTCTTTTAGTGATTTAGTTTATGTTGATTCCGAAGATTTAAGAGCAGCAACGGGACTCGATATTGATGATGAAGGAAACTTCTATGATCCACTTGCAAAAGACCTCGATAATGACGGTATTCCGGATAGATATGACAATGACTTTAAGGACAGTGATTATTTTGAGTCAACCTATGATGTGGAGGACAATCTTCATATCAAAGAAGAAAACACACAAAAATCAGAGGATAAGCCATCTATTTTAGGTCGGATAAGAGCCTATCAAAATGAAAGTAAAACAGAAGAAAAGCAAAAAACAAAAGAACAGGAAATTTTAAGATAAGGGGAGGGCAATCTCCCTTTTGCCATGAAAGGAGATAAAAACATGGATTACAAAACAATGAGAAATCAAATAGAAGATATGGTAAATGATAACCACAAGGACTTTGTAAAGGCGATTATAAGCATGGAAAAAGGCATCAATGATGAAAGTGCTTTGGACAAGCTATATGACGCTTATATGGACAATGACACCGTTAATTTGCTACATGAGGAATTTGACTATATGATTGAGGATTTAAGGGAACAGGGGCAGATAAAAGATCTGCCTTATGTTAAGGAAGAAAAGGATAATCTTATCAATGTTGTAGGAAATATTGTCGGAGAGGTAGATATAGTAGAAAGGGAAAATAAGAACGGCGAAGCCTTTCAAGTAGTAAACTTCTCTGTGGCATCTAAAGATGATGAGGGCAATAAGGTATATCATAATTGCTCCGCATACGGAGAAAAGGGTGATATTCCAAAAGACTTTAAGCAGGGAGATTTTGTAAAACTCTTTGGACAGATCAGAACTTCCGTTGACGATAACGGCAAGGAACATACTAACATCAGGATACTTTCTTCAAAGCTCTTAAAGGCAAAAGAACAGATGAAAGGTCGAGATGAAAAGAAAGAGTCTGTGCTTGGAGCTATCAAAAAATATCAGGCTGAAGATAAGGAAAAGCCTAAAGAAAAGAAAGAAACATCAAAAGAAGCTGAGAGATAAACTTATGGTCGGTGTGGTCTTGGGACTGCACCGACTCTTTTTTTTATTTGCGAAAAAAGGAGATAAAGATTATCGCTCCATCTCCTTACCCATGTAAATTCCATAATTTTTTCGTATCTTGTAAAGTTCATCCATAGTAGATTTTGAGGAAGAATACTCTTGCATAAGGGTATTCTTTTTTTCTTGTAATTTATCAAGCTCAGCTAAAATATCCTTTGAATTTGGGAGCTTGGAATAGGATTTTTTAAGTTCTGAAAGGGCATTTTCATATAGGGTAATCTGAGCTTTGTACTCTTTAAAAAATGACTTATCAGACGGATTTGCCTTATATTCCTTGTAGTATGCCCTGTATTTTTTAACGGTATGAACTTGTTCCATAGTGGCAGAAAGCTCCTGCATTACCTTATCAATAACCTTGATTTTATCCTGTAAATTTTGCCTTTCATCGGCTGCTTTTTGGATGTACTCATCAAGTTGCTTAACGGATTTAATACCTTGTTCTCTGAGAAAGATAACAGACTCAGCCATTGTATGAAGGTTATGTTTGGTTGCCCAATATTCGTAGCCTTTGCTTTCTTTTACTTTAACATTTGTGTTCATGTCAATAACATTGCCGATGCGTTTTTTGACGGCAGAAGTCTTTATAAACTCTCTTTCTGCAATGCGTTCTTTTAATCTTTCTTCGGTGTAATCTTCCCCGATTGTTTTAGCCCTTGTAAATCTCGCCTTATCTTTTGACTTAAAAGCAATGTGCTTACCGTATTTGATTTCATAGCCAAGATCAGCCATCTTCTTTAGAAATTCATCCCAATCCTTAGACTGTTTTATAATTCTGTCAATGTCAAATTGAAGCCTGCTTTTCCAAGAAGTGCCATGCTTTGCTTGTTCATTTTCATACCAAGATTTACCGTTAGTCTTGTATTTTTTCTTATAGCTTTCGTAAAACTCGTCAATAACGGATAGGTTATTTTCTTTGCATAACTTATCGCTCTGATAACGGATTTGGTGGTAGCTTTTCTTGTTAGACTGGTAGCACCTGCCTGTTACCATATTTACATTATTGAAGATGATGTGATTGTGGATATGCCCCTTATCTATGTGGGTAGATAAGACAAATTCATACTCATCTTTGAGTATCTTTTTACACAGCTCCATACCTATTTGGTGTGCAATTTCAGGCGTAGTTTCTCCCGGTAAAAAGGATTGAATGAGATGTCTTGCAAGAACGGTTCCTTTTGTTCCTACGTTTTCTCTTGTCCTTAAAAACTGAGTATGAGCAGTTGATTCATGGCATTTATGAGTACTTACTAATAGCTGCTCATCTGTTTTATCTCCATTTACAATGTAGTCGATAGCAAGATTAAGAGTCGATTTTATTGGGTGTATTTTTGTAATAGCCATTATTATTCACCTTCCGTTTCAGATGTTCTTTTCAGAAGTAGTGAATGAATTTGCCACAGCTCTTTTGAAAAATGTTCAATTGCTTTTTTCATATCATGGATGTCATCTTTATAGATGACACCTGTCTGATTTACTCTCTTTGTAATCTGATTGATATTATTTGTAGCATTGGAAAGTAAGACTTGTAAATCCCGGAAAGGCTCTAAATCTACCTGATAAATCTCCTTTTCCAAAACGCATTTGCGAATAAAATGGCTCATGTTTCTACACTTCGCAAGTCTTTTTTTCTCTGCAAAAAGAGCCTTTTCTTCTTCAGTTAGTTTAATTTCAAGTCTTTCGTTTCTTGTTCTATTTGCCATAGTTAGTTCCTCCTTTGAATGTATTTCGGGGTCTTAGGGTTCTCCCTAACAAGCTAAAAATTGATAAAAAAAGAAGCAGATCCCAAAGGGCTGCTTCGTCAATTTTTCCGTAAGTGTCCGTACACTTACTGTGCTTGCTACATAAGAATGAATTAGATAGCAAGCGTTAAGCAAGTTTTGAATTTATTATTAAATTAT
>OKSA01000682.1_pt1 | contig 33110 bp, 28 predicted proteins | sample 1601181 | NCBI WGS metagenome assembly OKSA01 (sample SAMEA3541538, study PRJEB24748) | human gut metagenome | biome: human gut; feature: human-associated habitat; material: faeces | place: China | collected 2012
ATCGCGTTAGACGATGCGCCGACGCTCTGCAATTCTGTGTTGATGCGGCTCCTGGTGACGTTGCGTCGCTCTGGTATGATGAAGCAAGCATATCGACATCGACCAGAAGGACTCGCATGAAAGACTTGCCGGCGCACCAACTCGATCCGAAGGTCAAAACGGTCTGGCGCATCAACGACGCCATTTGGCTTACCGTGGTATTCCTCTGCTGCTTCGTTCCATTCGCCATCGCTGCAATGGTGGATCCGGCGACGTGGATGTTCGTCGTCCTGGTCGCCGTCGCCGTTGCGTACGCAGCTTGCTTGATCGTGTGGTTGATCGTGCTGCCGCCCATCCGCTTCATGCGCTGGCGCTACGAGCTTTCCAGCGACTACCTCGATATCGCGAAGGGAATCGTGTGGCGCAAGCGTTTCGTCATCCCCTTCATCCGCGTGCAGAACACCGACACGCGCCAAGGGCCCATCCTGCGCGCCTTCGGGCTGTCCAGCGTCACCGTGGCAACTGCCGCCGGCGAGCACGAGATTCCCGGCCTCGGCATCGAAGAGGCCGACGTGCTGCGCGATCGTGCCGCCGAGCTGGCGCGTCTGGCCCGAGAGGACGTATAAATGAGCGCGCCGAACGTGCCCCCGCAGGTGCCCGCGCCCGCGCCGATGCCCCCTGCGGCGGCTGCCCCATCGACTGAGCTGCCGCGCCACCATGTGCACCACAGCTATATCTGGCTCGAAAGCGTGCGCACGATCTTCATCATTGCCGTATGCGTTGTGGTGGCGAACTTCTCCACCATCATTGGGCTCGTTGCCGAAGAGGGCATGGGCGCCGAGGCAGGGTTCATCATGGCGGTGGCTGGCATCGGCACGCTGGCGGTCATCCTCATTACGTTTGGCATCGTCGCCGGGCTGCGCGTCGTTGGCTACAAGCACCTGTACTTCACCGTCGGCCCCGACGAGTTCACGCTGTGCTCCGGCATCTTCAACAAGAAGCAGGTGCACGTGCCCTACCAGCGGGTCCAGTCCGTGGACCAGCGGGCGACGCTCCTTCAGCGATTGTTCGGCGTGTGCACGGTTTCCATCGATACGGCCGGCGGCGCGGCGAACAAGGCCGTCGTGGTGCCCTACGTCACCAAGGCCCAGGCCGAGTGGCTGCGCGCCGAACTCTACAACCGCAAGAACGCTCTGGCCGCTCAGGCTGCCGTTGCGATGGGCATGGCGGGTGCAGCGAGTACGGCCGCGACGGGCATGGCGGGTGCGGGCGGGGTTATCTGCGCGGCAGGATGGCGACGATGCGCGTCCCGCCCGTGTATCCGGAGTCGATGTATATCTCCCCGTGCAGGTGGGTGACGATCAGGCGGCAGAGGTAGAGTCCGAGGCCGTTGCCCTGGCTGAAGGTGTCGAGCTTGGTGAAACGCTCGAAGACATAGCCGTGCTTCTCGGGCGGAATGCCGCAGCCCGTGTCGGTGACGGCGATGAAGACGCGGTCGTCGCCCAGACGGTCGCATTCGAGGCTGATCGTGCCTTCCTGCGTGAATTTATAGGCGTTGCCGAGCAGTGCCGAGATGAGTATCGCCAGGTATTTGTCGCTGGTGTTGAGCGCGATTTCCGCGACCGGGATCGCACCTTTGTAGACGATGCCCGGCTTGGGGTACCTCACCTTCATGATCCGCAGTTGCGCATGGCATACGGCACAGAGGTTCGTATACTGGCACGGCAGCGGTGCGTGCAGGTTTTCGAGGTAGGCCACTTCGAGCATGTCGTCGAACAGGAAACGCAGCTGGCGGCGGTTGTCCCGGATGATTTCGCAGTATTGGACGCGGGATTCCGGGGTGACCTCCTCGGCGCAGAGCAACTCGGAGAACCCCAAGATGCAGTTGAGGGGCGTACGCACTTCGTGGCAGACGGAGTTGACGAATGCGGCCTTTTTAAGCTCGCTTTCGTGGGCGTGCTTCATTTGCAGGAGCAACTCTTTCTGCAGTCGCCGGGTGCGGCGGTTGCCGACATAGATCGCACCGACGACCGCGGCGATCACCAGCAGTGCGAGCGAGACGTAGACCAGGGTCGTTTTGTGGTGGTGGGCCGTGAGCAGCGCCGCGTCGAGCGCCATCCGGTCGAGTTCGTACGACTCCTGCTTCTCGCGGATGACTTCGCCCTGTTCGAGCCGCAGCAGCGAATCCCGTACCTTCACGGCACGGGCATAGGCCATGCAGGCCTCGGAGTCGCGGTGCAGCCTGCGGAACATGTCCGCCCGTTCCTTGTAGCAATCCGTGAAGTGCACGCCGGCCACGGGGTGGCGTTCGGCGGTGCGGATCAGCGAATCCGAGAAGGCCAGGGCCCTGGCGTACTCCCCGTGCCCGACGGCATCGAGATAACCTTCGCGGTAGTGGCGCATGCGGGCGAAGTGGAGCCGGTCGGCCTGGTGCGTACGGATGAACCTGCTTTGCAGGAAAAGGTGCATGCCGGGCGTACCCCCGAATTCGTTGTCGCCCTCGGGTTGCAGCGGCTGCGCCGTTGCGGCGCAGAAAACCGCGAGCGCCAGGCATATTGCCGGGAAGAGTATCGGTCGGCGTATGCTCATGGCTTGGCGGGGATTGTGAAGATGAAACGTGCGCCTGCGGTATATTCCTCGTCGAGGGATATGTTGCCCGAGAGGTGCCGGGCGATCAGGCGGCATAAAGCGAGGCTCAGCCCCGGCGTCGCCTTCGAATCGTCGGAGGGCATGCCGAAGATGTCGTTGCGTTTTTCGGGCGGGATGCCGCAGCCCGTGTCGGTCACCGTAACCCGCAGTTGGTTGTGGCGCGGGTCTATTTCATAGCGGAGCGTGACGGAGCCTTCCCGGGTGAATTTGCGGGCGTTGTCGAGCAGCGCGCGCACCACGAACGAAAAGTATTTGGCGTGTGTACGGACGGTGGCCGGGTTCTCCGGGGCTTCGATCGTGAAGGCCACCCCGGGATTGCAGCTAAGCCGCGAAGCGGCGAGCAGTTCGGCGCGGCACACCTCGTCGATGTTGGTTTCCTCCAGCCGCAGGGCCTCGGTCAGGCTGTCGAGGTTGGCGGCTTCGAGCATGTTGTCGAGCGCCGAAAGCAGCAGGTCGGCGTTGACGCGGATGGATTCGCAGCAGGCGTTCCGCTCGGTTGCGCCGATGTCCGACAGCATCAGCCGCGAGGCTGCGGTGTCGATGGCGTCGAATGCGGGGCCGACGCCGCGGCAGATCGTGTTTACGAAGACCGATTTCATGTGTTCGCTCTCCTGGGCCTTGCGGCTGTGGCGGAGGATGTCGGCCTTCAGCCTGCGGTTATGCAGCAGCGACCGCAGGAGGTAAATCCCCGTGCCGGACATCAGCAGCACGATGACGACGATCGAGAGGCTCGTGGCTGCGCGGTTGCGGATCAAGGCCCGCGTTTCGGTCAACTTGCGCTTGTCCAGGTCGTGTTGCCGGCGGATCGTTTCGAGGCGTTCGCGGCGTTCGGCGGTGAGGATCGAATCCTGCACCTGCATCGTGTGCTCGAAGGCCTCGAAAGCCTCCGGGTAACGCTTGGCCTTGGTGAGCAGGATGCTGCGGTCGCGGTAGGCCTGGTAGACCTTGTTGGGCAGCATGCTGAAATAGCCCTTGCCACTCTCGATCAGGCGGATCAGCGAATCGGAATACTGGATGCTTTCGGCATAGGCGCCGGTGTTGGCTTTCCAGAGGTAGCCCATTTCGTAGAGGTAACTTTTGTTGCGCAGCAGGTTTTCCCCTTCGGCCGCGAGCATACGGCTGCGGAACTCGTTGAAGTACCGGGCGGCGTAGTCGTTGCGGCGGATGTTGAGCGCACATTGCAGCAATTGCTGGTAAGGCCGCACGTAGCTGTTGTCCTTGTAGAGGTAGGGGCGCCGCCCGAGGGTGCTGTCGGCGGAATAGTAGCGGTCGAGCAGTGCGATCTGGTCGTTGGTGAGCGCGACCTGGTCATCGTGGCGGTAGCTCTGGTTGTAGGCGCCGCTCAGCACGTAGTAAATGATGTTGGCGAAGCACCTGCGGATATTGAGGTTCGGCATTTGCCTCGTCAGTTCGTAGGCTTCGCGCCACGTGTCGGTCTGCGGGATGTAGGCCCGCCGGTTTCCGCCCTCGTAGTAGCAGAGCGTGATGTTGGCATAGCCGCGCAGAAACAGGCGTTTGGTGCGCTGGTAGATGTTCTCGGGTTCTTCGGGCGGGGTATTGCTCCAGTCGTAAACCTCGTGTGCCAGCCTGAGGTTCTCCGCAAGGTCGTACTGGTGCCCCAGGCGGTAGAACCCGATGCACATTTCTGCATAGGCGTCGGCACCCTCTTCGGGTGTGCCGGGAGTCAGGTCGCGGAGCGCCTGTAGGTAATAGCGGAGCGTATCTTTCTTTTCGGTGTAAATCGAATACCGGCTGAGGATCGGGATGATGGACACGGACATGGCGTAGGTGTCGCGGATGGCCGCCGCTTCGCGGAAAAGCTGGATGGAATAAGGCAGGTTGAGGTGCGTGTCCTCGTTCAGGTCTTTGAGGTTGAGCAGCAGTTGCACCCGTTCGCGGGGATCGGACGTATGCGCCAGCCTGCCCTGGAGGCTGTCCGTGACGGAGGACGGCGCGGCCATAAGAGATACGCCTGCGCCGAAGACGACGCAGTATATGCATAAAAGCAGGCGGACAGGGGACATGTGGGTGTAACGCAAAATTGGGACTAAGGTAGTAAAAAAAACGGGCCGGACAAAAAGTCCGGCTCCGTTCTATGGAAAATTATGGGGATCTTATGCCTTTTTCAGGCTCATATCCAGATACATTTTCAACTCCCGGGGCATTACCGGCTTGGTAATAAAGCCGTTGCATCCGGCTTCCTCGGCGATGCGGCGATCCGTGTCGAAGGCATAGGCGGTCTGCATGATAACGGGTAATTGGGTGGTATGCCGGCGTATCTCCTTGAGTGCCTCGATACCGTCCATTACAGGCATTTTGATGTCCATCAACACGGCATCGGGATGATGCTCCAATGCATAGTCGACGGCCTCTCTGCCATTTTTCGCCCATAGCAGCTCATACTCTTTTTTGAGTATTATTTCCAGCAATTTGTAATTGCTTTCAACGTCTTCCGCAATAAGTATCAGCGGTTTACGTGCATCTGGATTGTTGTATGTCATTGTTTTTACAGTTGGGACGAGTGCAAATATAAAAAAATTTTCCGGAAAACAAATAGGATTACCGGCGAATTGTTCCTTCCCAGCAGGCCGTATTGCCGCATGCGTCGGTCAGGATGAGCCGGACGCTGTGGCTTTTGCGGGCCGGGGGTTCCTCGAACAGGTGGATCAGCGTGCCCTGCATCGGGAGGCGGTCGCAGGGAACCCATTTGCCGTCGATGAGCAGGGTGCAGGAGGCGATGCCCGAGAAGTTGTCGCCCACGCGGAAGCGCATGCCCGAAGCGCGTGTGAGGTCTGCCCCGTCGGTGAAGAGCGGGCGGATGCGCGGCGGGATGGTGTCGGCCACGACAAACAGTTCTCCGGTGGTGCGGGTCGTGGCCGTGACGGCACCGTCGGCGTATTTCCCGCCGATGCAGGTAAGGCGCCCCTTGACGTTGCGGGCGGCCAGCACCGTGTGGGGCTGCAGGTTTTCGGGGACGAACGCCCGCACGCTGACCGTCATCGCCCGGTGCAGCGGCGTGGTGGCCGGGAGGATGCGGTAGCCGGGCGAGAGGACGATGAGCGTCGAATCCGAGGCCGGGGCGGGGCAGCGTTCCGCGCGGCAGAAAACCGGTTCGTAGAGCGCTCCGGCGGGGATGCGTGCCGTGACTTCGCGCCCGAGGCGGACGATGCCCGTCCGCTCGGGGGTGAGCGCCGTGGCGGCGCTGTCGGCTTCGGCACGGAAGCTTGCCGTCCGGCCGAGGATGTCGAATTCCAGCTGCGAGCGATTGCCGCAGTCGTCCCATGCCTCGATGCGGATGCGGCGGGTCTGTCCCGCTTCGGTGCGGACGATTCCGCGCTCCTCCATGACGGGGTAGAAACAGGCGGGGGATTGGGCCAGCTGTGCAGCGCGGATCACCTCGTTGCGCGAGGTGAGTTGCAGCGGGTAGTAGCTCACGGCATCGCAGCAGCGCGATTGCGCTTGCTCGAAACCGTCCATGCGGTATTCGAAAAGGGGCTTGCCGTCGGCCGACAGGGCGAGGCGCCACAGGCCGAAGGTGTTGCCCACGCCGTTGCGGCGGTCGCTGGCCTCGACGACGAAGTAGCCTTTGCGCCCCGCGCCGACGGGCTCTTCGCGCGTCAGGCGGTAGCTGCCCCCGGCGCTGCGGACGACGGCATAACTCTCCGGGCGGCTGTGCACGGGGATGCCCTGCACGGTGTCGACCTCGATGTAGTGGATACGCATGATGCGCGGCGGGAGGTCGTCGTCGGGGCGGATGATCCCGGCGCTTACGACGTTGTAAAGCCGCTGCGTGCGGGTGTCGCGCAGTTCGTAGTGGAGGTGCGGCCCCATCGACGAGCCGCTGTTGCCCGAATAACCGATCACGTCGCCCTGCTTCACGGGCCAGGTGTCGGGGCCGAACCAGAGGTTTACGCTGTTCGAGCGGCGGGCGTGGCGCTCTTCGCGCACGCGCTCCTCGATGTCCTTGCGGAAGCGTTGCAGGTGGCCGTAGACGGCCGTCGTGCCGTTGTGCAGCGTAAGGTAGACGGCGCGCCCGTAGCCGTAGGCGCCCAGGCTTACGCGCGAGACGTAGCCGTCGGCCACGGCCACGAGGGGTTTGCCCTCGGCACCGTCGGTTTTGATGTCGATGCCCGCGTGGAAATGCGCTGGGCGCATCTCGCCGAAATTGGCCGAGTAGAGCCCTTCGACGTCGCGGATCGGGTATATGTACTCCTCCGGGGCGGGATGTTGTCCCCGGGCCCCGAGGCAGGCGGCGGCCAATATCAGCAGTGTCAGAATTCGTCGCATGTCTCCGTGTCCGTCACGAGCCCCGAGGCGGCCTCCACGACCGTTTCGTAGTCGTAGCCCAGCGAAAGCCCGTAACGTATCAGTTTGGTTTTCAGTTCGTATTGTGTCGAATATTTCGCCGTTCGTGCCTTCCGTTCCAGTTGCCGGCGCAGGCGTTCGCCCATCGCCGGGCGGTCGGCTTCGGCGAGTGCCGCGTCGATCAGCGCCCGGTCGATGCGCTTGCGTTGCAGGGCCGTGCGGATCTTGTATTCGCCCCAGCCGCTCAGCCGCAGTTTTTCGCGCACGAAAGCCCCGGCGTAACGGGCATCGTCGATGAAGCGGTCGCGGACGAGTTTGGCCAGCACCCCCTCGGCGTCGCGTTCCGCGAGTCCCCAGCCGCGCATCAGCCGCCGGGCGTCCTCCTGCGATTTTTCGGCGCGGGCGCAGAGCCGCATGAGCGCAGCGAGTGCCTGCTCGGGTGTCTTGACCTTCTTTTTCCTTATTTCATCCGGCTGCATACCATGCGGGGTTTTCCGTTGAGGTCTTCGCGCACCTCGGTGTCCGTATATCCCTCCTCGCCGAGCAGGAGGCGCATCTGTCCGGCCGAGCGTTCGTAGATCTCGAAATAGAGCTTCCCGCCGGGGCGGAGCATCCGCCGCCCGGCGCGGGCGATGGCGCGGTAGAATCGCAGTGCGTCGTCGTCGGGGACGAACAGCGCCTCGCGGGGTTCGTACCCGCGGACGTTGGCGTGCATTGCCGCAAGGTCGCTTTGCGGCACGTAGGGCGGGTTCGAGACGATCGCGTCGAACGGCCCCGGGAAGGCTTCGTCCAGGCCGCCGAGCGCATCCGCCCTGCGGAGTGTGACCCGGGCGCCGAGCGTGCGGCAGTTCTCGGCGGCGATCGCCAGCGCCGCGTCCGACAGGTCGGCCGCGCAAACCTCGGCCCCGGGCACCCGCCTTGACAACGCCGCCCTTTTGCCCTATACTGATACACAGGTTAAACCTGGGTTTAAGTCATAGGAGGAAAACACATGGCCTATACAGTGGGGGAGATGGCGCGGCGGCTGGGTGTGCCCGCATCGACGATCCGCTATTACGATAAGGAAGGGCTGCTTCCCTTCGTCGGGCGCTCGTCCGGCGGCATCCGCGTTTTTACGGAGAAGGACTTCGAGTGGCTGCGCATCATCGAGTGCCTGAAAAAGACCGGCATGTCCCTCAAGGACATCCGCGAATACATCGAACTGGCCATGCAGGGCGATGAGACCATTGCCCGGCGGCTGGAGCTGTTCCGCAAGCAGCGCACCGTGCTTGAGACCCGCATGGCTGAATTGCAGCAGACGATGGACACCCTGGACTACAAGTGCTGGTTCTATGAGACCGCCGCCGCCCGCGGCAGCACCGAGGGCATCAGCGACCTGCCCGACGAGGCTCTGCCCGAGGCCCTGCGCCCCGTGCGGGAGCGTCTGCGCGCCGCCGCGGAGGCTGAGACAGAAGAAGTATGACCCCAAAACGCCGCCCATGCAAAAAGGTGCGGCGCTTTTTTGCGCCCCAGGTGTGCCGACTATAACAACCCACCCCGCAAAAATCCTGCCGCCACCGCTATATCTGGTGCTGCAGCGTACAATCTGGCACCATACAAAACGGAAAAACTCAAAAAATCCTGCCGCAAAGTGTTAAACACAGCACAATTCCCGTAAAGATGCAAAAAATACGGAAAATATCTGCGTGAAACTTTCCATTGACACCCCGCGCGCCCTGTGGCAGAATGACGGTAAGAACCTGATTGTGTAAAGGAGAGATCCCTATGACCCCTGAACTTCGCTGGCTGAGTGACCCCACCGTCTTTGCCGTGAACCGGCTGGACGCACACTCTGACCATCTCTGCTGCCGCACCCTGGACGAAGCCGAAAGCGGCCTGACATCGCTGCGCCAGTCACTGGACGGCGCATGGCGCTTTGCGTGGAGCGCCAACCCTGCCGCCCGCCCGGCGGATTTCTGGCAGCCGGACGCCGACCTGTCCGGCTTCGGTACGATCCGCGTGCCCGGGCACATCGAGCTGCAGGGCTACGGTCAGCTGCAGTACACCAACACCCTCTACCCGTGGGATGGCCGCAGCTGCCTGCGCCCGCCGCAGGTCGATTGGAACGATGACCCCGTGGGCAGCTATGTCAAAGAGTTTGATCTGGACGAGTCCCTGCGCGGCCAGCGCGTCTGCGTCAGCTTTCAGGGCGTGGAGCAGGCCATGTACCTGTGGTGCAACGGCCAGTTCGTCGGCTATGCCGAGGACAGCTTCACCCCGTCTGAATTTGACCTGACACCGTATATTCGGGACGAGAACAACCGCCTCTGCGTCGAGGTCTACAAGCGCAGCAGCGCCGCCTGGATCGAGGATCAGGACTTCTTCCGCTTCTCGGGCATCTTCCGCTCGGTCTACCTGTACGCAAAGCCCAAGGTCCACATCAACGACATCTGGCTCAAGGCCGACCTTGCCGCCGACAACACCACCGGCCTGCTGACGCCCCTTGTCAAGCTGGACGGCGAGACCGACGGCGCGTCGGTTGCCCTCGTCGTGACCGACCCCGAGGGCTACGCCGTCTACGAGGGCCCCGCCGCGGGCGATACGATTGAGATCGAGGGCATCCAGCCGTGGAGCCATGCAGCGCCGGTGCTCTACCACGCCGTACTGACCCTGCGCGATGCCGACGGCGTTTTGCAGGAGGTCGTGCCCTACGACATCGGCTTCCGCCGCTTTGAGATGATAAACGGCGTCATGTGCCTGAACGGGGAACGTGTCGTGTTCAACGGCGTCAACCGCCACGAGTGGAACGCAGACAGGGGCCGCGCCATCGGCGCCGACGACATGCACGCCGCCATGGCCGTGTTCAAAAAGAACAACATCAACGCCGTGCGCACCTGCCACTACCCCGACCAGAGCCTGTGGTACGACCTGTGTGACCGGAACGGCATCTACATGATCGACGAGACGAACCTCGAAAGCCACGGCAGCTGGCAGAAGCTCGGCGCGGTGGAGCCGAGCTGGAACGTGCCCGGCAGCCTGCCCGAGTGGAAGGACTGCGTCGTGGACCGCGCCCGCAGCATGTTTGAACGCGACAAGAACCACGCCGCCGTCCTGATCTGGTCCTGCGGCAATGAGAGCTACGCGGGCGAGGATATTCTCGCCATGTCGCAGTTCTTCCACGACCACGACCCGGGACGCCTCGTGCATTATGAGGGTGTGTTCCACTGCCGCGCGTTCGACGCCATCAGCGACATGGAAAGCCGGATGTACGCCAAGCCGTGGGAAATTCGCGAGTATCTCGAATCCCACCCGAAGAAGCCCTTCATTCTCTGCGAATATATGCACGATATGGGCAACTCGCTGGGCGGCATGGAGAGCTATGTGCGCTTGGCCGACGAGTTCGACCAGTACCAGGGCGGCTTCATCTGGGACTACATGGACCAGGCGCTCCGGCACACCGACGCGCTTGGCCGCAGCGTGCTGGGCTACGGCGGCGACTTTGCGGACCGCAACACCGATTACAACTTCAGCGGCAACGGCATTGTCTACGCCGACGGTGCCGAGAAACCCGCCATGCAGGACGTGCGCTACTGGTACGACCCCCCCGCCCGCCGCGCCGCCCACGATGCCCGCAACGCTGCAGCCGCCGCCCGGGCGGACCGCGACGCGGCCAAAGCACAGGCCGCCCGCAAGCCCGGCACGTTGACCGTGACCGAGGGCGACGGCAACCTCGGCGTCAGGGGCGACGGGTTTGAAATTCTCTTTTCCGCGGGCGAGGCCGGGCCGTCGTCGCTGACCGTCAACGGCAGCGAGTGGCTCTGGCGCGCCCCGCGCCCGGCGTTCTGGCGCGCCGCCACCGACAATGACCGCGGCTGCGGCTTCCCGCAGAAAGCGGCGGCCTGGCTGGCGGCGGATGTCTACCTGCAGAACCTCGGCTTTGCGGTCTTGCAGAAATCCGCCGACGGTGTGCAGGTGTGCTATACCTACGGCGTGCCCACCGTGCCCGGCGCTAAGGCCGAGCTGACCTACACCGTGGAGCCGCAGGGCACGCTGCTGGTCGAGGCCGTCTATCATGGCGTGCCCGGTGCACCCGAGCTGCCCTGCTTCGGCGTAAAATTCCAGACGTTTGCCCCCGTGGCCCGCACGCTCTGGACCGGCCTTTCGGGCGAGACCTACCCGGATCGCTGCAAGGGCGGCGTCTTTGGCTGCCATGAGGAGGTGCCGCACATTGAACCGGCCCTCGTCCCGCAGGACTGTGGCCTGCATGTGGGCACCCGTCAGTTCACACTGGAGCAGCACAACGCCTGCGGTCAGACGGCGGCTGCGCTGACGATTGAACAGGCCGACGCGCCGTTTGCCTTCAGCGCACTGCCCAACACTGCGCAGGAGATCGAGGCCGCCCAGCACATCACCGAGCTGCCCGCCACGGGCCGCACGAGCGTGACGATCCTGGGCGCAGCCCGCGGCGTCGGCGGCATCGACAGCTGGGGCACCGACGTGGAGGAGCCTTACCGCCTCAGCGGGGAAGGAGAGCACCGCGTCGCGTTCCGCATCGTGTTGTAAATACCCTAAAGGCAGCACCGCCTGCGCTGCACCTGCCATAAAAACACAAGCCGCCCGTGTCAGCCTGACACGGGCGGCTTTGCTGTCTTATGCGCGTTTAATCCAAGCGGAACACCTGCTCCAGCTTGGGCTGGGCGCCGGTCACAGGGTCCATTTCCAGCTCCAGAATGTCCTTCATGTAGTCGTTCCAGCGGTCCACAACGGGGCTTTCGGCCTGTACCTTCTCGGCGTAGGCAACGCCCTTCGCGCACTCATAGTAGCCGAACAGCTCGTCGTTACAGTAGAAGATGCTGTAGTTGCAGATGCCCGCAGCCTTCAGCACCTCGACCATCTCGGGCCAGATCTCCGCGTGGCGGCGCTGATATTCCGCTTTGCAGCCGGGCTTGATGCGGCCCTTCCATGCTATATGCTCCATTGGTATGCACCTCATTTGACAGTCTGGATTTTGTCTTTATTGTACGGCGCGCAGCGGCGGTTTGCAACGTGGAATAGTACAGATTTCTTTGGGATAATTCCACTTGCCGCGCCCGGCGCACAGCCCGTCACATCAGCGGGCTGAACAGCCGCAGCACGCAGTCCCAGCCGCGCACGGCCAGGCTGCGGGTGTCGGCGTACTCCTGCGTGACCTCGCGGCAGACGGGGAACAGCGCGTCAAAATCGCGGCGCACATCGGCCACGGCGCTGCAGCCGCAGAACCAGCAGGCGTTCTCAAAGTGCAGGTACAGGCTGCGGAAGTCAAAATTGATCGTACCCACAACGGCTTCCGTGCCGTCGGCTACGCATTGCTTCGCGTGGATGAACCCGGGCGCGTACTCATAAATGCGCACGCCGCTCTTGGCAAGGCTGGCGTAATAGCTGCGCGTGACCGAGAAGATCAGCTTTTTGTCCGGGATGCCCGGCGTGATGATCCGCACATCAACGCCGCTGGACGCGGCCAGCCGCAGTGTGCGCTGCATCTCGTCACTTAAAATAAGGTAGGGCGTTGTAATGTAGACGTAGTCCTTCGCACTGCGGATCATGTTCAGGTAGACGTTCTCGCCGGTGGCCTCGTCGTCCAGCGGATTGTCCGCGTAGGGCAGCACCACGGCATTCTCCCGCGCGGTGTAGGGCACATCGGGCAGATAGCGCTCGACCTCGGGGGCTGCCTTCTGCGTTGCGCCCCACAGCTCTAAGAAAATCAGCGTCAGGCCGCGCACGGCGTCGCCCTCCAGCCGGATGCCGCTGTCCTTCCACTGGCCGTAAGGGTGGGTGCGGTTGAAGTACTCCTCCGCCAGATTGTAGCCGCCGGTAAAGCCGACGCGCCCGTCCACAACGGTGATTTTGCGGTGGTCGCGATTGTTCATAAAGACGTTCAAAATCGGGATGACCGGGTTGAACCGGCGGCACTGGATGCCGCGCCCCGCCAGCTTTTTGACAAATTTGCTGTTGATAAACCCGATGCTGCCCACGTCGTCGTAAAATACGCGCACCTCCACGCCGTGGGCGGCGCGCTCGGCCAGAATATCCTCCAGCTCCTGCCAGGCGGAGGCGTCCTCAATGGCGTGGTATTCCATGAAAATAAACTTTTCCGCGCTGCGCAGGGCTGTTTTCTGGGCCTCCAGCGCCTCGCAGGTGTCGCCGTAGAACGTCACATCGGTGTTGTCATAGGCGGGATAGCCCGCGCGGTCCTGCAAATAGCGGGCGTGGTTGCGGGTGATGCGGTCCGGGTAGGGCAGGGCGCGGCGCTGCTGCAAAATGGGTGCGTGATACCGGCGCAGCATCGTCATATTTTTGCCGAAACGGCGGCGCATGACGCTGACGGCCCCGCTGCGGCCAAACAGCAGATAGATGGTCAGACCGAAGATGGGAAACAGCAAAATCAGAATGATCCACGAAATTTTATACGCGGAGTTGATATGCAGCCCATATATACGCAGTGTAATCAAAAATGTCAGTACCGACGTGCATACCTGAATGGCGGTGGAGTAGTCGTTCAGCTTGAGGGCAAGCCAGAAGATCCATAAAACCTGCAAAAGTACGCCGATGCCCGCCAGCAGCATCCGGCTGACGCTGTTGGGGATGGCCTCGCGTTTTTCCTCGGTGGTGTTTTTCATGTGTGGCCCCTTTTGTGCCGGGCGCGGCCCGGCTGTATTGATTTTTTATCCAGTATAGCACAAAATCTTGCAGTATACCACACTTTTGCACCGAAATCTGCGGTATGTTCCACAAAGGGAGCGTCTCCGTGGCCGGTCAGGGGAGAGAGGACACGGGAAAATGCAAAATAGCACAAAAATTGCCCGCCTGTAAAATTGGCCTATATACGCTGAAATCCATACGCGATGCGCCTCGCTGCCCGCACTAGCAGAGACGGCACAGATAAAATGAACGCAATATATGTGCGGTTTTAATTGCGGCAGTTTTTACTGCGGCTTTTGGCGCGGCGGCACAGCTGATTTTTAAAAATGACGGTAATATGTATAGAATTCTGCTCGGCAGCAGAGGGGCAGCCACGGCAAAGCGGTTGGAGTGCAACAGGCAAAACGGTGGGAAATCGAAAATAGAAGCAAAAAAATGTTTTTTGCTGTTTTTACATAAGGCTGTTGAAATTTGGCAGATTATATGATATTATATTTTCACAAATGAGGACGCACGATGTCCTTACTGAATTTATTGGAGGAATTTATTATGTTCGAGAAAATTCGCAAAATGAAGAACAAGAAGGGCTTCACCCTGGTCGAGCTCATCGTCGTTCTGGTTATCCTGGCAATTCTGGCCGCCCTGCTGGTTCCGGCCCTGACGAAGTACATCGATAAGGCAAACGAGGAGAAAGCAACTTCTGAATGCCGTATGGTTGTTATGGCTGCGCAGACGGCAGGAACGGAGTATTACGCAGAGAATGATTCTTTGAACGAGACTGGTAACAAGAAGCCTGGCACTGATAAGATTGATGGTTACAGTGAATTGCCGAACGCCAAATACACCGTTACTTATGATGCTTCTGGCAAGGTTAAGTCTGTTGTTTACACGACTGGCGTGTTTACCTGCACTTATACGGCGGCCGACGCCACTAATGCTTCTAAGTATGAAGTTGAAAAGAATGCTACTACTCCGGCAACAACCAAGACGGTTACAGTTGCAGGCTAAGTTTTATAGAGAAAATATTACGTTTCCCACCGCCACCCGGCGGTGGGATTTTTTGTGCTTTTGCTGTGGCTTCACTCAATTCTATTTCTACTACGTACACTCCCACGGGCAGATATGGAATCCGCCCCTACGGTCTGCCAATCCCGTTGCATTCTGCCTGCCGCTAACTTCGGCGGGGTGGGGGCACCCCGCCCTACATCCTACCAAAAAAGGGGAACGTAGGGCGGCCAGCCCTCTGGCCACCGTGCCCGCTTCCGGCCACAGTAAACCTTCCGTGCTATCCCCCAACCCTCACCCCGCAGACAAAAGCCTCCCTTGTCAAAGGGAGGTGCCGAGCCTGCGAGGCGGAGGGATTCCTGCCCGTCTGCGGGTGTGACAGCGTGCAGGGCATAGCCCGTCAGAATCCCTCCGGCCGCCTGCGGCGTCCACCTGCTCCCCTTCTGGCGCTACGCGCCACCTCCCCCGGCACGGGGGAGTCTGTCTTTGACAAGGGAGGCTTTTCTGCTCCAACCTTAAACTTCACTTCAAATTTCACTCTTGCAAAATCCGGCAAAGTGTGCTACAATCTCATAGCATACCGTTTTAGTGGGAAATATTCCCGCAACCCCAACCAAAAAAAGGAGAGTTCCGCCCCATGTCCGAACGCCTGTGGGGAATCCTTGTGGATTCCTTTGGTAAAATATTGCTGCCCGGCCTGACCGTCACCATCCCGCTGACCGCCATCTCGTTCACGCTGGCGCTTATCATCGCGGTGGCGGTGGCGCTGGTGCAGTTTGCCCATGTGCCCGTTTTGCAGCGGCTGGCCCGGTTTTATATCTGGGTCATCCGCGGCACGCCCGTGCTGGTGCAGCTGTTCGTTGTGTTCTACGGCCTGCCCGGCGTCGGCATCCTGATTGAGCCGTTCCCCGCGGCGGTGCTCGTCTTTTCCATCAACGAGGGCGCGTACTGCGCCGAGACCATCCGCGCCGCGCTGGAATCCGTGCCCAAAGGCCAGATGGAGGCGGGGCAGTGCGTCGGCATGAGCTACTTACAGATCATCCGCCGCATCATCCTGCCGCAGGCGCTGCGCACGGCCTTCCCCACGCTGGCCAGTACGCTGATCGCCATGGTCAAGGATACTTCGCTGGCCGCGAACATCACCGTGACCGAAATGTTCATGACGACCCAGCGCATTGTGGCCCGCACCTATGAGCCGCTGGCCCTCTACATTGAGGTCGGTCTGGTTTACCTGCTGTTCTGCACCGTGCTGACCCGCCTGCAGGCCGTCGGCGAGCGGTACCTCAACAGCAAGGGCGCGCAAAGGAGCTGAACTATGCTGCAAATCAGAAATCTGCGCAAGTCCTTTGGCGATTTGCAGGTGCTCAAGAGCATCGATCTGGACGTGAACAAGGGCGACGTCGTCGCCATTTTAGGCCCCAGCGGAAGCGGAAAAACAACGATGCTGCGCTGCCTGAACTTTTTGGAAAAGTCCGACGGCGGCACGATGCTGTTTGACGACCAGCGCGTAGACCTGGCCCGCGTCACCCACGCCGAGGCCAACGCCCTGCGCCGCCGCACGGGGTTTGTCTTTCAAAGCTACAACCTGTTTGCCAACAAGACCGCGCTTCAAAACGTGACCGAGGGACTTATCATCGCACGCAAAATGCCGCGCCGCCGGGCCGAGGAGATCGCCCGCGCCGCGCTGGTCAAGGTCGGCATGGATGACCGCGCCGACTACTACCCCAGCCAGCTTTCCGGCGGGCAACAGCAGCGCGTGGCGATTGCCCGCGCCATGGCCGCCGACCCGGAGATCATCTATTTCGACGAGCCTACGTCCGCTTTGGACCCCGAGCTGACCGGCGAGGTGCTGGCTGTCATGCGCAGCCTGGCCGGGGAAGGCCGCACAATGCTGGTCGTGACCCACGAGATGGATTTTGCCCGCCACGCGGCCAACCGCGTGGTGTTCATGGAGCAGGGCGTCATTGTGGAGCAGAACACCGCCGAGGCGTTCTTCAACGACCCGCAGCAGCCCCGCACCAAAGAATTTTTGCAGACCTACAAGCAAAGGAGCCTATTGTAATGAAGAACCTGACCAAGCTGACCGCCCTGACCCTGACCGCAGCGCTGGCCCTGACCGCCTGCGGCAGCAGCGCCGCCGCCACCGCGCCCGCAGCGGAATCCGCCGCCGGGAGCACCGCCGAGGCCGCGTCCGGCGACCTGTTGAGCGAGATCCAAGCCAAGGGTACCATCACGGTTGCGATGGAGGGCACATGGGCACCCTGGACCTACCACGATGAAAACGACAACCTCGTCGGCTACGACGTCGAGGTCGCCACCGAGATCGCGAAGAAGCTGGGCGTTGAGCCGCAGTTTGTCGAGGGCGAGTGGGACGGCCTGCTGGCCGGTCTGGACGCGGGCCGCTATGACATCATGGTCAACGGCGTGGACATCACCCCCGAACGCGCCGAAAAATACGACTTCTCGACGCCCTACGCCTTCAACCGCACCGCCGTCATCACCAAGGCCGACGATGACAGCATCAACACGCTGGAGGACCTGAAGGGCAAAAAGACCGCAAACACGATCTCCAGCACCTACGCCGAGCTGGCCGAGCAGTACGGCGCGACGGTGACGGGCGTTGACGACCTGAACCAGACGTTTGAGCTGCTGTTGAGCGGGCGCATCGACGCGACGCTGAACGCCGAGATGACCTTCTACGATTACACGAAGGAGCACCCCGACGCGAATGTGAAGATCGCCGTGCTGACCGACGATGCGAACCAGATCGCCATCCCGATGCGCAAGGGCGACGAGACTGCCGCCCTGCGCACGGCCATTGATGCCGCCATTGACGAGCTGCGCGCCGACGGCACGCTGAAGGCATTGAGCGAAAAATACTTTGGCCGCGATATTTCTACGGAAGAATAACCTTTGTAAAAAACATAGAAGGGGCTGCTGCACACGCAACAGCCCCTTTTGTTTTTGGGAAAATTATACCTTGTGAAGGATGCCGTCGGTCAATTCGACGCTGTCGCCTTCCTCCATTCCGCCGCGGCGCAGCGCTTCGTCGGGGTAGGGGAGTACGCGCCGCGTGCCGTCAGCACTTTCCAGCACTACGTCAACCAGAATCGGCTGGTCGGCGGGCGGCTCCTCGCAGCCGTACATCTGTTCCTCAATGCGGAAAATTTTGTATTTCATGCGGCTTCACGCTCTCTCCGGGGCGGTGGGTCCTGTCTCCACGGCCTCGATTTCTTTGATCAACATCTCATGGCCCTGCAAAAGGTGGGTGCGCGGGCTCTGGCAGTGGGGGCAGGTGCGGCCAAACTGCACGGTGGGGTACTGTTGGCCGCAGTCCTCGCACACGGTCACGGCGGGGATGGTCTCCACGGTCAGCACCGCGCCGGGCAAAAGCTCCGATTTCGCCGCCGCCCACTTCCAGCAGTCCTGCAGATAGCTCTCCACCACGCCGGAGACCTCGCCAAGCTGCAGCGTCACGCGCCGGATGCGCGTCACGTCGTTCTGCCGGGCTACGTCCTCCACCGTGCGGATGATGTGGAATACAATGCCAAGCTCGTGCATTACTTCTCCTTCTTGGCAAAGCGGATCTTGATCTCGCGCTTCGCCATGTAGGGCAGAATGGCCTTGAACTTGTCCTCGCTCCTGACCATCTTGCTGCACTCGGGCAGGTCGCGGTGCAGGCGGATGGCATCAAACGCGCACTTTGTCGTGCAGACGCCGCAGCCAATGCACTTGTTCGGGTCCACAACGCTGGCACCGCAGCCCAGACAGCGCGCTGTCTCGATTTTGACCTGATCCTCGGTCAGCGTCAGGTGTGCGTCGCGGAAGGAACGGTGCGCGTCAATGCCCGCATCCAGCGCGGCGGACTGGCGCGGTGCGCGGTCATACTCGCCCAGCGCCAGATTCGACTTGTCCAGCTCGTGGAAGTCGCGGCGGTTGCGGCCAATCGTCAGGCTTGTGTTGGGCTGCACAAAGCGGTGGATGGAAATTGCCCCCTGCTTGCCCGCAGCAATCGCGTCAATGGCAAACCGCGGCCCGGTGCAGACGTCGCCGCCGACGAAAATGTCCGGCTGGGCGGTCTGGTAGGTCAGCGCGTCGGCCACAGCGCCCTGGCCGCGGCCCAGCTGCACGGCCTCGCCGTTGAGCAAATCGCCCCACTCGATGCACTGGCCGATGCTTAAAACAACGTTGTCGCACGGCAGGGTGATGGTATCGCTTTCATCGTAGGTGGGCGCAAAACGTCCCTCCGCGTTGTAAAGGCCGGTGCACTTTTTCAGCACGACGGCGGTCACATGGCCGTTCTCGGAGAGAAACTCCTTCGGGCCGTAGCCGCAGGTGATTTTGGTGCCCTCCTCCTCGGCCTCGGCAATTTCCTCCGGCGAGGCCGGCATCTTGTCCCGCGGCTCCAGACAGACCATCGTCACGCCGTCGGAACCGCAGCGCAGAGACACACGCGCCGCGTCAATGGCAACGTTACCGCCGCCGATGACGACGGTCTTTCCGGTCATTTTGCGGATCTCGTCACCGCCGACGGTGCGCAGCAGGTGGACGGCGGTCTCGATACCCGCGGCGTCCTCGCCGGGCACACCGGCCCGGCGCCCGCCCTGGCAGCCGATGGCGATATAGAACGCCCGGTAGCCCTGTCGGCGCAACTCGGCCAGCGTGACGTCTTTGCCGACCTCGACACTGCAGCGGATGTCAACGCCCAGCTCCCGCAGAATGTCGATCTCGGCGTCAATGACGTTTTTCTCGAGCTTGAACGAAGGGATGCCGTAGCGCAGCATGCCGCCGGGACGCTCGTTTTTCTCAAATACGGTGGGCTTGTAGCCCTGCACTGCCAGAAAATAGGCGCAGGACAGGCCTGCGGGGCCGCCGCCGATGATGGCGATCTTCTGCGGCCACGGGCCCTGCAGCGACGGCTGGACAACGTCGGGCACGTAGCGGTGCGCGGCGTTCAGGTCCTGCTCGGCAATGAACTTCTTGACGGCGTCGATGGCCACGGCCTGATCCACGGTGCCGCGGGTGCAGGCGTCCTCGCACCGGCGGTTGCAGACGCGCCCGCAGACGGCGGGGAAGGGGTTCTCCTTTTTAATCAGCGCCAGCGCGTCGCGGTAGCGGCCCTGCGCGGCCATTTTCAGGTAGCCCTGCACGGCAATGTGCGCGGGGCAGGCCGTCTTGCAGGGGGCGGTGCCGGTGTCATAGCAGTTGATGCGGTTCTTGTCGCGGTAGTCGATGGCCCACTTGTCGGGGCCCCACTTCACGGCGTCGGGCAGCTCCTGCTTCGGGTAGGTGATGGGGCCGTCCTTCGTGCAGAGCTTCTGGCCCAGCTTGACCGCGCCCGCGGGGCAGTACTCCACACAGCGCCCGCAGGCCACGCAGTTCTCCGGCTCGACACGCGCCACATAGGCCGAGCGGCTCATGTTCGGCGTGTTGAACAGCTGGCTTGTGCGCAGCGCATTGCAGACGTTGACGTTGCAGTTGCAGATGGCAAAAATCTTGTTCTCGCCGTCGATATTCGTGATTTGGTGCACAAAGCCGTTGTCCTCGGCCTTCTGCAGGATCTGCATGACCTCATCGTAGGTCACGTAATGCCCCTTGTTGGTCTCGACAAGGTAGTCGGCCATATCGCCCACGCCGATGCACCAGTCGTCGGGGTCGTCGCCGCAGCCCTCGCCCATGGCGGCGCGGGACATACGGCAGCTGCACGGACCGGCGGCATACTTGCCGTCGTATTTTTTCAGCCAGTGAGAGATGTGCTCAATGTCGGCGGATCGGTTCTCGGTCTCGATGGCTTTTTCCACCGGGATGACGTGCATACCGATGCCTGCGCCGCCCGGGGGCACCATGGCGGTGATGTGCTCCAGCGGCAGAAACGTCATCCGCTCAAAGAAGGCTGTCACCTCGGGGTGGTCGGCGATCTGCTGTTTGTTCATGTTGAAGAACTCTGCGCTGCCGGGCACGAACATCGGCAGGATGTACTGCTTTTCGCGGCGGGGATTCTCCCAGTTGTACTCCAGCAGACCGACGACGGCCATCTGCTGCAAAAGCGGCTCCAGCTCCCCGGCTGGCTTGCCCGTGGCCTTGACCAGCTCGGGCAGGGTCATGGGCTTGCGGACCTTCATTTTTAAGGCAACGTCCGCCATCTCGTCGGTCACGATGGACGCCAGGCCCCAGTATTCGGGGTCATCTTTCGTCAGAATGCCCTTTTTGGCCGGGATGCGGTCCGTGATCATCTGGCCAAGCCTGGCAATTTTCTCGCGGTACGGCTCGTCCCTCGGAATCTCGAAGGGCAGCCTGCTCTCATCCAGCGGGAACGCAGTGGGTTTGCTCATGGTGTGCTCCTTTTTTGTACCGTTGCTCCGTTTTTGCACAGTAGGGGCCGGGCATGCCCGGCCCGGTTGTAAATGGCGGACGGGCGATTGCGGCAAGGCCGCGGGCCGCACATGTGCGGCCCCTACAACGCGGCTGGATTATTTACGCCTGCCACGCCCTGACCTGCTCTTTTAGCCAATCGGCCCATTCGTCAATGCCCTCGCCCGTCCGGGCGCAGATCGGGATGACCCTTGCGTTCGGGTTGCGCAGGGCCACATACTCGCGGCATTTGTCCATGTCAAAGTCAAAATACGGCAGCACGTCGATCTTGTTGACAAGAACGACGTCGCAGACCTGGAACATCAGCGGATATTTCAGCGGCTTGTCGTGACCCTCGGGAACCGACAAAATCATGGCGTTCTTCACCGCGCCGGTGTCGAACTCGGCAGGGCAGACAAGGTTGCCGACGTTTTCCAGAATCACCAAATCGAGACCCTCGGTGCCCAGCCCGGCCAGTCCCTGCCGGGTCATCTCGGCGTCCAGATGGCACATGCCGCCGGTGTGCAGCTGAATGGCCTTGGCGCCGGTCTCGGCGATGGCGCGGGCGTCCACGTCGGAGTCGATGTCGGCCTCCATCACGCCGATGCGCAGCTCATTTTGCAGCGCAGCAATCGTGCGGCGCAGTGTCGTGGTTTTGCCGGACCCCGGTGCGCTCATTAAATTCAGCAGAAAAATTTTTTCCTGCTTCAGCTCAGCCCGCAGCGCGGCGGCCTGTTCGTCGTTGGAGGCAAAGATGCTCTGCTTGACCTCGAGAATTTTCACGTTGTCCATGGGGTGCTCCTTATAAATTGGTATATGGTCTCTGCTAACATTTTAACATCGTGTCAAAAAATCCGCAATCGACGAATATGACAAAGAATTGACGAAAGAACGGGCAGGTTGACGAAAAGAGCGCGTAAACTCATTAGCGGCAGATGCCGCGAACTGGCGGCGGGGTGTGGGCACCCCGCCCTACGTATAACGGGGAAAGTGGAACGTAGGGCGGCATGCCCACATGCCGCCGTGGCCGTGTGCGAAAGCAGGGACCTGCCGGTTTGCGGTTAGTCCGGTTTTATAAAGTGCTCCACCACCATCCGCTGCGCCTCCGGCGTAAACAGCAGCACTGAATACGGCGTGCCGCGGGCGCTGACCTTGTCCTCGCTGCGCAGACCGGCGTCCACACCGGCAGGGGTCGGCACGTAGTAAAAGCCCTTCGTCGGCAGACGCTCCATGCCGATGAGCCGCTGCGCCAGCAGCCACTCGTCGATCTCCTTGATGGTCGGTGCCTTCACATCCGGGTCACCGCCGGCCTCGATCAGCGCGGCCTTCAGCTCCGCGCCGGTATAGCTGTCCTGATAGTTGAAGCTGCGCGCGTCCTCCGCCGTCAGGTAAAACGCGGGGCGCTCGGCCTTCGGCGGCTTTTTCTTCTTCTCGGACGGCAGCGGCTTTTCCGGCTCCGGTGCGGGCGGGTCCAGGCTCAAAACGGCGTCGGGGTGGTCGGCGCGGTAGGCGTCAATGACCGCAAAGAACGCGGCACCGTACTTTTCATACTTGCGCTCACCCATGCCGTAGATGCCCAGCATATCCTCCGCGCGGCGCGGCGCGCGCAGGCACATATCCACCAGCGACTTGTCACCGAACACGACGTAGGGCGGCAGTCCCTCGCGCTGGGCGGTGTCGAACCGCAGCTGGCGCAGCTGGTTGAACAGCTCCAGTCCGGCGCTCGTCAGCGCGTCCATCGGGCTGCGGCGCTTCGGCTTCGGTGCGCGGGCCTGCTCCGGCTCACGCTGTGGCGGCAGCTTGACCAGCACCTGCCCGCCGGCCTTCAGCGGGGCAATATCCCCGATGTGCAGCACGGCATACTGGTCGTCGCTCTGCACCAAATATCCATCCTCCAGCAGCTGGGCCAGCAGGCGTTCCAGCGTCTCGCGCGGGGTGTCCTTCATCCGGCCGTAGCTCTTGAAGCGCTCGGCTCCCAGCTCCCGCAGACGCGCACGGTTCGCGCCTTGTAAAGTGCCGAACAAAATCGCTTTGCCGTACCGCCCGCGCAGCTCGGCCACGCAGTTGATCATCCACTTGGCGGCGTCGGTCATATCGACCTCGTCAAAATCGTTGTTGCAGCTGCCGCAGTTGCCGCACGGCGCGGTGGGATGCTCGCCGAAATAGGCCAGAATGTAGTTGCGCAGGCACTCCGTCGTCTGGCAGTAGCGCTCCATCGTCTGCAGGCGCTGCAGGTCGCGCTGGCGCAAAAGGTCGGCCTCCTCGTCGTCCATCTCGGCAAAATCCTTTTTGTCCAGCAGGAATTTGTTGATGATGACGTCCTGCGCCGAAAAAAGCAGCACGCACTGCGACGGCAGCCCGTCACGCCCGGCACGGCCCGCCTCCTGGTAATAATTCTCCATGCTCTGGGGCATGTTGTAGTGCAGCACGAACCGCACGTTGGACTTGTCAATGCCCATGCCAAAGGCGTTCGTCGCCACAATGACCGGCGCGGTGTCGTAGATGAAGTCGTTCTGATTTTTGCGGCGTGCTTCGGCGGACAGGCCCGCGTGGTACTTTGTGGCCGCAAAGCCGTATTCGGTCAGAAGCTCCTGCAGCTTGTCCACATTCTTGCGGGTGGCGCAGTAGATGATGCCGCTTTCGCCAGGGTGGTCGCGCAGATATTGGATGACAAAATCGTCCTTGCGGCGGGTGCGCTCGACCTGAAAGTAGAGGTTGGGCCGGTCAAAGCCGGTCACAAGCACCTTCGGGTCGTGGAGCCGCAGCGTGCAGACGATGTCGTCCTTGACCTCCCGCGTGGCCGTGGCCGTGAACGCCGACACGATGGGGCGGCGGGGCAGACTGTCGATGAAGTCGAGGATCTTTAAGTAGCTCGGGCGGAAATCCTGTCCCCACTGGCTGATGCAGTGTGCCTCATCCACCGTGACCATCGAGATGTCCGCCCCCGCGGCAAAGCTGCGGAACACCGGGCTTTCCAGGCGTTCGGGCGCGACGTAGACGAGCTTGTAGCTGCCCTCGGCGGCCAGGTCCAGCGCGCGGGCGATCTGTGTCTCGGTCAGCGATGAGTTGATAAACGCCGCATGGATGCCCGCTGCGTTCAGCCCCTTGACCTGGTCCTGCATCAGCGAGATCAGCGGCGAGATGACGAGCGTCAGCCCCGGCAGCAGCAGGGCAGGGACCTGATAGCAGAGCGACTTGCCCGCGCCGGTGGGCATGATGGCCAGCGCGTCCCGCCCGGCCAGAAGGGCGCTGACGATCTCCTCCTGCCCGGGGCGGAAGGAGTCGTAGCCGAAATATCGTTTTAACGCTTCACGCGGAGTCATGAAGGGCCTCCTGAAATTTTTCTTCCATTATACCACATCGGCACCCCTGCGGCCAGCGAAACGTGCACTTTACACCGCGCACCGTCTGCGGTATACTGGTAGCAAACTATAGCAAACTATAAAAACAGGAGCTGTCGCTATGATTCTGGATATTGTTGTGGACGTACAAAAGGACTTTATCACGGGTGCGCTGGCGAACCCCCAGGCACAGGCCAACGTGGCCCACCTGGCCGAGACCGTTAAGGCCCATGCCCGGGCCGGGCACTGGCTGTTCCTGACGCGGGACACCCACCCCGACAACTACCTTGCCACGCGGGAGGGACGCCACCTGCCTGTGGAGCACTGCATCGAGGGCGAGGACGGCTGGAACTTTGCGCCCGAGCTGGAGAACGCGCTGGACGGTACCGAGCCCGAGGTCTGCCACATCGTCAACAAGCCCACCTTCGGCAGCTATATGCTGCCGAGCGAGATCCTCGACGAGCTGATGGCCCACAACAAGGCCGTGGACGACATTGAAAAGATCGTCATCTACGGCTACTGCACCGACATCTGCGTCATCAGCAACGCCATGGTGCTGCGCGCGGCCTTCCCGGAGACGGAAATCGAAATCCTGTCCGACTGCTGCGCCGGGGTCACGCCCCAGTCCCACCAAACGGCGCTGGACGCCATGCGGGCGTGCCAGTTCACAATCGTATAAAGCGTATAAAGGCAAAATTGAAACCGACGCACTCTTGCGTTTCTCACCGCATTGTGTTATACTTTACACCGTAAAACTGAATACGACAGCAGGTGCCTTTTTATGCCGCCGTTCGGCGCATGGGAAAGGGTAAAAGGGAAGCGGGTGCAAATCCCGCACGATCTCGTCACTGTGATAAGGGAGCCTGCCGCCAGGGTGCATTTGCACCGGTCACTGGGTTTTGACCCGGGAAGGCGGCGGCAGGCGTTGAGCTTTCAGCCAGGAAACCTGCCTGCTGCCGGGTACGGGGGCGCACCGCCCCAGATCACGAGGAATTGGTTGTACCGCAAAGCACCTGCTTAAAATACGGGGTCTTTTGTGTTGCCATTCTGCACGCAAAAGACCTCGTTTTTTACGGGGTCAATTTCCGTGTGTCCTGCTGTTCTCTCCCGTACTGGCTCCAGGCTTTAAACAAGGAAAGGAAGCAAAAACACATGAGAAAGATCACCTACAGAAAAGCTGCCGCCGTCGCCATGGCCGCAGCACTGTCCGCCGCCCTGCTGGTCGGCTGCGGCAACACCGCCGCGAGCACTGACAGCGCTGCCGCGAGCACCGTCGCCGGCGAAAGCGCCGCAGAAAGCACCGCAGAAGATGCAGACGAGGGAGATGCAGACGAAGTGGCCGCTAAGAACTGCGCCGATTTGATCGACGCCATCTACGTGCAGGAGCGCAGCGCCGACACCGATGCCCAGTGCGAGGCCGCTAAGGCTGCCTGGGATGCCCTGACCGACGCCCAGAAGGAGCTGGTCGAGGGTGAGAACGCAGACCCCGACTACTTTGGCCGCGACACCGGCGACGCCGGCAAGGACGACCCGCGCAATGCCGACGACATCGGCGAAAATGAGCTGCTGGTCGTCAGCTTCGGCACCTCCTTCAACGGCAGCCGCGCCGCTGACATCAAGGGCATCGAGGACGCCCTGCAGGCCGCCTACCCGGATTGGAGCGTCCGCCGCGCCTTCACCGCGCAGATCATCATCAACCACGTTCAGGCCCGCGACGGCGAGAAGATCGACAACATGGACCAGGCGCTTGACCGTGCCGTTGCCAACGGCGTCAAGAATCTGGTTGTCCAGCCTACGCACCTGATGCACGGCGCGGAGTACGACGAGATGTGCGAGGCGGTTGAGCAGTACAAGGACAAGTTTGACAGCGTTGCCATTGCCGAACCCCTGCTGGGCGAGGTCGGCGAAGATGCCGCCGTCATCAACGCCGACAAGGAGGCCGTAGCCGCCGCCATCACCGCCGAGGCCGTCAAGACCGCCGGGTATGACGACGCCGCTGCCGCCGCTGCGGACGGCACCGCCTTTGTCTTTATGGGCCACGGCACGTCCCACACCGCCAAGGTCAGCTACAGCCAGATGCAGACCGCGATGCAGACGCTGGGCTATGACAACGTCTTTATCGGCACCGTCGAGGGTGAGCCCGAGGACACCGCCTGCGACGCCGTTATCGAGAAGGTCAAGGAGGCCGGTTACACCAAGGTCATCCTGCGCCCGCTGATGGTCGTCGCCGGTGACCACGCCAACAACGACATGGCCGGTGCCGAGGACGATTCCTGGCTGAGCCAGTTCAACGCCGCCGACTGCTTTGAGAGCGTCGACACCCAGATCGCAGGTCTGGGCGAGATCGGCGACATCCAGCAGCTCTACGTTGACCATGCCGGGGCCGCTATCGATTCCCTGAACGGCTAAGAAAGACCCATTCTGCCCGGAGGGTAAGCTCCGGGCAGTTTTTTGGTTTTTGGGAAAGCACGGCAGGGGCCGGGACGCCCGGTCTGCGTCCGATGTGATGCCCTGCCACGCCGTAGGGGCGGATTCCATATCCGCCCGCGCTGCCTCCCGCTAATGCCTGATAGATAAGTATAGAATGAGGTAAGGAAAGCATGAAAAAGCTCCAACTCGCATCCCTGACTCTCGCCGCCCTGCTGCTGGCGGGCTGCGGTGCGTCCGCAGCGTCCACCGCCGAGAGCACGTCCGAGGCGGTCTCCACGGAAGAAACCGCCCCTGCCGCCACCGCAGCCCCGGCGGAGACCCAGGCCCCCGCTGCCGCGCTGCCGGACGGCGTATACACCGCTAAGTTCAACACAGACAGCAGCATGTTCCACGCCAACGAAGCCGTGGACGGCATGGGCACGCTGACGGTGGAAAACGGCACGATGACCTTCCACGTCAGTCTGCAGTCCCAGAAAATCGTCAACCTGTATCCGGGCATGGCCGCCGACGCCCCCGCCCACGAGAGCGACTGGCTGCAGCCTACCGTTGACACGGTGACCTACTCCGACGGCACCAGCGACGAAGTATACGGCTTTGACATCCCCGTTGCGGCTGTCGATGCCGATTTCCAGCTGGCCATCCTCGGCACCAAGGGCACCTGGTATGACCATACGGTCAGCATCTCCGATGCCGAGCCTGCGGCAGAGGATGCGGCTGCGGCAGCCGTCGAGATCCCCGCCGACGGCAGCTACACCTGCGCTGTGACGCTGGAGGGCGGCAGCGGACGCGCCACCGTCGAAAGCCCCGCCGCGCTGACCGTGGCCGACGGCATTATGACCGCGACCATCGTCTGGAGCAGCCCGAACTATGACTATATGCTCGTTGACGGCGAAAAGTACCTGCCCGTCAACACCGACGGCAACTCGACGTTTGAGATCCCCATTGCCGCGCTGGATACCGCGCTGGCCGTCACGGCGGACACCGTCGCCATGAGCACCCCGCACGAGATCGACTATACCCTGACCTTTGACAGCGCGACGCTGGCCGCCGCCGAATGAGGCGCGCGGCAGCTTTTACCCTGCCCGCCCTGCTGCTGGCAGGCTGCGCGGCTGCATCCCAGGCTCCCGCGCAAACGGACGCATTGACGATAGAAAACCGCTATCCGCTGGAATATGCGAAGCAGTTCACGGTGGACGTGTGCGTGGGCGGCTATGACCTCATCACGATTGACGGCAGCCGCTATCTCGTCGTGCCGGAGGGGGCCGCTGCGCCCGCCAATCTGGACGCAGACATCACCGTTTTGCAGCAGCCTATCCAAAATATCTATCTTGTGTCGTCGTCCGCGATGGATCCCATCATCAGCATTGGCGGGCTGGGGGCTGTGGCGCTGTCCGGCACGCAGGCCGAAAACTGGTACCTCGACGCGGCCCGCACCGCCATGGAGCAGGGCGAGATCGCCTACGCGGGCAAGTACAGCGCGCCTGATTACGAGACGATCCTGTCCGCCGACTGCGGCCTTGCCATCGAGAACACAATGATCTACCACACGCCCGAGGTGAAGGAGCAGCTTGAAAAATTCGGCGTGCCGGTCCTCGTCGAGCGCTCGAGCTACGAGAGTGACCCGCTGGCCCGGATGGAATGGGTCAAGCTGTACGGCATCCTGCTGGGCAGAACCGAGGAGGCCGAGCGCGTTTTTGACGACGCTGTGCAGCGCATTGCACCGCTGCTGGACGAGGAACCCACCGGCAAGACTGCGGCGTTCTTCTCCATCACCTCAAACAATCTCGCCACGGTGCGCAAGGGCGGTGATTACGTCGCCAAGATGATCGGGCTGGCGGGCGGCAGCTACGTCTTTGCCGACCTGACCGACAGCGGCAACAACCTGGCGACTGTCAATATCTCGCTCGAGGATTTCTACGCCGGGGCGCGTGACGCCGATGTGCTGCTCTACAACAGCACGATTGAGGGCGAGCTGCGCACAATGGATGAGCTGCTCGCCAAATGTCCGATGCTGGCGGACTTCAAGGCCGTGCAAAGCGGCAGCGTCTGGTGTACGTCGCAGAGCCTTTTCCAGCAGAGCATGGAGCTGCCGGAGCTGATCCTGGATATGAACAGGGTGTTCACCGAGGATGACCCTGACGACAGTGAATTGACATTTTTGACGAAGCTGCACTGAAAATTTAACGCGGCGGCAAAAACGGACGCACAAAACCGTGGCGCATCCGTAGGGGCGGATTTCCTATCCGCCCGCACCATTGCCGCCCGCCGCAAAGGAAACCACGCATGCACACCTCCAAACGCATGACAATTGCATATCTCGCCATGGCGGCGGCCCTGCTGGCGCTGTTTGCGCTCAACCTGTTCTGGGGCAGCATTGCGCTCTCCCCGGCGGACATCGCGGCGGCCCTGCTGGGCCGCTGCACAAACGCGCTGGCGGCTGACATCCTGCTGCAGCTGCGCCTGCCGCGCGCCGTCATGGTCGTGCTGCTGGGGGCGGCGCTCTCGGTGGCCGGGTATCTGCTGCAAACGTTTTTTGCCAACCCGATTGCCGGTCCGTTCGTCATGGGCATTTCCAGCGGGGCCAAGCTGGCTGTGGCGCTGACGATGGTCGTCTTTTTGAACCGCGGTCTGCTCACCGGCTCACTGACGCTGATTCTGGCGGCGTTTGCCGGGGCCATGGCGGCCATACTGTTTGTGCTGGCCGTGGCGCGCCGCGTGCAGCAGATGAGCATTTTGGTTATCTGCGGCGTCATGATCGGCTACATCTGCTCGGCCGTCACCGATATTGTCGTCGCCTTCGCGCAGGATTCCAACATCGTCAACCTGCACAACTGGTCGATGGGCAGCTTCTCCGGCATGACCTGGGGCAATGTCGCCACGGCGGCGGCCATCGTTCTGCCCTGCCTGGCCGCCGCGTTTTTGCTCTCCAAGCCGATGGCCGCCTACCAGCTGGGCGAAAGCTACGCCGCCAGCGTCGGCGTGCCGGTGCGGGCGTTTTCCGTGGTGCTTGTGCTGCTGTCAAGCCTGCTGGCGGCCTGCGTCACGGCGTTTGCCGGACCGATCTCCTTCGTCGGCATTGCGGTGCCGCATCTGGTAAAACATACGCTGGGCAGTGCAAAACCGCTGCGGGTGCTGCCGGGCTGCGCACTGGGCGGCGCGGCATTCTGCCTGCTGTGCGACCTGATCGCCCGCAGCCTGTTTGCACCCACCGAGCTGTCCATCAGCTCGGTCACAGCGGTGTTCGGTGCGCCGGTGGTCATCTGGCTGCTTGTGCGCCGCCACAGCGGGGAGGGCACGGTATGAGCTGTTGTGAAACGCAAAATCTCGCCGTCGGCTACGGTGCGCCGCTGCTGCGGGACATTGCCCTGCACGCCGAGCGCGGCAAAATTCTGGCGCTCATCGGTCCGAACGGTGCGGGCAAATCCACCCTTTTAAAAACGCTGGCCGGGCAGCTGGCGGCGCAGGGCGGCGCGGTGCTGCTGGACGGGCAAGACCTGACGGCCTACACCCCCAACGCCCGGGCGCGCAAGCTGGCGCTGATGCTGCCCCACACGGCCCGCACCGAGCTGACGTCCTGCTTTGAGGTCGCCGCCGCCGGGCGCTACCCCTACACCGGGTGGCTGGGCATTTTGTCCGACACCGACAGGCAGCAGGTGCATGACGCCCTGTGCCTTGTCCGGGCGGAGGAGCTGGAGGACCGCGATTTTGCCAGGATCAGCGACGGCCAGCGCCAGCGCGTGCTGCTGGCCCGCGCGGTCTGCCAGCAGCCGGAGATTTTGCTTCTGGACGAACCCACGTCGTTTCTGGACGTAAAGGGCAAGGCGGAGCTCATGGACATCCTGCAAGTGCTGGCGCATGAGAAGAATGTGGCCGTCATCGTGACGCTGCATGAGCTGGAGCTGGCCCAAAGGCTGGCCGACGCCGTTGTCTGCGTTGCGCCGTCAGGCGTGTCCGCTGTGCTGGCACCGCAGGACGCCTTTGCACAGGACAATATCTGTGCGCTGTTTGGACTGAGCACTGACCAATACGCGGTGCTGTTTGCCGGGAGCGGCGCAAAGCCGAAGCCCCAATTTGAGCACTACATCCGCAGCGGGCAGCGTTTACTGCGCTGCGGCTACACCACCGGCACCTGTGCGGCGCTGGGGGCGGCGGGCGCGGCGCGGCTGCTGCTGACCGGCCACGCGCCGGAAAGCGTTGGTCTGCGCACGCCCAAGGGCATCGTTGTGGAGGTCGCACCGCAGTTCTGCCGCCTGACGGCAGACGGGGCCGCGTGCGCCATCGTCAAGGACGGCGGCGACGACATCGACGCCACGACGGGTCTGCCGGTCATTGCCGCGGTCACACTGCTGCCCGACGCGCCGCGCACCGTTACGATTGACGGCGAGGTGGGGGTGGGCCGTGTGACAAAGCCCGGCCTCGACCAGCCCGTCGGCGCGGCGGCCATCAACCGTGTGCCGCGGCAGATGATAACCGAGGCGCTTTTGCGGGAGGCGGACGCCGTCGGCTACGGCGGCGGGTTCGCGGTGGTCATCTCCATCGAAGGCGGCGAGGCTGCGGCCAAGCGCACCTTCAACCCGCATCTGGGGGTCGAGGGCGGCCTGTCGGTGCTGGGCACCAGCGGCATTGTGGAGCCGATGAGCCAGCAGGCGCTTCTGGATACGCTGCAAATCGAAATCCACCAGGCAGCGTTGAAAAGCCGCCGCCTGATTTTAGCCCTCGGCAACTACGGGCTGGACTACCTGGCCGCCAACTACCCCGCGCTGCACGAGATCCCTGTCGTCAAAATCTCAAATTTCATCGGCGAGGCGCTGGATATGGCAGCGGCGGAGCACTTCGCGGAGGTGATGCTCGTCGGGCATGTGGGCAAGCTCGTCAAGCTGGCGGGCGGCATCATGAACACCCACTCCCGCTGTGCCGACTGCCGCACTGAGCTGTTCTGCGCCCATGCGGCGCTCTGCGGCGCGGACGCGGCGACCTGCCGCGCCCTGATGGACGCCGCCACGACAGACGCCTGTCTGGACATTCTGGACGCCGCGCAGCTGCGGGAGCCGGTCATGGCCAGCCTGCTCACCGCGGTCCAGACGCATCTGGACCGCCGCGCGGCGGGGGCGTTCAAGGTCGGCGCGGTGCTGTTCTCAAACCGGAACGGCCCGCTGGGCCAGACAAAAACTGCCGATACACTGTTGAAATTGTGGAAGGAAGCCTGACATGGTACATTTTGTGGGGGCCGGCCCCGGCGCACCGGACCTGATTACCCGACGCGGCGCGGCCCTGCTGCAAACGGCGGACTGCATCATCTACGCGGGCAGCCTGGTCAACCCGGCGCTGCTGGGGCTGGCGGGGCCGGACTGCACCATCTGTAACAGCGCCGAGATGACGCTGGAGCAGGTGCTTGCCGTCATGAAAGAAAACGAAGCAGCGCACAAAACCACCGTGCGCCTGCACACGGGCGACCCCTGCCTATACGGCGCGATCCGGGAACAGATGGACGCGCTGGACGCCATGGGCATCGCCTACGACGATACGCCCGGCGTGTCGAGCTTCTGCGGTGCGGCGGCGGCGCTGAACGCCGAGTACACACTGCCCGGCGTCAGCCAGACCGTCATCATCACCCGCATGGAGGGCCGTACCCCTGTGCCCGAAGGTGAGCGGCTGGCCGCGCTGGCCGCCCACGGGTACTCAGCACGTTGGTCATGGGAGGCGTTATCACGATAGGATACCGGATCTTCGGGACGATGGAGAAGGCAGTATTTCTGCACTCCTGCTTCCAGATGATACTTTGTGCGGCGACCTTTTCCTACAGTCTGGATTTCTGGTATCGGCGATTGAATAGAAAATGGCTGTTGGGAGTCGGATTTTGTTTTTATGCTTTTCTGCCGACGATTGCCTTGTTTTCCGTCAGTACGACCAAGGATGTGGTATGCTCTCTGGCACTTTTTATTGCATTTCACCTGTTGTATGAATTGTATGAGAATACGGAGGGATTTTTTCGGAAGAAAGAGAAAATCGCAGCATTATCGTGCAGCCTGATCGTGGGAGCGCTGTATCGGAAAAATGTAATTTATGCGGTTTTTCTTTATCTGGTGTTGTGCGCGGTTTTCTGTAAAAAGCAGAAAAGAAAGATCATTTCACTGTTTGCGGGAACGATTCTGCTGACCATGCTATTGTCTGTGGGAATGGAAACTCTGCTCCATGCGGAAAAAGGTTCCGCGGTAGAGGCTCTGTGTGTACCGCTCCAACAGATTGCAAGGGTATATACAGATAAGGGAGAAGCGGCGTTTGACAGTGAGGAATTGCAGCTGCTGGATCAGATCATGGACAGAGAACAGTGGTCACAATATAATCCGTTTCTGGCAGACCGGATCAAAAATTATGTGAATAATGAAGAACTTC